>Ga0172372_10002520_pt1 | contig 27749 bp, 23 predicted proteins | sample LakKiv5m_2_FD_114544 | JGI IMG/M metagenome (GOLD analysis project Ga0172372, IMG submission 114544) | Freshwater microbial communities from Kabuno Bay, South-Kivu, Congo - kab_092012_9.5m | ecosystem: Environmental > Aquatic > Freshwater > Lake | place: Democratic Republic of the Congo...
CGGTGGAAGTTTGGCGCCGTGGAAGGGTGGCGTCGGGGCGCGAATCGCGCGCTCGCGCGCGGCTTGGACTCGACTTCAGCGTGCGCGTGCGCGGACTTCCACGTCCCCGGCGTGCGACAACAGTCGTCCACCGCGGGCCAGCACGATGGCGGATCCGGGCTGCATCAAGTAGGTGCTCGTGCCACGCACCCGCTCGGCGCGCCCGGCGCGCGGAGACAAGCGCAGCTCGAGGCGATCATCCTCGATGCGGACTTCGAAGGGAGCCAGCGGATCGAAGGCCACGCCGAAGGCGTGCAGCGCCTGCCAACGCGCCAACCACGAGCGCACGGCGAAGATCCGGTCGAAGAGGGCGTCATGCAACGCCTGCACGCGCGCGCGCAGCCAATCGGGCCAACCACCGCGCTCGGCGAGCCGCGGTTCGGCGACAGGCGATGCGTCGACATGCAGCTCGGCGTCCTGCGGCTCGCCGGAAGGCGGCGCGGGCTGCAGGCGCGGCATGGACGCGGCGTGCGCGCTCGATTCGACGAGGCTCGATTCGGCGCTGGTCCGCATGCGCGCCGGCAGCACGTCGGCGCACGCGAATGCCGCCGGCCACCAGTGTCGCGGTTCGGGCGGCGTGCCGACCACGGAGGCCTGCCACGGCCACGCATGCGAATCCCAAGCCGCCGGCCGCGCGACCTCGACCTGCGGCGGTGCGAACCGCGCGCTGCCGCCCGCGGGCACGACGAGCACGCCGACGTCGCCGTCCAGCACCTCGATGGGCGCACCAGCGAGGTTGCGCAGGAGATAGCCGGACGGCTCCGCCTCGAGTTCGTAGGCCCCTGGTCCTCCGCGCAAGGACCAACCTTGCGGCAGGCCCAGTTCCGCCCGCGAACCGCGCCAGTCCCAGCGCGCCTTGGCGACGCGCAACAAGTGTTGGCGCTCGGCGCGCCACTCGAGCGACGCAGGCCCCTCGAGGGTCAACGCCATGCGGCCCTCGATCGAGAGGCGCACGCTGGAGGCGGCGCCGGTCTCCAGCACTCCATCCTCGGCGGCATGGAGCGCGCGCCCGGCGATGCGCCGCGCGCCCGACTCGGCGTCGAAGAGCAGCACGCGGCCGCGCGCGCCTTCGATGCGCGGGCCCTGCGCGGCGAGGGCGAGGCACAGGATGGGGATCATCCCCGAGGACATCGACAGCCGGCGCGGCGCATCTTTAAGCGCGCGCGGCGCTGGCCTGCGGAAGAATGTTCCGCTGGCCAGCGATGCGAATCAGCGCTGCGCCAGCCGCCGACGCAAGTGCTGCGCGCGCGCGCGGTCGCGCTCGCTGGGATCGAGCAGCTCGCCCTCACCCTGCACCAGCACCTGCAGGTGGCCCTTGTGGACCTGCAGGGAAAGTTCGTTCAGGAGCGCCGCGTCGGGCTTGTCGACGAGCCCGAGCGCGACGCCGAGTCGCAGGGTCGACATGTGCGCCAACGCGACCTCGGTCTGCATCGAACGCGCGGTGCGCAGCAGGCCCATGGCGCGCGAGACGCGGTCCACGAGCGCGGCGCGCTGTTCCGCGAGCAGCGTGCGTCGCACCTGCCGCTCGAAGTCGACCACGGCGACGACGATCGAACCGAGGTCGGAGATGAGCTGCTCCTCGCCTTGGCCCAGCGTGACTTGGTTGGACACCTGGAAGAAGTCGCCCGCGGCGCGCGAGCCTTCGCCGTGCAGTCCGCGCACGGCGAGCCCGGTGCGAGCGGCGGCGGTGAAGACCTTCTCCAATTCGCTCTTGCACAACGCGAGAGCGGGCAAGTGCAGCATCACCGAAGCGCGCATGCCCGTGCCCACGTTGGTCGGGCAACCGGTCAAGTAGCCCAACTCGCGCGTGAACGCGAAGGACACCGCGCCTTCGAGGGCGCGATCGAGCTCCTGCGCGCGACGCAGGCAATCCTCGAGCTCGAGGCCGCGGCCCATGGCCTGCAGGCGCAGGTGGTCCTCCTCGTTGACCATGACCGACAACCGTTCCGAGGGCGCGAACGCCACCGCGCGTCCCGGCAACCCCGTCTCGCCCTCGTCGCCGGGCGCGAGGTCGCGCGAGACGAGATGGCGCTCGCGCAACACCAGTCGCAGGAGCGGCGACACGGCCTCCATGCCGGCCCATTGGGTCTCTCCCTCCAGGCGCAACTCGAGCAGGATCTCGCGCAACTGGGCGCAGACCTCCTGGGCCTGCTGCGGCGGCAACTTGTGCACGAAGGGCAGGCCGTCGAGGTTGCGCGCCAAGCGCACGCGGCACGACAAGGCCACGTCGGCGTCCTCGGCTTCGGGATCGAGCCAGCCCCCCACGCGCGAGGCGAGGCGCAGGAGGTCGATGGGCGGGTGACTCATGGCGGGCCCAAGGTCTAGCACATCCCCGCGTGTCGTGGGAGCACGCTTCGCCGCCTGGGGCGGCGACTGGATCGAGATCGTTCGTCCCCCGTCCGGGAAGGCGGCGAAGGACGGGACGCGCGTCGCTCAGGGCAGCGGCCGCTTGAGCCAAAGCGCGCGCTTGAAGCTCTTCCAGCGATTCGACAGATGCGCGCGCAACTCGCCGATCTTCGCGTCCTGCGAGGCGATAGCCTGCCGGGCGCGTTCCACCTGCGCCTCCAAGTCCGCGCGCACGACGCGTTCGTGGGCCAGCTCCACGCGCGTCGACTCATGCTCCGCCTGCTCGCGCCTGAGCACCGCGGCTCGGTGTTCCAGCTCCCCGTCCTTGTCGACGATCGTGGCGCGCGCGACGGACAGGGCGGCCCGATGGCCCTCCAGGTCGGTGGATAGGTCGCGCACCACGGCGCGGTGCTCAGCGAGCAGGCGTTCCAACTCCTGCTCGCGCTCCAACGCGGCGGCGAGTTGGAGACGCTCGCCTTCGAGCGCATGGCGCAACGCGGCGCTGGCGGCGCGTTCGGCGACCAGCAGCCTTGCCTCGGCGCGCAGCTTGTCCTGCAAGCCGCGCCATTCGGAGCGCAAGTCGCGCACCAGCGCCTCGTGGCCCTCGAGGTCCGCGCGCAACTCCGCGACCAGCGCACGATGACCGGCGAGATCCCGCTCCAGCTCGGCGCGCGCTTGGAGTTCGGCGGCGAGCAGCGCGTCCTTCGCGGCCACGACCAGCGGCCACTCGGCGAGCTGGCGCTCGCGGTCGGAGAGCACGAGCTGGTGCTCCTTGACGGAGCGCTCGAGTTCGTCCGCGCGCGCCCGCACCGCCTCGAGCTCGGCCTCGCCCGCCTCCAGCGCGACGCGCAAGGCCGACTCCTCGGAGCGCAGGGCCGCGACGACCTCGCGGTGCCCCGCGAGATCCGCCTCGACCACGACCAAGGCCTCGCGCGTCTGGCGCAGCTCGTCCTGCAAGGCGAGCTCGACCTGCGCGTGCTCGGCGAGGCGCCCCTCGCGCTCGGAGACCTCGGCCTTGTGGCGCGCGAGGTCGGCCTCCAGCTCGGCCTGCATGCGTTCCGCCGCGGTGCGCTGCGCGGCGAGCAAGGCCGCCTGCTCCCCGAGGGACTCCACGTGGCCGGCGAGATCGGCGCGCAAGGTGGCGACGACCTCCAGCGCCTCCCTCTCCTTGCGCGAGGACTCCTCGAGGGCGCGCTTGTGCCCGGCGAGATCCTGCTCGAGCGTGCTGGCGACTTCGCGCAAGCGCGCGCGCTCCTCGCGCCAGTCGCGGCGCGCCACGTCGAACTCGACGAGCTTGGTCGAGAGCACGCGCGCGCCCGCCAGCACCTTGGATGGCAGCGCGTCGGACTTGGCGGCGTAGGCCACGCGCGGCGGCTCGCCCACGAAGCTCGCCACCACGGCGTGCCGGTAGGCCGGCTCGCCCGTGTCCGACTCGTGCAACGCCTCGTTCCAAAAGCGGTGCATGCGCGTCGCCAGCGGCCGCAGGTGCGGCTCGTGGTCCATGTACAACGACAGGCACATCAGCCCGAGCCAGCGTTCCACGTTGCCGTGCGCGATGGTCGCGACCTTGGCGCCGCGGCCACGCAGCCGGTCCACGACGGCATCCATCGAGGGCAGGGTGTTGGCGCGGTGCTCGCGCAGGTAGCGATGCTTCTCGCCGAGCTGGTCCTCGAGGAAGCGCAGCAGCAGTTCCTCCGCCTCGTCGACCGCGGGATGGGCGTAAGGACCGACCAACACCACGTGCTCGCGCGCCACGCGCGCACATTCGTCGACGAAGGCGTCGCGTCCATCCTTGGGCACGTGCTCGAGCGTGTCGAAGGCGGCGACCACATCGAAGCTCTTGTCGGGGAAGGGCAGCTTGCATCCATCCCCCAACACCACGTCCGGGATGTCGCTGGGCTCGACGTCGACCAATGTCACCGAGTGGTCGGGCAGGAACTTGCGCAAGAGCCCCGTGCGCCCCCCCACGTCCAGGATCGCGCGCTTGCGCCCGTCGGCCTCGACCAGGCGCACGATGTCGGCGACCAGCCGATAGCGCTGGTACTGGTCGAACGGCAGCGAGAGGACCTCGTCGTCCTTCACGCCTCGCTCTCCGCTCGCAGGAGTTCGCCGCCACGGCGGCGCTCGACGCTCCAACGCGACGGCAGGAACAGCATGCCGTGCTGCAAGCGCTCGGCGTCGACCACCTCGAAGACCACTGCGTGCTCGCGGTGGTCGATGGCCGTGGGCGCGGCCTTGGAGTGGTCGTAGAGGAAGGTGGTCAGGTAGTACTGGCCCGCCAGCAGCGGCATGGCGTCGAAGCGCATTTCGACGACCCCTCGTTCGCCCGCCTGCACTTCGTCGATCACGATCGGCGTCCGGCGCCAATGGTGGTTCGCGCCGTTCACGTAGGTGCCGTCGGAGCGGTAGATGCCGAGGCCGAACACGGGGTTCCTCGCGTCGCGGTGCGCAGTCCAGTTGATGCGCACGCGGAAGGGCTCGCCGGTCTTGAAGACGTGGCCCGCCGCTCCCTGGGCGTCGAGCATCTCGATCTCCTCGGTCAGCATCTCGCCCGTGCCCCAGCGCGGATACTGGCTCGCGCCGCGGTTGATGGCCGACAAGCGCTCGTTGCCGCGCGCCTTGGCGCGCTTCAGGTACTCGTCGGCGACCTTCTCGGCGCTGCCTTGCTCGAGCACCTCGCCGCGGTCGAGCAGCACGACCCACTGGCACATCGTCTTCACCGCGCCCATGTCGTGGCTGACGAAGATGGTGGTCTTGCCCTGCTCGCGGAACTCGTTCAGGCGGTTGATGCACTTGCCCTTGAAGTGCTCGTCGCCCACCGACAGCGCCTCGTCGATGATCAGGATGTCGGGATCGACGCTCGAAGCCACCGCGAAGCCCAGGCGGACGTACATGCCCGAGCTGTAGGTCTTGACCGGTCGATCGATGAAGTCGGCCAGCTCGCTGAACTCGACGATCTTGTCGAAGCGCTCGGCGATCTCCGCCTCGGACATGCCGAGGATGGAGCAAGCCAGGCGGATGTTCTCGCGCCCGCTGAACTCGGGATGGAAGCCGGCGCCGAGCTCCAGCAGCGAGGACACGCGGCCATGGACCGCCACGGTGCCCTCGGTGGGGCGCGTGATGCCCGTCAGCACCTTGAGCAAGGTCGACTTGCCCGCGCCGTTTTCGCCGATGATGCCCACCGTCGCGCCGTGCGGGATGTCGAGGTAGACGTTGCGCAGCGCCCAGTACTCGCGATGCAGCTTGCCCGAGGGCAGCAGCAGTTCCGCCATGCGATGCCAGGGCTTGTCGTAGAGCCTGTAGGCCTTCGACACGCCGCGACACGACACGGCCGAACCGCCCGCTCCGCCTTCGCGGCTCGAATCGGCGCCCGTGATGTTGGTGGTGCCCTGCTTCATCTGCCCTTCAGAGGAGGTCGGGGAAGCGCGGCTTCTGGCGCATGAAGAAGGCCGTGCCGAGGAAGAGCGCGGCCAAGGCGACCAGCGCGAAGCGCAGGATGCCCGCCCAGTCCGGCCATTCGCCGAACAAGAGCGCACCGCGCCAAGCATCGATGATCCAGTACATCGGGTTCCAGTCGAGCATCCAGCCGTAGCCCTTCTTCTCCACCAGCTCCGGCGGGTAGAAGATCGGCGTGGCGAACATCCAGACGGTGACGAACACCCCGATGAGGTGGTAGACGTCGCGCAGGAACAGGTTGAAGGCCGCCAGCAAGGTGCCGAGCCCGATGGTGAAGGCCACTTGGAGCAGCGCCAGGAACGGCACGAGCAGCAGCGTCGGCCCGAAGCGCAGCGCGTGCGACGGATCGCCGGAGGCGAGCGCGCGTTGCGCCGCCTCCGTCGAGCTCGCGCCGTCCTCGGGCGAGATCCACACGAACCACGCCACGCCGAGCAGCACGATCGCCACGCCGATGGCCATGTTGACCAACGCGGACAGCGCCAGGTAGGCAGGCAGGATCTCGCTCGGGAAGACGACCTTCTGGATCAAGTTCTGGTTGTCGACCAGGGCGTTGGTGGAACGCGAGATGGTCTCGCCGAAGGCCTGCCAGATGGTGATGCCGCACAGCATCCACAACGCCGTTTGCCCCGGGCTGGCGGCATCGCTGAAGCGCACCCCCAGCACCATGCGGAAGACGAACATGTAGACCAGCAGGTTGAGGAACGGGAACACGATGGACCAGAAGAAGCCCATCGCCGATCCCACGTAGCGCGCCTGCAGGTCGCGCCCGACCAGGCCGAGCAGCAAGCGCCGGTTGCGGCGCAGCGATCCCAGCCACTCGATCACAAGACCGCCTTGCCCAGCGCGGACAGCGCCAGCTCCACCGCGACCTTGGCCGTGGCGTTCTGGTTGTCGAGGATCGGGTTGATCTCCGTCAGCTCGAGCCCGAGCAGCTTCCCGCTCTCGGCGGCGTGCTCCATGATCAAGTGGCTCTCGCGCAGCGTCGTGCCGCCGTAGACGGGCGTGCCGACGCCGGGCGCGACGCTGGGATCGGTGCCGTCGAGGTCGAAGGACAGGTGGAAGCCCGCGGTGCCCGCTCCGGCGATCTCGATCGCCATCTTCATCACCTTGTGCACGCCGTGCATGTCGATGTCCTTCAGGGTGAAGACATGGATGCCGGAGGCCTTGATCTCCTGCTTCTCGCGCGGGTCGATGGTGCGCACGCCGATCAGCACGGCCTTCTGCACGTCGACCATCGGGACGCGCGCGCCGAGGCGCACCAGTTCCGGCGCGCCGCGACCGATGCAGGCGGCGAGCGGCATGCCGTGCACGTTGCCCGACTCCGTGCTCTCGGGCGTGTTCATGTCGCCGTGCGCGTCGAACCAGATCAGGCCGATCTTCCGGCCCTTCTGATGGTAGTGCGAACTGATGCCGGCGATGGTGCCGCAGGCGATGGAGTGGTCGCCTCCCACGACGACGGGAAAGGCCCCGCGCGCGAGGATCCCGCCCACCTTGTCGCGCAAGCGTCCGCAACACTCGGCGATCTCGTCGAGGAAGCGCGCCTTCGGGTTCCGCGGCGTGCGCGAGCTCGGCTCGGCCACGGGGATGTTGCCGCTGTCCTCGAACTCGAGGCCCAGGGAACGCACGCCCTCCTCCAGCCCGGCGATGCGGATGGCGGACGGGCCCATGTCCACCCCGCGACGCCCGCCACCGAGGTCCATGGGCACGCCAACGAGGCACACCTTGCGATCGATCATCTGCTGGTTCTCGAGGAATGGGGTCGCAGGCGGTTTGCTCGACGGCGCCGGCGACGAAGCCTGCGCCTGTCCAAATCTACCAAGCCGTCGCGCGGCGAGGACGGCTAGCGCGTGCGCGCCGCCAGCGCGCCCAGCACGGCTCCTTGCAGGGCGGGGTCGCCCGGATTGGAGCGACGCAGCCGCGAGACGCGCTCGACGGCGTCGATGCCCCCCCACGTGCCGATGGCGAAGCCCAGCCGCCGCATGTCGCCTTCGGCCGCGTCGGCGGGAGGCGAAGCGAGTTCGTCGTGCAGGAAGTGCAGACCGTGGACCTCGGCCAACTCGCCGGCGGCGAGAATCGAGATGTCGTGCGAGCCGCGCCACAGCGCCTCGCGCAGCACGGGCACCACGGTCGGCGAGGCTAGTTGGCCCAACGCGATGGCGAGTTCGAGATCGAGCGCGCGGTCGTCGCCTCGCGGGAACAAGGACTCGAAGACCTGCAGGTCCTCCGAAGACGCACCCCGACGCAGGGCGACGACGAGCTCGGCCCCGGCACGCCCGGCGGGCGGCGGATCCTGCAGCAACATCTCGCGCACCGTGGTGCGGCCCGCGTAGCGACCTTCGATGGCGAGGGCCAACGCGATCTGGCGCTTCTCCTTGCCGCGCGCGGCGGCGAGTCGCGACTCGAGCATCGAGGCGCACAGGCTGTCGCGCGCGTTGCGGCACAAGGCCGACACGACCGGCGCGTGCAGCTCGTCGCCCGCGTCCTCGAGGGCGCGCTCGACTTCGGTGCGCGGCTTGACCTGGCCGAGCCGCATGGCGGCCACGAGCCACGCTGCGCGCACCAGCGGATCGGGGTCCGAACGCAACTCGTCGAAGCGGCGCAACGCGGGCGCGGACCCCGCGGCGCCGATGGCGGCGCACAAGGCCTGCTTGGCGTCCGAGCGCAGCTTGGAAGCCTCGAAGGCCTCGAAGGAGGAATCAGGATCGCCGCCGAAGGCGAGCAGCTCCATGGCGCGCGGAGCGAGCGCCGTGCGGCGCGCCGCGCGCAGGACTTCGGGCACCAGCGTCTCCTTGCGGTGCGCCGCCACGGCGTCGAGCAGGATCACCCACTCGCCGCCATCGCGCGGGGACCACAAGCCGTTGGCGACCAGTTGCGAGAGCTCGACGGGCATCACGACCACCGCGGCTTCCAGACGCGCGGGCCCGCGCTGCTCGAGGAGGCCGCGCAGCATGTAGTCCTTCACGCCCGGGGCGCGCACGCGCGGGGCGGCACCCACGACGACCTCGCGCACCCAGTCTTGGTCGGCCACGAGCTCGCGCAGCGCGCGCACGCTCCAGGTCTCTCCGGAGTGCAAGCCGAAGCGACGCGCCGCCTCGGCGCGCAACGAAAGCCACGCGCGCACCGGCGCGCTCTCGCGGCTGGAGCCGGGGTCGTAGCGCCACAGCAGCAGTTCCTCCGCCAGTTTCTGGCCGTGCGCGCGCGGATCGGCCGCCTGTTCCTCGAGCGCGCGACGCGCCTCGGCATCGCCCGCCAAGAGCAGTGCGAGCCACGCGCAACCGGAAGCCGGATCGTCCTTGGCGGCGATGCCGCGCAAGGTGGGCAAGCCGCCGGCGGCGAGGCTGCCGAGGCAGAAGATGGCGCCGAGGCGCTCGGGGTCGGCCGCGTTCAACGCCGCTTGCTCGGCCTTGGCTCGATCGGCCACGGCGCCGGCGCAGCCGATGGCCACCCATGCCGCGGCGCGACGCGAGCTCGAGCTGCGCGGATCCTCGAGTGCCGCGCGGGCCATGCTCGCCGAGCGATCGGTGAAGCTGAAGGTCGCGTCGCGCTGCTGAAGTTGCCGCCAAGCACCGTCCTCCTGCGCGCGGAGATCGCCCGCCAAGGCGCAGATCGCGACGCACAGCGCGAGGCACGCGCACGCCAGTCGTTTGAGATGGCCCATGATTGAGGCCTTTTTCTATCGGCTGCTCGGGGGTGGGGAAGCAAGCGTCGCCGCGACCGCCTGCACGCAGAATGCGTCTTTCGCCGGTCTGGCAGCTCGGATATGGAATCTGCAATTCGCCAATTCAGTCCTTGGAGGCCGGTAAACGCGAGGCGGCGTCAGCGGCTAGAGATGCAGCACCACATTCAGGTGGCCGGCACGCAATGGCTGCAACTCGATCGAGGTGCTGCGTCCTTCCAGGGTGGCGCGCAACTCGCCACCAGCGCCCGCCGGCAAGCCGTCGAGGGCGAAGCGCCCCTCGTCGTCGGTCGTGGCATGGACGCCCTCGCGAGCGGCACCGAGGTAATCGACACGCACGCCGCCGAGCGGCGCACCATCGCGCGCATCGACCACGCTGCCCTGCACGATGCACAAGCCGGCTTCCACCGCCTCGCGCTCCGACACGTCGCCGCAGGAGGGAAACGGCGCGCAGAGCAACGCCGCGCACAGGATCGCGCCGATCTTCATGCCTCGGGCTCCCCCAGCATGGCGACGAGTTCCTCGCGCCGCTTGTCGCGCAGGTCGGCGTGGCTCGCCTCGAGGTTCAAGCGCAACAGCGGCTCGGTGTTGCTGGCGCGCACGTTGAACCACCACCACTGCGGGTCGCCGAGGTCACCGTACTCGACGGTGATGCCGTCGAGCTCGTCTTGGCGTCCGTCCGCGTAGCGCGCCTTCAAGCCCGCGATGGCCGCGTCCTTGTCGGCGACATGGAAGTTGATCTCGCCGGTCGAGTGGTAACGGCGCAAGCCTTGCACGAGGCGCGAAAGCGGCTCCTGCGAGCGCGACACGAGGTTGAGCGCCGACAACATGGCGATGACGCCCGAGTCGCAGACATGGTTGTCGGCGAAGTAGTAGTGGCCCGAAAGCTCGCCGCCGAACACAGCGCCGTTCTTGCGCATCGTGGCCTTGATGAACGAGTGTCCGACGCGATCGCGCACGGGCGCGCCGCCGTGCTTGCGCACCTCCTCCTTCACGACCCACGAGGAGCGCAGGTCGTAGACGACCGGCGCGCCGGGCTTCCGCGCGAGGAATTGCGGCGCGAGCAGGGCCGTCATCAAGTCGTTCGCCACCGTGCGACCCGACTCGTCGACGAAGCAGCAGCGATCCGCGTCGCCGTCGAAGCCCACTCCGAGTTCGCCACCGCAGCGCTTGACGAGCTCGCGCACCGGATCGAGGTTCTCCTCCTTGAGCGGATTGGCCTCGTGGTTGGGGAACGTGCCGTCGAGCGTGTCGTAGAGCAGCGCGGCGCGCACCGCCGGGGTCTTCGGCAGGATCGCCGGCAGCGTGTGCGCCTCCATGCCGTTGGCGCAATCGATCGCGACCTTCACCGGCCGCGCGAGATCGGCGAAGCGCGCCACGTGCTCGGCGTAGTCGGCGAGCGTCTCGCGCGTCTCGAGCGTGCCGCGACGCGCGCCCTTCGGTCCCCGCGGCGCCGCGACCATGCGCTCGATGTCGAGGATGCCGTTGGCGGCGCTGATCGGCCGCGCGCCCTTGCCGCACAACTTGAATCCGTTGTACTCGCCGGGATTGTGGCTGGCCGTCACCACGAGTCCGCCGTCGCTCTCGATGGTGGCGATGGCGTGGTAGGCCATGGGCGTGGAGGCGAGGCCGATGTCGACGACATCGGCCCCCGCAGCGCGCATGCCCTCCACCACGGCGGCGCAGATCTCCGGCGAATGCGTGCGCATGTCGCGCCCGACGACCAGGCGCTTGGCCTGCAGCAGACGGGCGAACGCGTCGCCGATCCTGCAAGCGATCTCCGGCGTCAGGTCCTTCCCGACCACGCCGCGGATGTCGTACGCCTTGTAGATGCCGGCCATCTTCGCTCCTGTTCGCGTCCTCGCGCACCGTCATGGAGCGCGCGCGCAGAGCCTACTGTCGCGACGCCCCGCGGGATAGTTCCAAGCACGCGGCCACGGCGCCGCTGGATCGCCCGCGGCGGCATTGCGCGCCTTGCACGGGCTGCGCGCCCGAGGTGCCGGACCTGCGGTGAACGAGGCGTTCGCCGTCCAAGGTCGCGCGGCGGGGATCGCGAGCCTGCTGCGCATGGCCCTCGCGGTCCTCCTCCCCGCCGACGATGACCGAGGTCGTGGCAGGCCAGCTCCGACTCGACGACGCCCTGCTGTGGCGGGCGCGCATGGCGCGCTCCGACTTGAGGCTCGACCAGCGACGACTCGGAGTCTGACCAGCGACGACTCAGGGTCTGACCAGCGACGAATCAGGGCTCGACCAGCGTCCAGCGCGCTTCGCCCACGCGTTCGCTCCGGCGCGCTGCCGGCGCGCGAGCGCGCATCCTCGTCAGCGCGCCACCGTGGCCAGGCACTCGCGCACGCGGCGCAGGCCTTCACGGATCTGCTCTTCGCTGTTGGCGTAGCTGAAACGCAGGTAGCCCTCGCCCAGCGCTCCGAAGCTGGTGCCCGAGAGGCAGCTGACCTTGGCTTCGACGAGCAGCTTCCGCTCGAGCTCGCGCGAAGGGATGCCCGTGCCGCTCGTGTTCGGGAAGGCGTAGAAGGCGCCCTTGGGCATCACGCAGCGGAAGCCCGGGATCTTGTTGAGCTCATCGACGATCACCTTGCGCCGCGACTCGAACGCGCGACGCATGGCGTCGACCGCATCCTGCGGGCCGCGCAGCGCCTCCATGCCGGCGATCTGCGCCGCGGCGTTGGTGCACGAGTTGCAGTTGATCTGGATGCGCTCGGCGTGGTCGACGAGTTGCCTCGGCCACACGCCGAAGCCCATGCGCCAGCCCGTCATCGCGTAGGTCTTGCTCCAACCGTCGAGCAGGATCGCGCGATCGGCGATCGATGGGTAGGACAGGATGCTGACATGCTGTTCGCCGTCGTAGAGCAGCCGCGAGTAGATCTCGTCGGACATGATCGCGACATGCGGGTGCTGCTCGAGCCCCGCGACGAGCTTGTCCATCTCGCTCTTGCGCGTCACGCCGCCGGTCGGGTTCGCCGGCGAGTTGACGATGATCAGGCGCGTCCTGGGCGTGATCTTCGACAACAGCTCGTCGGCCGAGAACGCGAAGCCGCGCTCCTCCTTGAGCTCGAGCGGCACCGGCGTGGCCCCGGTCCACTTGATGGCCGACTCGTAGATCGGGAAGCCGGGGTTGGGGTAGATGATCTCCGCGCCCGGCTCGCCGAGGAGCAGCATGGCGTAGAACATCGTCGGCTTGCCGCCGGGCACGATCATGACCTGGTCGGGGTGCACGTCGCCCTTGTGGAAGCGCTTGCAGTAGTCGGCGACGACCTCGCGCACCTGCGGCAGGCCCTTGGCCGGCGTGTAGCCGTGGAAGCCGTCGGCGAGCGCCTTGCGCCCGGCCTCGACGATGAACTCCGGCGTGCGGAAGTCCGGCGCGCCAATGTGCAACTTGACGATGCTCTGGCCCTGCTTCTCGAGCGCCAGGACGCGGTTGACGACCTCGAAGGCGGACTCGGTGCCGAGGCGGGACACGGCGGACGACAACTGCAGGCGTGATGCGGTCATGGCGGCTCCTCCGCCACAGGTTAGCGCGCCACGCTCCGGAGGCGATAGGGCTAGCCCGATCGGCGCCCGCCAGGCGGACTCAGCCCGCCGCCGGGTGGGATCGCGCGGCGATCCAGACCACGGTCGCGAGCCACAGGAGCGCGTTCGCCGCGAACAGCGCGTCGCCACCGAGCAAGACCCGCGTCGGACTGCCGCCGCCCTTGTTCGTCTGCACGAGCAGCATGTACCGCGCGAGCCCGAAGACCACGAACGGCACGGTGCACACGAGCAGGTTCCCCGCGCCGAACTTGGCGGCCGTCTCTTCCGCGACGGTGTACATCGTGTAGGTGACGATGGTGCAGGCCGCCAAGACCGTCGTCATCTGGTCGAGGAAGCCGAGGTCGTACTCGCGCAGGATCGCGCGGTGCGCTCCCCCGCCCTCGCCGAGCAGGGCCAGCTCCGCGCGACGCTTGCACAAGCCGAGGAACAAGGCGAGGAACAAGGTGCACAACAGCAGCCAATGCGAGATGGGCGCCGGCACGGCCAAGGCGCCGGCCATGACGCGCAGCAGGAAGCCGGTGGCGATGCAGAACACATCGACCAGCACGACGTGCTTGAGCTTGATCGAATAGGCGAGGTTGAGCGCCATGTAGCCCAGCACCAGCGGCCAGACGCGCACAGGCGAGCCATGGGCCTGGAACGCCGCCGCCAGCGCGCCGATGGCGCATCCGACGGACATCGTCCACGCCAGCCCCAGCGACACGCGCCCCGAGGCGATCGGTCGATGGCGCTTCTCGGGATGGGCGCGATCGGACTCGCGATCCAGCACGTCGTTGACGAGGTAGATGGAGCTCGCGCCCAAGCAGAAGGCCGCGAAGGTCCACATCACGCGCACGACGTCGTCCGAGCGTTCGGCGAGCAGAGTGCCGCTCGAGCCCCGCGCGAACAACAGCGCCGCGAAGACGAAGACGTTCTTCACCCACTGGTGCGGGCGCAACGCCAGGATGCAGGCCTTGGGATCCATGCGGGGCGGATTGCAGCATATCGAACGCCCCCCCGCGGACGCTGTAGCGCGCTGGCGCCGGGATGAACCCGACCTCGAACGCCCCCCCCCCAATGGAGCCGCGCCCCCCGCGCCGCGGTCGGCGGCGCAGGAGGCGTGGGCGGCGGAACTCGCGGACGCGCGGCTCGGTCCAGCGACCGGCTCAGTCCAGCGACAGCTTGCGCAGCTCCTCGAGCGGCGAGTCGGGGCCGACCTTGAGCACCAGCGTCTCCTTGTCGATGTCGCCCTTCTCCTGCAGCTCGTACAACTCGTGCGTGCCCACGTTGCCGTCGGCGTACAAGACGACCGTCGTGGTGCGGTGGTTGCCTTCTTCCTCGCTGCCGTCGTTGTCGTCGGCGACGAGCGGCTCCTTGCCGGAGCCGGGGAACTTCTTGAGCGGACTGTTCTTCATGTCGCGCCCGGCGTACGAGGAGTACGTGCCGTCGACGGCGTCGATGTCGGCGAACCACTCGGAGGGCTCCATCGACCCGATCGCGAGCGAACCCAGGTCGACCCCCGGACAGGTCAGCTTCTGCGCGGTGGCCTCGGTGTTCTCCCACACGCCCTTGCTGATCAAGGTCGCGAAGAACTGGGCGCCGCTCTTGTCCGGCACGCGACCATGCTTGTCCTGGTGGATCATCAATCCGCTGTAGATCTCCTGCAGGTTCTTCTTGCAGGCGGTGACCTTCGAACGGTCGATGGCTTCCGGGATGCGCGGCAGGAGGAACATCATCAGGATCGAGATGATCAAGATGACGGCGAGCAGCTCGATGAGCGTGAATCCGCCGCGGCGCGACTTCGAGGGCGAGTGCATGGCCTAGGTTCTACCCCAAGCACGCTCGCTAGTCACCTCGGCCGCCGCATCGGCCGGGGCCACGGGCTGAAGACGCGAAGGCGGGCCACCAAGCAACCGACCCGCCCCGAGCGTTCGGAGCGGGCCGGTGCGAAGGCGGGTGCAAGGGCCGTCACAAGGCCGGTCGCGCGGCGCATGGCGCCGTCGACCCTCACTTCGCCTTGGCGTACTGCTTGCGAGCGGCGACGGCCTTCTTCAGCTTCGCGGCGTAGTCCGTCTTCTCCCACGGGAACTCGGAGCGACCGAAATGGCCGTGGTAGGCGGTGCGTTCGTAGATCGGACGGCGCAGCTTGAAGTGCGAGATGATGGCCGCCGGGCGCAGGTCGAAGGTGGCCTCGACGACCGCCGTCAGCGTGGCGTCGTCGACGCTGCCGGTGCCGAAGGTGTCGACCCGGATCGAGGTGGGCTTAGCCACGCCGATGGCGTAGCTGACTTGGATCTCGCAGCGCCTGGCGAGGCCCGCGGCCACCACGTTCTTCGCCACGTAGCGCGCGGCGTAGGCGGCAGAGCGGTCGACCTTCGTCGGGTCCTTGCCGCTGAAGGCGCCGCCACCGTGGCGACCCATGCCGCCGTAGGTGTCGACGATGATCTTGCGACCGGTGAGGCCGCAGTCGCCGTGCGGACCGCCGACGACGAAGCGTCCCGTCGGATTGACGTGGTAGATCGTGTCCTTGTCGAGGTATTGGGCCGGGATCACGGCCTTGATGATCTTCTCGATCACCTGCTTCTTGATCTCCGCGTGCGAGACCTCCGGTCCGTGTTGGGTCGACAACACGACCGCGTTCACGCGCACCGGCTTGTCGCCTTCGTACTCGACGGTGATCTGGCTCTTGGCGTCGGGGCGCAGCCACTTGAGCACGCCCTTCTCGCGCAGCTCGGCCTGCTTTTCGACGAGGCGGTGCGCGTAGTAGATCGGGAACGGCATCAGCTCCGTCGTCTCGTCGCAGGCGTAGCCGAACATCAAGCCCTGGTCGCCGGCGCCTTGCTCCTTGTGCAGGCCTTCGCCTTCCGAGACGCCTTGGCTGATGTCGGGCGACTGCCGGTCGATCGCCACCATCACCGCGCAGGTATCGCCGTTGATGCCGAAGGCGTCGTTGGTGTAGCCGATGCGCTTGAGCGTGTTGCGCGCGACCTCGGCGTAGTTGACCTGCGCCTTGGTCGTGATCTCGCCAGCGACGACGCACAAGCCAGTCGTGACGAGCGTCTCGCACGCCACGCGGCTCGCCGGGTCCTGCGCGAGGATCGCGTCGAGGACCGCGTCGGAGATCTGGTCGGCCACCTTGTCGGGGTGGCCCATAGAAACGCTTTCCGAAGTGAAGAGGTGACGGGCCATGGGCTCGTATGTTCCGGGTGTGTCAGCGCGCTGTCGCGGCTTCGATGAGGTTGGCCCCGCGCCAGGGGGGCGCGAGGGTTCGTGATTGTCGGCAAAAGCCCCGGCCGACGGGAGCAGAAAGTAACGCATCCCACGCCAACAACCCGTGAAGGACTCGCAAGCGCCCCGCCGCGCGACCGCTCCCCAAGCCTCGAAGCGCCCCAGTCGCGGCCAGCTGCACGACCCCGCGACGCCAGCCCGCGACGCTCGTCGTCGGCTCAGCTGCGGCCGGCCCGCCCGTGCGCCGCGACTTCAGGACCATCACTTCAGGACCATCACTTCAGGACCGCGGCGGCAAGCAAGGAGCAAGCAGCGCCATGGTGCGGCCCGTGGCCCCGCGCTGCAGCTCGACTGCGCGTCGAGCACGCTCCCCCATCGCCGCGCGCCGATCAGGGTCCGTCGCCAACACGCCCAGCGTGGCGGCGAGCATGGACTCGTCGCGCGCCTCCAACGCGGCCTCGCCGCGTTGCAAGAGCCGCGTCTCGGCGGCGAAGTTCCACATGTGCGGACCGTGGACCACGCAGCGCTCCTGGGCGGCCGGCTCGAGCAGGTTCTGGCCCCCATGCGGCACGAACGAACCGCCCACCACGACCACGTCGGCCAGCGCGTAAACGCCCTCGAGCTCTCCGATGGTGTCGACGATGCGCACCGCGCGCGGATCAGGGGCGACACCGCGCCGCAGCTCGGACAACATCTGCACCGCGCAGCCGATCTCTGTCAATTGGCGCGCCACCTGCGGAGCGCGGTCGGGATGGCGCGGCACGAGCACGATGCGCCAAGCAGCGGCGCTCGAGCGCGCGGCGCGCGCCACCAGCAACTCCTCCGGCTCGTGCGTGCTGCCCGCGACGAGGCACAGCTCTCCGGGTGCGGGGCCGAGCAGGCGCGCGAGTTCCTCGCTAGGCAGGACGCGCCCGGTCTTGAGCCCGTCGACCTTGACGTTGCCGGTGACGCGGATGCGCGCGCCGTCGCGGCACAAGCTGGCGAAGCGCCGCGCGTATTCTTCGTCCTGCGCCAGCAACAAGCTCAAGCGATCGAAGGCCGGCAGCAACGCGCGCGCGCGGCCGTAGCGACGGTGGCTGCGCTCGGTGATGCGCCCGTTGACGACCACCAAGGGCACGTCGCGGCGGTTCGCTTCGCGCAGGAAGTTGGGCCATACTTCGAGCTCCACCAGCACCACGCAGGCGGGATCGATGTCGCGCAGGAAGCGTCGCACGACCGGCCGCAGGTCGATCGGGAAGCGCACGACGACGAGGTGCGGATAGGTGCGGCGCGCCATGGCTTCGCCAGTGTCGGTCGTGGTGCAAACGACCACTTCCAAGTCGGAGCGCGTGCGCTCGAGCTCGCGGATGATCGACTGGGCCGCCTTCACTTCGCCCACCGACACGCCATGCACGAGCACGCGTCGCCGCGCGCCGCGCGCAGGGAGGCCGCGGGCGAGCCGCGCCGGCACGAGTCGTCGGAAGCCCGGGCTCGAACACCAGCGCCACAAGAGCCAAGGCGAGGACACGACCATGGCTGCGAGCAGCAACAGGTCGTAGGCGGCGTGGAGCAGCGCGTCGCGCGCGCCACCGTGCGGGTCGCCCCGGATGGGCGCGGCCGGCGGCGTGTCCGTCCGCGCGTCGAAGCCGGAATGCTTGGCGCTCACGATGCCTCGCGCCACTCGCCGCCCATCCAGGTGCGGCGCCACGAGACGCCCTCGGTCCGCACGGCGGCTCAGCCGTCCTTGGGCTTGTCCTTGCCCTGGCCTTTGCCCTGACCCTTGCCGTCGCCCGCGGCACCCTGCCGCGGCGGGGGAACCGCACCCGGCCGCGGCGGGGGAACCGCACCCGGCCGCGGCGGGGGAACCGCACCCTGTTTCGGCGGAGGAACCGCACCCGCGCGGCGCGCGGCGTCGAAGGCCCGCGAAGCCGGCAGGCTCGGGCCGCCCAGCGGGAAAGGCGCCGAGCGCGGCGCGGGACGCGGCGGCTGGGCCGACGGCTGCTGCGCAGGTGCTGACTGCGCAGGCTGCGCTTGCGCCGTCTGCGGCGACGCTTGCCGCGGCGACGGCTGTTGCACCGGTACCTGCTGCGCGGATGCAGGCTTCGCCGGCTGCGGCTGGGCCGCGACGCGCGGCGCAGGAGAGATGTAGCGCGGCGCGCTGGCCGCGGGCTGCGCGCCTTCGGGCGGACGCTGCACTTCGATGCGCATGACGAGGCTGGTGACCTCGTCCTCGATCGCCTCGAAGAGCTTGCCGAAGAGCTGGAAACCCTCGCGCTTGTACTCGTTCTTGGGATCGACCTGGCCGTAGCCGCGCAGGCCGATGCCGGCCTTGAGCGCATCGATGGCCGACAGGTGGTCGCGCCACTTGTCGTCGATGGCCTTCATCAGGAGGTAGGTCTCGACGCGCCGCAGGAACTCGGGCGTGAGCTGCTGCTCGCGCTCCTCGTGCAAGGCGAGCAGGAACTTGCCGACCGGCGCGGGATCGCCATTCTTCTGCGTGGCGCGCGTGGCGAGGTCGAGCTCGACCTCGCGGCCGAAGCCGCGCTGGAACCACGTGCGGAAGCCCGCGGCGTCGAGGTGGTGCGTGCGGGTCGCGGCGCGCTCGACCACGCGCTGCAGCATCGTGCGCACCTTCTCGCGCACCTCGACACCCTCCAGCACGTCCTGGCGGGTACCGTAGATCTCCTTGCGCTGCTCGTTCATCACCTCGTCGTACTCGAGCAGCGACTTGCGGATCTCGAAGTTGCGCTCCTCGACCTTCTTCTGCGCCTTGGCGATCGCGCGCCCGACCATGCCGGACTCGATCGGCGTGTCCTCGGTCATGCCGAGGCGCGCCATCGCGTTCTTGACCCAGTCGCGGTAGAAGATCCGCATCAGGTCGTCCTCGAGCGACAGGTAGAAGCGGGAGACACCCGCGTTCCCTTGGCGTCCCGAGCGACCGCGCAGTTGGTTGTCGATGCGGCGCGCTTCGTGGCGCTCGGTGCCGAGCACGTACAAGCCGCCCAACGCCAGCACTTCCTTCTCGTCCTTGTCGCACTGCGCGCGCACCTCGGCGCGCACCGCGTCGATCTCCGCCAGATGCTCCAAATCGCCCTGGTGCAGGCCACGCGCCTCGAGCGCCTTGGAGAGGCGATGCTCGAAGTTGCCGCCCAGCTTGATGTCGGTGCCGCGGCCGGCCATGTTCGTCGCCACGGTCACCGCGCCGCGCTCGCCCGCCAGCGCCACGATCTGCGCTTCGCGCTCGTGGTTCTTGGCGTTCAGCACCTCGTGGCGGACGCCGCTCTCCGCGAGGAGCTTCGAGAGGTGTTCGCTCTTCTCGATCGAGGTCGTGCCGATCAGGAGGGGTTGTCCCGCCTGGTGCACCCGCTCGACCTCCTTCACGATGGCGCGCCACTTCTCCGGCAGCGTGCGGAAGACGATGTCGGTGGCGTCGATGCGCGCGATCGGCAGGTTCGTCGGGATCGAGACGACGTCGAGCTTGTAGATGCGGTGGAACTCGGACGCCTCGGTCAGGGCGGTGCCCGTCATGCCGGCGAGCTTCCGGAACATGCGGAAGTAGTTCTGGAACGTGATCGTCGCCAGCGTCTGGTTCTCCTGACGCGGCGGCAGGCCCTCCTTGGTCTCCACCGCCTGGTGCAGGCCGTCGGACCAGCGCCGGCCGTTCATCTTGCGACCGGTGAACTCGTCGACGATCACCACCTCGCCGTTCTCGACCACGTACTCCTTGTCGAGCGTGTAGATGTGGTGCGCGCGCAGCGCGTTCTCGATGAAGTGCGGCCAGTCCTCGTGCGGCGGCACGAAGAAGCTCTGCACCCCCACCATGCGCTCGGACTCCTCGATGCCCGCTTCGAGCAGCGCGACCGCCTTCTCCTTCTCCTTGACCTCGAAGTGCGTGTCGCGCACCAGCGCGCGCGCCACCTCGTCGGCCTTCTTGTACTTGTCGCTGGTGTCGGCGGCGGGGCCGCTGATGATCAAGGGCGTGCGCGCCTCGTCGACCAGGATCGAGTCGACTTCGTCCACGATCGCGTAGGCGAGGTCGCGCTGCACCTGGTCCTCGACGCGCTGCTTCATGTTGTCGCGCAGGTAGTCGAAGCCGAACTCGTTGTTCGTGCCGTAGACGATGTCGCACATGTAGACCGGGTGGCGCTCGGTCGGCGTCATGTCCGACTGGATCGCGCCCACGGCGACGCCCAAGTAGTCGTAGATCGGCCCCATCCACGCCGCGTCGCGGCGCGCGAGGTAGTCGTTGACCGTCACCAGGTACACGGCCTTGCCAGCCAGGCAGTTCAGGTACAGGGGCAGGGTCGCGACCAGCGTCTTGCCCTCGCCCGTGCACATCTCGGCGATCTTGCCGCCGTGCAGCACGATGCCACCCACGAGTTGGACGTCGTAGGGGCGCAAGCCGAGCGTGCGCACCGAAGCCTCGCGCACCAGCGCGAAGGCGTGCGGCAGCACGGCCTCGAGCGTCGTCTCGCCCGCGGCGAGTTGGCGCTTCCACGCGTCGGTCTGCTGGTGGAACTGCTCGGCGGACAGACCCTTGGCCCAGCCCTCCAGCTCGTTGATCTGCTTCACCAGGGGCCCGAGCCCCTTGACCATGCGCTCGTTGCGAGCGCCGAACAGGCCCTTGAGGGTCGAGCCGATGGATTCGCCGAATTGGCCCAGCTTGTCGGAGAGGGAGTCCCAGTCCATTGTCGCGTAGAGCCCGTGGCGCCGCCGGATGGCGGAGCGCTTGGGCAAGCTGTCCATCACACACCGCAACCGCGCGATCGGCAAGCTTTTGCGGCTTTTGAACGACGCAGGCTGGCTCCCACGGGCCCAGCAGCCCCTCGCGAGCGCCCGGCGGAGGCGCCACGGGGCTTCAGGTTCCCGCGGGTCGGGCGCGGCGCTCGAGCATCTGCCCGAGCAGCGCGAAGAGCACTTCGCGCGGATAGGGCTTGCGCAAGAGGCCCGAGGCGCGCGGCACGCGCTCGAGGTCGATCGAGGAGGCGGTCGCGAGCAGCACCGGTAGGTGCGACAAGCGCGCATCGGCGCGCACGCGCCGTAGCACCTCATCTCCGCCGAGGCGCGGCATGGCGTAGTCGAGCAGCAACAGGTCGGGCAGGGGCTCCTGCTGAAGCCTGTCCCACACCGTCTGGCCATCGAAGTAGCACTCGACTTCGTAGCCCTTGGATCGCAAGAGCGCCCCGACGCCCTCGCACACCTCGCTCTCGTCGTCGACGACGAGCAGGCGCGCCTTCTTCGAAGCCTCGCGTTCGGCTCCCGCGATGTCGAGCGCCAGCCGCCGCAGGTCCGAGTGCGTCGGCAGCCCTTCCTTGGCCCACGCCGCCTCGATGCGGCGCTTGAGGGCCAAATTGTGGTCCTTGATCTCTTGCCAGGCGTTCCAGTCGGGGCTGTCCGGACCGACCTCGAGGTCGTCGTGCGTGTCGACCGACAGGAAGTACTCGCGGTCGACGAGGTACTCCTGCACGACGAGCTTCATGAACGGATAGCGCGCGTTGCCGAGGCGCAGCGTGTAGCGCTCGAGCGCCGGGCGCTGCTTCTCGCGCGGGCGCTCGAAGCGCGCCAACATGGCGCCCAGGTCCACGACCGAATCGAAGTCCTTCTCGGTGGTGCGCGGCCGCGGGCCGGCGGGATCCGGCCAAGCCTCGCGCAGGTAGATCGCGATCGCGCGCCGCAGCAACTCGGGTGTCAAGGACTCCAGCCGCATGGCGCGCCCCTCACGCACCCTTCGGCGCGCAGGCCGCGCCCGACGCCGCGGGCGCCTCGGGACGCGCGGCCGGCTTCAGCGCGTCCGGGAGGCGCAGCGTGCCCACCAGGTCGGCGGCGCGCGCCACGCCGTGTTTGTCAAGCAAACTGGACATCTCCCCCGCCACCCGCCCGACCAAGCCTGGATCCGAGAAGTTGACCGTGCCCAGCTGCACCGCGCGGCAGCCGACGACCAGGAACTCCAGCGCGTCCTCGGCGGTCATGATGCCGCCGCAGCCCACGACGGGGATCGACACGCTGCGCGCGCATTCCCAGGCGCAGCGCAAGGCGATGGGCTTGATCGCGACGCCCGAGTAGCCGCCCTGCACGGTGGCGAGACCAGGCTTGCCGGTGCGCCAATCGACCTTCATGCCGAGCACCGTGTTGACCGCCGTGACGGCGTCGGCGCCGGCCTCCTCGACCGCGCGCGCCATGTCGCCGATGCGCGTGACATTGGGGCTCAGCTTGGCCCACACCGGCTTCGTCGTGGCGCGCTTCACGCCCTCGATCACGCGCGAGGCCGTGCGTGGATCCGTGGCGAACGGGAGCTTGCCGTCCTGCACGTTGGGACAGGAGAGGTTGACCTCGAAGGCGTCGATCTCCTCGCGGCTGGCGAGCAGGCGCGCCATCTCGACGAAGTCCTCGATCGACTCGGCGCCGATGTTGGCCACGATCAAGGTGTCCGCCTCGCGCACGTCCGGCAGGATGTGGTCGACGTAGTAGGCGACGCCCTTGTTCTCGAGGCCGATCGAGTTGAGGAAGCCGGCTTCGGTCTCGCAGATGCGCGGCACGGGGTTGCCGTGGCGCGGCTTCAAGGTGACGGTCTTCGAGACCAGCGCGCCCACGCTCGAGGGCGGAGCGAGGAACTGCGACTCCAATCCGTGTCCGTAGGTCCCCGAGGCAGACATGACGGGGTTCCTCAACTGGAGGGTCCCGATCGTGGTGCGCAGGTCGGCCATGTCGCTCGGTTGGACTCTAAGCCCCGCCCAAGGCCGGGGCAACGGCTCGCCTCAACCCGGCTCGCGGGCCGGTTCCTGTTGGCTGCCGAAGCCCGTCAGGATCAACAGGATCGCTCCCACCGTGATGCATGAGTCGGCCACGTTGAAGGTCGGGAAGTGCCACGGGCCGTCGACGAAGGGCAAGGCGTGGAAGTACACGTCGATGAAGTCGCGCACCGGGCCGTAGGGATGGTCGACATACCAACGATCCAGCGCCAAGTCGCGCGCGCGCACCAGGTTGTCCCACAAGTTGCCGAGCGCGCCGGCGAGGACGAGCAGCAACGCGGCGTTGTGCCAAGGCCGACCGACGGGGGCGCGCACGAGGAGCCACGCGAGGAACAGGCAGGCGGCGATGCGGCCCCACACCAAGAGGTGCGGGAACTCGTCGAACTGGCCGAAGGCCGCGCCCGGGTTGAGCGTCAGCATGAACGCCAGCCAGTCCCCGACCAGCGGCACGCGGAAGTGGCCGCGCTCGCAGGGATCGGCGACCAGCTGTCCCTGCTCCGACAAGCTCTGCAACCAATCGAAGGCGGCCTCCTTGCTCCACAGATCGAGGACCACGAGGATCAGCACGATCGCCAAGCGGCGAGCGATCAGGCGCGAAGGTGCGAACTGCGGCATCGGTGCTGGGGAGGCGCCGCGCGGCGGCGGATGCGGACTTGGCTTTCGCGTCGAAGCGCGTGGCGCCAAGTCGTCCGCGTGGCGGGCGGTCGGATCAGGGCGGATCAGGTCGGATCAGGGCGGATCAGGGCGGATCGGCTCGGATTTGAATTTGATCAGAGCAATCCTTGCTCCGCCTTGCGCTGACAATCGATGCAGTTGCGCGTGTGCGGCATGGCCTTCAAGCGCTCCTTGCCGATCATGCACTCGCACCCCTCGCAGACGCCGTAGGTGCCTTCCTTGATGCGGTCGAGCGCCTCGTAGATCTCGCGCAGCGTGTTCTCGTCGCGCTCGAGCAGCTCGAGGTTCATCTCCATCGAGAAGCTATCGGTGCCCGCCTCGCCGGTGGTGTCGGCGATGGGGTTGTCTTCCCCCAACGCCTCCTCCTCCAGCTGGTCGATGTCGCCCGACACGATCTGCAGCATGGTGCGCAGTCGCTCTTCTGCTTCCTGCAGTTCCTTCGCTGTCAGCTTCTTGGTGGAGGCCATGTGGGCGGGCGGGGTGCCGGCGGGCACGGATGTTCGATGAAGCCCGCGGTGCCTCGAGGAGCGCCCCGCTGGGGAGGCTCCGGGCGCCGGGGCGCGGAAAGAGGGGCAGCAGTATAGCCACGCGGACGGCGCCGTCCACCACCGACCGCGACCCTCGTCCCGCTGGCCTCCCGCGGCGTGGACTTGGGCTCGGGGCTTGAGGCCGGGACGGCGCTCGCGCAGGATCGCCGCGGCCTTGGCACCCGACACGAACCATCCAGCCGACAAACAGCGCGGCCACGACGCGGCGCTCGTCGACTTCCTCGAGGCGATCCGGGTCGAGGATGGACTGTCGCGCTCGACCGTCGCGGCTTATCGCGCGGACCTGGCCGCCCTCCTCGCCTGGCGGGGCGCGCAGCCGCTTGCGGAGCTCGCACCGGAGCAGGTCGTGCGCTGGCTTGAGCACCTGCGCCAGTCGGGCGCGAAGGAGACCAGCGTGGCGCGCAAGTTCTCCTCGCTGCGCCGTTTCGTGCGCTTCCTCGTGGCGGAAGGCCGCCTGAGCAGCGACCCGACGGCGCTCTTCGACGCGCCGCGCCTCGGCAAGCCGCTGCCCAAGGCCTTGTCGCGGAGCGAGGTCGAGCGGTTGCTTGAATGCCGCCACGCGCAGGACGATCCAGCGCGCCACGCGCGCGACCGCGCCTTGCTCGAGACGCTCTACGCTTGCGGCGGTCGAGTGGCCGAGGTCGTCGGCCTCGCGCTCGACGACCTCGATGCGCGCGTCTCCATGGCGCGGCTCTTCGGCAAGGGCCGCAAGATGCGCGTGGTGCCGCTGGGCGCGCCTGCGCGCGAGGCGCTGCAGGCTTGGATCGAAGGCCCGCGCCGCGAACTGCCCGGCGCCGCGCGCCAGCCGCGCGTGTTCCTCTCGACGCGCGGCCGCGCGCTGTCGCGCCTCGCGGCTTGGCGCATCGTGCGCGAGGCGGCGCTGGCCGCCGGCATCGCGCGCGCCGTTTCGCCGCACGCCTTGCGCCACAGCTTCGCCACGCACCTCGTCGAGGGCGGCGCCGACTTGCGCAGCGTGCAGGAGCTGCTCGGCCACGCCTCGATCCGCACGACCGAGGTCTACACGCGCCTCGACGGCGACGCGCTGGTGGCGCTGCACAAGGCGCGCCATCCGCGCGCTTGAGGCGCGACGCCGATGGGAAGCGGACGCGATCGACTGCAGCTCGTGCTAGCGCTCGGCGCGCTATGGGTCCTTTGGGGCTCGACCTACTTGTCGATCCGGGTGGCGGTGCAGTCGATCCCGCCCTTCACCATGGCCGGTTGCAGGTTCGTGCTGGCCGGCGGAGCGCTGTGCCTGTGGCTCTTCGCCACCGGCACGCCGCTCTTCGCGCGCCGCGCGTGGCTCGGCGGCCTCGCGAGCGGCTTCCTGCTGGTCTTGTGCAGCAACGGCCTCGTCTCGTGGAGCTCGCGCGAGCTCGACTCGAACAGCGTGGCCTTGCTCGTGGCCACCGTGCCGATGTGGATGGCCCTGCTGGAGACCCTGGGCGGCAAGCACCAAGGCCCGCTGGTCTGGCTGGCCGTGGCGCTCGGGCTCGGCGGAGTGGCCACCCTCGCCTGGCCGGACGCGGACGGAGTCGCGCTGCACCCGCCGAGCGTCGCTACGCTGATGGTCGCCACGCTGGCGTGGTCCTTCGGCTCGCTGTGGTCGCGCGGCGCCATGCAAGGCGTCGACGCGCGCGCCTTCGCGGCGGCGCAGATGCTGTGCGGCGGCCTGCTGCAGCTCGTCGCCGGCGCCTTGCTCGGCGAGTGGCGCGGCTTCGATCCGCTGGCGACGCCGGTCTCTGGCTGGGGCAACATGCTCTACCTCGCCGTCGCCGGGTCGCTGTTGGGGTTCAGCGCGTACCTGTGGCTGTTGCGCCACCACAGTTCGGCGCTCGCAGCGAGCTACGCCTTCGTCAACCCGCTCGTGGCCTTGCTGCTCGGCGTCACGATCGGCGAAGAGACGCTCGGACCACGCACATGGCCGGCGGCGCTCTTGATCCTCGCGGCGGTGGCGTGCGTGCTGCGGGCAGGCTCGCGCGATGCAGCGCGAGCCGCCTGAACGACAGGGCGGCTCTTGCGCGACGCCGCGCGCGCGGCGAGGCTGGCGCCATGTCGCTCGCTGTCACTCCACACCCGCCGCGCGGCACGCTGCTCGCCTCCGTGCTCCTGCCGACCGTCGCACTCTTCGCCTTCGAGTCGAGCGCCGAGTCGCGCGCTCCGGCGCGGGATCAAGGGGGAACCACGCAGCGCGACGAGGAAAGGCGCGCGCCCCCGCGCGATGTGGAGCTGCGCGCGCCCCCGCGCGACGTGGAGCTGCGCGCGCCCCCGCGCGACGAGTTGCCGGCCGACTACGGACGCCTCCAGCCGCGCGGCTTGTGGCCGGGCGAGCCGCCGCCGTGGGACGAGGCCAAGGTGGCGCTCGGGCGGGCGCTGTACTTCGATCCGCTCCTGTCCATCGACCGGTCCACCTCGTGCGCCAGCTGCCACGACCCGGCCCACGGCTTCGGCGATCCACGCCGCCACTCGCTCGGCAGCGGCGGCGCCACCGCGCGCCACTCCCCCAGCCTGTTCAACCGCGGCGTCGCGCGTGGCATCCCCGGGGCGGCCTTCTCGTGGGACGGGCGCCACGCGAGCTTCGAGGAGCAGATGCTCTTCCCCATCTCCTCCAGCGTGGAGATGGGCCTGCCCATCGTGGACGCCGTCGGGCGCCTGGCGACCTCTGACAAGTATTCCGGACAGTTCCGCGCCGCCTTCGGTCGCGAACCCGACCGCGCGGCGCTGGCCGACGCGCTGGCCGCCTTCACCGAGCGCATCACCACGGCCGAAGCGCGCGTGGACCGCTTCCAAGCCGGCGACTACGCGGCGCTCTCCGATCTCGAGCGCACGGGCTTGTGGATCCACGAGAGCAAGGGACGCTGCTGGAGATGCCACTCGGGCGCCAACTACACCGACGAGTCGTTCCGCGCCACGGGCGTGGGCGCCGTGGAAGGACGGCTCGAGCCCGGCCGCGCCGACGCCACGGGGCGGGCCGAGGATCGCGGACGCTTCAAGGTGCCCACGCTGCGCGGCGTGGCGCTGCACGCGCCGTACATGCACGACGGCTCGCTCGCGAGCCTCGAGGAAGTCGTGCTGTACTACGACCGCGGCGGCGAACGCTTCGACGGCGCCGAGCTCGAGCCGCTCGGCTTGACCGCGCACGAGCGCGCCGCGCTCGTGGCCTTCCTGCGGGCTCTCTCGCCCTGAACGGCGGACGCGGACGAAGCGACCAGCGTCACTCGTCGAAGTCGAGGCGCGCCAGGGCGTCGGCGGCGATGCAACGTCCGAAGCCCACGCCGTCCTCGTTGTCGAACACGAAGTGGATGCCGCCGTAGAGGCGCGAGACCGCCGCTTCCTGCGCGGCCTCCTCGAAGCTCGCGTACGCTCGCGGCTCGAAGCCCAGCTCCGGATTGAGGCGCTGGTGCGTCTCGTCCACGAAGGCTCCCGCGCCGAAGCGCTGCTCGAGCACGACGAGCGCGGCGCCGCTCTGCGTCGAGTGGCCGGAGGTGTAGGTCGGGAAGTTGGGCGTGCCCAAGAGCGGCGCCCAGA
>Ga0172372_10002522_pt1 | contig 27729 bp, 25 predicted proteins | sample LakKiv5m_2_FD_114544 | JGI IMG/M metagenome (GOLD analysis project Ga0172372, IMG submission 114544) | Freshwater microbial communities from Kabuno Bay, South-Kivu, Congo - kab_092012_9.5m | ecosystem: Environmental > Aquatic > Freshwater > Lake | place: Democratic Republic of the Congo...
CCGGCGCCGACGCGCCCAGCGAGCCGCCCGCAAACCCCTACCAGCTGCCGCCCACGGGCGGCCGTTGATCGGAAGGGCGCCAAAGCCCCGCGCAAGCGCAGACGGTCGTGAGCTCCGCCGGAGCGGCTCAGACCCCGATCACGCCGTCCCTGGCCTGAGGTGGCGACTGCTCGAGGTGAGCCGTGCAGGGCCCAAGCGCAAGGTGAAGCCGCCCATCCACCACCTCTGCCACCACCAGAGACGCGTTAGCGGGCGGGCCGGAGCGAAGAATCGCCCCGCCGCCTTCAATATGGGCAGCCAGCAGCTGGCGCACCACCAGCCCATGGGTGACGAGCAACAAGTCCCCGATTGGAGCGGGCTGATCGGCACGCGCATCGACTAAGCGGATCATGCGCGCGGCGAGCGCCTCGCAGGCCCGGGCCACCCGGGTCTCGAACGCCTCCAGCGACTCGCCCCCGGGCGGAGCCTCGGTCATCGTGATCGGATTGAACTCGAGGCTCCCGTAGGCGCGACCCCGCAGCGCGCCGAAGTCGCGCTCCCGCCAGTCGGGCGAGGGTTCGATCGCCCGCCCGAGATGGGTTGCCACCTGCAGCGCAGTCTGTCGGGCCCGCAGCAAATCGCTCGTCACGATGGTGGCCACCCGGAACTCGCGCGCAAGGCGGGCACCGAGCGCATCGGCCTGCTCCAGGCCGCGGGGCGAGAGCGCAGTATCGGCCGGCTGCACGATGCCGGCGACGTTGAGCGCGGTTTCGCCGTGTCTTGCGATCAGGATGGCCACGATACTGCCTCGATCAGGCCGTCACCGGGCGCGCCTGCCATCAGGGCTGAGGGCCCCAGCCGGCGGGCAGCATCAGCTTGTTTTTCTGCGAGACAAAGAGCGGGCGGACCTTTCTGGCGAAGGCCATGAACTTGGGATCGGTAAACACGCCATTCCAGAACGCGCGCCGGTCAGCGTCGTCGTCAAATTTCCAGATATGGATCAGTTCATTGATCGCGCCGACATCGCCGGTGAAATAGCCGACCAGCTTGGGCGGGTGGCCACTGATGGCGGCATAGCCCTCGGTCCGGTAGAGCTCGATGATCTCGGCCATCTTGCCGGGAATGACTTCGTAGGTACGCAGTTCGTAAATTGCCATGGGAAACCCCCTCTGTTCACGGTGAGGGCCCAAGTATGAGGGCCGCCGCGCAAAGCCCGGTTTGCGATTTCGGGAAACACGCCTCGCCTGGGCTTGGGCTAGACAGTAGGCGTGTCCGCTCCGATGCCCCGCCCGAGCGGGCGCGCTCAGCCTTACGGCCTGGCCAGTCGGCCGAGTTCCGGGTCGATCAGGCAGGCCTCTCCCGGCACGATCCGGTGTTCCGACTCCCCTGTCCTCTGCCCCTTAAGCCATGTCGCTTGCCATCGTCCGGTCCCGTGCCCTGGTTGGGCTTTCCGCGCCCGAAGTCCGGGTCGAAGTCCATGTCGGGCGCGGCCTGCCTGCCTTTCACATCGTGGGCCTGCCTGAGGCGGCGGTGCGAGAAAGCCGCGAGCGGGTGCGGGCCGCGCTTGTTCACCGCGGCTTCGACTTTCCCAATCGCCGCCTTACTGTCAATCTCGCACCGGCCGATCTTCCCAAAGACTCCGGCCGATTTGATCTGCCAATCGCCATTGGCGTGCTCGCAGCCAGTGGCCAAGTACCGGCGCAGGCACTCGACGAACTCGAACTCGCGGGCGAACTCTCTCTCACTGGCGAATTGCGCGCCATTCGCGGCAGCCTCCCCATGGCCATTGCCGCGCGCGCGGCCGGACGACGGCTGGTGGTCCCGGCTGCCAGCGCAGGCGAAGCCGCGGTTTACCCCGATGTCGCCGCGCTCGCCGCCGACCACCTGGGCGAGGTATGCCTGCATCTGCTGGGCGCATCACCGCTTGCCCGGGTCGATCACCAGCTGCCCCCGCCCGGGGCGTGGCAGGGCGCCAACTTCAGTGACATCCGGGGCCACACCCAGGCCAGACGGGCGCTCGAAATCGCCGCAGCCGGGGGCCACTCTGCGCTCATGGTGGGCCCGCCCGGCGCCGGCAAATCCATGCTCGCCTCCCGGCTTGCCTCCATTCTTCCGCCCCTGTCCAGCGACGAGGCGCTCGAAGTGGCATCCGTCCAGGCCCTGGCCGGGAGCTTCAACGCCGCCCACTGGGGGCGTCGCCCCATGCGCGCGCCTCACCACAGCGCCTCCGCAGCGGCGCTGGTTGGCGGCGGTCCGGGCCCACGGCCCGGGGAAATCAGTCTCGCGCATCGCGGCGTGCTGTTTCTTGATGAGCTCCCCGAATTTTCACGACCCGTTCTGGAGGCCCTGCGTGAACCGCTTGAAACCGGCCACATCACGCTCGCCCGAGCCAGCCGATCTATCGATCTTCCAGCGCAGTTTCAGCTGATTGCGGCCATGAACCCCTGCAGCTGTGGCCATCTGGGCGACCCGCGCTGCCGGTGCAGCACCGAGCAGGTGTTGCGTTATCAGCGCCGCGTCTCCGGCCCGCTTCTCGACCGGCTCGATCTGCTCCTGTCGGTGGCACGGTTGAGCGAAACCGATCTGCTCGAGCGCGCTCCGGTTGAAGCGAGCGAGAGCATCCGGCTGCGGGTTGAGGCTGCATGGGCCCGGCAACTCAATCGGCAGGGGGGTGCCAACGCTCGACTGGAAGCGCAGGGCGTTGCCCGCCACTGTTCGCCAGGCGCCGAGGGCGAGGCGCTCATCGTTGCCGCGAGCCAGCGGCTTCGCTGGTCAGCGCGCGGCGTGCATCGCGCGCTGCGGGTCGCACGCACCATCGCCGACCTCGAGGGCTGCGCGCACATTGCACGCGAGCATCTGGCTGAGGCTATCGGCTATCGGCGCTCACCGCTGGAGCTAAGCGGCGAGGCCGGCTGAGCACTCACATTGAACCGCTCTGCCCACCCGGTGGCTTCACACGCCAGCCAATCATCACGGCAAGCGCCAGCGCCTGCAGCACCAGCCAGAAGGTAAGCGCCCACCGAAACGCAGGCCCCTGGTCAAGCCCCAGCTGCCGGCCCAGCGCATCAACCAGCACCCCAAACAGCCACTGGGTAAAAAAGATGCCCACGAAAATCATCATGTTGAAGGCACTGAACGCACGACCCGTGAGCGCCCCGCGAAAGGTGAGGCTCACATGGGTCTGAACCGGTGTAAAAACCGTCACGCCCACCGCAAACGGCAGCCATGCCAGCCACGCCCACGGGCCCTCGGCAAGCACAATCACCGCCTGCGCGCCAATCATGAGAAGCGATCCCGCCACGGTTACGGCAAGCGTAGACCAGCCCCGGGCAGCAAGCCTCGGCATCACCCAGCCAAGCGTCAGATAGGCCAGCATCAGCACCACATTCAGCGCCAGGAGGGCCTGCGCACTTTGCGCGGCCGACATCCCAAGCACCCGCGTAAACCAGGGCCCGGCCCACAGGCTCTGCATCGCAATGAACGTGGCCTGCAGCGTGACCGAAGGCACCACGAAGCGCCAGAAATAGCGCTCGCTGAACACCTCAAGGTAGGCGCGCCACTGCTCGGGAAGCGGCGTGGCGGGCTGGCGCGGCTCGGCGGGCAGCAACACCCTCAGGCACACCGCAGACAGCGCAAGCAGGGCCGCACACAAAAAGAACAGCCCCCGCCAGCCAACCCAGGGCAGGGCCAGCTGCGCGGGCACGGTTGAACAAAGGGCGCCCAGCGTGCCGGCCGTCAGCATCCAGGCCGCCAGCCGCTGCTGACGCTCGGGTGCAAAGGCAAACCGGTAGGCCCGCAGTCCCGACATCAGCGCGCCCGACACCCCCACGCCAATCACCACCCGCGCCAGCCCAAGCACCCAGGCCTCGGTCGCGAGCGCAAACATCAGACAACCCAGGGCCGCAATCGCAAGAAGCGTTGAATCCGTATCGCGCGAGCCAAAGCGGTCCAGCCACACGCCCAGTGGCAGCTGCATCACGATGAAACTGAAAAAATAGGCGCCCGAGAGCGCACCAAGCTGCGCGTTGCTAAAGCCAAACTGATCGACCAGTTCGGGCGCAATGACCGCATTCACGGTGCGAAGCGCATACGACAGCACATAGCCCGAGGCAAAGAGGGCAAACACCCCGAACCCGGCCTCGGTCATCGGCGGTGGCGCGGTGCGGGTCATGGGACCAACAACCGGAACGAGTCGAGCATCGTGCGCGCCTGCTGCGCCTGGGCAGGCGCAACAATCGCGACCGCCTGCCAGATCTGTAGCCCGTGCGCCGCGAAAATCGCGTGCATCACCACCGGCTCGCCTGCCATCTGGCCGCGCGCCTCCACAGCCACCGCATCCACCGCCCCCCTGGGAGAGCCGGACAGGTCACTCAGGCCCACGCGAACCGGCAGGCCAGGCTGCGGCTCGGCGCCCACATTGCGGAGCATCGCCACCCGCATGGCGGCCAGGGCCCGGGCCAGGGTGGCCGCACGGTCAGGGGCCTCCGCCTCGAGCCGGACCGCGCCCACGGTGAACAGGGCGCGATCCACGCGCGCGCCGGTCATGGTCATCTCAAGCTTCAGGCCATCGAGATCGATCTCGCGGCTCATTGACGCAGGGCGCCCCGGCAAAAGCACCGAGAACCCCTGCTCGATGCTTGGCGTTTCACGCCAGTTGAATTCGGGCGAACACGCGCCCAGCAGGCCAGTCAACACCAACCAGCCGGACAGACCGCGGATCGCACGTCGGCGACCGGCGATATGCCGGAGGATGCTGGACGGCAGACTCATCGGATAATGGTATCAAGCCGGCGGCTCAAGCCGTCCCCCTGACCTTTCCATCACCCACGGAACCCAGACCATGATTTACGAATTCCGTTCGCGCGCCACGGGCAGTATCGTGATGATGGGCAAGGTGGCCGAGCGGATGCTCGGCATCATCGGTAAGCCCGCAGGCCCCCAGGGCATCATCACTGTCGCGCAATTGCCCGATGCCATCGGGCGGCTGCGCGAGGCGATTGCCGATGAACGACGCGCCCGCGAGGCCGCACGCATGGCGGCGAGCGCCTCACAAGCGTCAGCCGGCATGCCGGTACCACCCGGGTCGGACGGCGGGCACGACCAGGAAGATGCGGGTTCGAGCGAGGCCGTCTCGCTGGAGGCGCGGGCGCAACCGCTGATCGAAATGTTCGAGCGCGCGCTGGCCGGCAAGCGCGATGTCACGTGGGGAGTCTGAGTTGAAGCTCATCAGCGCCGACCAGGCCGCCTCGCTCATTGCCTGCGGCAGCACCGTGGCAAGCGCCGGATTCCTCGGCGCGGGTCATGCCGAGGCCATCACCGAGGCCATTGAAAGGCGTTTTCTGCGTGAGCAGACACCGCGTGACCTCACTCTCATCTACTCGGCCGGCCAGGGCGATCGCGCAACCCGTGGCGTCAATCATTTTTGCCACCGCGGGCTCACCCGCCGCGTAATCGGCGGACACTGGCGATCCGCGCCCGGACTCGCCCAACTCGCCCTCGAGGAAGGGACCGAGGCCTACAACCTGCCGCAGGGCGTGATTTCGCAGCTCTACCGCGCGATTGCCGGCCGCAAGCCCGGCGTGATCACGCCCATAGGCCTGCACACCTTCGTCGACCCCCGGCACGGCGGGGGCAAACTCAATCAGTGCTGCAGCGAAGACCTGGTCGAACTCATCACCATCGCGGGCGAGGAATACCTGCGATACAAGCCACTCGCGATCGACTGCGCGCTCATTCGCGCCACCACCTCTGATGCGCTGGGCAACCTGAGTGCCGAGCATGAACCCTTTCACCATGAGCTCCTTGCGATCGCGCAAGCCGCGCGCAACAGCGGCGGCGTTGTGATTGCGCAGGTCAAGCGTCTGGTGGGCGAGCATCCGCAGGCCCGCGCGGTCTGCGTGCCCGGCATTCTGGTCGACTATGTCGTGGTGGTGGGTGAGCATCCCCATCACCACTCCATGACCTTTGGCGAGTACTTCAATCCCGCCTATACGGGGCTCATCCCGCGCGCGAGCACGCCTGTCAAAGCCCGCGCCAAAGCGCCGCTCCAGACCCCTCAGCCTGCGGGGCCGCGCCCCGCCGATCCACGCCGAATCATCCAGCGGCGGGCTCTGCTCGAACTTGCCGCTGTTTCACCGCGAACCGTGAACCTCGGGGTCGGCATGCCCGCTGGCGTGGGCGCGCTTGCCCGCGAGGCAGGTATCCCAGGGATTGTGCTCACGGTGGAGTCGGGGCCCATAGGCGGCACGCCAGCCGATGGTCTCTCCTTTGGCGCCGCCGAACATCCGCAGGCCATTGTTGATGAACCCGCACAATTCGATTTCTACGATGGCGGCGGCCTCGACATGGCCTTTCTCGGCATGGCCGAGGCCGACCCGTTCGGCAATGTGAACGTTGGCCTGTTCGGCGTGGGGCCCTGGCGACGGATTGCAGGCGTGGGCGGTTTCATCAACATCACGCAGTCCACGCGCGAGCTGGTGTTCATGGGTACCCTCGCATCAGGGGGGCTGCAGCTGATGGCTGAAAACGGACAACTGAAGATCGAGCGCGAGGGGCGCTGGCGCAAGCTGGTTCCGCAGGTCGGGCTTCTATGCTTTAACGGCGAATACGCCTCGCGCCAGGGAATACGCGCCACCTACGTCACCGAGCGTGCGGTCTTCAGGCTCCGGGACGGTCGGCTCACCCTGTGCGAGGTGGCGCCAGGGCTGGATGTCGAGCGCGATGTGCTTGCGCAGCTTCCTCCCGGCGTTGCCATCGCACCCTCGCTTGCCCCGATGGATGCGCGGGTGTTCCAGGACGGCCCGATCGTGCTGAAGGACCCAGCCACCCGCGCCGACCCGACGGGCCGGCCGCGCACGCAGCCGCTTCGGACAGCATCATGAGCCTTGGCCGCTTCGAACGTCCCGAGCAGGCTCCGGCCGGCATTCGCGAAATCTGGCGTGACTTTGGCGCCCTCTACGCCGCCAACGGTCTGATCGGCTTCATCTTCGCGGCGAGCGGGCCCGTGGCCATCATCCTGTCGGTGGGGTCGCGGGGCGGCCTGTCCGAAGCCGAGCTCGCCTCATGGCTCTTTGGCAGCTTCTTCGTAAATGGCCTCCTCTCCATCCTCTTTTGCTGGCGCTGGCGGCAGCCGCTGGTGTTTTTCTGGACGATTCCTGGCACTGTTCTGGTGGGACAGGCGCTCGAGCATCTGCGGTTTTCCGAAGTGGTGGGCGCCTTTCTGCTCACGGGCCTGCTCATGATTGCGCTCGCCTTCACCGGCTGGATCAAGCGGCTGATGGCGGTGGTCCCCATGCCTATCGTGATGGGCATGGTGGCCGGGGTGTTTCTGCGCTTCGGGCTCGATCTGGTCCATGCCATGCACGAGTCACCGTCCATTGCCGGCCCGATGGTGCTCGCCTTCATTGCTGCATCGGTATGGCCTGCACTCGGCCGGCGGGCCCCGCCTGTGATTGCCGCCCTGGTGGCAGGCGCGATCGCGGTCGCATTCGTGGGCAGTCCAGGCGCGGGGCTTGCCAGCGCGTTTGAACTCGCGCGCCCGGTATTGCAGCGGCCGGAATGGTCGGCGGCCGCAGCCTTCGAACTGGTGGTGCCGCTTGCCATCACCGTGCTGATCGTTCAGAACGGTCAGGGGTTTGCGGTGCTTGAACCGGCGGGCCACCGCGCGCCGGTCAACGCGGTCACCCTTGGCTGCGGCGCCTGGTCGTGCATCACTGCACTGATCGGCACGGTCTCCACCTGCCTCACCGGACCCACCAATGCGCTGATCTCAAGCTCGGGCGAGCGCAACCGGCACTACACAGCCGGCATCTTCGTGGGGGTGCTGTCGCTCGCATTCGGAGCGCTTGCGCCTGGGTTCACCCGGCTGTTGCTCGCCACGCCGCCCGCGTTCATCGCCGCGCTCGCGGGTCTGGCGATGCTGCGCGTGCTGCAGACCGCCTTTCAGATTTCATTTCGCGAGCGCTTTTCGCTGGGTGCGCTGATCGCCTTTCTGGTGACGGTGGCCAATCAGCCCATTGCCGGAATTGGCGCACCGTTCTGGGGGCTGGTGTTCGGCTTTGCCGGGGCCTGGCTCCTCGAGCGCAGCGATTTCAAGGCCCGGGCAGGCGGCGCCGGACGGTAGATCGGGGCACCCCGCTCAACGCATCCTCCGCGCCCCTCCGCGCCCCTCCGCGCCCCTCCGCGCCCCTCCGCGCCAGCTCAGCGCCCCAGCACCGGCGCTAGCGCCCGCTCCAGATCCGATCGCTCGCGGCCGCTTCTGCGCGCCAGATCGGCGAGCTGGTCCTCGTCGATCGGCCCCACATTGAAGTACTCCGACTGCGGGTGCGACAGGTAAAACCCGCAGACGCTTGCAGCCGGTGCCATCGCGAAACTGTCGGTGAGCGTCATGCCAATGTCCTGGCAGCCTAGCAGCTCGAACATCTCGTGTTTGACGGTGTGCTCGGGGCAGGCCGGATAGCCCGGTGCAGGCCGGATGCCGACATATTTCTCGTCGATCAGGGCCTGGGGATCGAGCGCCTCATCGGGCGCGTATCCCCAGAGGTCGGTGCGCACGCGCCGGTGCAGGCATTCGGCAAACGCCTCGGCCATCCGGTCGGCAATCGCCTTCAGCATGATCGAGGAGTAGTCATCGAGAAGCGCCGCAAACTCGGCCTCTTTCTTCTCCACCCCCAGGCCCGTGGTCACTGCAAACATGCCGATGTAATCGGCGATGCCAGAGGACCGGCCATCGAGTGTGCGCGGCGCGATGTAATCGGCCAGACATTTGTTGGCCACGCCCTCGCGTTTGGCGGTCTGCTGGCGCAGGTTACGCCAGACGAACGCCACCTCGGTTCGGGAGTCATCGGTATAGAGCTCAATATCGTCGTCATTGACGCTGTTGGCGGGCAGAAACGCCACCACCGCGTTGGCGGTGAGCCAGCGGCCGTCTATCACCCGGCGGAGCATGGCCTTTCCATCCGAGAACACGCGGCGCGCGGACTCCCCCACGATCTCGTCGTTCAGGATGGCGGGGAAAGCCCCGGCCAGATCCCAGGTCTGGAAGAACGGCTGCCAGTCGATGTACTGCGCAATCTCGGCGAGGTCGTAATTGCGAAACAACCTGCGACCGGTGAACTTGGGTCGGGGCGGGTGGTAGTGGACGATAGGATGCGGACCCTCACCCGGATGATCATCAGCCTGCATCGCCCACTGAATCGGCGTGCGGCGCGCGCGCGCCTCGGCGAGCGTGATCCATTCAGGTCCCTTTCTGCCTGCATGCTGGGCACGCACACGCTCATAGTCGGCAAGCAGGTCGGTAATGAATTTCTCGCGCGAATCGGGCGACACCAGGCTTTGCGCAACCGGTACCGATCTCGATGCATCGGGCACATACACGACCGGGCCGCTGTAGCGGGGCGCGATACGCACGGCCGTGTGCACCCGCGAGGTGGTGGCACCGCCGATGAGAAGCGGGATCTTTCTCATGCGGAAATAGTCGTCCCGCTCCATCTCGGACGCAACGATGGACATTTCCTCAAGCGATGGCGTGATGAGGCCCGACAGTCCGATGATGTCGGCGCCCTCCACGCGGGCCCGCGCGAGAATTTCCGAACAGGGGACCATCACGCCCATGTTGATCACTTCAAAGTTGTTGCACTGGAGCACCACCGCAACAATGTTCTTGCCGATATCGTGCACGTCGCCTTTCACGGTGGCAATCACGATCCGGCCACGCGAACTCACATCAGCGCCCGCCGCCTGCTGGGCCCGCTTTTCCTCTTCGATGAAGGGCACCAGATGCGCAACCGCCTGCTTCATGACGCGCGCCGACTTCACCACCTGGGGCAAAAACATCTTGCCCGCGCCAAACAGGTCGCCCACCACATTCATGCCGTCCATGAGCGGGCCTTCGATCACCTCGATTGGCCGGCCGCCGCGGGCAGCGACGTCGGCGCGCATCTCCTCGGTGTCCTCGACGATCCACTGGGTGATGCCGTGAATGAGCGCATGCGCCAATCGCCTCGCGGGCGGCTCCTCGCGCCAGACCAGGGTTTCTTCCTTCTTCGCGGCACCTGCCTTGAGCGTTCCAGCAAACTCGATCATCCGCTCAGTAGCGCTTTTGCCGCGCTCCGCCTCGAGCGCAGCCGCGGCCTGCGCGCGGGCCGCCTCGTCGGGCGCTGCGGCAAGCCGCCTGAGTTCGGCGGAGAGGGCAGGCGTACGCGCAAGCACGATGTCTTCGACCCGTTCGCGCAACTCGGGATCGATCTCGTCATAAACACCCACCATACCCGCGTTCACGATCCCCATGGAGAGGCCCGCGCGGATTGCGTGGTAGAGAAATACCGTGTGGATTGCTTCGCGCGCCGGGTCGTTGCCGCGAAATGAAAACGACACATTCGAGATGCCGCCCGAGATGTTCGCGGGGGCGAGATGTTCACGAATCCAGCCGGCGGCCTCGATGAAATCGAGCGCGTAGCGGTCATGCTCCTCAATGCCCGTGGCAATCGCAAACACGTTGGGATCGAAGATGATGTCCTCGCCGGGCAGACCCACCACCTCGGTGAGAATTGTCCAGGCGCGCTGGCAGATCTGAATCCGGCGCTCGAGCGAATCGGCCTGTCCCTGCTCATCGAATGCCATGACCACGGCGGCTGCGCCATACCGGCGAACCAGGCGTGCCTGCCGGATGAACTCCGCCTCGCCCTCCTTGAGCGAAATGGAGTTGACGATGGCCTTGCCCTGCACGCAGCGCAGCCCCGCCTCGATCACGCTCCACTTGGAGCTGTCGATCATGATGGGCACTCGCGCGATATCGGGCTCGGAGGCGATCAGGTTCAGAAAGCGCGTCATCGCGGCGACCGAATCCAGCATCGCCTCGTCCATGTTGATGTCGATCACCTGCGCGCCGTTCTCAACCTGCTGACGGGCCACCGCAAGCGCCTCATCGTATTGACCGGCAAGAATGAGTCGCGCGAAGGCTTTCGACCCGGTGACATTGGTGCGCTCGCCAATGTTCACGAAGAGCGAGCTGGCATCGACATTGAACGCTTCCAGCCCCGATAACCGGAGTGCGGGCGGCGCGGGTGCAAAGCTGCGTGGCGCAAGCTCGGCGACCGCCGCTGCAATCGCTGCAATATGCTCGGGCGTGGTACCGCAGCAACCACCCGCTATGTTGACCAGGCCCGCGCGGGCAAACTCGGCAAGAAGCGAGGACGTGATCTCGGGCGTCTCATCAAACCCGGTATCAGACATCGGGTTGGGAAGACCTGCATTCGGATACACGCAGACAAAGGTATCGGCCTTGGCGGCAAGTTCGGCGATGTAGGGGCGCATGAGCGCCGCCCCCAGTGCGCAGTTGAGCCCGATGGAGATCGGCCTGGCGTGCCGCACCGAATTCCAGAACGCTTCCACTGTCTGCCCGGACAACAGCCTGCCCGAGGCATCGGTGACCGTGCCTGAGATCATCACGGGGAGGCGCGCGCCTTGCGCCTCGAAGGCCTCGTCGATCGCAAAAAGCGCCGCTTTCGCGTTCAGGGTATCGAAGATGGTTTCAACCAGCAGCAGGTCAACCCCGCCCTCCATCAGTGCGCAGACCTGCTCGAAATAGGTTGCCCGGAGCTCTTCAAAGGTGACATTGCGCGCGCCCGGATCGTTGACATCGGGCGAGATCGACGCGGTCTTGGGTTGCGGCCCGAGCGCTCCGGCCACAAAGCGCGGCCGCTCGGGGCGGCTGTAGCGGTCGCGCGCAGCGCAGGCGAGGCGCGCAGACGCGAGGTTCATCTCGCGGGCGTGCGACTCCAGCCCATAGTCGGCCTGCGCCACGGTGGTCGCGCCAAAGGTATTGGTCTCGATGATGTCGGCGCCCGCGGCGAGATAGGCGTCGTGAATCTGCGCGATCAGCTCGGGCCGGGTGAGCGAGAGGAGTTCGTTATTGCCTTTCAGATCGCGCCCATGGGCGGCAAACTGCTCGCCCCGGTACTGTTCCTCGGAGAGCCGGTGCTGCTGGATCATGGTGCCCATCGCACCATCCAGAATGAGGATGCGGCGGGCAAGGAGCGAGCGCAGAATGGCTTCGGTATCGGATGGCGTGGACATGAATTTGTTCGCTGAGCGGGTAACAGTCGGGATGCGCAATGGTAACAACCAGGCGCGCCAGATTCCGCGATGGCTCTGTCATCATTACGGCTTGAACCTTGCCCTCCAGGAGCTTTGCCATGGGATTCGTGATTGATCCGCCCCCGCTCGTCTCGGTGCCCGTAGTCGGCACTGCCGACCGCTTTCCGGTGCGCCGCGTCTGGTGCGTCGGCCGCAACTATGTCGAACATGCCAAGGAAATGGGCTTTACCGGTCGCGAACCGCCGTTTTTCTTTGCCAAGCCCGCTGACGCGCTGGTAGTGGTGGCCGATGGCACGACCGGTGACATGCCCTATCCCCCAGGCACCGAAGATCTGCACCATGAGATCGAGCTGGTGGTGGCCATCGGTGTGGGCGGCCGTGCAATCGCTGCCGCCGATGCGGGGCGACATGTCTTTGGCTATGCCATTGGCCTCGACATGACCCGGCGCGACCTGCAGATGGTGGCCCGCAAGGCGGGCCGCCCCTGGGAGGTCGGAAAGGCATTCGATGCGAGCGCGCCGATCGGCCCCATCCATCGCGCGGGTACAGCGTCTCCCATGGCAGCCGGCGCAATCTCGCTTGATGTCAATGGCGCGGTCCGCCAATCAAGCGATGTCTCCAAGCTCATCTGGAACATCGGCGAGATCATCGAACACCTGTCCGCACTCTGGGAGCTTGCCCCCGGCGACCTGATCTACAGCGGCACACCCGAGGGCGTGGCCGCGGTGGTGCGCGGTGACCTGATGGTGGGCCGCGTCGCGGGCCTGGGCGAGCTCCGCGTGCGCGTGGTCTGAGGACAAAGCCATGGCCGAGCACCTGATTCCCACTGTTGCCCTCCATACCTGGGTGGTCGACCTCTTTCGTGCCGCAGGCTCGCACGAGGTCGAGGCGAGGCTTACCGCCGATCATCTGGTGGGCGCAAACCTGGCCGGCCATGACTCTCACGGCGTCGGCATGGCGCCCAAATATGTCGCCTCTCTCCTGAATGACGAGCTCCAGCTCAATCAGCGGGTGGCGCTCGCCACGGATGCGGCAAGCCTGATCGTGGTCGATGGCCGGCGCGGCATGGGCCAGTCGGTCACGCATCAGGCCATGGAGCTTGCGATCGGGCGCGCACGTGATCACGGCACCTGTGTGATGGCGCTTAAAAACTCGCACCACCTCGGCCGCGTGGGGCATTGGGCCGAGCAGGCGATTGCAGCAGGCATGGTCTCCATCCACTTCACCAACGCGGTGAGTCACATGCCCATGGTGGCCCCACATGGCGGCGGGCGGGCGCGCTATCTCACCAATCCGTTCACCGTTGGTATTCCGATTCCGGGCGGCGAGCCCATCGTGCTTGACTTCGCCACCAGCGCCATTGCTCATGGCAAGGCACGCGTGGCCTACAACAAGCGGGTTCGGGTACCAGCAGGGAGCCTTCTCGATGCCAGCGGACACCCCACCGACGACCCGGCGGTGATGTTCGAGCCCGAGGGCGGCCCCTACGGAGCGCTACGCACCGCAGGCGGCCACAAGGGGCACGCACTCGCGATGGTGTGCGAGTTGCTGGGTGCGGCGCTCTCGGGCGGCGAAACCGTGCAGCCCACCACCCGCCTGCCGGTGCATGGCGTGTGGAACAACATGCTCGCGATCGTGTTCGACCCCAATCGGCTGGGCACCGGGCAGTGGTTCGAGGCCCAGGCTCGCGAGTTCATTGACTGGGTGCGTTCGGCGCCACCGTCCTCCGACAACACCGACGGGCCGGTACTGGTTCCAGGCGATCCCGAGCGAGCGGCCCGGCGCGCACGCGCGCAGATGATCCCGATTGACTCCGGCACGCTTGCCCAGCTCGACCAGGCCTCGACCGCCATTGCAGCCCGCTTTGGCCAGTCGCCCGGGCCGCTTTCAGCGCTCGAGCGCGGCTGCTGACGGGGGTGACATGACTGCATCGCGCGAATTCATCCTCCCGGTGCGAATCGCGTTTGGTGACTGCGATCCCGCCGGCATCGTCTACTTCCCCAATTTTTTTCGCTGGTTCGATGCCGGCATGCATGAGATGTTCGCCTCGGTCGGTCTGCCCGCCGACAAGGTAACCCGCGAAACGGGCCTCGTGGTCTGGCCATCGATCGATGCCAAGGCCACCTTCCACGCGCCCGCACGCTATGGCGAACAGGTCGAGGTTCGCACGTCCATTGCAGAGTGGCGCAACCGCACCTTCGTGATGGCGCACCGGATCGTTCGGGGCGAAACGCTGGTCTGCGATGGCACGGTGCTGCGCTTTGTGGGCGAGCGCCTGCCGGGTGACGACACCGTGAAGCTGCGCGCGGTGGCGGTGCCCGACTGGATGCGCAAGCCCTTCGAGTAAGCGTGGCCTGAACGCCCTCCATGCGCGCCTCGACAGCACCGGTTCTGCTTGATTCCATCGCGCTGGTGTCAACGCTTGCCGAGCACTCAGCCGGTACGGTGATCGTGTCGGGGTCGCACGGTGGCGTCTCGGCAGCCAGCTTCGTGGTCGATCATCCGCATCGGCCGCTGATCGTGTTCTTCAACGATGCAGGAATCGGCAAGGACGACGCGGGCATCGCCGGACTCGCCATGCTCGAGGCAATCGGCGTGGCAGGCTGCGCCTACTCGCATCTCTCGGCCCGTATTGGCGAAGCTGCTGACGGGCTTGCAAACGGCGTGGTGAGCCACGTCAACGCGCCCGCAGGTGCGCTCGGCATCCGGGCAGGGGATCGCGTGGCGGCGCTCGTCGCGACGCTCTTGGGCGCGCAGGCCGGTTCGCAGGCCCCTACCGCGATCAGCGCAACGCCTGCCAGACGTCGCCACATGATTCGTTGACGGTCGATACCGACGGCGACAAACACCCGGCGCACGCTACCCCGCTTCCAGGTGTCGGACACAGCTTCGGGCATCATTACGCGTTGGTCAACCTGAGCGCCTGCCCTGTGGGCGGCATACTTCGCGGATATTTTCGATGGCTATGCATCCTTTTCATCTGGCATTTCCGGTTCATGACCTCGCCGCTGCGCGTGCGTTCTACGGCGATCTGCTGGGCTGCCCAGAGGGCCGAAGCAGCCCGGAGTGGATCGACTTCGATCTCTATGGCCACCAGGTCGTGGCGCATCTGGCGCCTCAGGAAACCGGGCGCGCAGCCACCAACGCAGTCGATGGCGACAATGTCCCGGTACGCCATTTCGGGGTGGTGCTGCCGATGGACGAATGGGAGACGCTCGCCGCCAGGCTGCAGGCAGTCGGTCAGCGCTTCATCATCGAGCCCCATATTCGTTTCAAGGGTGAGGTCGGCGAACAGGCCACCATGTTCTTCCTTGACCCCTCGGGCAACGCGCTCGAATTCAAGGCGTTTCGCGACCTCGCGTCACTTTTTGCCAAATAGGGCAGCCCGTGCAGGATCTGCTTCCGCGCGAAGCGCACGCGCTCATCCACCAGAACCCGGACGCGCTTTTCGTCGACTGCCGCAGCGACGCCGAGTATTTCTTCGTGGGTCACGCACTCGGGGCCATTCATGTGGCCTGGTGCGAAGCGCCTGACTGGGAGCTGAACCCGAATTTCACAGCCGAGGTGCGCAAGCTCGCCGCCCACGTCACGGACCGACCGGTTGTCCTGATCTGTCGCAGCGGCCGCCGCTCAGCCGAAGCCGGTCACGCACTCGAGGCCGCAGGCTTTACCTGCGTCTACAACGTGACCCACGGCTTCGAGGGTGATCTGAACGCCGATCGCCAGCGGGGCAAGCTCAACGGCTGGCGCTTCGACGGACTGCCCTGGGAACAGTTCTGAGGGCCTGCCAACCGCTCAATGAAGCGCAAGAGGCTGCTGCATCAGCCCCTCATACTGGCTGATGAAGCCGTCAAGCGCTTCAATCGTGGGTGAACCCGATACGATTTTATGCACGCCGCTTTCAAGTCCCTCGTTGACTGGCGCGCAGACGATCGGCGAACGCTGCAAGCTGCACTGACGCGCCCGGGAGCTCGCCGGGCGCAAAGCTGATCAGCACCCGGCTGTCACGCCGCCACCAATCGGGCTCCCAGCCCCCCGCGTGATACCGGTACCACTCGCGCTCGGTTCGAAGCACCGCCGTGATGTGAAGCGACGAATGGGCGATCGCCGACATGGCCTCGATCAGGCGCGCGCGGTCAAACACACTGTCGGGCGGGGCGCGCCATCGCCAGCACCAGCGCGGAACCACGCCAGGCATCGCCGCAAGCAGGGCTGACGGCGCACTGTCTTCCGACTGATCTAAGGATGGAGACAGCACCAGCCCGCCAGACACCGCGACCCCGGCTGCCCACCGCTCGCCGACGCCCGGGGCTGGCGCTGGCGTGCCCTCGCGCCAGACCTCGATCTCGGGCGCAAACCCGGTTTCACCAACCAGCGACAACACCTGCCCGACCCGCTCCTCGACCACGGCCGCTGACATCGCGGCTGGCACCCAGACAAGCACCCGGTGAGCGCTTTGCACCTGCTCGCATAGCCAGCGCCGCTGCGTGCCGGCGAGCCGCTCGGACAGGCGCTCGGCATCGATCACGCTCACCAGTTCGACCAGGCGCAATGCCGCTGCAAGTGGCGGCGCGCGTAGCGCATCGATCAAGGCCGAGGGATGCGCCCCGCCGTTCAGATCGATCAGAAGATGCGCCCAGGAACCGCGCCGCAGGAGCCTGCGCAGCGCCGCCCCCAACGCCGCGCCCGCCGTGCAGCAGGCGCACCCTCCGACCCGCTCGAGCCCGGGATCGCCCGCCTCGCCTTCACCCGCGCCATCACTGGCACGCGGGAACTTGAAGTCATCGCCCCGATCGATCACCAGCGCCGTGGATTGGGGTGCCTTCGCCCGCCAGGCCTCGATCAGACCGGTTTTGCCGCGCCCTGCGAGCCCTGCCACCACGGTCACCGGCAGGCGCACGCGCTCACCGCCTCCAGAAGGCCGGCGTGAGCACGGCAAAGAAGGTGAGGAGCTCAAGCCTGCCCGCCAGCATCGCGATGGCAAGCAGCACCGCCTGGAAATCGGTGAGGGTGCCAAAATTCTCGGCAGGCCCGAATCGCCCAAGCGCAGGCCCGAGGTTGTTGACCGATGCCACCACTGCCGAGAGCGCCGACACGAAATCCACCCCGGTGAGCACCAGGACGAAGGTGAGAAGCACCTGGGTTGCGCCCCAGAGCAGCATGAATCCGAACACCGAGTAGATCACCCGCTCATCGACCGGATTGCCGTTGATCGAGAGCGGATAGACCGCATGCGGATGCACCAGCCGCTTGAGTTCCCGCCCCGCCTGCTTGAGCAGGATCAGGGCTCGCACCATCTTGATGCCACCACCAGTCGAGCCCGCGGACGACGCCACGCAGGCAAGAAAAATCATCCAGAGCGGGGCAAACACCGGCCACTGTGCATAGTCGCGGGTCATGAAGCCGGTTGAGGTGGCCACCGAAATGGTGTTGAAGACACCGTGTCGAAGGGCCTCGGTCATGCTCTCGAAGACCTGTTCCCAGGCGAGAAACAAGGTGATCCCAACCGTACTGATCAGAATGAGGAGCACCGAGGACGAGGCCTCGAGATCACGCAGATAAACGGCGGGCGAGCGGCTTCGAAGCGCAAGAAAATGGGTGCCGAAGTTGATGGTCGAGAGCACCATGAAGACCGCCAGCACGAGTTCGATCCGCAGCGAATCGAAGGCGCCAATGCTCGCATCGCGGGTGGAAAAGCCGCCGAGCGAAACGGTGGAGAGCGCGTGACACACGGCATCGAAGGGCGTCATGCCGGCCGCCCAGAGGGCGCCGCCGCAAAGAAGCGTGAGCAGCACATAACCCGCCCACATGTATTTCGCGGTCTGCGTGATTCGGGGCGTGAGCTTGCCCTCTTTCATGGGTCCGGGGGTTTCGGCACGAAAGAGCTGCATGCCACCCACACCCAGAAGCGGCAGCACCGCCACCACCATCACGATGATGCCCATGCCGCCAAACCACTGCAGCGTGTGACGCCAGAGGTTGACCGACTGCGGCAGGGTATCCAGCCCCGAGAGGACGGTGGCGCCGGTGGTGGTGAGCCCGGAGAGCGTCTCCATGAAAACGTGCGCCGCGGAGAGCTGCGGGCAGGCGATGAGCAGCGGCGGCATCGACGCAATGGCCACCAGCAACCAGCCAAACACCACCAGGAGCGCGCCGTCCCGGGGCTGCACTTCGCGACGGCTGCGGCGGGTTGCCCACCACATCACAAAGCCCACTACTAAGCATCCGACCGCAGACCCGGCAAATGCCCGGTGCATTCCATCATCAACGGCGAGCGACCAGACGAGGGAGGGCAGGAATGCCACTGAGAACAGCATCAGGAGGCTGCCCAGCACGGGCGCGACGACGAGCAGCCGCAACACGTCAGAAGAACCCGACGCCGACCTGGAACAGCTTCTCCACGCGCGGCAACAGTCGCTTGTTGCTCACGAAGACGATCAAATGGTCTTCGGGCTGTATCACCGTATCGTGGTGCCCCATGATGACCTCATAGCCGCCGGCATCATCCGGCGCGAGCGGGTCGGCGGGCGCCACGGCCCGCACGATCGCGCCTATGGTGGCGCCCTGCGGCAGGTCGATCTGCTCGATTCGCCGGCCCACCACCCGCGATGATTTCGGATCCCCGTGGGCGATCGCCTCGAGCGCCTCGGCTGCGCCCCGGCGAAGCGAATGCACCGCCACCACATCGCCCCGGCGCACATGCTTGAGCAGGCTTCCGATCGTGGCCTGCGAGGGCACGATGGCCACATCAATGCGATTACCCTCCACCAGGTCGGCGTAGGCCTGCCGATTGATGAGCGCAATGGTTCGCCGTGCACCCATTCGCTTGGCGAGCATGCAGGACATGATGTTGTTTTCATCATCCGAGGTGAGCGCAACGAACAGGTCCATCTCGTCAACGCCCTCTTCGCCCAGCAGATCCTCGTCGGTGCAGTCGCCATTCAGGACCAGCGCACGATCCGAATCAAGCTGAGAGGCGAGATAGTTGCAACGCCTCGCATCGGCCTCGATGAGCTTGACCTGGTAGTGCTCACCCAAGCCGCGCGCAAGCCGCAGACCGATGTTGCCGCCACCCGCGATCATGACGCGACGCACCGGCTGGTCCATTCGGCGCAGATCGGACAGGGCGGTGCGGATGTGTTCGGCAGCAGCCAGAATGAAGACCTCGTCGCCCGGCTGGATCAGGGTGTCGCCCTCGGGGGTCACCGCGCGGTCATTGCGGAAAATCGCCACGATCCGCATGTCGATGTTGGGGTGTGCGGCGCGAAGATCGCGAATCGGATGCGAGACCAGCGGCCCACCTTCGTATGCGCGCACCGCGATCAGGCTCGCCCGGCCGCCCGCAAACTCCAGCACCTGGAGCGCTTCCGGGAATTCGATCAGCTTCATCACATAATCGGTCACGGTCTGCTCGGGGCAGATCAGGTGATCGACCTGAAACCCGTCAACGCCCGTGATCTCGGGATGCTCGAGAAACTCCGGGGCACGGATCCGCGCAATGCGGGTGGGGATATTGAAAAGCCGCGCCGCGAGCTGGCACGCAACCAGGTTGGTCTCGTCGCGCGCCGCGGTCGCAATCAGCATGTCGGCGTCTTCGGCGCCGGCCTGGGCGAGCACCGGCGGATGCGTGGCGTTGCCAGCCAGGGTCCGCAGATCGAGCCGGTCCTGAAGCGCCGCGAGCTGCGTGACGTCGGTGTCCACCACCGTGATGTCGTTTCGCTCCGAGACCAGGCTTTCGGCCACCGAACCGCCAACCCGTCCGGCACCAAGAATGATGATCTTCAATTGGAAGAGGGTTTGCGCCAGACGCCGCGCGAGAGGTCGATGCCAAGCTGCTTGAGTTTGCGATAAAGGTGAGTGCGCTCGAGCCCGGTGCGCTCTGCAACCCGGGTCATGCTGCCCTGCTCGCGCATCAGGTGGTGCTCGAAGTAGGCGCGCTCAAACGCATCACGCGCATCGCGAAGCGGCGCATCAAGCGGCAGTTCACGCACCAGCAGGCGCGCGGCGGGCGAGTCCGCCATCACCGAACTCGCCGCAGCGGGCGCCACCATGGGCTCGTTGAACGCATCGGGTGGATCGCTCGCGCCAGGCAGGGGCGCGGCCGGCGCGGCCTCACGCAGGCTGGGCAAACCCGCCGGAACCGTGGATGCGGCCGCCGCAGGCGCTTGCGCGGGCTTTTGTGCCGGCCGCGTCAGGCCGTTTTGAACCGCCCGCAGAAGTTTTTGCAGCGTGATCGGCTTTTCCAGAAAATCGACCGCGCCAATCCGCGACGCTTCCGCTGCCGTGTCGATGGTTGCGTGCCCCGACATCATGATGACCGGCATGGTGAGTCGCCCGCCCGACGCCCATTCGCGCAACAGCGTGATGCCATCGGTGTCAGGCATCCAGATATCGAGCAGAACAAGGTCGACGCGTTGACGCTCGCGAACGGCTCGCGCTTCGCGCGCGCTGTCGGCAAGAAGAACCGTATGTCCCTCGTCGCCGAGGATTTCGGACAACAGTTCGCGGATGCCGATTTCATCATCGACCACGAGGATCTCGGCCATTCGTGAAGCTCTCTAGGCGTTGGTGGCTGCAGACAGACGGGGATTCTCCCCGTTTTTTGCGATTTTCGTAAAGAGTAATGCGATCTGGGCACCCAGAACCGTCCCGCTTTCATCGGTCCGGTTGCCCAGATCGATGCGTGCGCCGTGTTCATCGATGATCTTGCGGACGATGGCAAGCCCCAGGCCCGTGCCACGCGGCTTGCTGGTGACATAGGGCTCAAAGGCTCGGGCAAGCATCGATGGCGTAAAGCCCGGACCGTTATCGCGTACCAGGAGACGCACCGCCAACTCGCCATCGGCAAGTCGCACGACGCCCGTGCGCAGTTCCACCCGCGGTGCCGACACGCGCTCCGTCGCCTCGATGGCATTACCGATCAGGTTGAGGATCACCTGGCGAATCTGTGCCGCATCGGCCAGCACCTGCGGGCAGTCGGAGGCGAGCTGAATGTTCAGACGCCCGCTCGCCGCAAAGAGCGGAGCCATTTCCTCGATCAGCTGATTGAGATCAAGCGGCGCGAGGCGCGCGGCCGGCAGCCGGGCGTAGTCCCGGAATTCATCGACCAGATGCTTGAGCGCGGCCACCTGATCGACAATGGTCTGAGAGCTCCGGTTGAGGAGCTCCGCGTCGGCGCCAGCCAGCTTGTCGTACAGGCGCAGCTTCAGGCGCTCGGCCGACAGCTGAATCGGCGTAAGCGGATTCTTGATCTCGTGCGCAAGGCGTCTTGCCACCTCGGCCCAGGCCATGGTGCGCTGTGCCGAGATCACTTCGGTGAGATCGTCAAAAACAATCACAAACCCCTCACCCGGCAGCATCGAGCCGCGCGCGAGGAGCGTCTTGCCCGAGCTCGCCGACGAGCCCGGCTCGGCCGAAGGCGGGGTATCGCGCGATGGCAGTACAAATTGCCGCTGCCAGCTACCTGATCCGCTTGCCTGAAGCTCGAGAAAGGCCTGACGGATTTCATCGGAAAACGGTGCGAGGGGCGCAATCGCCGAAATCGGCATGCCCAGGCTACGGTCAAGTGGCTCCGAGAGGATCTGCTCGGCGCCAGGATTGGCAAGCGTGATCCGCCAATTGGCATCGAGCACCATCACGCCGGCCGTGAGATTGGCGAGCACACTCACCAACCGCGCGTGCGCCTGCTCGATCTCGCGCTGGTTTCGCTCGACCAGGCTACGGGCATCTTCGAGCTGACGGGTCATCATGTTGAATGACTGGGTGAGGACGCCAAGCTCATCGCGCCCCGAGTAGGCTTTCACCGGCCGGTAATCGCCCTCGGCCACCGCACGCGTACCCGCCGCAAGCATCGACAGGGGCCCGGTGAGCCATCCGGACAGCAGAAAGGCCGCTGCCACCGCCGAAAAAACGGTCAGAAGAAAAATCAGGGTGAGTGTGACGTTAAAGATGCGCGACAAACTCTCGCGCGAGAGCGCAAGTTGCTGGAAGTCGCGACGGCCCTGCTCCAGGGCATCGGTGTGCTCGGCCAGAAGCACGGGCACTTCCTGGATCAGCTGCAGATACGCCCCCTCTTCAAAGCGCAAGCCTTCGGCGTTGACCGGCACGATGACCCGCATCAATAGCCCACGGAATGACTGGCCGGCCACCTCGCGAGTCTCAAAGCCTGAATAAAGACGCGTGAGCCGGGCCTGACGAAGCGCCGCGGGCGACGGCAGGTCGGGTACCAGTGCCGACAGCCGTCCCCCGACCGCCACAATCAGGTTACGCCCGCCGCTCACCACCAGCGCATCCTGAAGGTCGAGCTGCTCGCGGAGGCGGTTCAGTTGCGTCGACCAGCCTGAAGGCGGCGTATCACCGAGCGACACAGAGGCGGCTCGGGCCTTGTAGAGCAGATCAGAGAGCTGCGCATCCAGCGTCGCCCGGCCCAGACTCATGCCCGAGTCGAGCGCCCGTTCGACCGGCACCGCGAACCAAGACTCCACCGAGCGGCCGATGAAATGCACCGACACCAGGTAGATGAGGGATACCGGAATCACCGTCATGACGGTAAAGGAGAGCGCCAGTCGCGCCATCAGCCGGGTTCCGAACAGGCCCCGCCGATAGCGCTGTATCAGCCGCCGGATGAGCTCGAGCACCAGCACCAGAAGCGCCATCGCGACGACGGCCGTGGTGACCAGCAGCGCGGGGTAATGCCGTTCGAAAATCGTCGTGTTGGCGCTCGCCCCTGCGAGCAGCACCAGCAGCACCACGGCAAAAGCAACCGATGCGATCAGCGCAAACCGCAGCAGCCGGCCTATCGCGCGTTTATCGGTGTCTGGGGCAGCGTGAAGTTCGCGCGCGTCCATTCGACCTGCGGATTCCAGTCTCGGTTGGTGAGGGCATCGACCTGAAGTGCCCGGGGCAGCTGGGTGGCATCGAGCCGGATGCGTGCCTGGACCACGTAATCGCCTGGCGCCAGCGCTTCACCGGGATCGATGCGCCAGCTTCGCACCTGGGCCACGCCGGCCAGCGCAGCTTCGAAGGACTCATGGGGTGTGGACAGGCCGTCGTCGCGCGTGACGCGAAATTCGCGTGCGAGCGCATGGTAGGTGAGTCGGGCGCGACCGCTTGCCTGGGCCACACGCTGATCCCACCAGTACCAGCGCGGCCTGAGCAGCTCGATCTCCAGCACGAAATGAAGCGGCACGCCCTTCATCACCGCGTCCTCGAGCCGCGACGTGCGCGGCGGCTCCAGATCGGCCGACAGCACCCAGGCCCGCCCATCGGCTGCAGGCTCAAGCCTCACCGAACCGTCCTGAGCGCCCACAGCGGGGAGGCTCAGGAACAGCGCGATCACCAGCGCGAAGAGCTGAAGCGGCAAGCTCACGGGCAACGTTTCTCGATCAGGCAGTAAAAAAAACCGTCGTGGTCCTCGGCGGGCACACTGGCGGGAAGGAGCTGCAGGCCCGGCCCACCACGGGAGTTGGGCTCTGCAGCCTGCGAAACAGGGGGCAGGGCCAGTTCGCGGGCATCATGGTGACGCTTCAGAAAGGGCTCGATGATGTGCTGTCCTTCCGCTCTAAAGACAGAGCAGGTGGCGTAAAGCAATTTACCACCGGGCTTCAGCAGCGGCCAAAGCGCTTCGATGATGCGCTCCTGTGCCGCTGCCAGTGTCGTGAGATCGCCACGACGGCGCAGCCACCGCGAGTCGGGTGCACGCCGGACGATGCCCGAGGCGGTGCACGGCGCATCGATCAGAATCCGATCAAACGGCACGCGGTCCCACCAGCGCCGGGGCGCGGCCGCATCACCGCAAAGAAGCGTCCCCGCCAGGCCCAGCCGCTCGAGCCCCTCTCTCACCCGCGCCAGACGCTTTGGCTTGAGATCGAGCGCGGTGAGCTGCACATCGGCTTCTTCCAGAATATGTGCGCTCTTGCCGCCAGGCGCCGCACAGGCATCCAGGACCCGTTGGCCATCCTGAAGATCCAGCCAGAATGCTGCGCGCTGCGCACCCTCATCCTGCACCGACACCAGCCCCTCGCCCCAGCCCGGGAGCCGCTGCACGGGCACGGCCGGTTCGACGATGACCGCAGAAGGACCCACCGTGCGCGCGGCGTACCCGTGCGCCTCGAGCATGGCCACATAGTCCGCAAGCGCAATCCGCCGACGGTTCACTCGCAGGGTAAGCGGTGGATGACCCGCTGCGGATTCGGCAATCGCCTGCCAGGCATTCGGATGGTCTGACCGCAATACCTCGAGCCACCATTCGGGGTGGTTCCAGCGCGCCTCGGGATGGCGTCGCGCCGCCTCCAGCCATTCAGACGGAGAGCGCAGAAACGCTCGAAGCGTTGCGTTGATGAAACCAGCCGCGCCCTCGGTCTGCGGGTCGGCACGCGCGGCCCGCACCGCCTGATCGACGATGGTAGCAGGGCGACGCTGCGGGCTGATGAGCTGCGATAGCGCGAGCCACTGCAGCGCCGCCACCGGTGCCGCCGGTTCGCGCGCATTCAGGCGCCGCGCCAACTCCTGACACAGGCCCAGCACCCGGGTTGCGGTGTAGGCGAGATCACGAACAACCGGCCGCGAAGCGGGCGCGAGCTCATGGTCGCGTTCTGCCTGATCGAGCGCAAGATCGAGCCGCTCGCCCGCCGCAAGCGCCCCCAGTGCCTGGGCGGCCGAGCGCATTTCATCGGCAAGCGCCGATCGCAGTTGGGTGGACATGGTCGGGGTCAGTCCGCGAGCACTTGAAACCGCTCGCCTGCCGCGATCGGCCGGCCCCGCAGAAAGGTCGCAACCGGCTGACGGGTGCCGCCAGGGCGTTGCAGCTCGGCAAGCTCGAGCGCGCCCTGCCCGCAGGCCACCCGCAAAACGCCCTCGGGGGCGCACAGAACGGTGCCCGGGGGCGCCCCCTCGTGATTGACAACGGCCCGCGCCCGCCAGACCTTGATCGCCAGGCCGGCGGTGTCGGAGGCGAGCACCGCGCTGCAACCCGGGACCGGGTCAAAAGCCCGGATGCGGTGAGCAAGCGTCTGCGCATCCTGCCGCCAATCAAGCACCGCATCGTTGCGGTCGATCTTGCGCGCATAGCTGACCCCGGTATCGGGCTGCGCAACAGGGACCAGACTGCCCGCTGCAAGCCGATCCAGAGCCTGAACCGCAAGCCGCGCTCCCACCGAGGCCAGACTATCGTGAAGACCGCCGCCGGTCTCCTGATCGGTGATGGGTACGGATTCGCGCAGCAGCATCGGACCCGTATCGAGCCCCGCATCCATCTGCATGATGGTGATGCCGGTTTCACGGTCGCCCGCCTCGATCGCGCGCTGAATGGGTGCTGCACCCCGCCAGCGGGGCAAAAGTGATGCGTGGACGTTGATGCAACCCAGCCTGGGCAGGTCGAGCACGGCCTGCGGCAGGATCAGACCGTATGCGACCACCAGCATGAGGTCGGCCGCGGCCGCGCGCAGCAGCTCCCTATCGGCCTCTTCGCGCAGCCGCGCGGGCTGCCCCACGGCAAGCCCCAGCTCGAGCGCTCGCTGCTTGACCGGCGGCGCGAGAAGGCGCTGGCCGCGTCCGGCAGGTCGGTCGGGCTGACACAAGACGAGGGCCACCTCGTGGCCCGCCTGGACCACCGCATCGAGAACGGTGGCGGCGAACGCCGGCGTTCCGGCGAAAATGAGCCTCAGCACAGCCTCCGTGATTCGGGCGTGCGCACGCTAGGCGGCGTCGCGCTCTTGCTTGGCGAGTTTGGCGCGGATGCGGCCCTGCTTGAGGCGCGACAAATGCTGCACGAAGACCCGGCCGTTCAGATGGTCGATTTCATGCTGCAGGCAGACGGCAAGCAGGCCCTCGGCTTCTATGGAGAACGCTTCACCGCGTTCGTTCAAGGCGCGAACGGTAATGGTGCCGGGTCGCTCAACGTTTTCGAAAATGCCGGGAACCGACAGGCAGCCTTCTTCATGGACCGAGAGCTCGCCGCCGGCGTTGACGATTTCCGGGTTGATGAAAACCTGGAGGCGATCACGCTTTTCGGACAGATCGATCACGATCACACGCAGATGCACATCGATCTGGGTGGCGGCCAACCCGATTCCGGGGGCCTCGTACATGGTCTGCGCCATGTCACTCACCAGCTCGCGAGTGGCGTCATCCACCCGCTCGACGGGCGCAGCGACCTGCTGGAGGCGGGGGTCGGGATAACGAAGAATGGTACGAATGGCCATCCGCGAATGCTACCGCCGGGCCCGGCCCATCGCAAGGCGGCGCGGCCCGGCGGGCCGGTGTCCGGGGTGACCAGGGACTGTTCGCGCCTCACCTGCGAGGCCCGCTGCCATCAGGCCTAGACGAGCAGATCGAGTCGGGGCTGGATGGGGAGTGAGCCGCGCGCGCATTCTCGGCGCCACATCCATCCCATCGGAAGCGCTGTCCGCCATGAGCCTCTGCCCTCCCTCGCACACTGCCACGCCAATCGGGCAACACGCCCTGTTCCCGCCACCGGCTGCGCACCGCTGCGTAGCGGCCCACGCCTTGCAAGGTGCCAACGCACCCGACGCCCTCCCGGCAGAGTTGGGTTGCACACCGTCTGCCTGTGCCGCCTCGGGCTCAGCCTGTCCCCCAATCTGTCTTCGCAGCCACCTCCATATTGCGCTCACCCCGGGGCTTGGCGCCGGATCCGCGCGCCGGCTTTGCGATTCGCTCGGCTGCGCATGCGCCGTGCTCGCCGCGCCCGAACCCGCGCTGGGGGCGCTATTGCCGGCGCAGGTTGCTTCCGCGTTACGCACCACCGACAGCGCACGCATTCGAGCGGTCGAGCGCGCCATCGAATGGTCACAGGCGCCCGGGCAGCATTTGCTGGTGCGGGCCGACCCCCGTTATCCGCCGGCACTGGCTGCCCTACCCGATCCACCCGTGGTGCTCTATGTCCGCGGCACGCTCTCCGCACTGGCCCAGCCAGCGGTATCGGTCGTTGGAAGCCGCAACGCCAGTCGGGATGGTCTCGAGATCGCGCGCACCGTGGCGGAGGTCTTCTCGCGCGCCGGCATCGTCGTGGTGAGCGGGCTTGCGGCCGGCATTGACAGCGCGGCCCACCGCGGTGCGATTGAGGCCGGGGGCCTCACCGTCGGTTTTGTAGGCACCGGCGCCGATCTCATCTACCCGCGAGCTCACCGGGCTCTCGCCGAGTCCGTTGTCGCCCAGGGCGCGCTGGTCTCGGAGCTACCCCTGGGAAGCCCCGCTGCCGCGCACCATTTTCCGCGACGCAACCGCCTCATCGCCGCACAGGCGGTCGCGGTCGTCGTGGTTCAGGCCGCCCGGCACTCGGGCTCGCTCATCACCGCCCGGCTCGCGGCCGAGTTCGGCCGCGAGGTGGCTGCGTTTCCCGGTTCGGTTCACTCCCCTCTCAGCCACGGTTGCCATCAACTCATCCGCGAAGGCGCGGCGCTGGTCGAAGATCCTGCGGAAATCGCCAGCCTGTTGCGCGGTGCGCTCGAGCGGGCGGGCTGGCTCGCGCCGGCCACCATGCCTCGGGGGGGCGATCCCGCCCACGCGCCTGCAGCTTCAGTCGTTCAACCGGCTGCGCGACGGCTCCTCAAGCGGCTGGGCTGGGCGCCGGCAGCCGCCGACGCACTGGCCCATGCTGCCGGGTTATCGGCAGCAGAAACCGCGGCGGCCCTGCTC
>Ga0172372_10002524_pt1 | contig 27724 bp, 28 predicted proteins | sample LakKiv5m_2_FD_114544 | JGI IMG/M metagenome (GOLD analysis project Ga0172372, IMG submission 114544) | Freshwater microbial communities from Kabuno Bay, South-Kivu, Congo - kab_092012_9.5m | ecosystem: Environmental > Aquatic > Freshwater > Lake | place: Democratic Republic of the Congo...
GCAATAATGTCTAGATTAAATTCTCTTTCCAAGCGTTGTTGGATAATTTCCATGTGAAGTAATCCTAAAAAGCCACATCTAAACCCGTTCCCAAGCGCCTGAGAAGATTCTTGGGTGTAATGTAAAGAGGCATCATTCAGTTTTAATTTTTCCAAAGCATCTTTAAGTTCCAAATACCGGTCTGTTTCTATGGGATAAAAGCCACAAAACACCATGGATTTGGCCTCTTTATATCCAGGCAAAGGAATCTCTGCAGGTTTTAAAGCATCCGTAATGGTATCTCCCACACGGGCTTCGGCCACATTTCTCATGGCAGAAATCATATAGCCCACGGTTCCGTTTTCTAACTCTTTTTGAGAAACCATTTGGGGTTTAAAAACCCCCAGATCCAATATCTCGTAAGCTTGATTTGAAGACATCATTTTAATTTTTTGGCCCTTAAATAAGCTGCCATTTTTAACCCTGACGTAGCAAATAACGCCTCGATAGCTGTCATAGTGTGCATCATAAATCAAAGCGCGAGTGGCTTTTGAATCATCAGTACGCGGGGCAGAAATTCTTGCAATGACGGCTTCTAAAATTTCTTCAATCCCAATCCCAGATTTCGCACTGGCCAAAATACATTCTTCAGCAGGGATTCCCAAAACACGCTCTATTTCTTCTGCCACTTTATTGGGATCCGCAGAAGGCAAATCAATTTTATTAATGACAGGAATGATGTCTAAATTGTGTTCTAAAGCCAAGTAAAAATTGGCCAATGTTTGGGCCTCAATGCCTTGAGCCGCGTCCACAAGTAACAAAGCCCCTTCGCAAGCGGCCAAAGAACGAGACACTTCATAACTAAAATCCACATGCCCAGGGGTATCAATTAAATTAAGGATATAAGAATTTCCATTTTTGGCTTTGTAATCCATACGAACGGCTTGCATTTTAATGGTAATTCCCCGTTCTCTTTCCAGATCCATAGAATCCAGTAATTGGGCCTTCATTTCTCTATCTGAAACCGTGTGGGTGGCCTGAATTAATCGGTCAGACAGGGTAGATTTGCCATGGTCAATATGGGCGATGATACAAAAGTTACGAATATGGTGCATAAAATAAACCCTTTCTTAAAAAAAGAGATCTCCTTGATAGGAATCATCAAGGAATTTAACAAAAAAAGAAGCCCCTTAACAGAAAAAATAACAAGAAAACCAATTTATCCCTTATGTTGAAATTCTAAAAAACAATGTCTTGATCTGTTTATAGATTAAGGAAAAAAAGAAATTTAAACCCAGTCTTTTTAAAAAAAGAGGCCCTATTTTTTAAGAAATTTTGAAAGAGAATGGGTAAAAATCTTAAAAATAAACCGGCCCTCAAAAAAGTCCAGACTTACTGTCTTATGTTAAGCGCTAAATAAGGTCAAAAGTTGAGCATGTAGAAGAGGAACAAACAGACTATAAAAAAGCATAAACAATGGATTAAAGTAAGGAAATTGAATGATTTTTTCTTGTTATTTTGAATTTTATTTATTTTTTATGATCCCTATTTTGAATTTTATGTTTTTTTAACTTGCTAATCAACGTGGTTCTGGGAATGCATAATCTTTTACTGGCTTGGCTAATGTTGTAATGACAGTCTGACAAGGTTTGAACAATAAAGCGTCGTTCCATTTCTTTTAAAGAAATAGAGTCTTGGTAATCAGAGTCTACGGGCATGACCATAGACCCATGGGTTTCTCCTATACTTTCTAAAAACAAGCACCGCTCTATTTCATGTTTTAATTCTCGAATATTACCTCGCCAAGGATACGTCATCCAGGTTTCAATTTGTTGCTGTTCGTTTCTAAATGATGTTTGATATTTCGTCTTAAATTGATTAATAAAAAAAAGTATCCAAGCCCTTAACGCATCTGGATAATGCCGAATGGGCGGAATTTCAATCACAAATTGGCTAATACGGTAATACAAATCTTCCCTGAACGTTTTAAGTGCAACTGCTTTTTTTAGGTTATGGTTTGTTGCGGCCACAAATTGAAAATCAATGGGGGTAATTTTTTCAGATCCAATTTTGAAAATATTTTTATCTTCAATAACCCGAAGTAAATTTTGTTGAATTTGAAGAGGCATATTGCCAATTTCATCCAAAAATAAAATGCCATTATTGGCCAATTCCAGCTTGCCCATTTTGGGGTGTTTGGCATCTGTAAAGGCACCAGCTTCATAGCCGAACAATTCAGATTCTGACAACGTTTCACAAATAGCGCCGCAATCAATTGTAATTAAAGGTTTATGAGGCATAGATTGATAATAGAGATGCCTAATAAAAGCATCTTTACCAGACCCTGTCTCGCCCATCAGAAGAATTGAAAAACCCGCATCAATCACTTTTTTTAATCGAAGATAGATATCTTGATAAATACTATTTTCAGGAATAAAAAATGTCCCGTGGCTATTTTTCTGCTCTTCAAATAAGGCCAAGTTGATTTTTTTTAAATGTTGCATTTCAAATGCCTTGGACACAATGTTGACAACAACCTCTGGCTTAAAAAGCAAATCATCTTCTGAAAGATAATCTACAATACCCAAATCCTGACCTTTAATATGGGCTTTATTTTTAGGGTAGGGCTTCAATAAAATGATGGCTAACGAAAGGTTTTTTTTCTTAATCATCATCAAGCATTTAAAAGGATCTTCCTGTATTTCTCCCAAAATAATTAGGTTAATCACTTTAGTTGAGAGAAATTGAAGCGCAGCCTGAAGAGAAGCCCTGTGATAGACAGAATAACAAGAGGGAAGCACCTGCCTAAACAAGTTTTTCTTTTTAATCTCTTTATCAATAATTAAAATCGTTTGATTCATCCCACCCATCACCTTTATTTATTTTTAAATATGTTCATTAAGCCATTTTATAAAATTCAAATTTATAAAGTTTTTTTTAATTAAACTGAAGATAACTCTTACTTAAGAAGCCACGCCCTCCATTCATATTTTGTCTTATGTGTCACCCGAATCACTAAAAGAGATTTTTTAAAAGAAGTGATTTTTATGATTCATTGATTTATTATTTAAATTTATTTTTTTGCGTTTTTCTTTTAATATTTTTTTTATTCCTTATTTTAAAGGATACATGAACTTTTTCAGTTAATTAAGTATTAAATTAAAAAATAAAAAATGAGAATATTGATCTCAAAATTAAGCTTTTTATTTTTTTATTATTTTTGTTTGTCAAAAAATTTAAAAAAACTGTTGAAATATCGACACCTTAGATAGAATTTTTGTCGAAATATCGACACTTATATTTTTTTTAAACAGAAATTGACATTATTTTTTTTGGCACGTTAATTGGAGACTTATAAAGCAAGGTGATATTTAGAAAAAAATTTTCAAACATTTTTTAATCCACAAATATTTTGATGAATACCAACTTAGTGTAAAGAAAAAACTGTCATAAAAGGAGGTAAAAAAATAAAGAAGAAACCCTTTTAAAAAATTAAATTTAAAAAATGTTGAGGTTCCTATGATGAAAAGATCAGTGTTAATTTTAGATACAGGTTTATTTTGGTTCCAATTTTTAAGAATCTTGTATCCCAGTTCAGAGTTTTATTTGGAATGCACCCTAGACAAAGGGAAACGAACGCTATTGTGTACAAAGATAGATTACATTGTATGTCCTGCTTACGAGATTAATTTCTTTTTGCCTTTGTTGCTGCAAGCAAGGCAAATAAAGCCAAGCATTTCTCTTTTGTTAATTGGAAAAGACAGAATACAGTTAGATGCCAGCAAAATGACCACCATGAGATGTCATAACCTAGACCTTGAGGGGTTTATTTCCGTCTTAACAGAACTAATGCAGTATTAAAAAGAGATTGAGTTTGCCAAAATAGAAAAAAATGCTTTATTAAGCTTGGTACTTTTCAAGGCCCTTTCTTAAGGTTTCAGGAATAGGTTTTTTTTGCCTTGTTTTAGGATCAACAACAACATGAACCGTCCTTGCTTTTCCGGACAAAATTTGGGTGTCTGTTTTATAGATTTCAAAATCGAATCCAAAAGAACAGACCCCTATTTTAAAAACCGTCATTTTAACTTCTATTTCATCGCCAGCAACCAAAGGGGCCAGATAATCCGCTTCTGCATGAACAACAACAAAACAATAATCACTTTTTCTAAATAAATGGTGTAAATCCAGGCCTTCTTTTCGAAGAGCCTCTTCCAAAGTGTCATTAATAAATCGAAATTGACTGCCAAAAAAGATAATTTGGGCTGTGTCCGTATCGTACATTCGGATATACATTTTATGTGAAAAAACCATGAGTTTAACGGTAACATCTGGCCATTAATCTCCACAACCTCATTTAAGCAAAGCTGCCCCCCCACTAAAAACCGTAAAGCGCTCATTTAAAAAAAGAAATTAAAAGTTTAGGTTGAGTTTCATGAAAAAAGACTGTTACCCTTTAAAAAGGGCGTCAAAAAGCACCCGAAGGGAGTAAAATTCAGGCCTCAGAACCCTAAAAAATTAAAGAAGCCTCGAAAAAAACACAAAAAATAGATACATTAATGTTTTAAAGGGGCCACGTTTTTAAACATGTAAAAAAACAAAGGAGGTGACATAGTTATGGCAGACTTATTTTCAAACAATCCTATAGACCCCAGCAAAAATATAGGATTATCTTCTAATCATTACAAAAGCAAAAATGGTGATTTTGGAGATTTTGGTCAAATTTTTGATGAATTTAAAGAGTCTGTAGCCTTAGGGGAGCATCTGGAATCCAGTTTATCTGAAGAAAAAAAAGTATCTTCCTTTAAAGCAGAAACCACTTCAAACCATCGCGATATTCGTTTAAAAATTGAATCCAGCACAAATTTTCTCAATATTCACAGAAAATCTGATGAAGCCGCCATTGATGTTTTGTTCCCTGTAATCAAACAAACTCTAGAAGCGCTGTAAATTGTCTTTGTTGAAAATTGATTTTAAAAAAGAAAAAGCCTTTTTGGGGGGAAAAGGCTCGCTTCGTTGACATGCTAAAAAGAGCGATGCTAGAATCCAAGACCTTTTTTGGCTTTTTAAGCCATGCAATATTAGGAGGACAATTTTATTAAAAAGCACATTATTAATGAAAATATTAATTCAAGTACAGTTCGCTTAATTGGCGCAGAAGGTGATCAGCTTGGGGTTTTAAGCATTATAGAAGCAAGACAAATTGCTTCTCAGCAAGGGTTAGACATACTACTTGTTTCCGACACATCGAATCCACCTGTATGTAAATTGGTAAATTATGGACAATTTTTATATAAACAAAAGAAAAAAGAAAAGCAGTCTAAAAAATCTGCACAAATCACAAAAGAGTTAAAAGTAAGCCCAAAAATTTCTCAGCATGACTACAGCATAAGGTTAAATAAAGCACATGAGTTTTTGAAAAAAAAATATAAAGTAAGAATGTCCGTATTTTTTAAGGGCCGCGAAATGATGCACCAAGATTTAGGACAAAATATTATTCAGAAGTTTATCAGTGATGTGGGATTATATGGGAATCCCGATGGAGAGCCCAGCAAATCAGGAAAAACCATCACCGTGGTGATCAACCCAAAATAAAGGAGGGTCTAAAATGAAATTGAAACAAAAAAATAAAAAATCAGCTTCAAAAAGATTTAAAATCACAGGAACAGGCAAAGTGTTATATCAAAAATCAGGAAAAAAGCACTTGCTAGAGCATAAGTCTCCTGTAAATAAACGAAATAAAAATAAGCCAGGGCAAGTCACTGCTTCTGATATCGACAAGATTCATGAAATGTTGCCTTATTTTGGTTAACTAAAGACAAAAAAGGAGAAAAATCATGAGAGTTAAACGTGGAAATGTTGCCCGAAATAGACGAAAAAAGGTTTTAAAATTAACCAAAGGCTTTCGTGGTTCAAGGTCAAAATTATTTAGACCTGCTCACCAGGCAATGCTGAAAGCCCTAACAAATTCATTCAAAGACAGACGTAGAAAAAAAAGTGACTTTAGAGGATTATGGATTGCAAGAATCAATGCAGCCTTGTTCAACACAGACCTTTCTTATTCAAAATTCATTAACCTTTGTAAAAATAAAAATATTATTTTAAATAGAAAAATGATTGCAGAAGTTGCGCTACAGCAACCTAAAGCATTTGAGCAATTTCTTTCTTTTGTTACCGCATAAATATCGTTTATCCAAGGATACTTTATGATAGAAATGAACTTAGGGGGGTTGGGGTTTGACCCCAAGAATATGTCTCCTATTGTTTTACTAAGAGATGTTGAAGAGATTAATTTCTTGCCTATTTGGATTGGAATGTTTGAAGCCGCAGCCATTGCTATGGAATTACAAGAATTCAAAGCACCCAGACCCATGACACATGACCTATTGGTTAAAGTGGTTGAATTGATGAATGGCCACATTATTCGGGTGGTCATTAATGAAATTTTAGAAAATACATTTTATGCCATCATTGAAATTCAAGTGAATGAAGACACTAAAAAGGTGATTAAAATAGATGCGAGACCCTCAGATGCTTTGGCCATCGCTGTAAGAACAAAAGCCCCTATTTTTGTATCTGAATCTGTCATGGTAAAAGCAAAAATGGTCAATGCTGAAAAAGATGAAGAAGAAACAAAGAATTTTAAAAAATTTATCGACAATATTAACCCTGACGATTTCGCAAAGTATTTTGATAAGCGTTAAAAAAGGCGCCTGTAGCTCAGTTGGATAGAGCAACGGATTTCTAATCCGTTGGCCATAGGTTCGAATCCTATCGGGCGCACCAACTATTTAAGATAGTCTTAATCTCTGGCTTAATCACATAAAGTCGAATTCATTTTTAACTTTTTCTCTTTTCAAGCTCTTGCTTGACAATCGACAATAAATAAAGGTACCCTCCACATCAGTTAAGGATTTTCCTTAAAAATTTTTTTTATTAAAGTAAGGAGTAATGAATGTCAGAACAAAGAGAAAAAGGAACCGTTAAATGGTTTAATCCAACAAAAGGATACGGTTTCATTAAAAGAGACAATGGTGATGATGTATTTCTTCATATTACCGCTTTAAGAAATCAAAAAGGAGCAACTCCTATAGATGGCCAAAAAGTGGAATATGTTTTATCAAATGGTGCAAAAGGTCTTCAAGCACAGGATGTTATTCTAGAGTAATTTTTTCTTAATACTAAGTTTTCAAAAAGCCGAAACAATTTGTTTCGGCTTTTTTTTTAACCTGACTATTAAAGCATTTGAAACGATATACCCCACTATCCATTAAAAATAGAGCGCTTCCTTTTAACACACCCGTCAATTTTGACATGTCAGTCTGCAAAAAAAGGCAAAGTATCTTGGGTCTTTTACATAGGCTCTTTCAAGATTTATGGGGGAGATAACCCCTGTATACCCATTTAAAAAAACCTCACTTCACAACACCAAGAAGGCGATTTATAAAATAAATTTCCTTTTTTTCAAACCTCTTGCCTCTGTAAATGAAAAATATGGAAAAAGTAAATCCGTTATTGATAACTCATTGAACCTATTTTGAAATCATTCCTTCATGAAAAAAGACACTTGAATAAGTAGAAAGTAAACCCATTTTTTAAAAAAATCTCAAAAAAATTCTGATATTTGTATATTCAAAATAAGGGTCTATACTCAAAATAATCTCAAAAAATATCTGTTATCCATTTAAAAAAACTTAAAAACACAAACATTCATGTTTGATAAAAGGGGATTTTATGCTTAAAAAAGAAGAAAGTATCGTCAAAGCCGAATCTTTGGCGTTCACACTGAAACCCTCTTATTTTGAAGAAAAAATAGAGCCCTTAAAAAAATACTTAAAAAACCTATCAGATAGACAAAGCTTCAAAGTTACCTCTGACTATATCTCTAAATTAAGTCAATTTCGAAATTCATTAGATAAAACACAAGAGTTAAGTTTTAAAAAAAGATTTCAAGAAATCATTTTGCCCATCGCACATGAATCCCATTTTTGCCAATACGCCTTTGAAAAACCAAGAGGGTATGCCGGAGACTTTGTCATGATGGACATGATTTGGGGTTTTTTTCAAAAAACATACCCACACAAAGAAACCCCGCTAGGGGAAAAAATAAGTCAACTTACCTTTAACATGCAAAATTGCAAAGCAAATGTCTACAGGGCATATGAACTAGCCAAATGGGTTAAAAAGCCGAAATTCTTAAAAATAGCCTCCATTGGATGTGGATCTGCAATAGAGCTAAGTATCTTATTGAAAAATAATCCCCTCTGTTTCTTAAATAAGAAAATTGACCTCTATGACCAAGACACACACGCCCTGTCAAAAGCAAAACAAGGGTTTAATCAAACAACCATAACCCCCATTCAAGGGAATGTATTGAAATCTATTTTAAAGCTTAATACGGATTACGATTTAATTTATTTGTCAGGGCTTTTAGATTATTTTGATACCCACGCCTCTCAAAAAATGATGAAATACTTAATTCAACATTTAAAACCCAAAGGCACCTTAATACTGATTAACGCACATCCATTAAACCCAACTCGGTTTTGGATGGAATATGTCGCAGACTGGTACTTATGCTATAAAGAAATGATGAACTTTGTTTCTATTATTGAAAATCAAGAACCGTTATTACGGGGGTTTCAGATACACAAAGACCCCTTTGGGGTTTATCAATATTTAATTGCCAAAAAAATATGAGTTATGCATACCTCTTAATTTCTAGCTTCCTTTCTTTTGGCTTGGCCTTCCCTATCATTTTTCTAGTATGGAGAGGGAAACAAGCGCTTCATTTTATTTGGGGAGGATTTAGCTTTTTTGTTTCTTTATGGGCCTTTGGTTTTTTTTGGGCATTTTATGCCAAAACCTATGAAATGGCCTTATTTTGGTTCCGGTTTTTAAATTTGGCGGCCATTCCTATTCCCGCTTTGTTTTTTACATTTACTTTGTTTTTTTTAAAGAAAAATGAACATTACATCAAAACCATTGTTCTGGTATATGGAGTTGGGGTGATATATTTTATCCTTTGTTTGGCATTCCCAGAATTATTTATCCCCTCTTTATCCCAAAAGTTAGAATTTACATACTACCCAAACGCAGGCGTTTTTTACCCTTTTTTTGCCATATATTACAGTACAACCATAGGCGTAGGAATTTACTTTCTTATTAAAGAGTACCAAGCTTTAAAAAAAAATCATTATCTCCATCAAAAAAATCTTACCGAATTTAAAATTATATTTTTTTCTTTAGCGATTGGCATTCTAGGTGGAAGCACCACATTCCCATTGGTTTTCAATATTCCAGTCTACCCTTTTGGGGTGATAGGCCCTTCCATATTGGCCTTGTCCATTAGCATTGGCATTATCAAGTATGAGTTTTTTGATTTAAAAGTCATGATCACAAAAACGCTTTCCTTTATTTTTGCAGTGTCTGTTTTTATTGGCTGCTTTTCAGTGGGTTCTTTGCTTTATCATCGATACGTTCTACCTTTAAAAATGTCCTATGCCATCAGCGTAGGCCTCTACATGATTTTCCTCATGACAATCTTTGAATACATAAGACAGCTTATTCATACCCCACTCGAAACAAAATTTTTAAAAGGACATTATAAATCAGAAGAAATTTTAACAAAAATTTCATCAAAATTGGTGATTTGCCAAACCAGAAAAGACGTACTCATGACCTTTGCAAAAAGCATCAAAGAAAATATCCAGGTAAAAAGTATCCATGCCTATGTGCCAACTCTTCATGAAGATCCCTTGGTTTATCACTTGACAGACCTGTCTTTTCAACCAGAAGAAACAGAGGAGTTAATCCACGAATCAGAACTGCCAGATAGTGTACTACCGTATAATCACCCTTTTTTATTACACCTTCAAAATACAAGACAAACCGTTTGCCAACTAGAAAACCTCCCTATAGCATATCCTTTTTATAAAAACAGCTTATTTTTAACTATTCAATCTTATAAACAATGCCAAGGGGTATTGATTCTAGGCCCCAAAATCTCTGAAAAATCTTACACCGAAAAAGACCTATTGTTTTTTAATGCCCTAACCAACCAAATGGTCTTGGTCTTAGATAGGATTACCCATTATGAAAAGCTATCCCATGACTACCAAAAAAGCCTTTCTATAGCGCAACAAGCCAATATGCAAAAAACATTTGCAACACTAACCAAACAACTGGCACATGAAATAAGGAACCCCATGCTTGCACTACAAACAGCCACTTTTTCCATGAATGACTCTACCTTAAAATCATCAGAATTCGCTTTAAAAGAAGACTTGGTAGAGTATTTTTCACTTTCTCAAGAAGTAATAGATCAAATTGAACGTGTGACCACTGAAATGTTGAAATATGACCTCTCCTCAGACTCTGTACAACTACATCCTATTCATATACAAGAACTGATCAACTCAAATTTAATCTTACTTCAAGCCACCTTAACCATGAAAGGCATCACTGTGAACACCCAATTTTTAGACCCCCCTCCCCAAATTTTGGGAAATAAAACAGGCCTCAACCAAGTCTTCATTAATATCCTGACAAACGCCATCCAAGCCATCGAAAAACCGGGAGGGAGTATTCTGATCTCAGTATCGAACAGCATGTACATGTCCAAAAAATCCATACAATTGTATGGCATTAGAATAGACATCTCAGACACCGGAAAAGGCATGACAAAAGAACAAATCACACGTATTTATGAACCCTTTTTTACCACCAAATACGAAGGAACTGGGTTAGGTATGGCCATGGTCTTTCAAATGATTAATCAACTAAATGGGCTTATCGATGTTTCTTCTGAGCTTAACAAAGGAAGTACGGTGTCCATTTTTCTTCCACATCCTGTATAAAAACAAATCGCTGCTTTATTAGGATACACATTCCCTAAGATTGGAACTTCAGACACCCCAAGGATCCAACCTAAGCATACCCTGCTCACTATTTTATTTTTAAGAAAATACCCCGACAAAACTATTTATTTTTCATACGCCCTCAAGGCCCTTTGAAAAATAGTTTCAAAACAAAGTGAAAGAAAAAATAAAGATCAAAATTAAATATTCAGTGATTTAAAAAAATTATTGATCTTGGTTTAACCATTTTTTAGGAAGCAATTGGTCAAAGTTCATTCCCACACTAAATCCATAGGTTTCAGTAAAAGAACCAGAGTCTAAATAAATACGCTTCAAATGGAAGGTGTAATCCCAAAACCCACCGGGACTATATAAAATATCCGCTTCTAAAATGGCATTTTTAGCACCTGTAAACGGTTGGCTATAATTCAATACCCCACTGGTTTTAAAAAAAGACCGAAATCCTAAAGAACTGGTTAGCAAACTACGGTCTTTGTAAGATTCATAAGCCAATCCCGCTTTCAACCGGTTTTCCCAAAAAGAAACCCCACCCTCTGCTACCACACCTGAAGACTCTTCTTTTAAAGCCTGGGTTTCAAAATTAAAGCCGCTGGACATATAAGTACTATTGAAATAACCAGGAACAAAGCCCTTTCCTGCCAACCGATATTCAGCCCTATAATCAAATAAATCAAAAAGACTGCCCCTAAACCCTGAAGCGCCCCCTTTACCTCTGTTTTTTAACTCCGCATACTCCGTATAAAGGGTGAAAAGCTCTCCCCCTATAGGAAGAGCAATATCCACTGCATAGCCTTCTTGCTTAGGCCTTGTTAAAAGACCTCTCCCAGGAAAAAATTCAGAAAACCCGTCTTCATCTTGGATATAAGTACCCCCAATGGTTAAAGGGCTAGAAAGAACACTTAAAGACTCTATCGCATAAGAAACCCTACCCCCATATAATTTTGAAGCCGTCCATAACCCTTGTAATTTCAGATTATAGGCACTGAGATACCCCGTAACCCCACCTTTTCCGTTATTAAGCTCTGCAGTCCCACCCCTGCCTGAATCAAAACGATCCACCAATTGTCCATAACCCATTGTTAAATTCCGAATTCTCCCCCAATAAAATCCAGCTTTGTCCTTGTACTCAAACCCAATATGCCGAACAGCCACACTTTGTAGATCTGAGGGAATAGACGTGTTTCCAGACATGGGCACGTAACCATTCAGGTCTAACCCTAGTGAAAACCCTTTATAGTTAAAGTCTGGAGAAAATTGGAGTTTAGCAAAATTATTCTGGTCTACTTGAACAAACCCGATGCCGCCTTTAAAAAGAGACTCTCTGGAAAACTCTGATAAATCATATCGGATGGATGAAAAAATACTTGAAGAAAAAATACCTAGAAAAAAAACCGTGTAAATAAACTGTTTCAATGCCTTCTCCTTTTTAAAAAACGTTGTTATTTAATCTGGGACCGAAGTCAGTCCTTTATAGTCAGACAATAGATACGATACCTTTTCTTGTGTTAACGGCATCAACGCCTCCACACTAAAAGCCTGAACGGTTAAAGATGAAACCAAAATACCCATCACCATTGCTTTTTTCAAATCTTCATACCGAATAGGGCCTACATTCTGACCCAAATATCCACAAAACGCACCGGCAAAACTATCCCCAGCACCCGTAGGATCCACAACCCTTTCCACGATATTAGCCGGAACAGAAAAAAATTCCTGGCCATTGTACATCATGGCCCCATGCTCCCCTTTTTTAACAATCACACAAGAAGGGCCTAGTTGAATAGCCGATTTCAATCCTTCAAGCAAATGGGATGCCCCCGTTAGCAACTTTAATTCCATGTCATTAATGATCAAAACATCGCATAACTGTATGGCTTTTAACAAAGAGTCTCTTTTATTTGTAATCCAGAAATTCATGGTATCCAATACGATTAATTGAGGGTCATTAAATTTCTTAATGACATATTGCTGAATATCTGGATCTAAATTGGCACATAATACAATTTTATTTTGAGCACTTTTTTCACACACATTGGGCAAAAAAGTACTTAAAACATTTAACTCTGTTTTCTGGGTATGGGCTTGAGCCATGTCTTCTTCATAATACCCCTCCCAATGAAAGGTTTTTTGTTGCTTGGCAATTTCCAAATTACTTAATTCTATTTTTTTTTCTCTTAAAAGAAGCAAATAGTCATCGGGAAAATCATCGCCAATCACGGCATGAAGATAAGACGTTGAAAAAATACTGGCCGCAATACTTGAAAAAACAGCCGATCCTCCCAAAAGTCTCTGCTTATGGCCAAAAGAGGTTTTAATCGTATCTAAAGCCACTGTCCCAATAACGCTAATCATAAGACCTGTGCTGTTTTTTTAACAAAATCAAGCTGCGCTTCTACTTTTAGCATAAATTCTTCCACCCCTTTTTTAAGCACCCTTTTGGGAATCACCACGTCTTCTGGAATAAAGCTTTCTCTCAAATAGGGAAACATCATATAAAGATCTTTCATTGACAATAAAAACCCTTTTTTTTCTTTACACGCTTTAATGTGGTTAAGAAGCGCTATTTTTTCTTGCTTCTGCAAAAAAGAATTTAACATAAACTCTCTAAAGAAAAGGAGGGCCTTTTCTTTAAATGAAGACGCCATGTCATTTTGAATAATTTGAATCACCTCAGATTCAACATAAGGCACCTCAACATAATCTGAAGCCCCATCTTGAAATGCCGTTAAAACAGTTCGAAAATAATCTAAAGGAGCAGCAGCAATCACAGATAAGTCTGGATAAGACTGCTTAATCGCAGCAAGAACATTGTAGGTCAGTTGCTCTTCTGATAACAAATTAACAATACACACCTTAATATGTTTATTTTTATCTAAAATAACTTGAATATCTTCAAAAGATTGTGCAAAGAAAAAAGGGTGATGAGCACTTATAATCTGCTTAATTTGATCTCGATATTCAGGAATATCATCAAAAATAATAACCCCTAGCTGCTTCAACTCTTTCCCTATCATTGCAATGTTCTGTTCAAACTCTTGATACCGGAGAGGCAAATCTGTCGGCTCTTTTATAGAAAAAACAGCCTCAACATTCTCTTTTCTAACCTGTTTGCCTTGAAAAAAATTCTGGAAATAAATTTCTTGCTTCTTGAGAAAGTCCCATACCACTTTTGATGTATCAAAAGTAGGAGGATCAATGCCTTTTAAAATATTGGTGGCATAATCATAAGAACTTTGAATACTGTTTAAAATCAATCTTGGAATCACCTTTTTAGATTCGGGCAAATGAAGAAATTCAAAAGCAGAAAGACGTAACGCCGTAATGGCTGTTTTTAAATTTTTTTCCCTTGAAAAGGTGATAATATTCATGTGCACATTAATGTCTTTAATGCTTTTGAACGCCTTAATACATGCCGGACTGGCATCAAAAAACATCATCACACTACGTATCTTAAAAAAATAGGCCTCAAAGTAATCGACAGCCATTTTATAATCTTTGGCAAGAAAAACATTGAAATCCTTCAGCAGGGTCTTCCAAAAAATTTCTTTTTTTTCATGAGTGTCGATCACCAAGATCAAAGGTTTAATTAAAGTTGGCATTTTTTGTTCCTAACGTTTTTTTAAAAAGTTGACACATTTTTAAAGCATAAAAAGGCTTACCGGAATCTTACATGAAACACATGTTCTTTTAACACATAAAATAATTTTTAAAAAGAAGATAACGACATGCGGGACCGTGTCATTTTTTAGGAAGAGAAATTTAAAGAGTTTTTCAATACAAAGAAAGCGCTGTATTGAATTTGAAGTGTAAAATATTGTAATGTACCTTTCCATTTTATGAAAAAAATAGAGGTACAGCACGATTCCTGGCTTGAAAAAAAAGCCATTTCTCAATTAAGCCACATTGGAATAATTGACTCCCAAAAACCAATAGGATTCACATTCAATACATTGGCTTTAAAACAGCCTGTTCCTCTTGTAGAAAATGGCAGCATTGTAAAAATTGGAACCCCCCTTTTAACTGACAGAGAGTTCCCATTTATCCGATATCTTTCGCCTGGATCAGGAAAAATCTTATTTAAAGAAACTGGTTTTAGCATAGAGCGCATGCAAAGCACTTATCTAGAGTATCAACCATTTAAAATGTCAGAATTAAAAAATTGTACGAAAAAACAAGTATGCCACCACATTATTCAAATAGGGTTTTGGCATTATTTTCGTATACTTAACACTGAAAAAATTCCTGATCCAGAAACCCTTCCCAGCGCTCTTTATATCAGTTTACAAAATGATGAACCTGAAATGCCCAATGCAGATCTTCTTTTTAAAGACAAAGAAGCTGTTTTAGATTTTGAATTGGCTTTGTCAGCTCTTGAAAAAATAAGCCCTCTTATTCATGTCGCTATTCCTGCCAACGCCATTAACCTAAAATTAAAACTACGCCAATTTATTACTCATGAAATTGAAGGTGATTATCCTGCAAATCAACCCGGCGTTTTCTCTTATTATGTGAATAAAAACGAGAGTAAAAACGCTTGGACCATGGCAGCGCAAGACGTCGTTCGCATGGGTTCTTTTTTAAGAACCGGGCATTATCCTGTAGAAAAAATCATCAAATTATCTGGAATTGAAACAAAGGGAACCGGATGTTTTTGGGTTAAAGAAGGCACGTGCATCAAAGACATTCAAATACAATTTAACATTCCTGACCCTTATCAAATCATACTGGGGGGGCTCATTTCAGGTTTGGCTGTTGACACATCGGAGACAGCCCATGTGGGGCCTTATCACTCGGCCCTTTCTTTTATAGCGCCAAGTCCTCCTTATCTCCCCGAACCCATGATTGATTGTATTGGGTGCGGCCACTGCGCCAAAAGCTGCGCAGTTGAATTACAACCTCAGTTTATTTATAAAAAAATAATGACGGCTAACCGTGTTGATCAAGAGTTGGACCATTGTGTATTTTGTGGACTATGCACATTGGTTTGCCCCTCTCATATTCCTCTTCAAGCCCTCTTTAAAAAAGCAAAGCTCAACACTTATGACTATTCGTAATTATTATCAAAAAAAAAAGCTTTCATTTTTAAATTTAAGGCAACATCTCCTACCAGGAAGACAGTGGCAATCCTTACTCCCTGTTTACACCTTAATCAATCACCTCATCCATCCTTCTAAAGGAAGCCCCCTTTTACCTATTCAACAAGTTCATTCTGTTTCTACAGCACACGTTATTCGGCAATGGCTTTTGGCCTTGTCTTTCTGCATGATTTTGGGCATTTACCATGTGGGATATCACTCCCTGTCACTGTTCGTGGTCATGCCATCGTGGTACAGCTGCTTTTTCTTGGGAACCGTACTGATACTTCCTTATGCCTGCATCAGCATTATTTCGTGCCTATTTTGGGATTGGCTAAGAGCAAAATTACATAAAACCACCATGAATCCTTTTGTGTTGGTTATGGGAGTGATGCTACTCATGATGATTCCCCCGACACTGCCTTATTGGCAGTACATCGTTGGCATTGGCATTGGCTTTTTAAGTGCTTGGGTTTTTTGGAAAAAAACAGAATACAGCCCTATTCATCCTGTGGCGATTACCATGATTGCTTTAATAACCCTATTCCCACAATCTTTTTGGGGACCTGACTTGCCTTACGACATTTTTCCCAGCCATTGGTTTCTGTTTAAACAACCCAGCATTTCTTTAACAGAACTGTCTCTTCTCCATAGGCATTTCCATTCTCTGCCATCCGTATTTCAAGTCCACAATATCAGCATGAGCCAATTATTGATCGGGAATGTCCCTGGATCTATAGGCCACCAAGCCCTTATAGGTAGTATTTTTGGGGGATATTGGCTTATTAAAAAAAGGCTAATTGATTGGCGTATCCCCGTGTCTTGTGGCATGGCCCTCTTTTTTATCTCTTGCATCGCCTCTTTTTTCACAAAAAACCTGCTTAGCCTTTCATTATTGTGGCATTTTGGAATTAGCGGACTATTGTTTTTAACCATTTTTATCGTCTCAGATGGGAAAATGGCCCCTTTAACAAAAAAAGGCAAATGGATTTACGGAGGGCTATTTGGGGTATTCGTTTTAATATTAAGAATGACTGTTCAAGACTACGTAGAGGTCAGTATGGGACTTGTTGCAATCATGGGACTTTGTTCGCCGGCCATTGATTTTTTTATAAAAAAAACTGAAAAGAACAAATGACATACTTTGTTTTAATTGCCTTTTCTGTTCTTTCTTTTTTTTTAGGAAAACTTTTGTTTATACAAGACCAAATTAATACCGAAGTGATGGTCTTAAATATGACCGGCTCTCCTGTTTCAGTGGTTGAATGGGCCTTAAAAAAAATGAAATGCAGCACCGATGACACCCTTCAAAAAATTTGGGTCAGTCAAAACAGGATTTCTGAAAAACCATCCGCGTTTGCAGATCTTTTATTTCTTAATACACAAACTCATCATTATGCCCTTCCCTTTCATTTTTATGGCACCTGGGGACAGGCTCATGGATTGATGGCGATATCTTCTGATGGGGAAAGCTTAAAGAGTATAGAATTTTCATATATATCCGAACATTCTGTATGGAAAAAAAACCTGGTAACGGCCTTAAGTCCTCATAATTTAAAAGAGAAAAAAATTGTAGATGCCCAACACCAGGCCACTGATATTTCTTTTATTTTGAATGAAACCACATTTGACATCACTGACCCTAATCAGATTGGGATTGGGTTTATGCCCCATTTTTTTATTCACTCCTTCGAAAAACAATTCAATATGGTTTTAAAAAAATACGAAGCGTATTCTCTGTTAAAAAGAGCCTCCGCTTATCCGGACGTGGCTTTGACGTTGATTGCAAAAAAATTCATCAGACCTAAACAAATCCAAGTCATGCAAAATTCTATTTTTCCTAAAGCCAATACCGCCTACACCGCCATCAAAACCGTCTCATTGGATGTCAGCAAAAGCGTTTTAGATAAACTAAAACCCATAGAACCACTTAATTATGTGGAAACAGACCCAGGCACTTCTCAAAAATTATTATTTTTTATTGAAGAATCTAGAAAATACATGATGATATACAAGCCCTACAAATCAACCCTGACGCTGATGCCTCATGAGCCTACAGAAAACCCTGCTCCTCCGTCATTAATACCCCAGGAAGTTTCAAAAAATGAAGAGATTTAAGCATCACCTCCGTATTGCTTCTCAAGACCCTGAATCTTTTTTTTGGATGTTTTATTTAATTTTTGCGTTCACCGTTTCATTGATATCCACCCTCACCTTGTTATGTTTGTTTTTCATGTCTTTATTTGCAACAAAATGGCTAATCAAACCCCAACCCCCCTCTACTTCTAAATTGCTTCAATACCTCATGGTAGTCAGCATTGTCTCCGCAGGAATCAGTATCGCCTTTCCATCATTTCAGCAGCATGGCTGGCTGATGACCCCTTTTGTTGCACTACAATTGTTTTTTTCTCCAGACCCCAATGCCTACAAAGCCCAAAATATCGTCCTATTCGGCATTCTGGGGATTGGCCGAGTCCTCTTGGCCTCTGTCGTCCCCATGGCCATTCTTGCCCCCTTTTTAATTTTCCTGTTGGCACTGTATAGCGGATTAAAAAAATCATGATGGAATTCATTTTTTCTTTAAACCCTGTTCTCATGTTTTTTTTAGGCCTGCCACTATTGTGGTGGGTTAAACAAAACCTGGAGGAGGATCAAAAACCCTCTCTAAAAGACCGGTATCGTGATTATGCAAGGTTTATTGCGTATACGGTGACAACCCTGCTGATCTCCTCCACTCTTTCTTGGGGCATTTTGCGTCATTTTTTAATGCCAGGAAGCCTTGAATGGGCCGGGTTAAAAACAGATTTCAGATTTTTATCTGCCTTGGTTTTTTTTCTTATCTTGAAAGGGGTCATGGCCATGATCAATGCAGTATGTCGTCGCTATTTAAAAAGCCTTTCATCTGAATTCCTTTTATTTTTTTCAGACTCTTTATGCCAAATTAAGATAGGCCAAACACCCCACACTTTCAGACCCCGCGACCAAATAACAGGGGCTTATCTCGGCATTCTTTGCCTGGTGGTTTATAGATCAAACTCTTTTTTTTCTTTATGCCAAGCCGCTATAGGGGCCAGCATCGGATGGTCTTTGGGGTTATGGATGATGGTGGCTATTTCATTTTTCACAAAAAACAAAGCATCTATTTCTCAGCTTTCAGAATTTTGGACAAGCTTGTTTTTTTTAGGAATAACAGGCCTGCTTTGCTGTGCCATTTGGGGAATGCGGTTTATTTAAAAAAATGAAAATTACTGCAGGAAAATACAAATTAAAAAATCTTGCTTTTCCAAAAAAAGGGTTTCGACCCACCCAGCAAAAAGTAAAGCAAGCCATGTTTAATATTTTAGGACCTGAAGCCGTCATTGGCAGAGGGTTGGATTTGTGTTGTGGAACAGGAGGGTTAGGGCTAGAGGCCTTGTCCAGAGGCTCGGTTTCAATGGTATTTGTGGACGAAGACACCCGATATGTTCAAGACAACATATCCGCCATCTTATCCATTGAAGACAAAAAAAAAGCACAGGTTTTAAAAAAACCATTGGCAAAATTTTTTGATCAAAATAGTCAAGAATTCGATTTTATTTTTTTTGACCCCCCATGGTCTAACGAAGGGTTATATCAACTTGCGTTGAAGCAGATAAGTCAGTCTGATATACTCAAAAAACCGGGCGTTTTTCTTTGTGAAGGGCCTAAAAAACAAGATTTACATTTGCCCTTAACTTCTATTGGAGAAGTATCTCTTTATGGGTATGGAGACACAAAATTATGGATTGTCCGCCGCTAAAAAAAGCCATTTATCCCGGAAGTTTTGACCCCATTACAAATGGTCATATTGACATTGCAGAACGTGCCTTACAGGTTTTCGATGAAGTTCATCTTGCCGTTTTTATTAACCCTGAAAAAAACCCCTTATTTAATGAATCAGAAAAAATAGAGCTTATTAAATCTATTTTTAAAAAGACCCCGCGTATTCAAGTGGTGTCTTTTAAAGGCCTGTTGTCTGACTATGCAAATCAAACTAAAATCTATACCATTATCAGAGGGCTTCGGGCTGTATCAGATTTTGACTATGAATTTCAGTTTGCTTTGACAAACAGAAAGTTAAACTCAAAATTAGAAACCATTTTTTTAATGACAGATTCTCGCTATGCGTATTTAAGTTCTAGCTTGGTCAAACAATTGGTAGGGTTTTCAGCAGACATTTCCCCCTTCGTTCCTAAGCAAGTCGAAGATGCCTTAAAAAGGAAGATGACATGAATAATATTTTAGGATTAATTGACGGCCTGGAATCCGCCATTTTAGATTCCAAAAAGATCCCTTTTACAGACAAATTTATTATCGAAGAAAAAATCATTCTTCAATTAATTGACAAGTTAAGATTGGCCGCAAAAGACACCACCATTATCATGCAAGCCATCGACATTGAGGCAAAAGAGACCACGTCCAAGCAAACCACCTACACTGAAACAGACCTTCAACAGTTAAAAAAAGAAGCAGAATCTTATGCCAAAGATGTTTTAGGACATCTGCAATTGACCGTCACCAAACTACAACAAAAATTAGGCCATCTAGAAAAAACCTTAGAAAATGGAAGAGAGCGCCTAAATATTGTCTCAAAAACAAATGAACCCTTTTGATATAAGGCCCCTGTCTTTTCAAAGAAATTTTACGCGATACGCCCCAGGGTCTGTTTTAATGTCTTATGGCCATACAAAAGTATTGTGCACAGCATGTATCACAGAAGGGGTTCCAAGATTTTTAAAAGACTCCGGAAAAGGATGGCTTACAGCAGAGTATAGCCTGTTGCCTTCTTCAACCCACACCCGGTCTGAAAGAGAAGCAAGCAAAGGGAAGCAAAGTGGTAGAACACAAGAAATTCAACGGTTAATTGGCAGGTCGTTTCGATCTATTCTAGATTTATCAGCATTAGGAGAAAAAACCATTCAGCTAGACGCCGATGTGATACAGGCAGATGGCGGTACCAGAACAGCCGCCATTACAGGGTGTATGGTGGCCTTGTCAGATGGCATTTCAGCCTTAATGAAAACCGGACAATTGTCCAAAAACCCTATTCAGGAATGGGTGGCTGCCGTCAGTGTGGGGTATGTCAAAGGAGAGCCCGTCATAGATTTGTCATACGAGCAAGATTCTCAAGCTGACGTAGACATGAATGTGGTCATGACAGAGTCTGGTAAATTTATTGAGATTCAAGGAACCGCTGAAAAAAACCCTTTCTCTCATGAGAACCTCACGACCTTACTTGATTTGGCCCACAAAGGAATACAAACTATTTTTTCTCAAATTAAGCCCCAGTCGAAGTAATGACAGACGGCTTTAGAATTACCCAAAAACATTACAACACCATTTTAGAGCAAGGCATTAAAAATTTACCTGAGGAATCTGGGGGATTTTTAGGAGGATATGATCAAACCATTACAGGAATCCTGCCTATCTTTAACCAATATCTGTACAACAGAACAGATACCTTCGGATTTACAACAGAAGACATCCAACTGGCGCATCGGTTTTTTGCCAAACACGGCTTAAATTATTATGGGCTGTATCACACCCACCCTAAAGGCATCGCCTACCCTTCTCAAGCAGACATTAATTCAGGGCAACTTTATCATTTTATTTTAAGCTTAAAAAACAAAGATTATCCTGTTTTTTCTGCTTTTCATATTTATCGACATCAACCTATTCCTGTGCCATTGCATATTATTTCAGACAAAGGGTTTTCTTCTGTAAATTTAAACGAAACCCCGCAAGCCTCTGTTTTATCCAATGCCACTACAAAATCTTTGGTATTTGACAGGCCGATGACACCTGAAGAAGAAAAATCATTCTTACATCAAAAAATACAAGACATTAAAAATGAAACCCCTTTGCAATACCCTTTATTAAAACCCAAAGACAATCAACAATCTGATTTTAGTACCTTGGCGTAAAAAGCAAGAAAAGTCATTTTCTAACCTTAACCTTTAAAAGGGGGTATCCCGTAGCCAAAAATAAAAAAACAAGGTCATAAAAATATTGGGCAAAAGACAAACAAAGCCCCTATTCAATGCTTCCCTCATTAAAAAGGGGTAAAGAAAAAGGAGACAAAACAGCTATTTTTGATCAGAAGAAAATGTCTTATCAAGAGCCCCTCATATTCAAGGATGTTCTCTTTGTTTATCCTTGTGATATAGTCTTCATCCATTATGATTTTTAGATCGAAATACCCAATAGGCAAAATACCTGGAAAATCTTCTCGAAAATCTGTAGGCGCTCAATATCAAAATAAAAAGAAACGCCAAGATTGGATTTTTGCTGTTTTCAAAAAATTAATGATATGGGGGCTTGGGCTTGGCTTGGTGGGGGGAATTGGGGTTGGGCTTATTTTAATTTTTATCGCAAAAAAATTACCCAGTGTTGATAATATCAGTACCTATATTCCTGCTGAAACCACCAAAATTTATTCTGTAGACAAAGTGATCTTGGCTGAACTACATCAAGAAGAAAATAGGGTTGTAATTCCTTTAGATAAAATTTCTCCCTTAATTACAAAAACCGTTGTGGCTGTGGAAGATGTGAATTTTTATAAACACCATGGCATTGATTTTAGAGGCATTCTAAGAGCTATTGTAAGAGACATTATGGCAGGTGGATTTGTAGAGGGCGCCAGCACCCTCACCCAGCAATTGGCCAGAAATGTTTTTTTACATCGAAACAGAACCTTATCTAGAAAATTGGCTGAAGTCATTTTGGCTATTCAGATTGAAAGAAAATTTACAAAAGACGAGATTCTGGAAATGTATCTAAATCAAGTGTATTGGGGCCATAATACTTATGGTATTCAAGCTGCTTCTCGGCATTATTTTGGAAAAGACGCCAAAGATGTCAGCTTGGCTGAAGCCGCACTACTGGTAGGCTTGCTAACAGGGCCAGAATTAAATAGCCCAAGAAAAAATATGCCTGGGGCAAAGCGACGCCAAAAATTGGTATTAGACAGAATGGCTGATTTAAATCTCATTACAGAAAAGCAAGCCAAACAAGCCTTTTCTCAACCATTGGTCATTGCTGAAAAGCCAAAATTCAAATACAAGGCGCCCTATTTTACTTCCTATGTCATCAAACAACTTTTAAGCATGTACGGCGAAGACGCTCTTTATACTTCTGGCATGAGGGTATATACCACCCTTAATTACGCCCTTCAATTACATGCAGAAAAAATTGTAAAAGATGCGGTTGAAAAAGGGAAAGAAGAAAAAACTGATTTACCAAATGGCTTTAGCCAAGCTGCTATTTTGTCTATAGATCCCAGAACGGGATATATCTTAACGATGCAAGGGGGCGCAGATTACTTAAGCAACCAGTTTAACCGGTGTACCCAAGCCAAAAGACAACCCGGATCTGCCTTTAAGCCCTTCGTCTATTTGGCAGCGCTAGAAAAGGGATTTACACCTCAGTCTATTATTTTGGATGCACCCATTACCTTCAATACCCCTCAAGGGCCTTATTCTCCTCAAAATTACAAACATGAATATTTAGGAAATGTGACCTTAAGAAAAGCCTTGGAAGAATCTTTAAATACCGTGGCCATCAAATTGAATTACATGTTGGGCCCTTCTAGCATTATCAGTGTGGCCAAACAAGCCGGGTTAGAGGCCAAGCTACAACCTTATCTGTCTTTACCCCTAGGCTCTTTTGAGGTCACCATGCTGGACATTACTTCCGCTTACTGCACCATTGCTAATGGAGGAGTCTTTGTTCCTCCCACAGCCATTATTAAAATTGAAGACAGAGAGGGGTCTATTTTATACGAACATAAAGTAACTGAATCTCAGAGATTCGGCTCTGAAACCATTTATGCCTTGATAGACATGCTGAAGGGCGTCATCAAATATGGCACAGGAAAATCGGCAAATCTGCCAAGACCTGTTGCAGGAAAAACAGGCACCACTTCAGATTACAAAGATGCTTGGTTTATTGGATTTTCGCCCCAATTGGTCTGCGCAACGTGGGTAGGCAATGACAACAACAAGCCGATGCACAAAGTCACAGGAGGATCTGTCCCAGCAAAAATGTGGGCCGATTACATGGTAAAAGCTTTAGAAAAAGTGGTTCCCATTGATTTTCCCAAACCCTCTGATCTGCCTTTTTCAAAAAGCGCTTCTCAGGAAGTCCCCACATCCAATGAAAAGTATCGGATCAGAGATGTAGGTGCCCCAAAACAAAATGACAGCAAAACAGATGATTCTATTATTAAATTTTTTGAAGAAGAGTAAAAAGGAAATGTCATGACTGAATATCCATTGGTTATTATTGGATCTGGGCCTGCTGCCCACACAGCGGCTATTTATGCAGGAAGGGCCAGATTAAACCCTCTTTTGTTTGAAGGAGAATTTGCAGCAGGGGTAGCCGCAGGTGGCCAATTAACCACCACCACAGACGTGGAAAATTTCCCCGGATTCCCAGAGGGGATTATGGGGCCAGACTTAATGGAAAAGATGCGTCTACAATCTAAAAAGTCAGGCGCCGAAATTTTAACCAAAACCGTCACAAAGGTAGCGTTTCAAAATAGGCCTTTTAAAATTTATTCCGATCATTTGGAATACCGTGCGCATGCGGTGATCATTGCAACAGGCGCAACCGCAAAACGGTTAGACATCCCTGGCGATCATCTTTTTTGGCAAAAAGGGATTTCTGCTTGCGCGGTATGCGATGGCGGACTTCCGTTATTTAGAAATAAGCCCATGGCGGTTGTTGGCGGAGGAGATTCAGCTTGTGAAGAAGCATTATATTTAACAAAATTTGCCAGCCATGTGTCTTTAATTGTCAGAAAAAACCATTTAAAAGCCTCGAAAGTGATGCAAGAGCGGTTAATAGAGCACCCCAAAATATCTATTCATTACGATAGCGTTGTGTCAGAAGCCAAGGGAAATAGCTTGCTGACACAAATCATTATTCAGAATACACTAACAAAGCAAGAACAAGAAATGGCCGTTAGCGGCCTTTTTTACGCCATTGGGCATAGCCCTAACTCTTCTTTTCTTGAAGGGCAACTCACATTAGACGCCTCTGGATATATCCAAACGAAACCTGGTAGCACCCAAACAAATATTGAAGGGGTTTATGCCTGCGGGGATGTCCAAGACCCTATTTATCGCCAAGCCATCACCTCTGCGGGTTCCGGCTGTATGGCCGCTTTAGACGCAGAAAGATGGTTATCAGAAAAAAAACTGCACTTATAAACAAATTTGATTACAAAGAGCTTAAAAATAGCCTCTGTTTTTGCTTTTAAATTTTATAGAGAAGCCTAAGCCATAACCGATTCTTTAAAAGGCATTTAAGTGCCTCCATCAAGTTTTAATTCAACAAAAAATATCTTTTTCTTTTGCCAACTTTTGAACAAATTCGGCTGTTAAAGAATGGCCTGATTTAATCCCCACAATATGACCTTGAATAGGCCTATTAAAAACCCAGGTATCGCCTATTAAATCTAAAAGCTTATGCCTGGCAGGCTCTTCCTGAAATCTTGTCGCACTTAAGTACCCCTTTTCATCTATTCCCAAAACGTTATGTTCATCCACCCCTTTTGCAAAGCCTTTTTCTTGTAAAGCCATTAATTCAGATAAAAAACCAAACGTTCTTGCTGGCGCAATTTCTTGATCAAAAGAGTCTGGTTTCAAAGCCACACTAAAAGACTGCTCATTTAAGCAGGTGTTGGGATAAGACAAAAAATAACTGAACCTAGATATTGAATCTGGAAACGCCACAATACTGGCGTCATTTTTAAAAACATAAATCGGGTTTTGAATCACAATAGGGTGAGGCTGAGAAATCTCACGAAGTCCTGCTTTTAAAAAAGCCTGAGAATAAGGGTGGGCACTGCCATCTAAAATAGGAAGTTCTTCGGAATCTAGAAAAACAGTAAGGCCAGAAACCAAATGGCCGTGGCATGCCGCCAATAAATGTTCTGGGGTCTTGATGAACACCCCTTCCTTTTCAAGGAGCGTAGAAAAGGCCGCAAATGAAAGTGTAGAAAGAGACAAGGGGATTTCGAAAAAATTCAAATCGGTTCTGATAAACCGAATACCAGGCAAAAATGAAGGCTGAAGCGTTAAAACAACAGGCTTTCCGGAATGTACTCCAACGCCTTGAAAAACAAGCGTTTCCTTAAGGGTGTACACGTTTATTCAACAGAAGGTTTATCAGGTAAAGATTTGGCAAAAATAATAGGAATTCCCTTTCTAATTTTTTCCGCTTTTTCAATTTGTTTGGTTTGATCAAGAGAATTAATTTTTACCACAATATATTTTCGAACCAATTTTAACTTCTTTCTAAAAAAAAGATGATGTATCGCTGTAACACTCATCCCTAAAAACACTGCCGCTTTTTCCAAATTGTGAATGTCATTTAGTATAGACAAGACCTCTTTAATCGACACATTAAACCTAGATTTTTTAGGAACCGGCATTTTAGAAAGCTCTTCTTTTGAGATAGGTTCTGTTGAAAACCCTCTCACAATCATAAGGTTTTTTTTCTTAATTCGGGCATTAAGGTCATAGACATTTAATTTTAATAATTTTGATTTAACATTGCTTTGGTCTGCAAAACTATTCAACCGCGCTACCAATTCTTGAATCTCTGATAGCGTTATATTTTTATCGTCTTTCATATGTCCATGCTTTCTAAAATAAAATCTGTCAAAAATTGAAATGTATCTGGTGGGTGGTACAAGGATCGAACTTGTGACCTACGGCTTGTAAGGCCGGTGCTCTACCAGCTGAGCTAACCACCCTAAATGAAAACAAAAAAATACAATATCATTTTTGATTTTTTTTTCAAATATCTTTTTAAAAAAGCATGACCTAAAATAGGCACTTTTTTTAATCAAAAAGGACCCGAGGCGTGAAAAAGAATTACCTTCCTTTTCATGAGATTGCTTTATAAGGTAAACTGAAATCCATTCATTTGACAGTTTAAGGTCAAGTCAACAAGGAATAAAGATGGCAAATTTTGACAATCGTTACACAGATGGCAATCAAGGCCTTTATTTTATAGATCAAGACTGTATTGCTTGTGACACCTGTGGGATTGTGGCCCCTCAACATTTTGTTTTAACCTCTGATTTTGACCATGCAATGGTCTGTAAGCAGCCTGAAACAGCTGAAGAAATCAGAAATTGTGAATCCGCAAGACAGGCCTGTCCTGTTTGTGCCATCGGAAAACATGATGCAGCACTCCGCTGAAAGCTTACACAACGCCCTAGGCGCTATTACTATAGGTGGAAACACCTGTATTTACACACTAGAAAAATGTGCCACTTTAGCCCCCCTAATCAATCAAATTAACCAGTTAAAAAAAGAAAAAAATGCCATTATTTTGGCACATTCTTATGTAAGCCCAGAGATTTTACATGGCGTGGCAGATGTCGTGGGAGATTCTTATGAGTTAAGTAAAAAAGCAAAAGAAACAAACGCAGAAATCATTGTATTTGTAGCTGTAAAATTTATGGCGGAAACAGCCAAATTGCTAAATCCAGAAAAAACCGTACTCATTCCATCAAAAATTAATGGGTGTTCTTTGGCGGATTCTATTAACGAAGTCGATGTACAGACTTTAAAAAAACAGTATCCTCATCACACCTTTGTGTGCTACATCAATACCAGCGCCGCCGTAAAAGCAGAATGCGATGTCTGCGTCACCTCCTCCAACGTTGTAGAGGTGATTAAAAAAATTCCGAATGAAAACATTTATTTTCTTCCGGATGCCCTGATGGCAAAAAATGTCATTAATGAGTTGAGCGCACAA
>Ga0172372_10002527_pt1 | contig 27717 bp, 22 predicted proteins | sample LakKiv5m_2_FD_114544 | JGI IMG/M metagenome (GOLD analysis project Ga0172372, IMG submission 114544) | Freshwater microbial communities from Kabuno Bay, South-Kivu, Congo - kab_092012_9.5m | ecosystem: Environmental > Aquatic > Freshwater > Lake | place: Democratic Republic of the Congo...
CGAGCGTTTGCTCTGCAATCCGGCTCAGGGAGATATCAAGTGGGGACCGTTATCGTTCTCAAACTCCCACCGTTGCAGATCGCTGAATCGACGACTTCCGCCTCTCCCGAAAGCGCCTTGAGCCAGGCCCTTGGGTTGGAGATCGGCCCGGGCCAGGCCCTTCAAGTCAGAAAAGCCCGCTCTGGAACCACGTATATCGAGGGCCATTGGCTATCCCAGCGTCGGGTACTTCGGATGGCCCAAACGACCACCCAGTCCGGCGCACGGATCATCTCAGTAGCCCTGGGCCGCGCGGCCTACCAGAATGAGTTTCTATCCGCATCGCTTTCGATTCAAAAATCCCTTCATGAAGGGACTGAGGCCTCCGTTCTGATCCCAACTCTAAGGGAGCTGGAGAATTTTTTCTGGAGCGAGGCCCATGCGCAGACGACTCTCCCTCCCGCATGCACCGCAACCTGTCCTCCCCCTCCCGGCGGATCAACTTGTCAGATCAACAAGACCAACTGCCTGAGCACGCAGCTCGTGACCACGATCACCAATCAGGGCGCTGCCGCAAATGCCAATTGGGCGAGCACAAACGCGATTCTAGGCAATTTTCTGCAGCCCAAAAGTGCGTTCATCTGGGCTGCCGCCGGGGCCACGGGTGCGATGCTGGGATCCCTCGCTGTGAGTGCCGCTGTGGATGGCATCGTGGCCGGCGGGAGTGCGCTGCTTGAAGCCATCATTCATGCAAAAACCGAGGCTGAGATCCTTGCCTCCTTCAAAACGGCTCGGGAGACTTGGGATAATATCAGCACCTCCGCGCAGGAACTCGAGCGCTCGATTGATATCGCCATCGAATTGCATGACGCGTCCCGAGAGCTCCTGAAATCGGACGAGATCCGGACCCGGCAACGTCCGGGCGAACTGCCCAACCAAACCCTCGAGCGACTGATCCGGAGCGAACTTGCGGAAAAACAGGCCCGCCTTTCGCTCATGAATGATGAATTGAAGAGTGCAATCAGCACGGGCTCCCCCGAACAAATCGAAGCCTGCAGTTCCCAGGTCGGAGATCTGATAGCGGAGACAGAGATCCTGAAAACCTTGAAAGACAATCTTCAGCTTTCCTTCAATCAGGATGCCCAGTGGTGCCGCGAGCTCGAGAGAAAATTCGATCAACTCCTGCTTGCGGAACAGAAGCTCCAACAAGTCCGTGCGCGGGTCCTAGGAACTGAGAACGGCATGAATCGCTCCAATATCGAAGTTTTCGAGGACAGCCTCGCACAGGAACATGAAGCGGCTGCGAGCCGATTCGACCGTTCCGTTGATATTCAGGCCAGGGAACAGAACCTGAAGGAGGCGCTGGTTCGCGCGCAGCGGACCTTTGAACTTGAATCGCAACGTGCGGAGGACATTCGGGAGGACTTCATGCGGAGGTGCATGAGAGATTCCACGACGCCCGTGGTCCGTGATATTCCACTGGTCGGCTACCCGCTGCAGCTCGGACACGCTAAAAAATGCGGGAGAGAATTCCGTACCGCTCCCGCGTTCAAGCAATACACGCGCGCCGTGGAATCGGCGACCGCCGCCCGGGAAAGCAGCATTGCCTCCGCCCGTCAGACATTCGGAGCCAATCCGCTTGGAAGTCCCATGCCACGCGCCCATGCGGAGTCCCTGTCGCTCGAACTGGGCTCCTATAGAAGGTGGTTCCGCGAACTCGAGCAGGACCAGCTTTGCCTGGCCGATCCCGTCGCCTGCCGAGGCCAGGAGCTGGAAACTACGCTCGCCGGGAGAATTCAGGCACTCAAGACCAAGGGCGAGAGACTGAGCCGCAGGTGCTCAGGAAATTGACACCTGCGCATCCTCCGAACAGCCTCATATCAAGTACCCCAATCCGGGTGATGCTCTGGTGCACTTGATCATCAGCCAAGTCCCTTGCACGGAGCCCAATGCGACCCCAGTTCGGGGGCAATTCGGGCACACACGCTGCAAACCCCCGCAGTGATGCTTACTCTAGAAATCCTCAGGCCGAAAAAACTCACGAGGTCCGTTGCGAATTTCGCGCTGTGGCTGACCCTGCTCGCACAGGCGGTCAATCTCCTTCCGCTCGAAGTCCAGGCGATACCCGAGTCCCAATATATCGGAATCCAGTTCGTGATCACTCGAGACCCGCAGAACAAGGAGCGGCTCCTCATCCGAATCGGCCCCGAGTTCCGCTATGAGCATCCGGACTTTCGCTATTCCATGGCCCTCCAGTTTGAATTGAATGAGACTGGAAGTCTCGAACTCCTGCGACTCGACCAGGCCCTCTATCGGGACAGCTCCCGGCTGCGCATCACTTACAATCCCAAGCTTGAACTCCAATTCAAGGACGGCGCGGCCACACTCCAGCTCAATGATTATGCCATGCCCCGATTCAACCAGTACAGTCTGGAGCAATTGACCGACATTCTCGGCCGCCTCAGCCTCGCGACCGAAAAACACCCGCGGGAGCATGATATCGTCGTCTCGTACCTCGCCAAATTGAATCAATTGAATGAAAGCGATGCCATCATCCAACCCAAAGCCCAAATCGACTTCCAGACTTTCCCCGTGCCCAGACTCGAGCTGCAAAGTGATTGCATGAGCGGACCAGAAACAGGACTCAAATCCGCCTTCATGATCGGTCCCGAACTCGAACTCCGGACGGAGTATCACAGGACCGCCCCTCAAGTTCCGCACTGCATCGATCGTTGACGTGACCGGAACGCAAAGATGCTCCCTCGGTCAAAGCATCGGATGCGCCGCGCGCGCCCGCAGCACTGCCCAGCGACGATCAATCTCTCGCTGAAACTCATCCAGTATCGGACGGGCCTGCTCATGGAGGAGATGACGCGATTTGCCCATCATTTCGAGCCACTCCGACACTGGAACCTTCCTACCCCCGGCCTCGGGATCCTCGCTGAGCGTGGTCAATCCATGCTCGATCTCGTAGAGCGGAAAAAAACAGCTCTCCACCGCCTTACGAAGTATATCAAATCCCTTTTCTTCGGCACTCGACCAATTGACCGGACATGCAACCAGAATCTTTCCGTACGCGAACCCTTCGTGCTTCGCGTACCACTGAGCCTTGGCCGCCTTGGCAACCATGTCTGTCCCGATCCCTTCGATAGCGGTGAAGACGTAACGCGCCCCGGCAGCAGCCATGATCGCTGGCGTATCCCGGTGATGAAATGCTTTTCCGGAAGAGGTGACGCCGGCGTGACTGGTCGCAGTCTCCTTGCCCAACGGAGTCGAGTAACTGAGCTGTCCGCCAGTGTTCATATAACCCTGATTGTCGTACTCCAGAAGAATCATGCGGTGGTTGCGAACCGCAGTCCCCAAAGTCGGTCCCATGCCGATATCCATGCCGCCGTCACCCGTGACCATGATGAAAGTGATATCCTCGGACGCAGGCACCTCTCCTCGCCTCTTCTTCTCGTGAAAGGTTTCAAGAAGACCGGCGAGCGTGGGGGCACCATTTTGAAAGAGATTATGCAGGTAGGTCACGCGGTGAGCACTGAACGGATATTCCGTTGTGACCACCATCGCGCAGCCCGTATGATAAAGCACCACACAGTCCCCCTCGATCCCCTTGAAGAACTGGTCAAGACCCGAAAAAATTCCACAACCCGGACAAGCCCCATGCCCCGGAGCAATCCGCTTGGGGCGAGCGACAAGGCGACCTGGATCGGCAGTCACCACGTGCAGGCGCTTCTTACCGACAGGCGCAGCGAGCTTTTCGACACGACTCAATCCGGCTGCGAGCGATTCCCGTGACATGGGCGGCAGCACACGGGGCGGCAAAGCTCGAGGTTCACCCTGCTCCACGCCCAGAAAGTCGAAATCCGGAACCTGGCAATCGGGTTTGATTGCACATAAGCCCGCCTCAATCAGAGACTCGGCATCGGACACCTTGAATTTGCGCCCCCCGAGTCCATAAACGCGAATCAGCGCCTTGAGGTCGCTCCTATGCTCCGAAAGCATTGAGGAGCGGACTTCATGGCTCAGTGGCCCCCCCGATGAGCCGGGGGTATCACTTCGTTCCCCGATCACAATCGATTTCAAGTCCCGAACCGCGTCCTGAAGCACCCGGACCGGGAACGGACGCACGATATTGGGTCGAATCAAACCCACTGCCTCTCCCCGATTTCGAGCGGAATCCACTGCGTCCTTGGCAGTCTCTGCAGCGGAATTCAGCAGAAACAAAGCGGATCGAGCATCCGCCATTTGGTGGAACTCGACCGAGGGATAAAGACGTCCGCTCAAAGTGGCGTATTCAGCAACCAAACCGTCATATACTCGAAGCGCGGCCTCGTGCGCTCGGTGAAGTTGATATTTGTTATTCAGAAGATCAGCGTCGTTCATGTAAGGACCGATGGTAATCGGCTTACGAGGATCGACACTCGTGCGTTCGGTTCGCAAGGGTCCGAGAAAATCCCTGACAACCTGCACATCATCGAAAATCCGCACCGACTGCCGCTGATGACTGGTGAAGAAGCCATCACTGACGACCATGACCGGCAACCTCACCTCGGGATGCTCGCCCAGACGAACCGCGATGATATTCATATCATATACCGCCTGAGGAGTAGAGGCGAGGAGGATGATCCATCCTGTCTGCAACGCAAACATGAGGTCCGAATGATCGCAGCGAATATCGAGCGGACCGCTGACGGACCGGGTGACCAGATTGAGCACCATCGGCAGCCGGGAGCCTGCCTGGACCGGAAGTTGCTCCAGACTGTAGAGGAAACCATTTGCACTGGTCGCATTCAAAACTCGCGCTCCAGCCGTGGATGCCCCGAAACAGGCCCCCGCCGCACCATGCTCTCCATCGGCCGGCAAAAGCACAGTCGAGATCTCACCACGAGCCTTCATCGAATCGAGGAGCTGAGCGATTTCAGTCGAGGGGGTGATCGGATAATACCCCATGAAATGAAAGTCGATCGCCCTGGCCGCTTCAGCAGCCATCTCATTTCCACTCAGGAACCTCTCCGACTGAGTGGCCGTCCCTGCCTCTGCAGCACTCATTTGTCATTCTCCCGTGTTGATGGAATTTCGCGGAAAAAGTCGGATGCCCTGACTAATCGTGTTTACCGGATCAACCTCCGCCTGAGGAACCAGTGCATCCACTGGACAAATCGAGACGCACTTCCTACACCCCTTGCAGAATTGGTAATCAATCCCCTTGAGCACCGGAGAAGGCCCTCCATGATCCCACACAAAACAGAAATCGGGACATACCATATCGCAAAAACCACAGGAGACGCAGAGGTCTCCATTGAATAACGGAAACCAACCCTTGCGGCTGACCGAGTTATCCTTGAGCACGGTGTTGCCGGGCTCAGGGATAACACCTCCAATGGGTGCGTTGCTCCAGCCGAAGCGCGGGAGGGCGGCTTGAGTTTCCTCCCGGGTGGACTGCCGTGGGGAATAAGCGAGCATGCGCACTTTGCGTCCCCCGGCCTCAAACGCGCGGGCGTTGGCCCCAGTAACTCCGGACTTGTTCCGAAAAAAATCAACCAGAACCCGAAGAACTTCCTCTGACGGAATTTCGGGTAAGAACGGCATCGATGCTCCGAGCATGACCGAATTCAGTCCCGCCTGAAACTTATTCGCCAGGCCGGTGCCATCCACCGTGGCTATGCGCCCGCACCGAAAGCCGACAGGGAATCCGAGGTCCTCGGGATTTCGGGCTGCATTCACAATTACGTCTGTGCGAGGAGATACGCCGTCCAGACATTCGGAATGGGTTGATATCAGGCTTTCATGGAACAGGATCAAAACGTCCGGATGCTCCACGCCGGAGGCATTTCGAACCGGCTCACCCAGGGTTGAAATGCGAACGTGAGATTGCACCGGGGTCCCTCGTTTTTCGGAACCAAAACTAGAAACGTGATTTCCCGAATAATGCCGCCCCAAGACTGCGGCCTGTGCCAAAATTCGCCCCGCGGAGTTCGCCCCCTGACCACCGATCGCCTCCATGCGTATTGCGACTTTGGCCCTTGTCTTGTCCTCTTTGCGGCTGAATGAGAAAAGATTCATTTTCATTCCTGGATTGAGTCTGTGTTCAACGAAGCCCCTGTTTCAAAAGGCATACCGTTGGCAAATTGGAGCCAATCCCCTCCCGGAAACGATTAAAGCCATGAAAGATGATGAATTGAGACATTCCGTCTTGCCAGGACCCATGCGGGCAGTGACAGAATATCCCCAAGGCTCACCTCGCAGCTGACCTCGAATTCATTGCCGTTCAGGATCCCAAAATATCCGTTGAGCTCCCATTGATTCTCGCGAGGCCCGACAATCCACCTTTGAGGTGCTCAATCATCGCTTGAATGGATCCATTTTTGGGGCAAGATTCGAACACAAATCGCACGAGGGCAGCATGAACCTAAAGTTGCAGACCACTCTCATCCTCTTTTCTCATATTCTTGCACTCTCGCCGGCTTGGAGCGCGACCTACTTTCCTGTTCGGGAAAAAGACAATCTCCCATCCATGATCGGATTTGGTTCGTGCGCCCAACAAGACAAGCCTCAACCCATCATCGATCTCGTCGCGCACCGCAGACCGGACCTTTTTCTCTACTTGGGCGACAATATCTACGGCGACAGCCGTGATATGCAGGTGCTCCGGGATAAATACTCAACGCTTGCCGCCAAGCCCGAGTTCCAGAAGCTCGCTGCAGCCTCGCCCCTGCTTTCGGTCTGGGACGACCACGACTACGGCGAGAACGACGCGGGCGCCGAGTACCCCTTCAAAAAGGAATCGCGGGAAATTTTTTTCGATTTCTGGCAGGTTCCCCGCGAGAGCCCCCGACGCAAGGCCGACGGAATATACGGTAGCCACGTCTTTGAAAAAGGAGGCCGGAGCCTGCAGATCATCCTGCTGGACACGCGCACTCACCGATCCCCTCTCAAAAGACGGGACAAGAACGCCCCTCCGAACCGCGAATCCAAGAACGACTACGTGCCGGATGCCGATCCGAAAAAAACCATGCTCGGCCGCAAACAATGGCGCTGGCTCGAGGCCGAGCTTCGCAAGCCGGCGGACCTGAGGATCATCGCAAGCTCAAACCAGTTTGCGCACGAATACAATGGCTGGGAGTCCTGGACCAACCTCCCGACCGAACAAAAGCGCATGCTCGAGCTGATCCGCAAGACCCGGGCCCGCGGCGTGGTCTTTCTCTCGGGAGATGTCCACTGGGGGGAGATATCGAGGATCAACCCGCCGGGACTCTATCCCATCTATGATATTACATCGAGCGGCATCACCAAATCCTGGCCCGACTTCGAACCCAATCGCAACCGCCTGGGAACGGTCGTGCGCGAAAACCATTTCGGCTGGCTTGCTATCGACTGGGCGGATCCTGATCCGATTTTGACTTTTCAGCTTCTTGATGTGAGCGGTGCCATCCGTCTCAGCCATCAGGTGCGCTTGAGCGAACTCACGCTGCCGGAATGGGATGCTCCCGCGGCGCGAGCCAAACGCCGGTGAAACTTCATCGCTCCTGAATTCCCACGACATACGCCACCCATGAGTGGACGTGAGGAGCATCCTCGCGGATCTCGAACTCGCCGCTGCCTCGTCCCTTTCGATCGGGCTTTTCCCAGAGCACGACCGATCGCGAGAAGCCGGCTTCGGCCAGAAGCTCGCGTACTTCTCGGATGGTCCAGATTCGCCAGTGGTAGGTGAAGGCATCGGGCAGCCACTCCCCGTTTGGCAGTCCGTAATGAATGGAATAGTCCGCCACCGATGATATTGGATCCTGCCCGTGCTGTTCCCAAATCTGCGTGACCTTTCCGACGCCGGGCACCCGCAGGACTTTGCGTTCCTCGAAGGCTTCGACGAATCCCGGTCCGCCCGCAAGCTCCAGGAACAAAGTTCCCGGATCTGCAAGGCTCCGCCTGGCCTTTCGCAGATAGCGGAGCAGGATTCTGCGCTCATGAAAGATATAGAATGAGAAATTGAAAGCGCCGATCCAATCGAAGAGACCGACCGGCGGTCGGAGGACATCGGCGCACGCGATCCGAATGCGCTTGCGAGCCGAAGTCTTGAGGGCGTGCAGGTTGCGGTGCTCGGCGAATTCGATCACTTCGGGATCAAGATCAAGAGCGAGCGCACTGTGGGCGGGTGCCCGGGCGACCCACTCGCAGGCGATACGCGCGGTCCCGCAAAAGTCCTCCCGAAAGCGCAGGGCCCGCCGACCCGTCAGCACCTTGTGGAATTGGGGCAGGTAATCCACCTGCCAGCGAGGGCTCTGGACTCCGAGCTCATATAGGATGTGCCGCGAGAGCGCGCCGGCCTTTGTCATGTCAATCGAGCGGACGCTTGAGATCCTCGAGCACCCGGTGAATGTGCTCGTCCCCCACTCCCATGGCACGCGCATGCACGATCAGGATCTCGAGTTCGGCGTCATCCACCTTCCGATCGGAGGCCGCCAACACGCAAAGATCCCGAAGCAGATTCATTCGCGCGAGCATCGAGGCATGAACGCAAGCCGCATTGCCCACTTCCATGACTTTCTTCCAGCGATCGGCATGGGGAGTCCGAATGAACGCCTGGATCTGCTCGAGCGGGGGCGGAGTGGGAACCAGTGAGGCCAGCACACCGATCTCCTCCTGCGAAAGAACTCCATCGAGCGACGCCAGATCGAGCCCGGCCCATAGAAGAAACTCACGGAATACCTCCGCGGAAGCCCCCTCCTCCTGGAGTGCGACGGGCTCCATGACTTTGAGCAGAGAGTGGATCCGTTTTTCGAGGTCCGGCTCGGAAATATCTCCCGGAGAGTTGAGGTCTCCGCTCAGATCGCGATAAGTGGTGCTTCTGTGAAAATACTGCATCGCCTGAATACGCACCGGATTGAAGGGATGGGTGGAGTACCAGTCGTTGGGATCCGCCACTCCCCCCTCGACTTCCTTCTGGAGCTCCAAAAACTGCTGAGCGTACTCTCCGATATCAAACCCGTCGAGCCTCTTATGGATGCCGGAGCTGAGCTTGAATAGCGCCCGAAGCGACGCCTCGTGTGAGCGGGCGCAAAGCAATCCGATGCGATCGCAGGAAATCTCCGCATTGCGCTTCCATGCAAAGAGCTTCATGCGCTTGATCGGCGAGATCGCCCCCCCCTGATGCTCGAGCAACTGCAGGACCGGTACCCTGCGGTGATCAAAGAGATGGTGCCCGATCTCATGGCCGAGAATGAACCGGAGTTCATCCTCCTCGAGCGACTCGACGAGACCGCTCGTCATCACGATATAGAGTTTGTCCACGCCGTCGGGACTGAAAACCCAAGCATTGCGATGAGGCGAATCTTCGATATAGAGCTCGGCCGCCGCCTTGAGTCCGAGCACCTTGCCGCAATCCTGGAGCAAAGCGTGGAGCCGCGGAGCGAGCCGAGGAGTGAGGTGCAGGCAGCGTTTGAGCAAGTCGCTTCTTACCGAAGGTCCCTGTGAGGCTTTTCGGCGCGCCGTGTCGCGCTCGATGGCATCGAGCACCACGGGATCGAGCAGGACCGAAGCCAGAACATCCCGGTCTCCGTCGTAGACCAGTTGATCGAGATCAACCGAGCAACGACTCGAATCATACATGCCCGACGAAGCTCGTGGCGGCTGAGCACCTTCGGCCGGGTTAACACCCGCGGGCTTGAGCAAGGCGGCCTGGTCAGGCCGGACATCAGGAACGATCGCAAGCGGGGGCTTGGCCGGCGGCGACAGGGTGCCTGCTCGTGCCACTTCCGCATTCATCTCCTGAGTGAAGCGTTGGAGGGCCTCCATATCGCCCGCGGCAACCGCCCGCTGGATCATCTCTTGGAACTTTCTGATTTTCTTGACCGACTCGATCACCGGGTCCTGCACGGGCGTCTCGGGTACCGCCACCACCGGCTCAAAAGGACTTTTCAAAGCAGTCTGACTCATGCTCGCCTCCCTGACACAATCCAGCGGTCAGCTTTCGGACAAACGTACCCCCAAGACGGGCCTTCAAGGATCTATCGACAGAACACCGATCGGACTTGAGATGAGTCCGTGCGGACACGGCTATGGGGTGCGTCGTCGATATACGGTCCGAGCGCGGCGAGGGCTGGAAACTTCAGGTTTTTTTGGCGGGCTCGGCGCGGTTTTCGACAAAACGCAGGAGAAGGAGATCCACGAGCCATTTGAAATGACGAACGAGGAACACAATCACTTTTCCGTGCCCCGTGATGACGATTTCCTTGCGCCGCGCCAGCAGGCCATGAACGATATCGCGCGCGGCCCGGGCCCTGGGGACCACGAGCCAAGCCGGCACCGGATCCTCGGCGCCTTCGATGTACTCGCCGTTATTATTGACGCGCCTAATATCACTTTCGACGAACCCCGGACTGATGAGCGTGACTGTCACGCCCTTGCACGAGAGTTCGGCCCAGAGGGACTCCGCAAACGCACGAACGGCAAACTTGCTCATGGAATAGGCGGAACCACCGGGAAGGGATACATGCCCCGCCACGCTGCCCACGATCCCGATCCGGGATCCGGGACCGCTCAGGAGCGGAAGAGCCGCATGCACGGTGCGGATCACGCCGTAGACATTGGTGTCGAACTGCCGCTCGTAGTCCGCAAGGGTCATCTTCGCAACCGTGCCCGAGACTCCAAAACCCGCATTGGCAATCACCATATCAAGCTTTCCGCACTCATCCGAAATCCGACGAGCGGCCGCCTGAAGCGAGACCTCATCCGTCACATCGCAGGCAATGACCGAGGCTTTTCCCTGTCCAAGCTCATTCAAGCGAGAAGCAAGAATCGTCAGACGCTCTTCGCGCCGAGCACTGAGAAACACCCACGCGCCACGCCGCACCCACTCCTCGGCAAGCGCCTCGCCGATCCCTGAAGAACACCCCGTGATCCAGACCGTTTGCTTTTTCGCACTCATCAAGACGCCCCTTTTTAATCGCTGACCCATACGGTAATATCGTCCGAAATGAACACCACCCCCCGCCATGCCGGCATCCGTCACGCAGCCATCCGTGTGAAAAACTTAAGCCATTCGCTCCGCTTTTGGAAAGAAGTCCTTGGCTTTTCAGCCTACCGGGAACTCGAAAGCGATTGGGCGATGGTGAGCCGCGGAGAAACCTCCCTGAGCCTGATCAGCTCCCAATACGCGTCCGGTCTGCAGGACAGCAACGCTACAGGCGGGGCCGGCATCCACCACCTGGGAATCACCGTGAACGAGAAAGCGGATGTCGATCAGTGGCACCGCGCACTTAGCACAGCAAAGACAGCGTGGAATTCCCTTGAAGTCCATTCGCCCAAACTCCATCGCGATCTGAGTTACGGATTTTACTTCCGCGATCCCGATGGCAACGCGTTTGAAGTCATCTGGATTCCGGTGCTGCATTGCGAACTCAAGGATCTGCCGTCCGTCGTGCTGCTCGGACACGGGAGCCGGGATCCCCGTTGGCCGCTCCCGATTCTGCGACTCAAGGAACTCCTGGAGCGGGATCATCCTGGAATTTTTGTCGAAGTTGCGTGGATGGAGTTTGCCGATCCGAATCTCGATCAAGCGCTGAGCACTCTGGAAAGCCGCAAAGCACCGGCACGCGTCGTGATCCATCCAGTATTTATATCAGCGGGCGGCCACGTGAGCCATGACCTCCCTGCCCTGGTGGACGCAGCTCGTGCGGCACACCCGAGTCTCGCTCTTGAGCTCAAGGGGCCGCTGGGTGAGTTGGACTCCGTCCTGCATGCGATGAAAACTGAAATTCTCACCGGCGCGGCAGGTCTCTCCTGAGGTCGTCGCTACCGGGCGCTCCGTAAATCTTCGAGCACCCTCCGGGCTGCAGCGTTTCCGGAGAGAAAAGCTCCCTCCACCCGGGCTTTTTGAAACCCGTCACCCGCAAGGAAAAGACTCGCAGTGGATCCATCCGGAAGTCTGATATTTGTTTTGAAGCAGGCCTCATCGTAGAGGAACTCGGGCAGACTGTAGCGCCACCGGTGGATCTGCATCGCAACGTGGCGCGCGTTACTGGAGATCAAGCCGCGACCTCTGAAGACTGCGAGCAGCTCGGCTTCGAATTCGGGAGTCCCCGATCTCACGAGGTGAGTTCTACTGAACTGCCTTCCCAGATGGACCGTAAGAGCAGTCCAGCCCTCGGGGCACGGCAACCCTTTGCGGGAATTGGACGCGATCCAACTCCACGGCTCATCGGTGCCCTCGAAGTCCTGATATCCCTCCTCGTGGATCCTGCGACCCAGCACTCCAAGCTCCGACTGTGGGACAAGCACCATGACCGCAAGGCAGGGGTGATACTGAATTTTTTTAAGTTCCGACCATGGGCGACGATCCGGGTGGTCCGCGCCGAAAAGTCCATCGAAGGAACCTTCAAGAAGCTCAAGCGCCTGAGGGACGGGGGCCGTGAGAATCACGGACCGATAGGGACCCTGGGTCTGCAGCACTTTTTCCGGACCGTATTCCACTTGAAGCTCAATCCCGGCCTCAGATTTCAGAATTTGCGCAACGCGCGCTTGCAGATGAATCTTGCGATCCCGAGCCCAGTTTTTTGCAAGCGCATTCATCCCGGCGGGGACCGCATGCCGAGGGGAACCGTTTTTATCGAACCACTCGATGATATCGTGAGAAGCTTTGAGCGTCGCAAGGCGCTCAATAAACTCCGGCGAAAACGCGGAAAAGAATTGCGCCCCAAAATCGAGCCTTGCCTCAGCACCCTCGGAGTTGTTCATCCGCCGGGTTGCAAGCCTGCCGCCCGGCCCCCGAGCTTTCTCAAAAAGCTCCACCGGGACTCGGTTTCCTGCGAGAACCCTCGCCGCCTCCAAGCCCGCCACCCCCGCTCCGATGATCGCGACTCGAGGGGCGCTCGCCCCGGTCTCCGGGCCCTCGGATGTTTTTTCTGAAACTGGATCCTGAACTTGATTCACACTAATAGTTTACGCTACTTTAAACGATAGAGACAGCCCTTTTTTGCTTCGATTCAAATCGCCACCCTAACCCGCCGGAGCCCCCGTGACCAAGACCGAAAGCCTGCTGATCGTACTCGGAGACCAGCTCTTTGCCCCGGACACGGTGCTTGGGGAGACCTTCCCGCCGGAACAATTCCCTCAGGTCTTCATGGCCGAAGACGACGGACTCTGCACGCATTTCCGATATCACAAAAAGAAGCTCGTCTTTTTTCTCGCGGCCATGCGCAACCACGCGGAAGCCCTGCGTGCGGCTGGATATCAAGTCCACTATCACGCCTTGCCCGAGACGCAGGATCGCCCGTGTCCGCCCTTCATCGAGAGACTCGATGCGCTAGTCCGCAAAAACGGGTTCAAGAAAATCGTCTGCTTTGAGATCGAAGATCGATTTTTTGAAAAGGAAATCTCCGATTACTGCCGCACCTCCGGCCTTGCACTCGAAGTCCTCCCCTCTCCCATGTTTCTGACCGGTCGCTCGGAATTCGGCCTCTACCTCAAGAGCCAAAAGAAACCCTTCATGAAGACTTTTTACGAGCGCCAACGCAAACGCCTGAAAGTTCTCGTCGAGGCCGACGGAAGTCCGATCGGCGGCCAATGGAGCTTTGACGAAGAAAATCGCAATAAACTCCCCTCGGGCGTAATCGTTCCAAAACTCCCACCGCTCAATCCGACCCCGACTCTCAAGACCATCGAAACACTCGTCGAAACCCGATTCGCGGCCCATCCGGGCGATGCTGCCGGACTCTGGTGCCCGGTGGATCGCAAGGAGGCACTCCACTGGCTCGATGATTTTCTTCAAAAGCGCCTGCGGGAGTTTGGGGATTATGAGGATGCTTTCAGCGAAGAACAGGATTTTCTCTATCACTCCGCACTGACGCCGCTCCTCAATTCAGGCCTTCTTACCCCGGCCGAGGTCCTTTCGAAAACCCTGGCACACGCAAAGAAACACAAAACTCCCATGAACTCCCTTGAGGGCTTCGTCCGGCAGATCATGGGTTGGCGGGAGTTCATCCGCGGGATCTATCACCACTTTGACGAACGCCAGCAGACCACCAACTTTTGGAATCACAAGCGGCGCTTCAAAAAGTGCTGGTACGAAGGCGAGACCGGAATACCACCACTGGATCAAGCCATCCGCAAAGCCGTGCGTCTGGGCTACACGCACCACATCGAGCGTCTCATGGTGCTTGGAAACTTCATGCTGCTGTCAGGCGTCGCACCGACTCAGGCCCACCGCTGGTTCATGGAGCTCTATATCGACTCGGCCGACTGGGTCATGGGCCCGAACGTCTACGGCATGGCTCTTTTCAGCGACGGCGGAGTTTTTGCAACCAAGCCTTATATTTGTGGGTCCAATTACCTGCTCAAGATGGGTCCATGGAAAAAAGGCGACTGGTGCGACACGGCCGATGGCCTCTATTGGAGATTCATCGATCAGAATCGCGAATTTTTCCTCAAGAACCCACGCCTCTCGATGATGGCCCGCATGCTCGACAAGATGGACGCGTCCCGCAAGCGCAGGCTCTTTGAGCGCGCGGAAGAATTTCTGGAGCGCACCACGCTCCCGAGGTAATCTTGAATCCAAGGGAGGGCCCTGCCCCATGCGAGCTGTAAAAACCATCCTTGCCCTGAGTCTCATCCTGCTTCCGCACTTGATTGGAGAGAATTCCGCCATGGCGATCGAAGAACCGAAATTCGAGAAAGTCGGAGAGTTTGAAGCTTTCGAACTCCGGAAGTATGCCCCATTCATCATCGCCGAGACGTCCGTGACCGAGGACTTCGACGAGGCCGGAAACAGAGCCTTCAAAAGATTGGGCGGTTATATCTTTGGCAACAACGCCCGAAGCGACAAGCTCGAGATGACAACCCCTGTGACCACCGAGCCCGCAGGCGTCGACAACGGCAAAAACCGCTGGCGCATCAGTTTTGTGATGCCATCCAAGTTCTCGATGCAAGCACTCCCGCTGCCCAACGACGCCACCGTCACTCACCGGCAGATCGACGAGCAGGTGGTCGCCGCGCACCGCTTCTCGGGCACTTGGAACGAAGAACGCTTCAAGGAAAAAGGCCAGGAATTGCTCGCAGCCGTGCGCGCGCAGGGGCTCGATCCCAAGCCGGACACCCTACGTTACGCCCGTTACAACGCGCCCTGGACTCCCTGGTTTTTGAGACGCAACGAGGTGCTCGTTGATATCAATATCAAACCCGTCCTCAGCGCTCCGAAACCCCAAGCGCCCGCGCCAGATTCAAAACCCCGCCAGTAGCCACTTTGCCTGCAAGTGCAGGCACCCGGTCCACGGTCGAGAGGATCTGTTCGCGTACCTGGTGATGCGTCCACTCCGGATGTTCGGCCCAGACCAGAGCGACGGCCGCCGTAACATAAGGAGCTGCAACCGAGCAGCCGGCTTGAGTGCCGTATTTGCCTCCCAGGATAGTCGTGGGGTTGCCCCACCCGGGCGCGGCCAAGTGAACGTACTTGGGCCCGAAATCCGCATAGTGAACGAGCTTCTCGGAGGGATGGAAAGCGCTCACGAAAATCAGATTGCTGGTTGCGAAGCCAGCCGGATAGGCCCGGTTCTCGATATCCACGTTGTTGGCATTGTTGCCGACCGCATTGACCGCCATCACGCCTGAATCCTCGAGATCGCGCAGCATCTCGCGGATCCCGCCTGTGGCCGAATAAGTGCCCCACGACGCGTTGACCACTTTGGCCCCGTTGTCGCGCGCGTAATAGCCGCCTTTGACGGCACCGGTCCAGGACATGCGGCGGTGGTCATCACCGCGAATCACCATGAGCCTGGTCTTCCACGCCACACCCGTGGTTCCGATCCCGTTATTGCCAACCGCCCCGATGATACCCGCCAAGTAAGTCCCGTGGCCCACTTGATCCTGGACTTCGACTTTCTCATGGTGGCTGTCGTAGCCATGGATATCATCCACCCAGCCGTTACGGTCATCATCGATGCCGTTTGCGGGGATCTCGCCCGGATTGACCCAGAGATTACCCTTGAGGTCCGGGTGCGTGATATCCACTCCGCTATCCAGCACGGCCACGACCACGTCGTCGGTCGAGGTCCGGTGCATCCACGCTTGCGGGGCGTGGATGCGCTCAAGCGCCCAATTAGCGGCGGGAGCAAGCTCGCTCGGGTAACGGGTGCCAGGAGTTGATGACTCGAGGCTGTTTAAAAGGTCAGAAAATCGCGTAGGCTGAAGGAGGGAGTCCCAATGCGTGATGCTCTCTGGAAGTGGCACCATTGCTTGAGGAATCAGGACATTCTGTTCGACCAGTGCAAACACGCCCATGGACTTGAGATCGGAAGCCCCGTAGCCCGAAAGCCCGGTGATTTCCCAAAGGCGGGTAGATCCCCGAATCGGCAAAAGCCTTCCTCCCATACGACCGATTCGCTCACGCAGCGCATCCGCACTCGCCTCACTGCGCAAAGTCACCAAGAATTCACCGGGTAGGGGCTCGGATGCCTGGGCTCCTCCCCATGCAATCAGAACGAGAACTGCGATCGCCAAAAAACGCCCAAAATTCAGCTTCATGACTCCCCCACGTGGCTGAAATAAAAGATTTTGCGCAGACTGCACGAGCCCCTCAAGGTCGTGCAAGCCCGGTGATCCAGCCCTCGCCTGCGGTCGGAATTTCTCCTGAGTTTGACGGGAGGATAACACCTGCAAGGGCCAGCACCAGAGCATCGGCATGGTCCGGATGCAAGACGCAGTGAGCGAGGCAGGATTCCGCCACCTTGATATCAAAGGACTCCCGTATTCCAAAATCACGGAGCAGCGCCTGTAAATTCCCAGGCTCGCGATGCGGTGCCTGAAGCAATCGCTTCCAAAGCAGACTCGGCCAGCTCTCTTCGATAGAGATACGCGGGCCTTCGGAATGCCCCCCCAGTCCCGCGTCCGCCATTTCACCGTGATGCGGGAAAGAAAACTGATCTCCACCCTTCAACGCTGCGCCGAGCTCCACCCAGATGCGGTACGTCCCGGTCTGGACATTTTTTTGGTAGGGGCGCGGGACAAAAACCGAATTGGCTCCAGCCAGACGCTCGCATTCGCGGGTGGGCACGCCACCCACGCCCGCGCGCTTGAGCAGTGTTGCAAAAAAATCCTCGGCCGGATCCCGTCCGCGAGCAGGCCGCTTGAGACCAAGTCGCCTCTCGTGGTGCGCAAGCGCCTGCTCGAACCAATCAGCCATATTTCCACCGGGCTTTTGGATCTGCGTAGTTATATCCAAAGGAAGCCCGAGCACGGCATCGACCAGAACGCGAATGGGATTTCCGACGCGCACCTCGCGAACTCCGGGTAGACTCAAAAGCGCCTCACGGTTCAAAACACTGATACCCAAGCCCCTGCTCAACCGACCCTGAATCTGGCTCGCAAAAAGCTCGATACCCCTCCCACTCCGAACAGCCACGGCAGCCGGAAGTGGCTTCCAGGCCGCTCCAGCGCGGATGACGGCCCCAGTCTGGTCGAGCCCCACGCAAATGGCGGGAACCTTTGAATCGAATTGAAGGCTGGCTCTTGAAGATGACATAGTTTACAATGCCTTTAACAGTAACGCTTTTATTTGGCGAGGACCATCCCATGACACAAGAATCTCCACAAAAACCCGTCGTCTGGATCATCGGCGCCACAAGCGGGATCGGCAAAGCTTTGGCCCTGCGCCTCAAAGACAAGGCGATCGTCGTCCCCTCGGCTCGCAATCCGGAGGGACTTGAGGCCCTGGCCCGAGAAGTGGCCTGCGCCCGCCCGGTGGCTCTGGATGCGACCGAGTCTTCTCAGGTGGATGCCGCCGCAGAGAGCGTTCTCTCTCAATACGGACGGATCGATGCCGTCGTCCACTGCGTGGGCAGCATCCTGCTCAAGAGCGCGCACCGCACGAGTGACGATGAATGGCATGCCACGATCCGCACCAACCTGGATTCGGCTTTTTATATCACTCGTGCCGCGACCCGGATCCTCCAGCGGCAGGAGACAGGAGGGGCCATACTCTTGTTCTCCACCTCGGCCGCCCAGATTGGCTTTGCCAACCACGAAGCGATCGCCGCCGCCAAAGCGGGTATCGAAGGCCTCGCACGGGCCTCGGCAGCGAGCTACGCTTCGCGCAAAATCAGGATCAATGTGCTGGCCCCGGGCTTGGTCGAAACCCCGCTCTCGCGCGCAATCACGACGAACGCCACCGCCCTCGAGGCCTCGCGCCAAATGCACCCGCTGGGTCGTATCGGACAACCCGATGATATCGCCCGCATGGCCGAGTCGATCCTCGAGTCGCCCTGGATGAGCGGACAAGTCGTGGTGGTGGATGGAGGGCTGTCGGGGATCAAAAGGTAGTTCCGCAGATACCAGGTGGAGATAAGGCAACGGGCGGGTTGCGGACTCCAAAAGTGGATACTTGGGACGGTCTCATCCCTAGAGGAGACTCACCGTGAATCGTTACGAGCTTTCACTTGCCGAAACCGCCCTTCGAGACCGCGTCTACGCTACGGCTTTGGCAAGCCAGGCCAAAGACGCCGAGTCCAAGCGGCAACGGGACGCTGGTGAAATTGCTCGGCCCTCCTGGGTAGCAAGACTCCCCTCCTTACAAAGGGCGGATCCACTTGGGCGGCACCCCCCACGAGCTTGCAGAACTGGATTTTGGCAAGACACGCAAGCGCAGGCCTGCCGTACTCCTCGAGCCTGCCGACACTTCGGATGTGGCGCTTGCAGTCCAATTCTGTGCGCGCCAAGGCATCCCGCTTGCTCCCCGTGGATGCGCCCATTCGGCGGGGGCCCAAATGATGGTCGAACAGGGATTTGTCATTCAGATGAAATCCCTGAACCGTATCGTGGAGATCAACGCCCACTCCTGCTGGGTCGAGGCCGGCGCCCAATGGGGTGAGGTCTTGCTGGCAGTGCAGGAGTACGGCCTCACTCCCCCAGTGGTCACCGATTGGCTCGGCGTGCGCGTCGGCGGCACCCTCTCCATGGGAGGCTTCGGGTTCATGTCCTTTCACCGGGGCACCCAGATGGACAATCTGCTCGAACTCGAAGTCGTCACCGGCAATGGCGATATCGTCCGCTGCTCCCGTGATATCAACCCGGAACTTTTCGATTGTGTGCGAGGAACCCACGGCAAATTCGGATTGATCACCCGCGCCCGGATTCTCCTTGAAAAGGCCCCCTCGCAGGTCCGGATGATTCAGGCTTGCTACGGCGATCTCCGCTCCATGATGCACGATTTCGAGGCCTTCACCCTCACGCGCAAGGCCGACCTGATCCATGCGTTCAGCGCACGCAAATGCGAAAAGGCCATGACGACCCGGATGAATTCAACGGACCGGATGAATCTCGATCCGGAAACCGTGCAAGCCGCCTTGCAGCGCATCCCCGGGGAGTGGATCTACAACCTTGAACTCGTTGAACTCCCCGATGCGAACGGACGGACGGGTCGCATATCAGCTACGGACCTGCGCTGCGAATCCGGCCTCGTTGACACTTGGGAGCTCAGCTGGAAAGCGTTTTGCTTCCGCCTCCCTCCGCTGATCTTGGAAGAGCAGCACCGAGGCGCGGCGCCCCACCCCGAGATTTGCACTTTCCTTCCGCTCAATGAGCTCTCGATCCAATACCTCGAGCGCGAGTACTCACGCCTGCGCCCCATCGTAGATATCGGGGATGGCCCGGTGTTGTTTTTCCCGGTCACGCGCGAGTGGGTGGGAGCCCCACTTTTCAGGCTTCCCGAAAGTCCGAAGAGTTTCTTTTGGGGGCTGCTCCGCCGCGCGGATCCCGCCACTCCGGAAAAAATTGCAGCCCAGCTCGCCGACAATGAAGTGATCTACCAAAGGGTTCTGGAACTGGGGGGCGTGCGGTACCTGCCGGACACGCCGCCGGAAGATCCCGCTTTTTGGTCCGGACACTTCGGACCCCTTTGGCCGCGAATTCAAGAATGGAAGAGGAAGTATGATTCAAAAGGAATTCTTATCAGCTCATTTGGCGCAGCCGCGCAAGAGTAAAAGCACCCAACCAGACGCAAGTCCCGCACTCGCACTCGGAACTCTTGACCACTACACGCTGATCGTCCCGGACGCGGCCGCTTCCACGCGCTCCCATCTCGACGTGCTCGGCTTTGGCTGGGTCCGCGAACAGCTGGTCAACGCGGGCTCGGTCCCACCCGGGCAATATGATATGCTCAACCACATCCTGCATCTGCCCGGGGATCCGGGACGCGTGATGCTCATCACGGAAGGCTTAACCGAGGATTCTATTTTCCGGCGTTACATGAAGCAAAATGGTCCTGGAGTGCACCACATCGCATATCGAGTGAATGATCTCGAAGCGGCCTTTCGGTCGCTCCAGAAGAAAGGAATCCGCCTGACCAGCGATCGGATCCTCACGGACCCGGTCAGTGGTCTGCAGCAGTTCTTTATTGCCAAGGAATATGCAGGTTATTTCATTGAACTCATCGAACGCACCGCTCGCATCGAGGACGGTGCGTTTGTCGAAGACAATATGAGCGGTCTCGCCCGCACCATGGCGCGCTACCTGCAATAGCGCTACCGCCGTTCAAGAGCATAAAGACCGAGGGGGCATAAGTCGCCCCCCCCCTCACGCCTTTTTGAACCAGGCGGGAAGCTTGCGGTTCGTGATTTCGTCCATGAGCCAGGTCTTGAACTCCGCGACCGGCATCGTAAGTTGCTCTTCTACGCCGTGGCGCCGGAGCGTGATCGTTCCGTCCTGCTGCTCTTTTTCGCCTACGATGAGCACGTTCGGGATCTTCTGCTTGGAAGCATTGCGGATCTTCTTGCCCATGGTGTCGGGCGCGGGATCCCGCTCGGCACGGACCATCAAACCACGCAGCTCGGACGCAACCCGATCGGCGTACTCGTTGAATGTATCACTGACGGTCACCACGCGAACTTGCACGGGCGCAAGCCAGGTGGGGAAAGCGCCACCAAAATGCTCGATCAAAAACGCGGTGAAGCGCTCATGCGTGCCCATCGGGGCGCGGTGAATGCAGTACGGGATGTGCTCCTGGTTGTCGGCTCCGATATAACGAAGCCCCAGGCGCTCGGGCACGGCAAAATCGAGCTGGTTGGTGGATGCAGTCTCTTCGCGGCCCGTGACCGTGCGGAACTGAAAGTCGATCTTGGGCCCGTAAAAAGCAGCCTCGCCCTTGCGTTCGACAAAAGGAAGACCGGACTCCTCCATGGCCTCGCGGACTTTTTTCTGACTCCACTCCCAGGCCCGAGGATTGTCGACGTACTTCTGCTTGCCTTTGGGGTCTTCCGAGTCCCAAGTGGAGAAGCGCATGTAGAATTTTGATATCCCCAAGGTCTCATACACCTGACGGTGCATGTCCATGACCGAGAGGAATTCCTGCTTGATCTGCTCTTCCGTGCAGTAGATGTGCGCGTCGTTCATGCACATCCCGCGCACGCGGAGCAGACCACTCACGGCACCCGAGTCCTCATAGCGATACACTTGACCATACTCGGCCAATCGCAGCGGAAGCTCGCGGTAGGAGCGCGGGCGATGACCAAAGATCTTATGGTGGTGCGGGCAGTTCATGGGCTTGAGCACATAGGTCTCGCGCGTCTCTTCAATCGCGCCACTTGCCGTCTCGTGCTTCTCCTTGAGTTCCATGAACGGGTACATGCCTTCGGCGTAATAAGGCAGGTGGCCGGTCTTGTAGTAGAGATCCGTCTTGGCCAGGTGCGGAGTCGCAACCCGATGATATCCGGCCTTGAATTCGACCTCCTTCATGTACTTTTCGAGCTCGTCGCGCACGACCGTGCCGTTCGGCATCCAGAGCGGCAAACCCTTGCCGATCTCGTCATCCACAAAGAAGATCTCAAGCTCCTTGCCGAGCTTCTTGTGGTCGCGCTCGAGCGCAAGTTTGTGCTCCTGCACGCGTTGATCGAGTTCTTCCTTGGTCGCAAACGCCCAAGCGTAGATCCGGGTCATCATCGTGTTGCGCGCATCCCCGCGCCAGTAGGCTCCCGCAATCGAACGCAGCTTGAAAGCGTCGAGCGGAATCTGGCGCGAGTTCTCGACGTGCGGGCCTTCGCACATATCCACAAATTCGCCCGATTTGTAGAAGCTCAAGCCCGAGAGCGCATGCTTCTCGAGGAGCTCCTCGGCGTATTGACGCTTGTAGGGCTCGCCCATCGCATCGATGCGAGCGAGTGCATCCGCACGATTCAGTTCCTCGCGCGCAAACTTGTGGTTCTGCTTGATCAGATGCTTCATGCGCTTTTCGAGCTCGGGGAAATCCGACTCGAGAAGGGGTTCAGGCAGAATGAAATCGTAGTAGAAGCCATCATCGATCGGAGGACCGAAACCGAGCTTGGTGCCGGGGCGCAGGGACTGCACTGCCATCGCGAGAATGTGCGCCAGACTGTGGCGGATCTTGTAGAGATCGGAGTTGCTATCGAGGCCAGAAGGATTTTGATCGGATGCGTTTTGCGACATGGTCCGATGAGTTAACCCGAGCCTTCAAAGCGGGTCAACCCATCGGAATGAAAGTATGAAAATCAGATCATGACTTCGAAGTAGAACCCAAAATCGGCTTCGACGCCAACCCGGAACTCGACCCAGCCCGAGCGACCACCGTTGCGGTCATAATCCCAGGCAGCCTCACCGCCGCCGACGCCTGCGCCGACCAGGAATGCGCCACCCATTTGAAATCCTGCCGAAAGATTGATGACAGGCGCATCATCCAGCACGCCCAACCCGATATGGGCCTCGCTCCCAAACTGCACCAAATTGACCCGGGCAAAGAGAATCGGAAACACGGCGAGGTGCTGACCGTTTTTGGTGCGAGCAAAGGCAAGTCCCACGTTTCCGCCTGCACCCACAAGCCAGCCGCTCGAGGCGCCCAGATAAATGAACGTATTGCGGACGCGGTAGCCATCTCCGTCCACCGGGCGCGTGCGCCGGAGTTCAGACATCATGGATGGGAGCTGTTTTTTGAGGATTTCGTGCCGGGAGCCCAAGCGCGCGATGAGCGAGGACTCGATGATGCTGAGGTCGGCTTCGGTGAGTCCTGCCTGAAAATCCAGTTCATCCAGCGAGTTGGCCTGAGAAATTCCTTCGAGATTGATTTTTCCTTCGCCTGCGCGCTTCTTGGCGCCCGCGCGGATGACGTCGTTCAGGTAATCGGCCTGGACGCTTGGCGCCACTAGAGCCACAGAAGAAAGACCTGCACAGAATGCAACGAGAATTCCTTTAAATCCCATAGAGTTACGCCCTCCTCAGAGCAGTTTGTCCGGGAGGGCGTAGCATCCTTTTTCTCAGGCGTCACCCCTGTTCATGAGGTGAGAGAACCCACAAAGGGTCACTTGGACTGTACAGAGACGACCAGACTGCGATTCGGGGCTTCTGGCAGCCTTGGCATTTTCTGCTCCGGGAACCCGCCCGAAAGCGAATTCAAGAAGGCAACGATGTCCGAAACCTCTGCATCGGTCAGAGCCTTGTTGAGCTGAGTCTTGGCCATCACGCGGACCGCTTCCTCCAAAGTGGTGACTGCGCCATTGTGGAAGTAAGGAGCCGTGAGCGCGATATTGCGCCAGGTGGGCACGCGGTAGAAATTCTTCTCGGCCTCGTTCTTGGTGACTTCGAAGCGTCCGAGATCCCGGGTGAATTGATATTTCTTCTCGATATCACTGTCAGGATAGACCGGGAACTTCTGGTAAAAGCCCGTGCCCACGGGAAGCTGAGGCCCCGAGAAGTTCGGGCCCATGTGGCAGGAAAGGCAACCCGTGGTCTCAACGAGTTTCATACCGCGCACCTGCTGATCGGTGAGCGCTTTTTTCTGACCGCGCACATAGCGGTCATAGGCCGTGTCCGGGGTGATGAGCGTGCGCTCGTAGCTGGCAATAGCCTTGGCCACGCCATCGATCGTGACGGCTTCCGCCCCCTTGCCGCCGAAAGCCTTTTCAAAATCCTTGATATAGCCCGGGATCTCCCGGAGGCGCGCAACCACGGCATCGTGATTGGGCATGCCCATCTCGATCGGGTTGGTGAGCGGTCCCTTGGCTTGATCTTCGAGCGTGTTGGCGCGTCCATCCCAGAACTGCACCGACAGGAAAGCCGAGTTCCACACGGTCGGAGCCGAGCGTCCGCCGTTCTGGCCGCGGATTCCAGCCGAAGTGGCGCGGCCATCATCCCCTGCGCTCATCACGTTGTGGCACGAGTTGCAGGAGACGGTGCCATCCTGCGAAAGGCGCGGATCGAAGTAGAGCTTGCGACCGAGCTCCACTTTAGCGGGAGTCACCGGATTATCGCTCGGTGCGGGCGCTTTTTTGGGAAGCGCTTCCCAAGAACCAGCAGAGGCGGTCAACCCGCCCAAAGCTGCCCATGTGGCGAAAACAAGGTAGGAATGACGAAGCGTGATCATGAAAATCCTCTCTCCCGGGGCGTGCCCCAAAACCAGGTTCGAAGGATCCGGGCGAATTCAACCCGTCTCCAGTTAAAGACCTTTCGAACCAGTCTAGGGAGAGAACGTTCTTCGTTCAAGCGGATCGCTTGCGCTCTTCTTTTTGTTTTCCGAAACGCTGCGAGCGGGTACGCCCCAGTTGAATCGCCTGTTCCACAGTCTCGCGGGCGCGGCGCCGGGCGTAAGCACGGTATGCAAAGAGCAACAACAAGGAACCGGCCACCGCCCCGAGAAACCCTGCCCGCGATCCAGACGAATAAAGACCAAGCGCTTGACCGAGCAAGCCACCCGTCAGGGCTCCCAAAATCCCCAGAATCGTCGTCGCGAAAAACCCCAGCGGATCACGCCCGGGCATGAGAGCCCGAGCCACCAGACCGATGATGAATCCAAAAAAAATCCAACCAATGATGCCCAGCATGGCAGGGGTCATGTTTTATTCCTCCGATATGCATCACTGCCCATGCAATTCGGATGCAGTCCGAGGCCTTGGCTGCACGCCTCACTCGAGCGAAGTGCCTTGATATTCGCTCTCGGCCAGGACTTCGAAAAAACGCTGAGCACGGAACGCGGGATGCGTCTCCCGCAGCCCCGTGAGGTGAGGCACGGCACCGGACGGAGGCATGCGGTCGTCCCGGAAGCGGACGAGCCAAGGCTGCAAAGCCTGCGGCCAGCGGCTCTGCGGACGCTTTTTCCAGGTGCCGAGCGAAGTCAGCTCGCGCCCGCGCGCGGAATCCGCCAGGTAGGCCGGCACGAGCAGCTCGGTGATATACCTCTTGATATGAGGGTCGAGCACCGGAAACGCGAGTTCCAAGCGCGAGTAGAAATTCCTCGGCATCGCATCCGCGCTCGAAAGGTAAAGAGTGTCCGTCGCCTCGAACCAGTAGATTCGGCTGTGCTCGAGAAAGCGATCGACCAGACTCAGCACCCGGATGTTTTCGCTCAGGCCCTTGACGCCCGGGATGAGCGAACAGGCTCCACGGATGATGAGTTCGACCCGGACGCCGGAGCGCGAGGCTTCGTACAGCTTGGCAATCAACGCTTCGTCCACGAGCGCATTGGCTTTGATGACGATCCGACCCTTCTTGCCCGCTCGCGCTGCGGCCGTCTCCTGGTCGATGAGCGAAATGAGTTTGCGGTGCAGCTGCAGCGGAGCCGAAACCAGCTTGCGAAAGTGAGAAGGCACCAATCCGCGCATCACCCGATCAAAGAACAGGCGCGCGTCCAGACCGATATCAGCCTGGGCCGTGAGCACGGCAAGGTCCGTATAGACGCGCGAAGTCGCCAGGTTGTAGTTGCCGGTGGAAAGGTGCGTGAAGTACTCGACTCGCCCCTCCACCTCGCGGGTGACGAGCGCCACTTTGGCGTGCAGCTTGAGCTTGCCGAAACCGAATGCGACTTCGACCCCGGCCCGCCTCAGCTCTTCGGCGAGTTTGAGATTGTTGAGCTCGTCAAAGCGCGCTCGAAGCTCGATGACCACCCTCACCCGCTTGCCGGCATGCGCCCCCTGCTTGAGGGCCTCGATGATCGGCGAGAGGGCATCCATGCGGTAGACTGTCTGTTGAATGGAGGTGACCTGCGGATCAGCCGCCGCTTCACGGATGAATGCCACAAAAGAATCGAAGGAATCATAGGGATGGTGCAGGACGATGTCCTCGCGCCGGACTTTTTCGAAAAGGGCTTCGCCGGACTTGCGAAAAGGCCGCGGCACAAGCGGCTGATGCGGATGCGCGGATAATCCCGGACGCTTGAGCACCCAGGGCGGCACGCCCCGCACGATGCTCCAAAAAGAGTTCAGGAGGATCAAGCCCGAGGGGGCGGTGAAAAGCTGCGGAGAGGCAAGCCCCAACGCACGAGTGATCCTTCCGAGCGTGGCATCCGTGATATCGCCCGCATACTGCAGGCGCACGGGCTTGCCCCGGTCGCGCCTGCCGATGCCCCGGCGGACCCGATCAGGCACCGATTCGGGATCCCCCTCGAGATCGACCGAAAAATCTCCGTCACGCGTCAGCCGGAGGATTCCGGGCGGCGAGTGCGATAGGTGCAGCTCCCGACCGAGGTGCGAAGATATCAAATCGTCGAGAGTGAAAAAGTAGAGTTCCTCGTGCGTCTCGAACTCCTCGGGAGACGCACCTTCGTCGGCGGCCGGCAGCCGCGAAGAGCGCTGTGCCTGATACACCAGCGGGAGCGAGCGCGGGATGGGCACCCACCAACAGGACCCACCGGCCTTGCTCCGGCGATTCCCCGCGACCAGCGGGTTTTTTTCAAAAACTGCGGCGTATTGAAGGTTTTCGAGGGCACCGGGGTGCTCCTTGAATTGGAGCTCCTCCGGCGGCGGTAGCTGCGGGAGAATCTGCTCCAGAAATATCTTTTTTCCGATTTCAAAAGCCGGATCCTCTTCAAACGGCTGCCGTACCACCCGGATACCGGCGGACTCGAGTTCCTGCAGAAGGAGATCCAGCGCTTCGAGCTGCTTGCCGGTGAAGCGGGAAACGGCCTCCAGGATCGCAGTGCGAATCCGGTCCAAGCGGGCGCGCTGCTCGCCCGACTTGGCGCTCTGAATGGAGCGCCCGAGCGACGAAAAACGGATCATGAAAAATTCGTCGAGATTGGAGGCCGTGATGGCGAGAAATTTGGTGCGCTCGAGCAGGGGATTCGAGGACTGACGCGACTCGGCCAGCACCCGGTCATTGAACTGCAACCAGCTCAGATCCCGATGGATGAGCGGAGTCCCCGGAGCCACGAGCAGCGAGGGGAGCGTGGGCAGAAAGCTGACTTGAGGGAGGGACATGATGACCAAAGACTAACCGTGCCAAGAGCCTCTGTAAAGGAAGGCGCTCGGTCGCACCTTTTCAACGAGGCGCTACCGTGTCCCCGCACCGACTCTGAATAAAATGACGGGCTTCCTTCAGTGCCCGACTTTGCACGGTGCCCGAAGCCCTCTCCGGGGCCGACGCACTCAGCAACTCCACCCGGCGACGGGAGTTGGAACAAGCGGCCTGGGTGAGTTCATCGTATTCTTCGAGGAGCGCTGCCGGGTAGGGCAGTCCGCCGGTAGACGAATAGAATTCCGGCTCCTGATCGGTGATCCACTCCATTCGCGAGAGACTCGAGAAACCCAGTCGCTCGACAAGCAGCGCCCGGTAACGCCCGCTCGCCCCGAAATCCCGCAGGATGAGTTCCGGATCGACCCCGGCGCCGGCGTTCTGATATTTCCGGCAGCGCAGCATCTTGAGCCCGTACTTTTCGGCGAGCTCCAAGCCGATCCGGCACTCGGCCGCCACGGCATCGACTTCGCCCCCCGCCCCCGTGATCGCTTTCGATATATATTTTTCGGCGGTGAGTGCGGGATC
>Ga0172372_10002528_pt1 | contig 27716 bp, 21 predicted proteins | sample LakKiv5m_2_FD_114544 | JGI IMG/M metagenome (GOLD analysis project Ga0172372, IMG submission 114544) | Freshwater microbial communities from Kabuno Bay, South-Kivu, Congo - kab_092012_9.5m | ecosystem: Environmental > Aquatic > Freshwater > Lake | place: Democratic Republic of the Congo...
CAGCAGGGCCTGAAGATCCTGGAGAACCTCGACCACCGCGGCGCCGTCGGCGCCGACAAGCTGATGGGCGACGGCGCGGGCATCCTGATCCAGATCCCCGACGAGTTCTACCGCGCCGAGATGGCCGCACAGGGCGTGAGCCTGCCGCCGCCGGGCGAGTATGGCGTGGGCATGATCTTCCTGCCCAAGGAGCACGCCTCGCGTCTGGCCTGCGAGCAGGCGGTGGAGCGCGCCGTGCGCGCCGAGGGCCAGATGCTGCTGGGCTGGCGCGACGTGCCGGTGGACCGCGACATGCCGATGTCGCCCACCGTGCGTGCCAAGGAGCCGGTGATCCGTCAGGTCTTCATCGGCCGCGGCCCCGACGTCATCGTGCCCGACGCGCTGGAGCGCAAGCTCTACGTGATCCGCAAGACCGCCAGCGCGGCGATCCAGAAGTTGCGCCTGACGCACAGCCGCGAGTACTACGTGCCCAGCATGAGCTGCCGCACCGTCATCTACAAGGGCCTGCTGCTGGCCAACCAGGTGGGCCAGTACTACCGCGACCTGGCCGACCCGCGCGCCGTCTCGGCGCTGGTGCTGGTGCACCAGCGCTTCTCGACCAACACCTTCCCCGAGTGGCCGCTGGCCCACCCCTACCGGATGGTGGCGCACAACGGCGAGATCAACACCGTCAAGGGCAACTTCAACTGGATGCGCGCGCGCGAGGGCGTGATGCGCTCGCCGGTGCTGGGCGACGACCTGAGGAAGCTCTACCCGATCAGCTTCGAGCACCAGAGCGACACCGCCACCTTCGACAACGCGCTGGAGCTGTTGACGATGGCCGGCTACCCGCTGGCGCACGCGGCCATGATGATGATCCCCGAGGCCTGGGAGCAGCACGAGGGCATGGACGCACGCCGCCGCGCCTTCTACGAGTACCACGCCGCCATGATCGAGCCCTGGGACGGCCCGGCCGCCATGGTCTTCACCGACGGCAAGCAGATCGGCGCCACGCTGGACCGCAACGGCCTGCGCCCGGCGCGCTACTGCGTCACCGACGACGACCTCGTGGTCATGGGCTCGGAGTCGGGCGTGCTGCCCATCCCCGAGAGCCGCATCGTGCGCAAGTGGCGCCTGCAGCCGGGCAAGATGTTCCTGATCGACTTCGAGCAGGGCCGCATCGTCGACGACGAGGAGCTGAAGAAGCAGTTTGCCAGCGCCCGACCCTACTGCCAGTGGATCGAGAACGTGCGCGTCAAGCTCGACGAGATCGCCGCTCCGGCCGCGTCAGGCGACGGCATGGACAGCGCCGGCGCCTCGACCGAGTCGCTGCTGGACCGCCAGCAGGCCTTCGGCTACACCCAGGAAGACCTGAAGTTTCTGCTCAGCCCCATGGCCGCGCAGGGCGAGGAAGCCATCGGCTCGATGGGCAACGACTCGCCGCTGGCGGTGCTGTCCGACCGCAGCAAGCCGCTGTACCACTATTTCAAGCAGCTGTTCGCACAGGTCACCAACCCGCCGATCGACCCGATCCGGGAGGCCATCGTGATGTCGCTGAACAGCTTCATCGGCCCCAAGCCGGATCTGTTGGACATCAACGCCGTCAACCCGCCGATGCGGCTGGAGGTGACGCAGCCCATCCTCGACTTCGCCGACATGGCGCGGCTGCGCGCCATCGAGCAGCACACCGACGCCAAGTTCCGCGTGCACGAGCTCGACATCACCTACCCCGTCGACTGGGGCCGCGAGGGCATCGAGGCCAAGCTCGCCTCGCTGTGCGCCGAGAGCGTGGACGCGATCCGCGACGGCCACAACATCCTGGTCATCACCGATCGCGCGATCAGCCGCACGCAGGTGGCGATCCCGGCGCTGCTGGCGCTGTCGGCCATCCACCACCACCTGGTGCGCGAGGGCCTGCGCACCACCGCCGGTCTGGTGGTGGAGACCGGCTCGGCGCGCGAGGTGCACCACTTCGCGGTGCTGGCCGGTTACGGCGCCGAGGCCGTGCATCCCTATCTGGCGATGCAGACGCTGGTCGAGCTGCACCGCGGCCTGCCGGGCGCACTGTCGGCCGACAAGGCGATCTACAACTACGTCAAGGCCATCGGCAAGGGCCTGTCGAAGATCATGTCCAAGATGGGCGTGAGCACCTACATGTCCTACTGCGGTGCGCAGCTCTTCGAGGCCATCGGGCTGGAGAGGTCCTTCGTCGAGAAGTACTTCCGCGGCACGGCCAGCCAGGTCGAGGGCATCGGCGTGTTCGAAGTCGCGGAGGAGGCGCTGCGCATGCACCACGCCGCCTACGGCGACGACCCGGTGCTCGCGCGCATGCTCGACGCCGGCGGCGAGTACGCCTGGCGCGTGCGCGGCGAGGAGCACATGTGGACGCCCGACGCCATCGCCAAGCTGCAGCACAGCACGCGCGCGGGCACCTTCGACACCTACAAGGAGTATGCCCAGATCATCAACGACCAGAGCCGTCGCCACATGACGCTGCGCGGCCTGTTCGAGTTCAAGGTCGACCCGACGCGCGCCATCGCGCTGGAGGAGGTCGAGCCCGCCAGCGAAATCGTCAAGCGCTTCGCCACCGGGGCGATGTCGCTGGGCTCGATCTCGACCGAGGCGCACGCGACGCTGGCGATCGCGATGAACCGCATCGGCGGCAAGAGCAACACCGGTGAAGGCGGCGAGGACCCGGCGCGCTACCGCAACGAAATGAAGGGCATCCCCATCGCCGCGGGCACCCGGGTCAGCGACGTCGTCGGCCGCAAGGTGATCGAGGCCGACTACGAGCTCCAGGCCGGCGACAGCCTGCGCTCGAAGATCAAGCAGGTGGCCTCGGGCCGCTTCGGCGTCACGACCGAGTACCTGGTCAGCGCCGACCAGATCCAGATCAAGATGGCCCAGGGCGCCAAGCCCGGCGAGGGCGGGCAGTTGCCCGGCGGCAAGGTCAGCGAGTACATCGGCTTCCTGCGCTACAGCGTGCCGGGCGTGGGCCTGATCAGCCCGCCGCCGCACCACGACATCTACTCGATCGAGGACCTGGCGCAGCTGATCCATGACCTGAAGAACGCGAACCCGCGCGCTTCGGTCAGCGTCAAGCTGGTGTCCGAGGTGGGCGTGGGCACCATCGCCGCGGGCGTGGCCAAGTGCAAGGCCGACCACGTGGTGATCGCCGGACACGACGGCGGCACCGGTGCCTCGCCGTGGTCGAGCATCAAGCACGCCGGCACGCCGTGGGAGCTGGGCCTGGCCGAGACGCAGCAGACGCTGGTGCTGAACCGCCTGCGCAGCCGCATCCGCGTGCAGGCCGACGGCCAGATGAAGACCGGCCGCGACGTCGTCATCGGCGCGTTGCTCGGGGCCGACGAGTTCGGCTTCGCCACCGCGCCGCTGGTGGTCGAGGGCTGCATCATGATGCGCAAGTGCCACCTGAACACCTGCCCGGTGGGCGTGGCCACGCAGGACCCGGTGCTGCGCGCGAAGTTCGCCGGCAAGCCCGAGCACGTCGTCAACTACTTCTTCTTCGTCGCCGAGGAGGCGCGCCAGATCATGGCGCAACTGGGTATCCGCCGCTTCGACGAGCTGATCGGCCGTGCCGACCTGCTCGACACGCGCCGGGGCATCGAGCACTGGAAGGCGCGCGGGCTGGACTTCACCCGCATCTTCCACCTGCCGGCCGTGCCGGCCGAGGTACCGCGTCTGCAGACCGAGTCGCAGGACCACGGCCTGGAGCGTGCGCTGGACATGAAGCTGATCGAGCGTTGCCGCCCGGCGATCGAGCGCGGCGAGAAGGTGCACTTCATGGAGACGGCGCGCAACGTCAACCGTTCGGTCGGCGCGATGTTGTCGGGCGAACTGGTGCGTCATCGTCCCGAGGGCCTGCCCGACGGCACCATCCACATCCAGATGGAAGGCACCGGCGGCCAGAGCTTCGGCGCCTTCCTGGCCCACGGCATCACGCTGTACCTGATCGGCGACGCCAACGACTACACCGGCAAGGGCCTGTCGGGCGGGCGTGTGATCGTGCGCCCGAGCATCGACTTCCGTGGCGAGACCACGCGCAACATCATCATCGGCAACACGGCGCTGTACGGCGCCACCCGCGGCGAGGCCTTCTTCAGCGGCGTGGCCGGCGAGCGCTTCGCCGTGCGTCTGTCCGGCGCCAGCGCCGTCGTCGAAGGCACGGGCGACCACGGCTGCGAGTACATGACCGGCGGCACCGTCGTCGTCCTCGGCGCCACCGGGCGCAATTTCGCGGCCGGCATGAGCGGCGGCGTGGCCTATGTCTACGACGAGGACGGCAGCTTCGCCTCGCGCTGCAACATCAGCATGGTGGCACTGGACCGGGTGCTGCCCTCGGGCGAGCAGGCGGCCACCTCCACGGCCGACGCCTGGCACCGCGGGCTGGCCGACGAGGTGCAGCTGCGCAAGCTCGTCGAGGACCACCACCGCTACACCGGCTCGCTGCGCGCGCGGCAAATGCTGGACCAGTGGCCGCAGGCACGCGCGAAGTTCGTCAAGGTCTTCCCGCACGAGTACAAGCGCGCGCTGACCGAGACCGCAGCGCGTGCGCGTGCCGCGGCCGCAGCGCCCGCCGCCACCGTGCCGGCCAAGTGAGCGCCGCACCGTCACCCCGCCTCTGAACGCACAAGGACACCACGCATCATGGGAAAAGTCACCGGTTTCCTCGAGTTCGAGCGATTCGAAGAGGGCTACGAGCCCGTGCCGCAGCGCCTGAAGACCTGGAAGGAGTTCGTCATCGGCCTGTCCGAGGAACAGTCCAAGGTCCAGAGCGCGCGCTGCATGGATTGCGGCACGCCGTTCTGCAACAGCGGCTGCCCGGTCAACAACATCATTCCGGACTTCAACGACCTGGTCTTTCGCGGTGACTGGCGCAACGCCATCGACGTGCTGCACTCGACCAACAACTTCCCCGAGTTCACCGGCCGCGTCTGCCCCGCCCCCTGCGAGGCCGCCTGCACGCTCAACGTCAACGACGACGCCGTGGGCATCAAGTCGATCGAGCACGCCATCATCGACCGCGCCTGGGCCGAGGGCTGGGTGCAGCCGCAGCCGCCGAAGGCCAAGACCGGCCGCAAGGTCGCGGTGGTCGGCAGCGGGCCGGCCGGCCTGGCGGCGGCGCAGCAGCTCGCGCGTGCTGGCCACGAGGTCACGGTGTTCGAGAAGAACAGCCGCATCGGCGGCCTGCTGCGCTACGGCATCCCCGACTTCAAGATGGAGAAGTCGCACATCGACCGCCGCATCGCGCAGATGCAGGCCGAGGGCGTGACCTTCCGCACCGGCGTGCTGGTGGGCACGCTGCCTCAGGACGGCCCCGCCGCCAAGGTGACGAACGACGCGCAGACCGTGGTCTCGCCCGAGGCGCTGAAGGCGCAGTTCGACGCCGTGCTGCTGACCGGCGGCTCGGAGACCTCGCGCGACCTGCCGGTGCCCGGGCGCGAGCTCGACGGCGTGCACTTCGCGATGGAGTTCCTGCCGCAGCAGAACAAGGTGGTGGCAGGCGACCGGCTCGAGGGCCAGCTGCGGGCCGACGGCAAGCACGTCATCGTCATCGGCGGCGGCGACACCGGCAGCGACTGCGTGGGCACGAGCAACCGCCACGGCGCGGCCAGCGTGACGCAGTTCGAGCTCATGGCCATGCCGCCCGAGCAGGAGTACAAGCCGCTGACCTGGCCTTACTGGCCCTACAAGCTGCGCACCTCGTCCAGCCACGAGGAAGGTTGCCAGCGCGAGTTCGCGATCGCCACCAAGGCCTTCACGGGCGAGGACGGCCGCGTCACCGGCCTGACGACCGTCCACGTCGAGTGGAAGGGCGGCAAGATGATCGAGGTGCCGGGCTCCGAGAAGCACTACCCGGCCGACCTGGTGCTGCTGGCCATGGGCTTCACCAGCCCGGTGGGCAGCGTGCTCGAGGCTTTCGGGGTCGAGCGGGATGGCCGCGGCAACGCCAAGGCCGGCACCGACCTCATCGGTGGCTACCGCACCAACGTCGACAAGGTCTTCGCCGCCGGCGACATGCGCCGCGGCCAGAGCCTGGTGGTCTGGGCCATCCGTGAAGGCCGCCAGGCCGCGCGCGCGGTGGACGAGCACCTCATGGGGGCGAGTGCGCTGCCGCGCTGAGGTCGGCTGCGACACCCGGGCGCAGTGCCCGGGCCCCGGGCGGTGCGGCGATCGCACCGCGTCGGCCGGACGTGCAGCCGGACCTGCCGCTGGATAGGGCGGCAGGCCGTGGTGGCTGGATGCACCGGCAGGCGATTCGCGCGCTGCGGTGGGAGAATCCACTGCTTCCGCGTATCCGACCTGCCGCGCACCCGCGCGGCCCCACCGCTTGAGCACCGACGCCCTGATCGAGGTCGACCACGTCCGCTTCGGCTACGACCCGAACCGCCCCATCCTGGGCGATGTGTCGCTGCGCTTCGCGCGCGGCAAGGTCACGGCCCTGCTTGGCGGCTCGGGCTGCGGCAAGACCACGCTGCTGCGCCTGATCGGCGGCAGCGCCGTGGCCGACGCCGGCACCGTGCGCTTCGGCGGCGAGACCGTCATCGGCACCGACAAGCCCCGCATGTACCGGCTGCGCCGGCGCATGGGCATGCTGTTCCAGTTCGGCGCGCTGTTCACCGATCTGACGGTGTTCGACAACGTCGCCTTCCCGCTGCGCGAGCACACCGACCTGCCCGAGCCCATGATCCGCGACATCGTGCTGATGAAACTCAACGCGGTGGGCCTGCGCGGGGCGGCACCGCTGCGCATCTCCGAGGTCTCGGGCGGCATGGCGCGGCGCGTCGCGCTGGCGCGCGCCATCGCGCTCGACCCCGAGCTGATCATGTACGACGAGCCCTTCGCCGGGCTGGACCTGATCTCCATGGGCGTGGCCGCCAAGCTGATCCGCACCCTCAACGACGTCACCGGCGCGACCTCCATCGTGGTGTCACACGACGTGCCCGAGTGCATGGCCATCAGCGACCACGTCGTGCTGATGGCCACCGGCGGGCGCATCGTCGCGCAGGGCACGCCGCGCGAGCTGATGGACTCCACCGACCCGGAAGTGCGGCAATTCGTGCGCGGCGAGCCGGACGGCCCGGTGAAGTTCCACTACGCCGCCGTGCCGATGGCGCAGGATTTCGGCCTTGCGGAGGCCGGCCGGTGACGCGGCTCGCCGACACCCTGCAGGCACTGGGCGCGCGCACGCTGGCCCTGGTGCGCAGCCTCGGCCACGCCGCCTTCTTCACCGGCGAGTTGCTGGCTGCGGTGCCGGCATCGCTGCGGCGCTTTGACCTGGTGGTGCGGCAGGTGCACGCCTTGGGCAACCTGTCGCTGCTGATCATCCTGGCCTCGGGGCTGGCGGTGGGCTTCGTGCTCGCGCTGCAGATGTATTACGCGCTGGTGACCTACGGCGCCACCGAGTCGCTCGGCCTGATCGTCAACCTGTCGCTGGTGCGCGAGCTCGGCCCGGTGGTCACGGCCTTGCTGTTCGCCGGGCGCGCGGGCACCTCGCTCACCGCCGAGATCGGGCTGATGAAGGCGGGCGAGCAGCTCGCTGCGATGGAGATGATGGCCGTCGATCCGAAGAGCCGCATCCTCGCGCCGCGCCTGCTGGCCGGCATCGTGTCGATGCCGCTGCTGGCCATCCTGTTCTCGGCCGTGGGCATCCTCGGCGCCTACGTCGTGGCGGTGATGCTGATCGGGCTGGATGCGGGCAATTTCTGGAGCATCATGCAGGACCGGGTCGACGTCTGGCGCGACGTGGGCAACGGCATCGTCAAGAGCTTCGTCTTCGGCGTCATCTGCACCCTGGTGGCGCTGTACCAGGGCCACGAGACGCAGGCCACGCCCGAAGGGGTGGCCTATGCGACCACGCGCACGGTCGTGATCTCGTCGCTGGGCGTGCTGGCGATGGACTTCGTGCTGACGGCGCTGATGTTCTCGACGCCTTGAGCGGCCGGGCTGAAGGGGACGCAGCGCATGCCGAAAATGAACCTGGGGACGGCGGGGCCGTCGACCCCGACGGGAGTGAACCCTTGAACAAGCGTAACGTCGAGATCCTGGTCGGGCTGTTCGTGCTGCTGGGCATGGCCGGGCTCGTCTTCCTGGCCCTGAAGGCCGCCAATCTCGCCAGCTTCGGCGCGCGCGACGGCTACGTCGTCACCGCCCGCTTCGACAACATCGGCGGCCTGAAGCCGCGCTCGCCGGTGCGCAGCGCCGGCGTGACCGTGGGCCGCGTGTCATCGATCCGCCTCGATCCGCAGACCTTCGAGGGCGTGGTGACGATGGAGCTCGACACCGGTGTGCGCTTTCCGCGGGACTCCTCGGCCAAGATCCTGACCTCCGGGCTGCTGGGCGACCAGTACATCGGCATCGAGGCCGGGATGGCCGACGAGAACCTGGCCGCCGGCAGCGTGATCGCGCGCACGCAGTCGGCGGTGGTGCTGGAGAACCTGATCGGACAGCTCGTCACCGGCAAGGCCGCCGACGCGGCGGCGCAGGCGGGAGGCGGGCAATGAGGCCGCGCCGCCTGCAGTCTCCCGTGGCAAGGCCTGTCCTGTCAGCGATGCTGCTGGCGCTGCTGGCGCTGCCCCCCACGGGCGTGGCCGCCCAGGACGCAGGGTCCGCGACGGCGTCCGCCCCGGTGGAGAGCGCGCCGGGCCGCGACATCGACCCCTGGGAGCCCTTCAACCGCAAGGTCCACGCCTTCAACGAGTCGCTGGACGACGCGGTGCTGCGTCCGGTGGCCACGGTCTGGCGCGACGTCGTGCCCGACCCGGTGCGCACGGTGGTCGGCAACGTCTTCGGCAATGTCGAGGACGCCTGGTCGGCACTGAACCAGCTGCTGCAGGCCAAGCCCGGCCCGGCGGTGGCGATGACCGCACGCTTCGCCGTCAACACGGTGATCGGCCTGGCCGGCGTGCTGGACGTGGCCAGCGAGATCGGGCTGGAGCGCCAGAGCGAGGATCTGGGCCAGACACTGGGCCGCTGGGGCGTGGGCCCGGGCCCCTATCTGGTGCTGCCGGTGATCGGGCCGCGCTCGCTGCGCGACGCCGCGGCCTGGCCGATCGACCGCATGGTCAGCCTGCCCGGCGTCGTCGACGACACCGCCTGGCGCTGGAGCCTCACCGGGGTGGAAGTGGTCCACAACCGCGCGAACCTGCTGGGCGCCAGCGCGCTGATGGAGCAGATCGCGCTGGACCGCTACACCTTCACCCGGGACGGCTACCTCGCGCGCCGACGCAACCTCGTCTACGACGGGGAGCCGCCGGAGGAAGTCGAGAACCCGACGGCACGCCAGCCGCTGGAAGAGACGCCGGACTGAGCACCCCGCCGCGGAAGACGTCCTGCGTCGGGGCTCGATATGCCGTGAGTGCGGCCCCTTGCCCGCGCAAGGGGCCTGCACGTCGGCTTACCATCTGGTTTTCGTTGCCCGAAAGACCGCGGGCGCACGAGGCCCTGGGGGTCGTCGTGCGCGGATGGCGGCCTGCCGGACCCAGCCACCCACCGCGACGACAGGTCTGCCATGACGCATCCCCCCCCCGCTCCAGCCCTCGCCGACACGCGCGCCCTGCCCCAGCCCGTGCGCGCCGTCGCCATGTCCATCGCCGACGGCAGCCCGACGCGCCGCGCGGTGCTCGCTTCCGCAGCGCTGGCCATGCTGGCCGCGGGCGCCCACGCCAGCGGCCAGGTGCAGGCACCCGACGCGCTGATCCGCCAGGTGTCCTCGGAAGTCCTCGACATCGTCAAGGCCGACGCCGAGATCCAGGCGGGCAACATCGAGCGCATCATCACGCTGGTCGACGACAAGGTGATGCCGCATGTGAATTTCGCGCGCATGACGGCCATCGCCGTGGGTCGGCCGTGGCGGGGCGCCACACCGCAGCAGCGCGAACGCCTGCAGTCCGAGTTCAAGACCCTGCTGGTGCGCACCTACGCCGGCGCGCTGACCCAGGTGAAGGACCAGTCGCTGCAGCTCAAGCCGGTGCGTGCCACCGCCGACGCGACCGACCTCGTGGTGCGCTCGGAGGTCAAGGGCAAGGGGCAGCCGATACAGCTCGACTACCGGATGGAGAAGACCGCCGGGGGCTGGAAGATCTACGACGTCAACGTGCTGGGCGTGTGGCTGGCGGACACGAGTTTTCGGTCGCAGTTCGCGCCGGTGCTGGCTTCCAGCGGCATCGACGGCTTGACCTCCACGCTGCAGACGCTCAACCAGCAGGCGGGCAATGCCCGGCGCTGAGCGACCTCGCGACGCGCCGGCCGACGATGACGCGCCGATGACGATGGGCACAGCCGCCGCAGGCGCACCTCTCATGTCGAACCCGGAAGTGGCCGTGGCGCCCCTGCCGCGCGTCCTGACGCTGGGCCAGGCGCGCGCCACGGCTGCCGCGCTCGAGGCCTCACTGGCTGCGGCGGGCAGCGGCGGGTCGCTGCAGATCGACTGCACCGCCCTGGCGGAGCTCGACACCGCGGCGCTGGCCGTGCTGCTGCAGTCCCTGCGGACCGCCCGCGCGCGGGGCGTGAGGATGACACTGCACGCAGTGCCCCGCCAGCTGCAGGCGCTGGCAGCGCTGTACGGCGTGGACGGCCTGCTCGGACTGGAGCCGGCACAGCGGACGCTGGCGTGAGCCCACCGGCTCCCGGTGCAGACGAGTCCCCTTCAGATCGCACCGACGGGGCCCGCCCTGCCGATCGAGGGCATTTCTGTTCCAACCTCGCCGCGCGCCCGGCATGGCTTGGCGCGCCTCGGGCCTTCGCGCCCATCGGCACTTGATCGAGAACGTTCCGGGCCCGGAGCCCTTCAGGAGATTGACGATGACCCTCCGCAAGACGATGCAGGCCCTGGCTGTCGGCGCCACCCTGGCCGGTGCCGCCCTGGCCGCGCAGGCCCAGGAAGTGGTGCTGAAGTTCCACCACATCTGGCCCACCGTGGCGATGGGCCACACCCGCGTGACCGTGCCCTGGTGCGAGAAGATCGCCCGGGAATCGAACAACCGCATGCGCTGCCAGATCCTGCCGGCGATGTCGGGCGGCGGCACACCGCCGCAGCTGGTCGACCGCGTCAGGGACGGGGTGGACGACATCACGATCACGCTGCCGGGCTACACGCCCGGTCGCTTCCCGATCATGGAAGCCATGGAACTGCCGTTCCTGACGAACGATGCGCAGAGCGCGTCGGCCGCTGCGTGGGACTACTACACGAAGTACGGCACCAGGGAATTCCCCGGGATGAAGATCATCGCCACCTGGGTGCACGACGAGGGCTTCGTCAGCACCTCGAAGAAGCCGGTGCAGTCGCTGGCCGACTTCAAGGGTCTGAAGATCCGCGCGGCCAGCCGGCAGTCGAACAAGCTGCTCGCCGCGCTCGGCGCCACGCCCGTGGGCATGCCCATCACCGGCGTGGCCGATGCCATGAACAAGGGCACGCTCGACGGCTTCCTCACCGCCTGGGAGATCATCCCGTCCTTCAAGCTGCACGAGGTCAGCAAGTTCCACACCGAGATCGAGCCGAGCCGGCCCTCGATGTTCACCGCCGGCTTCATCTTCGCGATGAACCAGGCGCGTTACGACGCGCTGCCCGCCGACCTGAAGAAGGTGATCGACGACAACAGCGGCGCCGCGCTGTCGCGGCAGATCGGCCGCTACTGGGACGAGGCCACGGCGGTGGGCCGCAAGGCCGCCGAGGGCCGCGGCAACACCTTCGTCAAGATCAGCGCCGAAGAGACCGACAAGTGGATGGCCACATCGGCGCGGCTGTACGACGACTGGGTGGCCGACATGGACAAGCGCGGGCTGCCCGGCAAGCAGATGCTGCAGGACGCGCGCGACCTCGTCGCCAAGAACCGCACGCGCTGACCGCCCCTTCCGGGGTCCCTGGGTCCCGGCGGCACCCGAGCCGCGCCCGGCGAGGGGCGCGGCCTCAGGTCCACCGCCTGCGCGCAGGCAGCGACCTGCCCCGGGTCGACAACCGCCCCATCGACGTGACGCACCGAGCCTCCACAGCCGCCGGCGGCCCCCTGGATACCCTGTCCCGGGGTCTCGAGCACGTGGCGATGGCCGCGGCTTGCGCCGGGGCGACCGGCGCGGCGGCCATCGGTGCGATGACGGTGGCCAGTGTGCTGGGCCGCGCGCTGTGGTCGGCGCCGATCCCGGGGGATGTGGAGATCACCCAGGTCGGCATCGGCCTGGCCTTGTCGCTGTGCCTGCCCTGGTGTCAGGCCCGGCGCGCCAACATCTTCGTGGACTTCTTCACCCAGCGTCTGGCGCTGCGCGTCCGGCAGGCGCTGGACCGTGTCGGGACACTGCTGCTGGCGGGGATGTACGGCCTGCTGTCGTGGCGCACCTCGGTGGCGGCCTTCTCGGTGCACGAGGCCGGCGAGACCACGATGGTGCTGTCGCTGCCGATGTGGTGGGCCTACGCCGGCCTGGCGCCCGGCCTGGGGCTGGCGGCACTGATCGCGCTGCTGCAGGCCCTGAAAGGCGAGGCCGCCCCGGGCGATCCGGCGCCCGCCGACACCGAATGCGCTCGATGAACCTGCCCTCCCGCCCCCGTGGCGAGGCCGCGCGATGAGCCCCGAGACCATCGGCGTGCTGATGTTCGCCGGCATGCTGACGCTGATGGCGCTGCGCGTGCCGATCGCCGCGGCGATGTTCATCCCGGGCGCGCTGGGCTACATCGCGCTGTCGGGCACGGGTTCGCTGCTGAACCTGCTCAAGGGCAGCGCGGTGGCGCGGCTCACGGTGTACGAGCTCAGCGTCATCCCGCTGTTCCTGCTGATGGGCGCCTTCGCCTCGCAGGGCGGGCTCAGCCGGGACCTGTTCCGTGCCGCAGCCGCCTTCATCGGCCATGTGCGGGGCGGGCTGGCGATGGCCTCGCTGCTGTCGGCCGCGGCCTTCGGCGCGGTGTGCGGCTCGTCGGTGGCCACGGCCGCGACGATCACGCAGGTGGCCTATCCGCAGATGAAGGCGCACGGCTACCACGGCCGGCTGTCGACCTCGTCGCTGGCGGTGGGCGGCACGCTGGGCATCCTGATCCCGCCGTCGGTGCCACTGGTGGTCTACGCGATCCTGACCGAGCAGAACATCGCCAAGCTCTTCGCCGCCGCGCTGTTGCCCGGGCTGCTGGCCGTGGCCGGCTACCTGGGAGTCGTCGCGCTGGTGTGCCGTGCACGCCCCGGCCTGGCCACCCCGACCGCCCGCGTGCCCTGGCGCGAGCGCTGGACGGCGCTGGCGGGCGTCTGGCCGATCGCCCTGACCTTCGGCGTGGTCTTCGGTGGCATCTACGGCGGCCTGTTCTCGCCGACCGAGGGCGCGGGCGTCGGTGCGCTGATGACGCTGCTGCTGGGCCTGCTGCGCAGGGAGCTGACCGCTGCGGGCCTGCGCGAGGCGCTCACCTCGACCGCCGAGACCAGCGCCATGGTCTTCATGATCTTCCTCGGCGCCGACATGATGAACGCCTCGCTCGCACTGAGCGAGCTGCCGCGCCACATCGCCGAAGGCGTGGCCGCGCTGCCGGTGCCCGGTATCGCCATCGTCGCGGCGGTGCTGCTGCTGTACGTGGCGCTGGGCTGCGTGATGGACGAGCTGTCGATGCTGCTGCTGACCATCCCCGTGGTCTTCCCGGCCGTGATGGCGCTGGACCTGTGGGGCCTGTCCTACGAGGGCAAGGCGCTGTGGTTCGGCGTGCTGATGCTGATGACGGTGTCGATCGGGCTGGTGGCGCCGCCGGTGGGGCTGAACGTCTACGTGGTCAACAACCTCGCGCGCGACGTGCCCATGGTCGAGACCTACAAGGGCGTGTTCCCCTTCCTGGCCTGGGACGTGCTGCGGGTGGCGCTGCTGCTGGCGCTGCCCGCACTGGCGCTAGGCCTGGTCGACGTGCTGTACGGCTGAACCCGCCCGCCGTCCCGACGGAGCCAACGCCCTTCCCTCCTGCGAAGCCTGAAGTCATGACGACCCAAGACGACACCCTCGTGCTGATCCCGGGCCTGATGTGCGACCACGCGGTGTGGACGCCAGTGCTGCCCGCGCTGCGGCAGATGCCGGATGTTCGCCTGGGCACCGTGCACATCGCCGATCACGGCACCGCCGGCAGCCTGGCGGCCATGGCCGACCAGATCCTGCAGGCCGTGCCCGGGCCCCTGGCCGTGGCCGGGCATTCGATGGGCGGACGCGTGGCCCTGGAGATCTGGCGCCGGGCACCGCAGCGCGTGCGTCGCCTGGCCCTGCTCGACACCGGCTGCGGCGTGCGCCCTGCCGGCGCCGCGGGTGAGGCCGAGCGCGACAAGCGCATGGCGCTGCTGGCGCTGGCGCGACGCGAGGGCGTGCGCGCCATGGCCACGCAGTGGGTGCAGGGCATGGTCCACCCCGCCCGGCTCGGCGACCGCGCGCTCGTCGACGCCATCCTCGACATGTTCGAGCGCCGCAGCGCCGACGTCTTCGCGCTGCAGCTCCAGGCGCTGCTCGACCGCCCCGAGGCCGGCGACGTGCTGGCATCGGTCGACGTGCCGCTGTGCATCGGCTGCGGTGCGCAGGACAGCTGGGCGCCGGTGGCCCAGCACGAGGCGATGGTGGCCCTGAACCCGCGCGCGCGCCTGGAGGTCATCGCCGACGCCGGCCACATGGCGCCGATGGAGCGGCCCGAGGCCACGGCGGCGGTGCTGGCGCGCTGGCTGCAGGCCTGATCGATCCGAGTCCTGTCGCCCAGCGCGAGCACCCGATGCGCACGCCGGACGCGGCCACAGGGGACGCCGGGCAAGAATGGCGCAGATTGACGGCAAGCGCGGGGTCACACCACAGCCGCCGCGAAGGCAAGAGGCCCGCGATCACGTCGCAGCCCCTGCAAAAGCCCGTCGCCTACCCGCGATCGGGCAGGTCGGCTGGGGCCTCGACATAGCGCCGCGCGCGCAGGTTGCGCTTGATCGCCTGCAGCATCGGGCGCAGGTGCTCGCTGCCCAGGCGCAGCGCCACGCCGGTGGTGAGGATGTCGACGATGACCAGGTGCAGCAGGCGGCTGACCATGGGGCTGTAACGGTCGAAGTCCTCGGGGTGGTCGGCGGCCAGCAGCACGTGGCCGGGGCCTTGCGCCAGCCGCGCCAGCGGCGAGCCGCTGGCGGTGATCACGACCACGGTCGCGCCCTGACGCTGCGCGATCTCGGTCACGTCGAGCAGGTCGCGGCTGCGGCCGGAGTTGCTGATCACCACGGCGCAGTCGCCCGGCTGCAGCATGGTCGCGCTCATGACCTGCACGTGGCCGTCGGTGCAGGCCGCGGCGTGCACGCCCAGGCGGAAGAACTTGTGCTGCGCGTCCTGCGCGACGATGCCCGAGTTGCCCACGCCGTAGAACTCGATGCGCCGGCCCTCGCGCCCGGCCCTGGCCAGGGCGTCGATCGCGCGCTCGAAGGCGTGGCCGGTGGCGGCGTTGCGATACGCCAACAGCGCGCTGACGGCGTTGTCGACCACCTTGACGATGATCCCGCCCGGCGCGTCGTCCTCGTCGACGGCTCGGTGGACGAAGGGCACGCCTTCATTGACGCTGCCGGCCAGCTTGAGACGAAAGTCGGCCAGGCCGTCGTAGCCGACGCTGCGGCAGAAGCGCACCACCGTCGGCTTGCTGACCTGGGCGCGGCGCGCCAGTTCGGCCACCGGCTGCAGCGCGAAGGCCCGCGCATCGTCCAGCAGCAGGCAGCCCACGCGCTGCTCGGCCGGGGCCAGCGCCGGCAAGGCGGCGCGGATGCGCTCCAGCATCACCGGGGTCTGCGCCGCAAGCGCCCCGACATCCGGCGCGGGCGACAAAGCCGGCGCGGACACCGGCAGGCCCTCGGGCCTTGCGCGCGCCCGATCGCGCGGCGACGGCTCGGGCAGGGCCGCGCGGCCGCTCATGCCTCCTCGTCCCAGGCGTGCCCGTCGCGCGCGACCATGGCGCTGGAGGCCGGCGGGCCCCAGGTGCCGGCGGCATAGGGGCGCGGGCCGGCGGTGTCGTCCTCCCAGGCCTGCAGGATGGGCATGACCCAGCGCCAGGCCTGCTCCTGCTCGTCGCTGCGCACGAACAGGTTCAGCCGGCCTGCCAGCGCGTCCAGCAGCAGGCGCTCGTAGGCGCCCACGCGCTCGGTCGGGAAGGCCTTGTCGAAGTCCAGGTCGAGCTTGACCGGCGACAGCCGCTCCGCCTGCCCGCCCGCAGCCAGGCTGCCCTTGGCCGCCAGCAGGTGCAGCTCGAGCCCGTCCTCGGGCTGCAGCTTGATCACGAGCTTGTTGGCGCGGTGCGCGCCGGGGAAGATGGGGTGCGGCACGGCGCGGAAGTTGACGACGATCTGCGCGTCGCGCCCGGGCAGGCGCTTGCCGGTCCGCAGGTAGAAGGGCACGCCCGCCCAGCGCCAGTTCTGCACCTCGGTGCGCAGCGCGACGAAGGTCTCGCAATGGCTGCCGGCGGGCACGCGCACCTCGTCCAGGTAGCCCTTGACCGCCTCGCCACCGACGCTGCCGGCGCGGTACTGGCCGCGCACGACATCTCGCGCCACGGTCTCCGGCGTGAAGGGCCTGAGCGACTTCAGCACCTTGAGCTTTTCGTCGCGGATGGCGTCGGCGTCGGCGCTGGCCGGCGGCTCCATCGCGATCATGGTCAGCAACTGCAGCGCGTGGTTCTGGATCATGTCGCGCAAAGCGCCCGTGCGGTCGTAGTAGTCGCCGCGCGTGCCCACGCCCAGGCGCTCGGCCAGCGTGATCTGGATGTTGGCGATGCTCTCGCGCCGCCACAGCGGCTCGAACAGCGCGTTGCCGAAGCGCAGCGCCATCAGGTTCTGCACCGCGGGCTTGCCCAGGTAATGGTCGATGCGAAAAGCCTGTTCCTCGGCGAAGACCGAGCGCACGACGCGGTTGATCGCCTGCGCGCTGGCCAGGTCCTGACCGAGCGGCTTCTCCAGCACCACGCGCACCTGCGGCCCGTTCAGCCCGGCCGTGCCGAGCTGCTCGCAGATCAGCGGGAACAGCGCCGGGCTGGTGGCCAGGTACATCACCACGGTGTCCGCGCCGCGCTGGGCCACCCACTGCGCCAGGCCGACGTAGTCCTCGGGGCGCGACAGGTCCATGCGCCGGTAGTGCAGCAGCTGGGCGAAGCGCGCGTACTCCTCGTCGCTGGGCTGCTTGGAGGCCTCGACCTCGCCGAAACGCTCGCGCACGAAGGCGCGGTAGGCGTCGTCGCTGCGCTCATCGCGCGCCACCGCGAGGATGCGCCCGCCGGCGGGCAGCTTGCCGTGGCGGAAGGCCTGGAACAGCGCGGGCATCAGCTTGCGCCAGCTCAGGTCGCCGGTACCGCCGAAGAGGACGAGGTCGAAGGACATGGGTCGTTGCCTGGGGATTTGGAGCAGGACTGCCGGCCGATTGGTAATCTTGTTTCATTATCTGACGATATGGGTTTCAGATCCTGGCTGACCTCCTGGCCTTAGCATCGGTGACATGGACGCACTGCGCCTGCACGATCTGTCCTGGCATCCGGCGGGTGCCGGCAAGCCCGTGCTGGACAGCATCGAGCTGACCGTCGGCAGTGGCGAGGTCGTGGCACTGCTCGGGCCTTCGGGCGCCGGGAAGACCTCGCTGCTGCGCCTGATCGCAGGACTCGAGAAGCCCACCCGCGGCGCGGTCGAGATCGGTGGCATCGATGTGACGGACCTGGGGGTCCCAGATCGACCAGTGGGCCTGGTTGCGCAGAACTCGCGACTGTTCCCGGACCTGTCGGTGCTGGACAACGTGGCCTTCCGGCTCCGTCTGTCCCCTGCCGGAGCGGGAGCGGCCGTCGAGCGCGCACGGCACACGCTGCAATTGCTCGGCATCGGATCGCTTGCGGCACGGCTGCCCGAGCAACTCTCCGAAGGCGAGCAGCAACGCGTTGTACTGGCACGCGCCCTCGCCCCCGGGCCGGCCCTGTTGCTGCTTGACGAGCCGATGTCGCATCTGGACCCGCCCCTGCGGCGCGCGATGCGGCGCGAGGTGCTGGATCTGCGAGCCCGGCTCGGACTGACGCTGGTGTACGTGACACACGACCAGAGCGAGGCCATGGCCCTGAGTGACCGCATCGCGCTGATGCATCAAGGCCGCATCGTCCAACTGGGGACGCCGCGCCATCTTTACGAGGATCCCGGCTCCGACTTCGTCGCGGCCTTCATGGGCGACATGCGACTGTTCGAGGGCTGGCGCGACGGATCCGGTCATGTGCATCTCGGACCTCTGCGATGGCCCGGACCTCCTCGCCCTCAGGCCCAGGCAGGCCCGGTACGCGTGGTGGTGCGCCCGCAAGCCTGGCGCATCGGCCCGGCCCACACGCCAGGACTCCCTGCTCGCGTGCTGCGAAGTGCCTGTACCGGGCCCCACGTCGAATACATGGTGCGCACGGCGCTGGGCGAGATGTTCGTGCTGACGCCACGGACGCCTCGACGCCATGAAGAGGGAGCCCCGGTCAGTCTGACGCTGAGCAGCCACGGCGTGGCCGTCCTGCCGCAGGTCGGCTGAGAGCCTCAAAGGCCCGGCCCGTACCTGCGCGGGCGCGTGCACGTGCAAATGCACGGGCTCGGGCGATCCACGCTGGCGGACGCTGGCAGAGGCGGCAAGGGGGACGCCGGTCGCCGGTCTGACCCGCAAGACCGCGCGGGCGGCGTGGCGGTTGACCCATGCCGCAGACCGGGCCGCGCGCGACGCCGGTGGTCTGACCTTGCAACTGGCTTTCACGCCTTGACGGTGATAGTCCCGTTGTGGGCGGCCGATGGGCGTGGGAAGCTCTCGGCCCATGGAAGTGCTGCTCGTGGAGGACGACCTCGGTCTGGTGCAGGCGCTCGGGCGCGCGCTGGCCGGGCGCGGCTTCTCGCTGGTGTCGTGCAGCGACGGGCTGGAGGCGTTGACCCTGTGCCAGCGGCGTCGCTTCGACGCCATCGTGCTGGACCTGTCGTTGCCCGACATCGACGGACTGGTCGTCCTGGACCGCCTGCGCGGCCGGGATGACCGCACACCGGTGCTCATCCTCACAGCGCGCGGCGCGGTGAACGAGCGCGTGACCGGGCTGAACGCCGGCGCAGATGACTATCTGGCCAAGCCCTTCGACCTCGACGAACTGGATGCCCGCCTGCGGGCCCTGATCCGACGACACCAGGGCGAGGGCGATCTGCGTTGCGGGCGGCTGCGGCTCGAGCGCAGCGGCCCCACCTGCTGGGTCGACGAACGGCTGCTCGACCTGCCGGCCAGAGAGATCGCGCTGCTGCGGGCGCTGATGCTCCATATCGGTCATGCGGTCCCGCGCGAACGCCTGCACCAGGCGGTGTTTCCGGACAGCGACGCCGCTGGCGTCACGCAGGCGTCCTCCGATGCCCTGGACGTTGTCGTGCACCGTCTGCGCCGCAGGATCGCCAGTGCCGGGGTCGAGGTCGTGACCTTGCGCGGCGTGGGCTATGTCCTGTGCGAAGACGCCTCCCTCACGACGCGCAGGCGCGCGCCATGAAGGACGAACCGGCGTTGGCGTGGCGGCGACCACGCCTGGACAGGGCGGTGGCGGTGCGCGCACTCGGTGCGGCCGCGCTGGGCGCGGCAGCGGCCATGGTCTGGGTCGTGCCCACGGACGTCGTCGCACCCTGGACAGAGGACGACGCGCTGTGGCGCGGGACGCTGTCGGTGCTGGGGGTCGCGGCCTCTGCCGCTGCGGCCTGGTCGGCGGGCCGGCACGCCGCACGCCCCTGGGCCGATCTGCAGGCCGCAATTCGCCGGTGCGACGGCGAGGACGACGCAGCGCTGCCGACCGGAGGCGGATCAGAGGTCCGGCACACGGTCCAGGTGCTCAACGGCTGGATCGAACGGCGCCGCCAGGCACGCGACCGCCAGCGACGGCTCCTCGGCGATGCCTCGCACCAGTTGCGTACTCCGCTGGCGGTGCTGCGCACGGTGCTGCAAGGCACCGCGCCGGCCGACCTCGGCGCGCACCGCGACGAGTTGCTGCGCACAGTGGACCGGGCGACCGCTGTCGTCAACGAGATGCTCGCGCGGATGAAGCTCGACCAGCGACGCGCCGAGGGCGCTGGCGGCAGCCTGCAAAGGCTCGACGAGGTGGGCCGGGAAGCCGCCATCGAATTCGCCCCGCTGATCGGCGCGCGCCGGCTGCGCTTCGAGCTGGACGCCGAGCCGCTGGAGGTTCAGGCCGACGCCTGGATGCTGGGCGAGTTGGTGCGCAACCTGCTGGCCAACGCGATTCGCCACTCGTCAGACGACGGGCTGCTGGGGATCGTCGTCCGCGCGACACACGACGGCCCGGAGCTCATCGTCTGGGACAGCGGCCCGGGCCTGGGCGACGGCCCGCGCGAGCGTCTGTTCGAACCCTTTGCCGCGGCCTCGGGCGGCGGCATCGGACTGGGGCTGTCGATCTGCCGCGAACTGGCGCAGGCCATGGGCGCGCGGGTCGAGCTCTACAACCGTACCGATGGCCACAAGGCCACCGGCGTGGATGCGGTCGTGCGCTGGCCGACGGCATCCACTCCTCTCCCCCCAAGTCCGACAACCCGCTCAGGAGAACCCCGATGAAGAAGACCCGCATCACCATGGCCACGCTGCTCGCGCTGGCCGGCACCGTCCATGCGCAGGACGGCAGCCAGATCAACGTGATCTGCTCGGTGCAGGCCGTATGGTGCAACGCCATCCAGACCGCCTACGCGCAGGCCACAGGCGTCAAGGTCAACATATCGCTCAAGGGCTCGGGCGAGGCGCTGGCGCAGCTGATCGCCGAGCGCGCCAACCCCAAGACCGACATCTGGTTCGGCGGCACCGGGGACCCGCACCTGCAGGCGGCCGAACAGAACCTGACGCTCGAGTACCGCTCGCCCGCGCTCTCGCAACTGCACCCCTGGGCACAGCAGCAGGCCGAGCAGAGCCGCTTCCGCACCGTGGGCATCTATTCCGGTCCGCTGGGCTTCGGCTACAACCCCGAGCTGCTGGCCAAGAAGAAGCTGCCGGTGCCCAAGTCCTGGGCCGACCTGCTCAAGCCCGAGTACCGGGGCGAGATCCAGGTGGCCAACCCGGCCTCCAGCGGCACCGCCTACACGATGGTGGCCACGCTGGTGCAACTGATGGGCGAGGAGCAGGCCTTCGACTACATGAAGCAGTTGCACCGCAACATCAGCCAGTACACGCGCTCGGGCACCGGGCCCATCAAGGCCGTCGCGCGCGGCGAGACCTCGGTGTCGATCAGCTTCGTCCACGACGCGCCAGGCGAGAAGATGCAGGGCTTCCCGGTGGAGACGGTCACGCCGGCCGAGGGCACCGGGGCCGAGATCGGCTCGATGAGCATCATCCGCGGCGCGCGCAACCTCGACGCGGCCAAGAAGTTCTACGAGTGGGCGCTGACGGCCCAGGCCCAGGAGCTGGGCGCGGCCAACCGCCAGTACCAGCTGCCGGCGAACCGGACTGCCAAACTCGACCCCAACGTGCCGGACTTCAAGACCATCAAGTTCATCGACTACGACTACGCCAAGTACGGCTCCTCGGCCGAGCGGCGGCGTCTGATCGCGCGCTGGGAGAAGGACGTGAACTCGCTGCCGCGCTGAGACGCTGGAGCGCCCGGGCTACGCGCCGCCGAACCGACCTCCGACGAATGAACTCCGCACTCCCCTCGCCCGTCCTCCAACGCCCGGGGCCACGCGCTGCGCGTGCGCCCGGTCAGCGCGTGATCCTCGGCTGGGCGCTGCTCGGCCTGATGGCCTGCGCGCTGCTGCCCTGGTACTTTCCGCAGAACCTGACGCTGGCGCGTTCGCTCAGCGGTGTCTTCGGGGGCCCCGACACGGCCAGCGCGCTGTGGCAGGTGGCGCAGCACGGACGCCCGTGGCTGGCCGCAGGCATCGGCGGCCTGCTGCTGGCCCTGGGGGCGGCTTTCATGGCGCCCGGCCGACGCCAGGGCCGGGTGTTGCTGGCCGGGTCGGTGATCGGGCTGGCGGGCGTGCTGGGCGGCGGGTTCGCCATCGGCCTGCAGGGCTGGAGTTTCACCTTCCTGGAGCGGGCCTTCGGTGCGATCGACCGGGGCCAGATCGGCCTGGGTCTGGGTGGCGCGGCGACCCTGGTCGCGCTGCTGGCGCTGCTCGGGGCGGGTGTCGCGCGCACCGGGCGCTTCCGCGGCGACTTCTTCGTCGCCGGCGCGGTGGTGCTGTGCTCGGCGCTGCTGCTGCTGTTCGTCGCGCTGCCAGTGGGCAAGAGCGTGGCCGGGGCCTTCTTCGACGAGGACGGCGCCTGGTCTCTGGCGGCGCTGGCGGGGCGGCTGGGTCACGAGCGCGTCTGGGGCCTGGCCTGCCTGGGCAGCAGCGCGGCCTGCGGCACGGCCTGGAACACGCTGTTCCTGGCGCTGCTGACGGCCGCGGGCACCACCGTGATGGGCACGCTGATCGCGCTGTACGCCGAGCGCGGCCAGCGGCGCTTCCAGCGCGGGCTGAACGTGCTGGCGCTGCTGCCCATTATCACGCCGCCCTTCGTCGTCGGGCTCGGTCTGATCCTGCTGTTCGGCCGCGCCGGGCTGGTCAACCAGTTCCTCGAGTGGGCCTTCGGCATCCCGCCCACGCGCTGGGTCTATGGCCTGTTCGGCGTGTGGCTGGCGCAGATGTTCGCCTTCACGCCGATCGCCTTCCTGATCATGCGCGGCGTGGTGCAGGGCATCGCCCCCAGCCTGGAGGAGGCGGCGCAGACGCTGCGCGCCTCGCGCATCCGCACCTTCACCACCGTGACGCTGCCCCTGCTCAAGCCGGGCCTGGCCAACGCCTTCCTGGTGGGCTTCATCGAGAGCATCGCCGACTTCGGCAACCCCATCATCCTCGGCGGCTCGTACTCGGTGCTGTCCACCGACATCTTCTTCGCCATCGTCGGCGCGCAGTACGACCAGGGGCGCGCCGCCTCCCTGGCGCTGATCCTCACCGGCTTCGCGCTCGCGGTCTTCTTCGTGCAGCAGAAGGTGCTGGGCCGCAGCAGCTACACCACGGTCTCGGGCAAAGGCGACGCCGGGGTGGCGATGCCGCTGCCCGCGGGCGTGCGCCGGCTGTGCCTGGCCACGGCCGGACCCTGGCTGGCCTTCACGGTGGTGGTCTACGTCTTCGCCTTCATCGGCGGCTTCGTCCAGACCTGGGGCCGCGACTACACGCCCACGCTCGCGCACTTCCGCACCGCCTTCGACCTGCAGTGGGGCGAGCACGGCCTGGTGTGGGCCGGCACCGCGTGGAGCTCGCTGTTCACGACCGTCAAGCTCGCGGCCATCGCCGCCCCGATCTGCGCCGGCATCGGCCTGCTGATTTCCTGGTTGCTGGCGCGCACCCAGTTCGCAGGTCAGCGCGCCTTCGAGTTCGCGGCGCTGCTGGCCTTCGCGATCCCGGGCACGGTGCTGGGCGTGAGCTACATCCTGGCCTTCAACGTGCCGCCCTTCGAGCTCACCGGCACCGGCATCATCATCGTGCTGTGCTTCGTGTTCCGCAACCTGCCGGTGGGCGTGCGCGCAGGCACGGCGAGCTTCAAGCAGCTCGACCGCTCGCTCGACGAGGCCAGCCTGATGCTGCGCGCGCGCACCGCCGCGACGCTGCGCCACGTGGTGCTGCCGCTGCTCAAGCCCGCGCTCGTGGCCGCGCTCGTCTACAGCTTCGTGCGCAGCATGACCACCGTCTCGGCGGTGATCTTCCTCGTCACCGCCGAGTACGAGCTCGCCACGACCTACATCATCGGTCGCGTCGGCAACGGCGACTACGGCATCGCGCTGGCCTACTGCACGGTGCTGATCGTGCTGATGTCGCTGGCCACGGCGCTGATCCAGTGGCTGGTGGGTGAGCGCAGGCTCGGCCGCCGCGCCGCGCCGGCGGCAGCCTGACCGGCGCGGCCCGCGCCCTCCTCACGTCCCCAAGACTTCCCGGACACCGCACCACCATGTCTTCCCCCGGCATCGAATTCCGCCAGGTCACCAAGCGCTACGGTGACGCCTCGTCACCGCTGGTCGTCAAGGGCATCGCCCTGGCCGTGCCCAAGGGCACGCTCACCACGCTGCTCGGCCCCTCGGGCTGCGGCAAGACGACCACGCTGCGCATGATCGCCGGCCTGGAGACCCCGACCTCCGGCACCATCCTGATCGACGGCCAGGACGTGACCACGCTCGGCCCGGCCGAGCGCAACGTCAGCATGGTCTTCCAGAGCTACGCGCTGTTCCCGCACATGAGCGTGATCCAGAACGTGGGCTACGGGCTGCGGGTCAGCGGCGTGAGCGCCGCCGAGACCCTGCGCCGCGCGCGCGGCGCGATGGAGCTCGTCGGCCTGGCCGGCTTCGAGGAGCGGCTGCCGAGCGAGCTCTCCGGCGGGCAGCAGCAGCGCGTGGCGGTGGCGCGCTCGCTCGTGCTCGAGCCCAGCGTGATGCTGTTCGACGAGCCGCTGTCGAACCTGGACGCGCGCCTGCGCCGCAGCATGCGCGAGGAGATTCGCGCGCTGCAGCTGCGGTTGAAGCTGACCGTGGCCTACGTCACCCACGACCAGGCCGAGGCCCTGGCGGTGAGCGACCAGGTCGTCGTGATGGATGGCGGCCGCATCGCCCAGACCGGCACGCCGCAGCAGCTGTACGAGCAGCCCGCGACCGAGTTCGTCGCCGGCTTCATGGGCGAGGCGATGCTGTTCGACGCCGTGGGCGACGCCCAGGGCGGTCTGAGCCTGGGCCCCGTGCGCCTGCCCGGCCGGGCGGACGGCAAGGTCGGCCCGGTGAAACTGGCGGTGCGTCCGGAGGCGTGGGCATTGGGCCCGGCATCGCAGACCACGGCCGCGGACGCCGCCTCGGGACTGCCTGGCCGCGTGCTCCGGTCGGCCTACCTCGGCAGCTTCCAGGAAGTGACCGTGGCCACCGCCCTGGGCGAGATCTTCGTCATCAGCGGCGACACCGCCGCCCACTGGACGCCGGACCAATCCGTGACCCTCACCCTGGGCCAGCAGGGCGTTGCGGTGCTGGAAGGCGCCTAGGAGACCGAACGGCGCGCGAACGTCCCTCGCAGGGCCGGGCACCCGCAGATCGCAGCGCCGGCCCGTCGGGTGCGCCGGCGCACCCTGTCACCGCCGCCCCCGCACCTCCACCCACAGCAGATACAGCCCGCTGGCCACCACCACCACGGCGCCAGCGATGACCAGAGCGTCGGGCATCTGGCCGAACAGCAGCCAGCCCCACAGCGTCATGTAGATGATCTGCTGGTACAGGAAGGGCCCGAGCGTGGCGGCGGTGGCGTAGCGGTGGGCGCGGGCGACGAAGTAGTGGCCGATGCCGCCCAGCAGCCCGGTGCTGCAGATGAGCGCCCAGGTGCCCAGGCCCTGGGGGGTTTCCCAGGTCGCGATGCCGAAAGGCGCGATCAACAGCGCCGCACCCAGCGCCGAGATCCACTGCATCGCCGCGGGTGACTCGGTGGCGGCCATGCGCCGGGTCAGCAGGTTGAACAGCGCGTACAAGAAGACCTGCCCCACCGAGATCAGCAACGCGGGGTGGAAGGAGCCGGTCCAGGGTCGCAGGATCAGCATGACCCCGCACAGCCCGGCGCCGATGGCACACCAGCGGCGCGCGTCCAGCCGCTCGCCCAGCCACCAGGCGCTCAGCAGCGCGATCAGCAGCGGCACGGAAAACTGGATGGCCCCGGTCTCAGCCAACTGCAGGTACTGCAGGGCCCAGAAGTTCATCGCCGTCATCAGGCCCAGCAGTGCGCCGCGCAGCACCTGCAGGCGGATGTCGCGCACCCGCACCAGCTCCCAGCGGTAGATCGGCGCCAGCAGCAGGGCGGTGATCAGCACGTGGGTGACGAAGCGCATCCACACCACCTGGAACACCGGCAGGTCCTGCACCAGCCACTTCGCCACCGCGTCCAGCGAGGCGAAGCACAGCGTGGTCAGCGAGATCAGCGCAATGCCGATGCGGCGATTGCGCGCGGTATCGTCCAGATGCATGTGCGCGGGGCCTGCCTCGGGCCGCGCCGGGACGCCCGGCAACGTACCCTTCCACGCGCGGGCCGGCCGTGGGCACGGCCTCGGGGCGATCGGGCAGAGATCGATCAGTATAGGAGCGGGCCGGCCGACGCCGCGGGCCGTGCCTGCGGCCGCGCTGCCCCGACAATACACGCAACGCCACGCCACGGGCTGCCGGCCGACGGCCATGGCGTCCGGCCCCCAAGGGGGCACGCAGATTCCCCGGCTTGCAGACCCCCGCATGAACCAGCTCGACCAGCTCAAGCAGCACACCATCGTCGTCGCCGACACCGGCAACTTCCGCCAGCTCGCGCAGTTCGCCCCGCGCGACGCGACCACCAACCCCTCGCTGATCCTGAAGGCCGTGCAGCAGCCCGAATACGCGCCGCTGCTGGCCGAGACCGTCGCGGCCCATCGCGCGCAGGCGCTGGCGCAGGTGGTCGACGAGGTGCTGGTGCGCTTCGGCCTGGAGATCCTGAAGGTCGTGCCTGGCCGCGTCAGCACCGAGGTCGACGCGCGGCTGTCCTTCGACGGCGCCGCCACGCTGGATCGCGCGCGCCGCCTGATCGGTCTGTACGAACGCGCCGGCATCGGCCGCGAGCGCGTGCTGATCAAGATCGCCGCCACCTGGGAAGGCATCGGCGCGGCGGCGCAACTCGAGCGCGAGGGCATCCACTGCAACCTCACGCTGCTGTTCAGCTTCTGCCAGGCGGTGGCCTGCGGCGACGCCGGCGTGCGCCTGATCTCGCCCTTCGTCGGCCGCATCTACGACTGGTACAGGAAGGCTGCCGGCGCTACTTGGGACGAGGCCTCGAACGCCGGCGCGGCCGACCCTGGCGTGCGGTCGGTGCGCCGCATCTACGAGCACTACAAGAGGCACGGCATCGCCACCGAGGTGATGGGCGCGAGCTTTCGCAACGTCGGGCAGATCATCGCGCTGGCCGGCTGCGACCTGCTGACGATCAGCCCGGAGCTGCTGGCTGCGCTGCAGGCGTCAGACGCGCCGATCGCGCGTGCGCTGGACCCGCAGGCCGCACTCGCGGCCGACCTGCCGGCCGTGCACTTCGACGAGGCCGGCTTCCGCTGGGCGCTGAACGAGGACGCGATGGCCACCGAGAAGCTGGCCGAGGGCATCCGCGCCTTCGCCGTCGACGCTGCCAAGCTCGACCGGATGATCGAAGGGCTGCGCGCGTGAGGCCGGCCGGCCGGTGCGGCAGCCGGCCGCGGCACCGTGGGCCAGGCGGTCGGACCTCATCCGCCGGCCCGACCGCGTCATCCTGCAGCCCCTGGAGAACCCACCGATGAGCACCTATCCGCGCTGCGACCGCAGCGTCGCCTGGGCCGCGCTGGCCAGCCATTTCGAGGCCCACGGCCGTGCGCTGGATCTGCGCGAGGCCTTCGCGCGCGACCCGGCACGCTTCGACAAGCTCAGCCTGGAAGCGCCCGAGGTCTTTGCCGATCTGTCGAAGAACCTGCTCGACGAGGTCACGCTGCGGCTGCTGGTGGAACTGGCCCACGAGTGCCAGGTCGAGGCCCGGCGTGACGCGATGCTGGCGGGCGCGCCGGTCAACCTCACCGAAGGCCGCCCGGTGCTGCACACCGCGCTGCGCGCCCCGCGCGGCGCCGCGGCCCCCACTCACGAGATCAACACCGAGGTCCACGCCGTCCTCGATGCCATGCTCGACTTCGCCGAGCACGTGCGCGACACGGCGCGCAGCGGCATCACCGATGTCGTCCACATCGGCATCGGCGGCTCGGAC
>Ga0172372_10002531_pt1 | contig 27698 bp, 23 predicted proteins | sample LakKiv5m_2_FD_114544 | JGI IMG/M metagenome (GOLD analysis project Ga0172372, IMG submission 114544) | Freshwater microbial communities from Kabuno Bay, South-Kivu, Congo - kab_092012_9.5m | ecosystem: Environmental > Aquatic > Freshwater > Lake | place: Democratic Republic of the Congo...
AAGCCTTGGCGATTTGGGCGAGGGTTTGCATGGGAAGGGGTGTTTGATCTGGCTTCGAACATCATCCATGCACCACCGCCAGCAACTGCTTCGCCCGGCTCGCGCCCATGAAGTAGGTATATTGGTCGTCGGTCTTGGTGATGCTCCCGAACGGTGCCACTCCCACGACGATCACGGCGACGGCGTCGAGGCCTTTGGCCCGGTTGATGGAGAGGTGGCGGATGACTTTCTGGCCGGGGTCGAGGGGCGTGCCGTATTCGACGAGGGGCAGACCGGCGATTTCACGGCACTCGCCGAGGGCGCTCTTCTTCAGGTCGGTGCGCGTGTGAAGGATAAGCACCTCCTCGGGCAGGCAGTAACCTGCCTCGACCCAGCCTGAAATCACCTTCCTGACCTCAGCCTCCACCTCCGCATGGGAAGCTCCGGGGAGATGCGAGGACACGACCTCCGGTCCCTCGGGCATGTCATCGGGTTCACTGAGCTGGGCGACGAGACCTTCCGTTCCAGGCGACCTCAGGGTCTCGAGGAATTCGAAGACCGGACGCGTGTAGCGCAGGGCGTGGGGCAGACGGGCGAAGGCCGGTTGGCTGAGCCGGTCGGCGAGGCGTCGGATCTCGAAGCCACCGCTGCCCCGGAAGGGCGGGCGTTGCGCCCCGTCGTAGAAGAGGGCCATGGGCGCCTTGGTCCCTTCGCGGAGGAGGGCCAAATAGATCGTCCACCAGCCGCAATCATCGGGATCGCCCGACTCCGTCCCGGCGGCAAAAGCCGTGTCGTGATCCTGGGCCTCATCGACGACCAGAGCATCGAAGCGGGGCAGGCGGTCGGCGAATTCGGCCTCCCGCACACAGGCGAGGAGCAGGTCGGGCAGTTCGCGGTCGTAGTAGCGGACCTTTTCCTCGCGGCTCGCCTCGGGACCGGGGGCCACATTACTCAGACCACATTCCTGTAGGAGATGGTCGGCGAGTTCCTCCCAGTGAAAGACGACGATCTCCCCGCGTTCCAGTTTTCGCCGCGAGACGAGATCCCGCAGCAGGCGTCCCAGGGCGATGTTGTAGCAGAGCAGGAGCACCTTCGCTCCCTCGCCCGCCTCGGCGAGGCGCACGGCCTGCTCGACCGCGTTCCAGGTCTTGCCCGTGCCCGCGCCGCCTTCGATGAGGAGCTGTCGATTGCCCTTGAGCATGTCGAGGAACTGGTATTGCCGGGTGAGTTGCTTGCGGAAGAGGAGTTCGTTGTGGTCGATGAAGTGCCGCAGCTCCTCCGGCTTTGTCCCCTTGCCGTAGGCCTCGAGAAAGACCTCACGATGCCGGGCGATGTCGCGTGGTTGCTGCCCGTTGAAGAAGCGGCCGAAGATCGACTCGAAGCGGTCGAGATCGCGCCGGTCCACGATCTGGTCGCGGGCGATTCCCTGGTAGTGGGTCTGCCCTTCCGGAATGAATTCGTTCGGCAGGCAGAGGGCCTTGGCCACGGGATGCCAGCCCGCCTCCACCTCGCCGAGGGCGCGCAGCACTCCCGCGTGCTCCTGGTCGAGCTGGAAGAGCGGATGATCGCGGTTCGTTTCTGGATCGCCCTCCCAGGCCCCAGTGGGGGCGAACTGGCGGAATCGGTGGCCCTTCACCTCGAGGACGAGCAGTCCGTGGAGCGGGTCGAAGATGAGGAAGTCGCCCTCGCGACGGACGCCCTTGTTGTCCGTGTAGTAGAAACCCCAGCGGATCGTCCAGCGTTTGCTGAGCTTGGCGAGGAGCTTCGCGACCTTGATCTCGTGCTCGTCGCAGTGTTCGGAGGGGCGGTTGTAGAGCCAGCGGGCCATGGGTGAGAATTCTTCGCACGGGTTGGGCGGTTCGACGAGCGTTTGTGATCGATGTGCCGTTGAAAGCAGCGCTGATCACCATCCTTGCAGCGTCGGCTCTTTTGCGGTCCGTTACCGGATCCCTTCCCGATGATGGAACCATCAGCTGCGCCGCGATCCTTGGGCGCCTACCAGGCCGCCGTGGCTTCGCTTTCGTTTGGCAAGGTCCTCCCAACGGCGGTCTACCTCGTCGATGATCCCGAGTTTCCCATGCCGGAAACGCTGCGGACCATCGCGAACCGTCTGCGCGAGCGTCTCCAGCTCGGTCCCGGGTTCAATCTGCTCAAATGGGGCACGCGGGAGCTGAAGCTCTCGTTTCTCTCCTATCCCACCTTTCGGGATGAGGCCCATCCCGCCTTGCACGAAGCGGTCTCGATCGATCTCGCCAGCGGGCAGGTTCGCCGGGTCAGCTATGCCGGGCGTTCGAATCCACCCATCCTGCATCGCAAGGAAACCTTCCTTCCCGAGGGACATCCCGACATTCCGACTTACCGACGACTCACCGAGGCCGAAGAGGCGGCCGGCCTTTACGAAGACACCACCACGATTGGCTTTCAGCGGAACTGGGAGAAGCTGCTCCAAGCGAAAAGACTCGCGATTCACGGACACCAGCTCCTGACCCAGGCCACCGCTCCCGGCGACAGTGACGCAGGCGGACACGACCCCTCCGCCCCGAAGATCGAACGACACCGCACCGCCCTTTCCCGTGCCGGTCTCTCCATGCCGGTGCGCACCTTGCTCGAAAACGGGATTCTCCGACCCAGCGATTCCTTCTTCGACTATGGTTGTGGACTCGGTGACGACGTCGCCGGACTGGAGGCGCTCGGTTATCACGCCAAAGGTTGGGATCCCTACTACGCGAAAGGCGAACCCAAGATCCGCGCCGACGTGGTCAATCTGGGTTTCGTCCTCAATGTGATCGAGGATCCCGCCGAACGGGTCGAGGTGCTCGTTGATGCCTGGAAACACACGCAGCGCGTCCTCGCGGTTTCGACGCTCGTCAGCGGGCGGGAGAATTATTCGCAGGCCGATTCCTTCGAGGACGGGCTCGTCACGGTCAGGAACACCTTCCAGAAACACTTCGAACCCGGCGAGCTGGCCGGGTTGATCGAGCACGCCCTCCATGCGGAACCCATCCCTGTCGAGCTGGGACTCTGCTATGTCTTCCGCGACATCGGCGATCAACAGGATTTCCTCTCCCGGCGCACGCGACGAGTCATTGATTGGGAGCAGATCCATCAGCGGCTCCGCCTGCTCCGTCCGACGCGGGTTCGCATCTCGGTTTACGAGCGACATCCCGAGCTGTTCGAGGTGTTTTGGAAAACGCTCGTCGATCTCGGCCGACTTCCTCGACCCGAGGAGTTCGATCGGATCGAAGACCTCCGCGCCGCCCGGATCACGATTAATCAGGCGGCCCGGCTTTTTGTCGAAAAGTATGGCGAGGAACCCCTCAATGAAGCCCGACAGCGCCGCCGCGAGGACCTCCTCGTCTACCTCGCCGCCGGTGAATTTCAAAAGCGTCGAACCCCCTTTGCTCGCCTGTCCAACCCTCTTCGGTCAGACATCAAGGCATTCTTCGGCCATTACGCGGGCGCCTGCGATGAGGCTCGGGAGCTCCTCTTCGCCTCGGGCGACTCCGACGAAATCGAGGCGGCAATCACCGATCTCGCGTTCGGCTGGTTCGACGCCTCGCAGGGGCACTTCACGATTCATCGATCCCTCCTCGATCGACTCCCCGCGATTCTCCGCATATACATCGAATGCGCCGCCCGCCTCTACGGCGACCCTCGGCAGGCCGATCTCATCAAGCTGCACGTCTACACCGGGAAACTCACCTTCCTTCACTTCGATGACTTCGATGGCAAGGCCCTGCCAGAACTCGTCACCCGCGTGAAGATCGATCTTCGGCGGCTCTTTGTCCTCGTGGTCGATCACAGTGAGGGGGTGACCCATCAGATTCTTTTCTTCAAAGAGCGCTTCCTGCCCGCCGATTATCCGGGCCGCGAAGGCTTCGAGCAATACAGCAAACGACTCCGCAAGCTCGGCATCAACGAAAGCATGCTCGGCCCCAACGATCAGGGCGCGCCGAGCCGGGAGGAGTTTGAGTCCGCTCTGGATCAGGTCGGTTTGACCCGGGGACTTGCCCGGAAGCCGAAGCCGCGATAGCCTGGCACATGACTGTCAAAGAAGCTGCCTTGGAAGTTTTGCGAGCCGTCGGCCGGCCGCTCTCCGTGGCGGAGATTCTTGCTGGGATTGAGGCTGGAAACCTGTTTCAATTTTCCACGTCGGGGAAAAGGGGAGTGGTCCTTGCCGCGCTGAAGCGTCACGCCGAGAACGCGCATTCCTGTGCACCGGCCAAGGAGAAAGTGTTTCGGCAGGTGGGTGAGGACCGGTTCGAAGCGCTTTGATCCGGGCCTCAGCGCAAGGATTGGATCCGCTCCGCCACCGCCGCCCAATCCACCTCCGGAGTTAGGTGACACCAGCTCAGCCTCACGTGGCAATTCGCCTCATCCTCCGACATGCCCATCGCACGCAGCACGTGGCTGGGCGTGTAGCTGCTGGACGTGCAGGCCGACCCGTTCGAGATCGCGATGAGATCCTTCAGCGCCACCATGAGCGCTTCCGAATCGAGGTCGCTGAAGGCCAAGTTGAGCACGTGGGCCACCACCTGGTCAGGATCCCCTGCGATCTGGGGTGACAGCGGCGCGAAAGCAGCGAGGGCCTGCTCCCGGATTTTCCGACACTGGGCGACACGCTTGCCGTGATCCCGCACCGCCACTTCGGACGCAGTTCCGAGGGCGGCGATCAGAGCGACCGGCAGGGTTCCGGGGCGCAGGCCGCGTTCCTGTCCGCCGCCTTGCATCAGAGGTTTGAGCGGAGGTCGCGCGTAGCCGCGACGCCGCAGGATGAGCGCCCCGATTCCCTTGGGGGCGAAGAGCTTGTGTCCGCTCACGCTGATGAGATCGATCCGGGGATTCCGGAGCGTCTCCAGATCCTTCCCGAAGCCCTGGGCTGCATCTGTATGGAAGTAAGCGAAATGATCTTTCAAGACCGTGGCGATTTCAGCGAGTGGCTGACGCACTCCAGTCTCGTTGTTCACCTGCATGACCGAGACCAGCAACGTTTCCGGGCGCAAGGCCGCTGCGAGTTCAGCCGGATCGACCCGGCCGCTGCCATCGGATCCCAGACGGGTGACCTCAAATCCCCGCCGTTCGAGCGCCTCGAAGGGTTCCAGCACGGCCTTGTGCTCGATGGCTGAGGTGATGACGTGGGTGCGTCCCGAATCCAAGCCAGCCTCCGCCAGCCCGAGGATCGCGATATTGTTGCTCTCGGTCGCCCCACTGGTGAAGATCACTTCATCCCGCGTCGCCCCAACAACGCCCGCGATCTGATACCGCGCTCGCTGTACCGCCTGCTTGGCACGTGCCCCGTATTCGTGGGTGCGGCTGCCCTCGTTGCCGAACTCGTCCGTTAGATAACGGAACAGCACGTCCCGCACTTCGGGTTCGAGCGGGGTCGTGGCGTTGCAGTCGAGGTAGACGGGGTTCACGGGTCGGAGAAAATGTATGTCTTTAAAAATTGTGTTTGACAAACAGATCGTCTCTTATGATATACAGTAGGAACGGATTTGCCGAAATTCCCCAAATCAACTCGAATCCCGACACCATGCAAACCGAAAATGTTCACAAGTCCGCGTACGAAGACATGATCGCGAAAGCGACCGGGGCTTCCCCTGAACTGCTTCCGATCTTGGAGAATATCATGAGGGACGAAGTCTTTCACAGCACTCTCGACTGGCAGTCGTCTGCCCAGTTCCGTGAGGGTGCCAGAAAGGCCCACCGAATCTATCTTGAGGACGCGGAATTCTATGATGCTGCCAGCCGCCACCGACGGGCTTCCTTCCGGCTCTTGGCGGCGGAGGATGCTCTCGATTCCGCCCGGAAGTTGGGGTCCGAACCTGAGGCGATTGCCGCCGCTGAACTGGCGCGGGAGAAAGCTCGTTTCGAAGAGGCCGCAGCCAGCGTGGCGCTTGCGGAGGCCTGTGCCAGATAAGCGCGACTGATCCGATCCCTCTGAATTTCCCTTGCCATGGACCCGACCGAACCCCACTTCAGCTTTCCCGTGATCCGGGGCCTTCAAGCCCGCCGCGAATATTACGTCGCGATGTGGACCTTGCGGAACCTCTCGAAGATCTCCATCTACGACGAGGACGAGGTGCCGGCGGAGATGCGCGCACAGCGCACCCTGAACACCGCCCGCATCCCGGAAATCGCCAACTACATCCTCGACAATCCCGATGATTACGTGTTTTCCGCCCTGACCGTTTCGATCGACTCCGACGTGGCGTTCGAGAAAGTGGACGAGCAGGGCAAACTCGGCATGCTGCGGGTCCCCATGGGGGCGCGTTTCATCATCAATGACGGCCAGCACCGTCGCGCCGCGATCAAGGCGGCTCTGGAGCAGAGACCCGAGCTGGGGCACGAGACCATCGCCATTGTATTCTTCCTCGATGTCGGCTTGCAGAGGTCGCAGCAGATGTTCGCCGACCTGAACCGGCATGCCATCCGCCCGAGCCGCTCCCTCGGCCTTCTCTACGACCACCGGAACGCAAAGGCCAAGCTCGCCAAGCTGGTCGTCCTCGAATCGGGAAAGTTCCGCGATATCGTCGAGATGGAGAAATCCTCCCTCGCGAAGCGCTCCCGGAAGCTCTTCACCCTTTCCGCCTTCCACAACGCGTGCGCCGACCTCGTGCAGGGCCTGGCTACCGGCGACCTTCCGCACGATGCGACGATCGCTCGAAACTTCTGGGAGGCGGTTGCCGAGCATTTCCCCACCTGGGAGCAGGTGCGCGAAGGCCGTATGCCAGCCAGCGAAGTGCGCGAAGGTTTCATCCATTCGCACGGCATCGCGCTCCAAGCCATCGGCAAGGCGGGGAACGCCCTGCTCACCGAGCATCCGAAGGACTGGCGGAAGCGGCTGCCCGGCCTTGAGAAGATCGACTGGTCCCGTAAGAACACCAAGCTTTGGGAGGGCCGCGCCATGAATCTCGGTGTGGTCCAGAAACGAAACGCCAACATCATCCTCACCACCAATGCGGTGAAGACGGCTCTGGGCTTGAAGCTCGACGAAGAGGAGGCAAAGATCGAGCGCGCCCACACGCGAAACGGCAAGGCCTGAGACCTTAGTGCGTAATTCCTGCTCCCCGCCTTCTTTCCGCCCGATCCACCTGTTGACACCACTCTCAAAACCGCGAACCTTGATGCAAGTTGAATCCGGACAAACCCAAGACCCTTCCCCATCCCGACGATCTCGCGGCCCGCAAGGCCTTGGCGAAGAGGTCGCCTGCGCCCTTGGAGAGCGTGCTGATTCAGATGAAGGCTTCGGAGGAGTGGAGGAAGAATCATTCCTCAAGCACTGGCTCGCCGACAACGCCTTCCTCGTCTCCGAGGAAGAGTGGGGTTCGTTGAGGCCTTACTCTTCCAACACCTCGGAGCATGAGGTCCGTTACCGGATCGCCGATCACCGCGCCGTGAAGCGCACCTGGCCGGGGACCTTCGGAAACCTGCCCACCTTGGTCGATGGCCATTGGCACCCCTCGCCCGCCACACCGCGCGAGTATTTGCACCGGTGGGCCCTGCAGAATGAGCTCTTCGGTGACGAGGTTCGGTTGGAGGGAGGGATGCTTTCGTCCGGCCCGTCCATGATTCTCGGCATGCCTCCTGATGGCCTTTCCCTTGTGATCTCGCAACCCTGGCTGGACGCCGCCGATTTGCGGGATCCGCATCCTCGCGAGTTCGAGATCGCCGATCACTTGAAGGTTCGCGGTTTCGAACCTCTTTTCCGCTCCCTCTACGGATGGCGGCATCTCGACGAAGGGATCATCGTCCTCGATGCCAAACCCGACAATTTTGTAAAGACCGCCGATGGCATCCTGCCCATCGATCTCTTGATTGCCCAGATCGATCATCTCAACTGAAGGTGTTCCCATGCCCCCGAGAAAACGCCCCGCCAATCCAACGCCCGAGCTGCCGCTCGAAACCGCGCCTTCTCCCGCCTCTCCCGGATTCGGATCGGCCTCTGCGTTCAAGGCCGAAGGTTTTGAAAACGTGATCGACGAGCTCGAGCGCGAGGTGCAGGAGCTCTACACCCTCGACGAGGTGCCTTGGATCATCGGTTACTCCGGCGGCAAGGACTCCACCGCGGTGCTCCAGCTCGTCTGGAGTGCTATCGAGAAGCTGCCCGCCGAGCAATACCGGAAACCGATCCACGTGATCTCCACCGACACCTTGGTTGAGAACCCCATCGTCGCCTCGTGGGTCGCCAACTCGCTCGCCACCATGCGGCGAGCGGCCGAGGAGAAGGGCCTGCCCTTTCGACCTACACCGCTCAGGCCGCGGACGGAGGACTCCTTCTGGGTCAACCTCATCGGCAAGGGCTACCCCGCCCCTCGACACAAGTTTCGCTGGTGCACGGAGAGGCTGAAGATTAAGCCGTCGAACACATTCATCACGAATATCGTGAAACTGGGTGGCGAAGCGATTCTCGTCCTGGGAACGCGCAAGGCCGAGAGCTCACGCCGGGCAGCGAACATGCAGAAGCATGAGCGCCTCAGGGTCCGTGATCGTCTGAGTCCCAATTCAAGCCTGCCGGGAACGAGTGTCTATACCCCGGTAGAATCATGGACCAACGACGATGTCTGGTTCTACTTGATGCAGCGGAAGAACCCGTGGGGCTACAACAATCGCGATCTACTCGGAATGTATGCGGGGGCCTCGGCCGATGGCGAGTGTCCGTTGGTTGTTGACGACACCACTCCGAGCTGCGGCGATTCCCGTTTCGGCTGCTGGGTCTGCACGCTCGTCGAGAAAGACAAGTCGATGACCGCCATGGTCCAAAACGACGCGGAGATGGAATGGATGCAACCTCTGCTCGAGCTGAGGAACCTGATCGATTTCCGTGAGGACGGTCAGGAAAAGAACCGAATCACGGGCGAGACCCGCGATGTTCACACGAAGCGCGAGGCTTTTCAGTCTCCGGTGGGGGGAGCTCTGGCCGAATACCTGACCCGGGTTTCCGGCCGCCCGATCGACGAACTGGTACGGGACCGCGACTGGGAGCGCTACTTGCGCGATTTTCGCCGCCTCAATACCGGGAATGTGCAGATTATGGCCGATGGTCAGCGCGAAATCCGAGGCCCCTACGTTCAGGAAGCCCGCGAGTGCTGGCTGCGGGCGCTGCTCACCGCCCAGATGGCCGTCCGCGAGTTGGGGCCCGATGATGTAAAAGGCATCGAGCTGATCACTCACGACCAGCTCGAGGAAATCCGCCGCATCTGGGTGGTGGACAAGCACGAGCTTGAGGATCGCCTGCCCGTCATCTACCGCGAGGTTGTCGGGGAGCCGTATCCCGGGCGGCCACTCGACGATAATCTGGTCCTCGGCCAGGAGGAGATGCAAGAACTCGCAGGGATCTGCGAAGATGACTCCCTCCACTACCAGCTCACCCGCGAGCTGCTTGGGTTGACTATCCAGCAGCGCAACAATGCCCGCCGCGCCGGCGTGTTCGACCAGATCGAGAAAGCCTTGAAGCGCTCCTTCTACGACAACGAGGAGGACGCCCTGGAGCGGGCTCGGTCGCTCGCAGCAGATCGAAGCTCGGCATCTCGTCTCCAGGATGAACCCGAACCGACCAGATCCGAACTCCAAATCTGACCATGACCCTCGACCGCGTCATTCTCGACAATTTCGGAGCCTACTCCGGCCGGCAGGAAGCGGTCCTCACCCCGGAGCCGGGGAAACCGGTCATCCTGTTCGGCGGCATGAACGGGGGCGGAAAGACCACGTTTCTTGACTCTATCCAGCTGGGCTTCTACGGCCGCAAGGCGAAGACCTCGAACCGAGGCAACTTGGCCTACCGCGACTACCTCGCCGATTGTATCCACCGCGGCGCTGATCCAGGAGAGGGAGCGGCCATCACGATCGAATACCGCCGAATGGCCGAAGGCCGGGCCACCCGCTACGAACTGCGTCGGTCATGGTACTACGGACCCAAGGGCATCGAGGAGACGCTTCGTGTGAGCAGAGACGGGCAGCCGGACGAACTCCTCACCGAGCACTGGGAAGAAACGATAGAGGCGTACTTACCGGTCGGCATCGCCCACCTGTTCTTCTTCGATGGCGAGCAGATTAAGGAACTCGCCGAAGGACAGAATTCCGCGCGGATCATAGGCACGGCGATCCACTCGCTGCTCGGCCTCGACCTGGTCGACCGCCTGGAGAACGACCTCCGGGTGTTTGAGCGGCGTAAGAAGTCCGAAATACTCGACTCCCAAGCGGCGCTCCGCCTCAAGCAGGCGGAGGACGAATTGGACCACCTTCTTGAAGAAGAAGCTCGGCTGCTCCAGGACGAAGGCCGCCTGACAAACGAGGCGGGACGCCTCGCCGAGAAGGTCAACGATGCTCGCAAGGCCTTCGAGGCCGAAGGTGGGAACCTGTTCTTGCGCCACGGTGAGCTGGAACGCGAGTTGTCAGAGAAGCGGAAGGAACAGGAGGTTCTTCAGGACGAGATGCGCGTCCTCGCGGCCGGCATTCTCCCTCTGCTACTGATCGAAAACCAACTCACGGAACTCCAGGACCTTGTCCACCACGAAACCCGCGTCCGCCACAACCGGTTGTTGGTGGAGGCGATGGAGGAGCGGGACAATACCGTGCTTGGCCTTCTCGAGCACGAGAACCTCTCGGCGACCGTAATTAAACGGGTGGCCAAGGAGCTGGCGAAAGACCGCAATTCAAGGCTCGAAGAAGCCGGGGAGGAACTGATCCTAGACGCCGATCCGGGTTTCGAGACCCAGCTGATGCACCTGCGGGAAAACAACCTCCCGGCGGCCCGCCGCAGGACCGGAGAACTGCTCGGGGCGATCGCAAAGCTCGACGAACGGATCACCCGGCTCGAAACGGAACTCGCTCGGGTACCCGACCACGACCGGATCGCCGCCACCCAGGAAAATCTTCGTACCCTCCAGACCGCGCATGAAGACGCGATCCAGAGGCTGCGGGAGATCGAGGTGCGCAAGAAGGCTCTGCGCACGCAGTGCGAACGCGCCGAGAAACAGCTCGACCGGATTGGCTCACAAGAGGTGGACGCACGGTTCAGCGAGGACTCCCGGCGCCGCATGCTCAAGCACTCGGCCAAGGTCCGGGGTACGCTCGAGGAGTTCAAAACGCGAGTGATCGGCAAGCACGCCAGTAAGATCGAGGGGCTGATGCTGGAGTCCTTCCAGTCGCTACTGCGCAAGTCGGGTCTCGTTTCGGGCCTGACCATCGACCCAGAGACCTTCGCGGTGACGCTGTTGGACCGTGCGGGTCGCCCCCTGCCCTTCGACCGCCTGTCGGCCGGAGAGAGGCAACTGCTTGCCACCTCGCTCCTGTGGGGCCTGGCTCGCGCTTCTGGCCGCCCAGTGCCCACGATAATCGACACCCCGCTCGGCCGCCTCGATTCCTCCCACCGGAAGCACCTAGTGGAGCGCTATTTCCCGTTGTCCTCCCACCAAGTCCTCCTCCTCTCCACGGATGAGGAGATCGTCAACGGCTACCACCAGGCTCTCAAGCCGTTCATCGCCCGCACCTACCATCTCGCCCACGACGAGACCCTCGGATGCACCTCAATCAACAAAGGATACTTCCCGCAGCATGAAACCACCCGTTGATAATGTCCGAGTTAGCTCAAAAGGACGGGACATCCTTATTCAAGCAAAGCGTCACACAGGGCTAAAGCAGTGGAACGAGCTGTTACGTTGGGCCTTCTGCATTTCCTTGGCAAATCCTGATCGGCCTAAAGTAATGAGGAAGCTCGATGTCGGTATCGACGCAATAGAATGGCAGACGTTTGCCGGCAGCTGCGGCGATATCTTCACTGCTGCCTTCCGGGCCCGCGCAAATAGCGACCAAATCCGCCTCGACGACCAGGAAGCGGTAACCAGCTACTTCCGCGCTCATATCGAGCGAGGCGTTGCGGCTCTCCGCACCGTGAAAAGCCTCGCCGCCCTCGCCGCCCTCCAAGATCAGATAGCGAGATCCAGGTCTGGCTCTTGATCTTGATCTACTTTCCGTGATCGCTCGTTGATGAAGGATAGAATTCCATCCAAATCGATGACCCTGTCCTGAAAGTAGTCTCGAAGGATCGAGAGACCTCCATTAGCATACTCCTGAAAAATCACGAGCCGAAGATCTTCGGCGTCGGCGGTTCCCCCAAGAACCTCTGATGAGTCCTGCTCAACGAGGCTAATCAAGTAGGAAACCCCGGGCCAACTGGGGGAATTTCCAAAGGTAGACTGATCGATTCCTTTGCCAGATTCGACGGCGACAAGTGGTTCGCGGCGTCGGTCCTGGATCCCAACTTGAGCGGCGAAAAGCAGCAACCGCCAGATCTCTTTAAAGACCCCCACCTGCTCGCTCGTGAGAGCCGAAATAATCTCCTCTTTGTCACGAGCTCGGTGGATACGCTTCGTGCCTGATGCCTTCTTCTCACTCATAACTCTTTCTTTCCCTTTCAGAATCCTAAAAACATCATTCGTAAGCTCAAAAAGCGCCTCACCGCTCGTGTTTGTCCGATTCGAATTCACGCATTTTCGCTTCAGCTCCGTGTCCAGAACATGCGGGGCATCAGCCGGATCCTCTGTCCCAAAGTCGTAGAGCCGCTGCGAGCAAATCTCCGAGAAGATCTCGCTCAAACTGCCGCTTCCACCGAGAGCCTCTAGGGCACGGAAGGCGGCATCCCAAATCGGGACTTCGTTCTTCATAGCTCGCGAATGGTGGTGAATTCCTCTTCGTTTGACATGAAATAGTGCTGAACCCGGTGTTCACCGATGGTCAGATCGGTCGATAGCATGCCTTCCCGAAGAGGACCGGTGTAGGAGAGGTAATAACGGCGACCGACCCTCCCAGAGTTCGTCAGTGCCTCGTGCACCGCGCCGTCGTATTGGCTCGGACTGACCAGCAGGATGACCTGAGGCGCGATCTCCGGAATGTATTGAGCCACCTCCTTGCGATACATGCTCAGCGAACCAAAAGGGGAATCAATGGCGATCGGATAGTCGGAGCCGGACAGTCCTTTAACGATCGTCGGGATCTTCGAGCGCCTGCTTGCGAGTGCGACCAGGCTGGCGATGAAGACGAGGGAGGTCACTGTGCGCTGCCCCGTGCTGAGCGCAGCATCGATCACCGCGTCGTCCCCGCCCCGATCCACCCCGACGACCTGCTTGCGGATGCGAAGGGTGAAGTCGTTGGCAAGTTCCGGCCAAAAGTCCTGCACAATGATCTTGCTGAAATGCTTCGAGATCTCGTCGTTCAGCAGCGGCCGAAGGTCCTCGGTTTCGGCCTTCAGAATCCGGTCGAGAATATCGACGCAATCCTCCACCGCCGCGACCCGCTTGCGGGCCAGCTCTGCACCCGCACCGATCTCCTGCATCTGGTGGATCTTGCCCTTGATCCGCTCGAGCTCATCGCGGAGGTGATCGAGCTTGCCGTCGGTCCTGCCGAGGTCGGCGTTTTTGCTGTCCCGATCGAGCAGCAGGCGGCTGCGCTTCTCCTCAAGTTCCCGTGCCTGATCACTGCCCTTGGTGATCTTCGGCGAGATTTCCTCGATCTTCTCCTCAAGGTCGGCGATCTCGCGGCTTGATTCCAAGCGGTCCAGGTTCACCTCGCGGAGCCGTTGATCGGTCTTCCTCGCGCCCTCTTCCAGAACCCCGATCGCGTGATCGAGGGCTCCCACCGCATTGTTGAAATCAGCATCCCCGGCGATCTCCATCAACTTCTCCACGGCGGCCCGGAACTCGGTGCCGGACCTGAGCTCGCGAGTACAGATGCATTCTTCGTTCTCCAGCAGATCGTGCAGGAATGTATTGAGCACCCGCGCCGGGATTTTTCCCTCTGCACGCAAACGTCGGACAATCTCCTGGCCACGCCTGACTAGCTCACCCGTAAAGAGTGTGTAGCCATCTTCGGCAATCAATTTGGCCAGTTTTCTCGAAGTCTCGTCGCGTCGTGTCCGGATCTCGGCCAGCTCCTTTTCGAGCTTCGCCCGCTTCACTGCCAGTTCGTGCGCCTCCTTGTTGGCTTCGAGGGAGGCGTTGATGAGCTTAACCTGGTCGGCGAGGGCTTCGATGTTCCGCACAATTTGCTTCCGGGACTCCTCCAACTCGGTCAGCTCCGTCTCGAACGCCTCTTGGGATGCCAGGAGTGTGCCCATCTCATCGCTGGTTGGTTGCCCCCTCAGCTCTTGTTTTAACTTGCCCTTCACGTTCGCATGATTGAGATCATCGATCGTGTCTTTCAACAATTCGAGGCCGAGCATTTGCCGGATCGCCGACGCCACCTCCTCGCTGCTGCGTTCCATCGCGAGGTAGTTGATACGCTCCCCGTTGAAGAAGAGAAGACGGCGAATCCCATCCGGGACGATCGCCTTGATCCGCTGCTGCGAGTTGTCCTGCTTAAAGCTCTCGCCGTTTCGGATCTGGACCAAGGACACCTCGGTCTGCTTGGGGTTAAGTCTCTGCTGGGCCAGCGTGAGGGAGCGGCGCAGGATGTAGCGGTCCCCCTCGTGCCTGAAGGTCAGTTCAACAGACGCCTCCGCCCGGTTCGGATCGCTGGCCTGAGCGGCCACGCTTTCCGTTAGGATCCGGTCGGGCATCTCGAAGTCGTCCGCTTGTCCATCGGTACCCATCAGCCCGTCCCGGCCGTAGAGCACCCACAGCAGCCCCTTAAGAATTGTGGTCTTACCCATGCCGATCTCAGCATGGACTACAGTCACGTTCTGCTCCGGGTTCGCGGAAAAGACCAATTCCTGCCGACCTCTGAACTGCCGGAAGTTCTCAAATACCATTCGTTCGAGGATCATTTGATGAAAGTTTTTACGGCTTGGTAAATGTCCTGGTGGATGTTGCTCTTCTTCTTCTTGTGCATGACTCTGCGCTCCTTCTCAAGGACGTCACGGATCAGCTTCTGAAGATCCTCCGGGGCCTCCTTAAAGATCTGCTGGGCGCGGGTGAGCTTGGCGGGTGGTTTGGATTCGTTGGACATGGCTTCAATTACTTGCAATTGCGCTCCTGATACGCTTTGCCAAATTCATTTCGAGACTCGCCTTGAACGGCTTAATAACATCAAGTGCCGCCTCAAGCTGCGCAACGCTCATAGCGTCGGAAATTGTGGCCGCAATCTGCTTGCCGGTCCTCAGCCCGGCTTCAAGATCCCTTGCCGCCGCACGGATCCCATTGCTAAACTCTGCATTCGTGGCAAACAAGTATACCGGACTGAGTCCTGAAAGAGACTCGTTGAGCCCGAGGCAACGAAGGTATTCCGACCATTTTCCCATCTTTCTCAGGAGTAAAAATTTTGCATACTCGGCAAGCAGCGTCTCCCTCTTCGTGGATGTCCCTTCGGAGGATTTTGCCTGAACAAAGATGCCTACATGCGCCAGGTTCCCCGGTCCAAACGCTCCAACAAGATCAATGCCCCCATCGTGTGACTGATCGGTAATGTAAATTCTCTCGCAGCCGATACAGAACAAGTAGCAGGCGACGTATCCAAGAAAACTGGCGCCGTCGCTTCGCCGAAGTCCCTTCAAGACATCAGGGAAGTGCTGCGGTATAGGGTCGCCGTCCGAGAGCTCCCGGAATCGATCATGCTTCCAGGTGATTACTGATTCACCGACAACCGCTACGGGCATTTTTACCCCGAGTGAGACCCATTCGTTCGACAAGTCTCGAATTTGATTGATTACGTTAGCTTTGTTCTTTTCAGCGTACTCGGCGCTCTCCATCTCGCCCAATCCTTGTTGACGAAGATAAATGGAAAATTCAAGGGCAAGGTTGATCGCCCTGGGAGGATTTGCTCCGAGGGCGATCTCTCGGATAACGTGCCGAGAGAAATCCCCAATATCTCGTCCTCCTGGTCTTGCCATCTCCTTAGATTTGGTCCGCTTCCGATTTTTCGCTTTCCGCCATTGAAATCAACGACTCTACGCGATTCTTGAGCCTCTCCAGCAATTTCAGAATCGCTTGCGGATTGTCTGCCAGTGCCGATGCCGGGATTTCATCTACCAACGATTCCGCAGTTTCTAACGCCGATTTCCAGTCGAACTTCTTGCCGGCGTCCCGCACCCTTTGGTGGGCTGTCTCAATTTCAATCTCGTGATTATCGATATCTGTGAGTAGAGACGTTTTCTCCGAATCGATGATCGCCCCGAGATACTTAATGTGTCGCGGATCATGAATTCGGCGTCTTCGTTCATCGTTTTCCTCATCGGGAATGATCCAATCGTAGAATTGATGAAGATTGTCCTCGTTCTCAAAGCGATTCGATGAATTGTTCCAACCAAGCCACGTCTTTACGGTTTTCTGCCGGATGGCCTCTTCAAAGAGGCTGTAGTACTTGTTGGCGGCCTTGCTGCTGTATTCAGGATCGTTCCGCATTTGCTCCAGCGCCTTGTATGTCCGATAACGTCTACCCACCGCTTGAGCTGACAATCCGAACATCTGCCCAGCTTGCGTTAGGGAAAGCCCATCTTGATCAATCTGATCGGCAACAAGCTTCCCCTGCTGTGCCGGCTCCCATTCCTTGATTCCTCCGATGTGTCGGATGCCTTGCAGAATCCAGGCAATGTCGCGTTTCTCGTCCCCGAGATAGACTAAGACGGCGATCTTATTCGTTCTAGCAAACAGATCTTTTAGATAGTCTGACTCCGGCTCGATGCCCTCTTCAGAAACGAGGCCCTCATCGATCTCCTTCCGCAAGGTTTTTAGGGCGGCGAGCCGTCGATTCCCCTCAATTACCACGTATTCACCAGGGCATCCGTCTAATTCTCTGACGACAATCCTGTCAAGAGGTAGAAAGCCGTTTCTAAGGATGCTCTTCTTTAGCTCATCGATTCCGTGACGACTGATTGATTCAAGTGATCGGGTTTGGTGCACCTCGTCGGCGACTTTGGTGTCGGGGACGAGGGGGAGGTCTTTCGTCTGTTCGGACCAAAACCGTGGGTTGTTCGGGTCAAGGTGGAGCTTGTCGATCGGAAGAAGCTCCTCTGTAAGAAGGTCGTTGTACATGGCGGCGGTTACTTGCTTGGGAGTGACTGTATAGCGAAAAATGGAGTAGAGCTAGGGATCGCCGAGAGTGTTGAAGCTGTTTCGAATTTCCTGAAGGGCCATCTGGGCCTCGGCGCCGTTGTCCGCCGTCGCACAAAACTCCTCGATCCGCTTGAGTTCGCGTCGGAAGAGCGACCTCTCAAGGTTGAAGGTGGCGGCATCCACGTCCGGATCGGGTTCCGGAGGGGCGATCACGAAATCGTAGATCTCGGCGAACTTCTTGCCCTCCGCCTTCCGGAGAAGGCGTCCACGTCGCTGGACGAACTGGCGGGGATTGGTGGAGCTGGCGAGAAGGAATCCCATGCGGAGATCGGGCAAATCAATCCCCTCATCTAAGCAACGGATGGCGACGACGCCATCTAAAAATCCGCTGGCCAGGTCCCGGAGGATCTCCTCCCGCTCGGCCGGGCTTTCCCGATAGGTGAAATTCCGCACCCGAAGGCCGTGCTTTTCTCCGAGCAAGCGCGAAACCGCCTGAATCTGACGGACTTCGTCATCACTGATCTTGTCCGTGGTGGTGCCGTCCCCGCAGTAGAAAATCGCCTTGGTCGGTTTCTCCGGCAGGGATTTCAGCACCTCGTCGAGGACGTGAATCTTGTTGTCGGCTCCAGCAAGAAGCCGGGCTCTCTTGATCAGCAGGCTCATGGCCGTCTGCCCAAGCTCCGGATTTTTTTCGGCCCCGGCCAAAAGCGGACCGAGGCGGGCCGAGAGATCGGCGTAGGCCGCCGCCTCGTCGTCCGTCAGATGGAGGACGCGAGGAAAATAGCGGTAGCGACAGAGGTGACCTTGGGCGATCGCTTTGGGAAGACCGAATTCGTAGATCACATCGCCAAAGTAGGAAAGCACGGCATTCGTCCCTTCAGGATCGAGGTGGCGCTCTGGGGTGGCGGACAGGCCGAGACGGAGTTTGATGCCTTCCGGGAGCTTTTCGCTGACCGCCTTTGCGCCTAGGTTGTGAACCTCATCGGCGATGAGCAGGTGGTGCTCCCGAGCTGCCGCTACGTGGGGCTTCAGGTAGGACTGGAAAACGTCGCTTTGGAACGTCTTGTTGGTCGTGACGATGGCATGAACGGAGGAAAGTCCCGCGCTCAGCCGCTGGTAGCCCTCCTCGAATTTCGGCTGCCACTGGTCCTTGCCCTCGAAGCACGCCAGCGGTCGAAGCCCGAACGCAGCCATTTCGCGCAGCCATTGCTTGCAGAGGTTGAGGAACGGGCAGACCACGATCAACACCATCGGGCGATTTTGCGGTTTCTCGGCGACCTTGCTCGCAAGCGAGAGTGCCGTGAGGGTTTTCCCGGTCCCCGTCGCCATCGCGAGGATTCCTTTACCTCCATTCTTGCTCCAAGCGCGAATCGCCTCCTTCTGATATTCTCGAAGGTTCAGCCAGTCGGGGATCGAGAAGTCGCGTTCCGTCCTTGGAAGCCCTACTTTGATCCCCATGCCCGGAGGAATCCGGTCGGGATGGCGGTAGCGATCGAGAAGTTCTTTGGACGCGTCGGAAAATTCGATCACTCTGACGCCGGGTGTCTTGTCCGCCCACAGATCCTCAAAGTGGTCGATCTTCGCCTGAACCCTGCCCTGGGAGTCCTGCCAGGAGGTAAAAACGTCAATGCTCTCGAAGTTCTCGATAAGTCCCCCGGCAGTCTCGTTCGAAGAACCGGTGAAAGCGACATGCCCACCGTGTTCGTCACTGAAGATCCCGATTTTTTCGTGATAGAGTCCGCGGCCGATCTTGCCTTCGGAGTCGACACGGAGGGCAAGCTTCAACTTCAGTCGTCCGGAAGCTGCCAGCCAGCCAAGTGCATTGAGCCGGTCGACCAGGATCGCGTCCTCGATCTCGTCGAGGCTGCGGGCGGTGATGGAGCGAAGAGCGTCTTCAGGCCGATCGAAAGCACCCTGCAGTGTTTCGACGTCCTCAGGCTCGAGGTGGGGCGAAACGATCAGTCGCATTTCCCCGTCTCGCGCGGCAAGGCTGGCGACTCCCCTGGCGGCCAGAGCCAGCCCCGCGCTCGTGAAATATCCGGCAGCGCGGCGATAAAGTGTCGCCCGCTCCATTGCGGGCACAAAAAAGCCTTTGACCAAATCGTCCCGACCGGTGCAGTAGGAGAGCCGAAAAACTTGCGTATCAAGGGCAGACATTGCGGCGAAATGAGATCTGTCGGCTCCAGAATACATGTGTTCGCCGCCCTGGGAAGTCGGCAGTTCTAGATTTGATCGGGATCTTCACACCCTTCCGCCAATCGTCTCGCAATGGCGAGATGCCACGAACCCGGTGTAGTGGTACTCACGACCTCCTTCAGCCGTTCACACCCGACCGCCGCAAAATCCTCGGTGATCCGACAGAGCAACTCCTCCTCGCGGATCACGGCTCGATCCCGTGACGCTGCGAGAGCAATGAGAAGGAGTTGGGGATAGCGGCGATCATCCTTGAAGATCTGAAAGTCGATGGGGTTCGGCTGCGTCACGAAGCGGGTGTCTCGAGTCGGGATTCGTCCGCCCATGACATCGAAGCCAAGAGCGGCGGCGAACACGATGAGGTCGGCGTAGGTCTCAAAGCAGACCTGTTCTGCCTCTGTGACCGCAGCTTCGTGGCGTCGGCACATTGCGAGGAAGGGCTTGGCAGCCTCAGGAATGCGGATCGAGGGCATCAGGGGCGGATCGTAAGGAGTTCGCTTCGAGAATGAATCTCACCGCCGGGCAACTCGACAACGAGGTTCTTGTCACCACCAGGCAGCGGATAGGTTCGCTCCGCCGGAGCGATTTTGGCGAGATTCTCTGCGGTGGTGTGAAATTTTACCGCATGGAGCGCAGCGGCTTGAGGCTCGAGGACACGACGGGCAAAGACCCAGTCCTCTTTCCAAAGCAGCACGACGACCTGCCGGGCTGATCCGGGAATTAGCTCGACGGCGGCTTGTTTGTAGTGCTCCTCCATGTTCCCAAGAGGTGAGTCCATGAAGAAGGAGAGGTCATCGATCCTCCCAAGTTGGACTCCGAGGGTCTCCATCTGCGAGTGCATCGTCTGCCGAAGACGGGCAAGTGCGACGACATAGGCCAGCGCAAGCAACTGCGACTGCCCGCCGCCAAGGTTGCCGGTCTTTGCGCCCGCTACGTGGATAGAGGGCAGTAAGGTCTTTCGGTCGATCTTGGCCCGGCTGCCGTCAGTTGCTTTGGAGTCGTATGCGGTCGATACGCTGGTCTGAAGGACACGATGGAAGTAGATCCCAAGCCGGTTGCGGCAGAGTACGAGGAGCTTCGCCAATCCATCAGCTTTCTCACGAGCGAGCTGGAGCTTCTTCACCGCATCGGGATTGACGCCGGCTTTGCGCTGAAGCTCGGCAACTTCCCCGTCAATTCGCTTGAGACTAGCTTCGCGTTTGGTGACTTCGCCACGGAAGAGGATCAGCCTGCGGTCGGATTCCTTCGCCGCCGCGCTGACACGTTTGAGTTCCCGTCCGATGCGGGCAATTTCCTCGTGTGGAACAAGAGCCAGGTCTTTGCGGGTTTGGTCCAAACGGCGTTTCGCCGACTCGCGCTGCTCCACAGCAGTCCGTCTCGCCTCGAGCAGGCCGCTTAGGCGCGAACTCATCCTTTCGGCACGGACTTGAATCGACATCGCACCGTCAGGACGCACCCAGTCCAGCAGCTTCCGGAGGCCCTCGCTCACGTCCGCTCGCAAAGTCTTCTCCCGATAGGCTTCCCAGGCTGTTCGGGTAGAGGCGCTGTGGGCGGTACCGCAGATGCAGGTCTCCCGGGTGACTACGCGATCGATGAAACCGGGGGAGATATCGGCCGGCAGGATGTTGTCCCGCTCCAACTCGGCCAGGATTGTGGAAACCGGCTCGATGGCTGCGGTTAGAAACGGGATTCCACGGCTACCCCCGATCTCGCGCACGATTTCGGCATCGGCGGCATCCAAAGCTTTCGTGGCATCCGCCGCTTCACGGCTGGCGGCGTCGAGCGCCGCTTTTGCTTCGACGGCAGCTTTCTCGTCACCGAGTTTGGCCAATGCTTCGGTGAGTTCCTCTTGATCTGTCTCAAGGGCCGCTTGCGTCTCCAGCTCTTCTTGGAGAGCACGATTCTGACTGTCGAACTGCCCCTGAACGTTCGCCCGTTCCGCGAGCTTCTTTGTCAATTCTTGGCTTTTCGCCGAAAGCTTGGCGATCTCCGCGTCAATTCGATCGCGGACGATGACGGCGGCTCTCTCTGCCTCCTTCCATTGGTCCTCATGCAAAAACATCCCCAAGGCTTCGCGGATCCCGGCGACTTCGCCAAGGACTTTGCCGTCGAGAGGCTCACCCTTGAAATAGAAGGCGTCGAAGAGAGCGCGCGGAATCATGGCTTCGAGCCGCGCCTGCCAGTTGGCCCGATCCTTTTCGGTCGAATCGACTCGATACCCTTTTGAGAACGGCTCGAGCCGGATTGCGTTCTTCACCCACTTTTCAGAGCCATGGCGATTGCACTCCAGGGTACGTCGCAAGGTCACACGCTCGTTGCCCGAAGTGGACTGGCGCTCGAAAGTGACCTCAACCCAAACCGAAAGGGATTTTCCCACCTCTGTCTCGGCTTTGGAACGATGGTTCGGCAGAAGAAGGAGTTCGGAGTCGTTGGGAAAGGCCTTCTCCCCGTAGAGCCAGAACTTCAGTCCTCTCAAAAATGAAGTTTTCCCCGAATTGTTTGGGCCTACGATGACGGTGAGGGCGCTCTCCCCGCTCGATGGCAGCGCGACGGCTTGGTCGCCGAAGTAGGCGAGGAAGTGGTGGAAGCGGATCTCATGAAGGATCATCGAGGGGGCGGGAAGGAATGGGATTCAGCGACGAATGATCTGCTCCAGCTTGGCGAGCTTCTCCTTCTCGTCCGTCGAGCTTGCGGACGATCCCGCGAAAATCGTCAGAGCGGGGCCGAAGAGCTTCGCGACATCCTCGCCACTCCTCTCGATCAACTCCTGAAGCTCCTGTATTGGGTTGTCGTCCGGGTCTTCCGTGTCCATGGTTCGAGCTGGAGTAGTAGCGTTAGGGTGCTTGATGGTGGGCATGTGACCCAGGGAGATCAAGCTAAAATCATGTTGGCTGGGCAAAAATGACTCTGGGGTGGGACCGTGGCAGGGGGAGAGGCCCCAGATTTCACCAGGTCCGGGCTTCTTCCCGTGCAAGTTCTCCTGAATCCGGACGGTGCGGCCTGGGCGGGTCCTTTCAAAATGTGGAAATCGCGGCACTACTTAGAAAAAGGGACTTCGCAAAAATTTAACGAGCGTTAGCCCCATGAATGTCCCACCCCCAATGTTAAACTAGCGCACCGATCTCGAGCCTCCCATGCGCCGACTCTCCAAATCAAAACTCATCGCCCATCGTCAGTGCCCGAAACGGCTCTGGCTGGAACTGCATCGCCCCGAACTCCGCGACGACTCGGGTGCCGAGGCGGTCTTCCGCATCGGCAACGAGGTCGGCGAGGTGGCGCGGAAGGTCTACGACCCCGAACGCTCGGGAACGGTCATCGAGGTCGCGGAGTGGGGCTATGAGGAAGCCTTCCGGCGGACGAACGAACTCCTCAAGGAAGGGGATGGGCCGGTCTTCGAAGCCGGGCTGTGTGTCGAGGGGGCTCTCGCTTTCGCCGATGTCCTGCTGCCGCTCCATGCCGAGGGAACCGGAGCGTGGCGGATGCTCGAGGTGAAGTCGACCACGGGAGTGAAGGACTACCATCGCGAAGACCTCGCGATCCAGACCTACCTCGCCCTGGAGTCGGGAGTGAACCTCGAATCGTGTGGAATCGCCCACATCGACAGCTCCTTTGTCTATGGGGGCGACGGCGATTACCGGGGACTGTTCCATGAGGAAGATCTCACCGAAGAGAGCCTTTCCTTGGTCGAAGAGGTGGAGGGCTGGATCGCAGGGGCGCAGGTGACCGCCGCGCTCGCCGCGGAGCCCGCCATCCCGATGGGTCCCCAGTGCTCGGATCCCTTCGATTGTCCCTTCGCCGCCTGGTGCTCCCGCGACCATCCGGTCGTGGAGTATCCGCTTGATTCGCTGCCGGGCCTGAGCGGCGCTCGGCTCGAGGCGATCGAGGCGCTCGGGATCACCGATCTGCGCGAGGTGCCGGCGCTGATGCTGACCGATCTCCAGAACCACGTCCGCGAAGTCACCCTTTCGGGTGAGACCTGGTTTGACCAGGAAGGCGCGGCGGCGGCGCTCGCGGGTCACGGGTTCCCGGCCTGGTTCCTCGATTTCGAGACGGTGATGATGCCGGTCCCGGTCTGGAAGGGGACGCGACCCTACCAGCAAATCCCCTTCCAGTTCAGCCTGCACCGGGTCGAGGCGGACGGGACGAAGGGGCATGAGGCCTTTCTCGACTTCAGCGGTGCCGATCCCTCGCGGGCACTGGCCGAGGCGCTCCTTGCAAAGACCGGAGGCGAGGGACCGGTCTTTGCTTACAACGCCACGTTCGAGCGCATGGTCATCCGCCAACTCGCGGCACGGTTCCCGGATCTGCAAAAGCCGCTTGTGGCTCTCGCCGATCGGATCGTGGACCTGCTTCCGATCGCCAAGGCGCATTTTTACGCGCCCTCGCAACACGGAAGATGGGGCCTCAAGTCCGTGCTGCCGGCCGCTTGCCCCGATCTCTCCTACGCGGCCCTCGACGGCGTCGCCGACGGGGAGATGGCGGTGGAAGCCTATCGCGAGGCCATCTCGCCGGAGACGACTGAGGCGCGGCGGAACGAACTCGAGCAGCAACTGCTCGCCTACTGCCACCTCGACACGTTGGCAATGGTGCGCTTGTGGGAGGTGTTCCGGGGTGGGTGAGGCTCTCTTCAGTTATTCCGACAGCGTATCCAGCCGGATCTCTCTTGACAGAATATTCCCACCCAGTTGACTAGCCGGTCGGGATACGCCCTCCCGGAATGAAACCACCCGATAGCCATGCCAAAAAAAACCGCCGCAAAACCGCCCGTCGCCTGGAAGCAATTCGTCCTGTTTTGGTGGATTGAAGCCCCCGGAAATCGGATGGAAACCTACCGCACCCGACAACCCGGCGACATCGAAGTCTTCGGCCCCAACCATTATCGTGTGCGCTTCCATCCCGACTCGGTGGAAGAATACCAATACGAAGTGATCATCCGCCATCACAAAGGGGAATGGTTGGTCAAGGTAGAGGATGACGTGGAGTTCTCGTCCTTTTATGACCAGGACGACTACTATTCGATATGGACCTGGATCGATGATACAAACCAAGAACTGTTCACGATCCGGGGCGAATTGAAGGATTAAGCCCTCAACCTCCGTGCCGGTTGGCCCGCTACTGCGGTCTTCGTGGGGGTGAGGTGGGTCACGTCACTGAGAGGACTCCGGAATGCTTGTGAGGTCTGGTCGCGCGCATGGCCAATCGAGTCGGAGACGAAGCCTGGCCGGGGGATCAGAAAATGGTTGATGGCGCGCGCCGCCCGACGCAAAACCCCGCAAACTGCTCCGCCAACGCCACCAACTCCTCCTGCTTCACCAAACCCTCGACCCACTCCGCAGGAATCGCGCCTTCTCCATGAAGGATCCCCGCTAACCCGCCGGCGACACATCCGGTCGTGTCCGTGTCGTCGCCGAGATTGACGGCGTGGAGGACTGCTTCGCCGAAGTCGTCATGCTGCGCGTTGACCCAGAGGGCGGCCTCAAGGGTGTCGATGACGTGGCCGGTGGAGCGGATCGTCTCCTCGGCGCGCGCGAAGAGGCGGTCGGGGTGGAGGGCGTCGAAGTGGTGGCGCTCTGCGGGTGTGAAGGTCCAATGATGCTCGAGGATCTCCCAGGCGAAGGCGGTGGCCTCTTCGATCGAGCCACCGTGGAGGAGGTCGCTGGCGACGAGGCAATAGAAGGCGCAGCAAAAGCGGGAGCGTTCGTGGGCGTGGGTGAGGGACGAGATCTCGGAGGCTTTGACGATGAGATCGGGATCATCGGCGTAGGCGAGGGCAATGGGGAGGATGCGCATGAGCGACCCGTTGCCGTTGGAGCTTTCCGAGGTGCCGCCGCATTCGAGCGGGGGCGTGCCGGAACGGGCGTGGGTCAGAGCCGAGTGGGTGGCGTTGCCGATGTCGAAGACGATGCCGTGTGGGGTGTGGCGGGCTTGGTCCAGCCAGAGGCCGAATTGGTGCATCACTGCGGCCGGGTCGTAGCCGCCGGAGTCGATCATGCCGGTCATGGTCGCGAGGATCATGGAGGTGTCGTCGGACCAAGTCCCGGCGGGCTGGTGGTGGGTGCCGAAGGCCCGCATCCCAGTGACGGGATCGGTCTGGCGGGCATTGCGGCTCTGGAACTCGACCGGCACGCCGAGGGCATCGCCGATCGCGGCACCGAGGAGGGCGGCGCGGACGACGGAGGGAGTGACGGTGCCGGCGGGATTCCAATCGCGGACGAATCGGCGTTGTTCGTCGGTCTCGGGGCTCTCGGAGAAGGCCGCCTTGGCGCAGGCCTGCCAGCGAGTGGTCAGGACCGCGAGGGCCTCGTCGCCACGATGCCCGAAGAGTTCGTTGAGGACACATCCGGCCACCGTGCCGGTGCGACCGCGTCCACCCCAGCAATGGAGGTAGAGGGTGCGGCCCCGGTGGCGTTCGCGCCGGATGGAGCGGAGGATGTCGCGCATCTCCTGGGTCCGCCGGGGCACGGAGACATCGCGGATGGGATGGCGGAGAAAGGTGAGTTCCCCGGGATCGATACCGAGCGAGGCGGCGGTGGCCAGGGCGATCTCGCGGTAGGGTTTCAGTTCGCCTTCCTCGGTGAGATCGAGGAAGACGCGGACGCCGGCCTGAAGGATCGCGGTCATGCCTTCGTGATCCTCGAGGTCGTCGAAGTCGCGCGGGTATTCACCACAGAGAATGCGTCCCGGCTCGAGCCAGTAGCTGTTGGGGAAGGGGGGAGTCATGCGGAAGGATCGCAGCCGAAGCGGCTCTGCGAACCGTTGGCAGCGGAAAGGAACTCTTGGAGGTGGGGCGTGAAGGCCGATGCTGGAGCTTTTTCGAATAGCTCCTCGAAGCTCAGGTGTTGGAGGGTGAACCGGTTTGTGAGGATGTCGAGGAGGTGGGAATCGTCGGGATACTGCCAGTCGCCATGCGACCGCTTGGGCATGCGCTGGTAGGAGCGTCGCCATTCGCGCAGGAGGATCTCCGGGTTCTTGTATTCATCGAGCTTGTAGTGATAGAGGCGGGACTTCAGCTCGGTGTCCTTGAAGATCCGCGGGGTGACGAGGGTGACCGTGACCCGATCCACCCACTGCTTGTTGATCTGAAAGGTGACGGCATTCTCGATCACCCGGGAGAGCTGGTTGCGGTGTTGGTCGTGGGTGACACTCTTCGAGATGTCGGAATACCACTTCATTTCACAAAAGGTGACGGACGAACCAAGCGACGGATCGTAGGCGATACCACCCTCCTTACCCTCACGCGGACCGATCGCACCGATGGCGAGATCCACGTTCGTGTTGCCTTCCTTGCTTCGGGGCGGCATGGGCAGAGCCTCGAGCCAGATAGGATGCTGGGCTGCCGGATCCACCGTGGCGCCGGAAAGGAGGGACTCAAGTTTGCGGATTCCGTCCCAGCCGGACGCCGCGTAGGAAACGCCGAGCAGAAACGTCCAGACAACCTCGTCGTAGAAATCCGGGTGGCGGGCCTCCAGTTGGTCGTTGAGCCGTCGAACGAGGTGGCTCCAACGGTCGTTCGTGATTCGGAAGAAGCTGCGTAGGTGATCGGTTTCGTCTTTAATCCAGGTTTGCATGAGAGGTTGCTTGATAGAGTTTCTTCGTCGTGGTGAGTGCTTCGAGGATTTCGGTCCGCAAGTCCTGTGGAGAAAGCACCTCCACCTGCGGCCCCCAGCTCAGGATCCACCGCCGGATCTCCTCGAAGCTGCTGAGTTCCAGAGTCATGACGAGCTCGTCGGCCTGCTTACCCTTCCACTCGATCTGCTGGCTGGGATGCCAGCGTCGCTCCGAGACGAGACGGGCGGCCCAACCGGTGAAACGGAGCCGGATGCGACGACGTTTGCCCCCGTCAGCCGGACTGTGCCAGACCCCGAAGCTGCCTCCGAGGTGGTCTTTCAGGGAAAAGTCGGCGGGACGGAGGAAGCGGACCTTCACGGGCCGGGCTCTGCGAATGCGCTGGAGGGCGAAGGTGCGCCGGGCCTTGCGATCGGGATCGTAGCCGATGACATACCAGCCGCCGTCGAACTCGGTGAGGTGATAGGGCTGGAGCCGTCGGGGCTCCCATTCCTCGCCGTCGATCTTACGATAGTCGAACTTCAGCTCGCAGGTCTCAAGGATGGCCCGAGCCACCTTTTCGAAGAGGGCGACATCCGCGGGCACGACCCCGGCATCCCGCGCCGTGAACACTTCGTCGAGGTCAGACCATTGGAAGGACACCTCGCCGACAAGGGTGGAGGAAAGGCGGCGGAAGCTTTCCCGCAGGGTTTCCTCGAGGGGAGATCCGTGGACTGGCGAGATCGCCTTCCGCGCGAGGAAGAGGGCGACGACGTCACCGACTGACACCTTGAGCAGGGGGAAGTCCTGCACGGGCCGCGCATAGTGGTAGCCGTGCTGGAGGCTGTCATACTCGATGGGCAGGCCGAGGTCCTTCTGCATGAAGGTGACGTCCCGCTGGATCGTTTTCGGAATCACCCCGATCTGTTCGCCGAGAGTGCGGCAGTTCGGAAAGCTCCCGCTCTGGATGGCCTGGTGGATCTCGAAGATCCGCTC
>Ga0172372_10002532_pt1 | contig 27681 bp, 24 predicted proteins | sample LakKiv5m_2_FD_114544 | JGI IMG/M metagenome (GOLD analysis project Ga0172372, IMG submission 114544) | Freshwater microbial communities from Kabuno Bay, South-Kivu, Congo - kab_092012_9.5m | ecosystem: Environmental > Aquatic > Freshwater > Lake | place: Democratic Republic of the Congo...
AGAGGTAATTGCTTAAAGAATCTAAGCGAGAAACTCACCTCAAAACTAGTTCTTCCTATAGAGCCGTCGTAGACTACGACGTTGATAGGACGGGTGTGGAAGCGTGGTAACACGTTAAGCTTAAAGTATAAAAATTTGCAAAACAGTGTTACAATATCCTATTAGTAGCTAGGTTACCTTAATTTTGTATAATAAAAAAAATTTTTTTTTAGCATAAATTAAAATTTTAAATAACATCTTGATATTATAAGATTTATTAAAAATATATTTTTAATAAATAATGAAAAAAAGAGTTTTAATTTGTGTTGCTCATCCAGATGACGAGACTATTGGGTGCGGAGGTGCAATAGCAGATCATGTAAAGAACAAGGATAAAGTTTACTGTGTTTATATGACAGATGGTATTAGTGCTCGACATTCTAAAAACAAAGACAATTTAATACATCAAAGAAAGAAAAATTCTTTATTAGCTTCAAAAATTTTAGGTTTTAAGTGGTTATCAGATTGTTGTGGCGACTTTCCGGACAACGCAATGGACAAAGTAAACTTATTGGATGTTGTTAAGATAATTGAAAAGGTTAAAAAAAAAATCCAGCCACATATTATTTATACACATAACCCTCATGATTTAAATATTGATCATAGAGTTGTTGCCGAAGCGACTTTAACAGCTTTTAGACCTCAGGCAAAAGAAGTCTGGAAAAAAATTTTAGCTTTTGAAATACCTTCCTCAACTGATTTTGCTTATTTTAAAAAAAATAAAATCTTTCAACCAAATTATTTTTTAGATATTAAAAAATATTGGAATAAGAAAAAAAAAGCACTACTGGCTTATAAAAAAGAAATAAAAAAATTTCCAAACAGTAGATCGTTAAAAGGAATTGAAATATTATCTAAGTTTAGGGGTATGCAAAATGGACTAGAGCAAGCCGAAGGATTTCAAATATTGAAACAAATTAAAAGGTAAAAATGTATAAATACTGCATTGTCTCCGTTACGAATTATTTTAAAAATAAAATTAAACAAAAAAATTTTATTCATATTACACATAAAAAAGATTTTAATTTAAAAAAGATAAATAATATTAATCCTCGTATAATTTTTGTTCCCCACTGGCATTGGAAAATTAATAAAGAAATATTTGATAGGTATATAACAATAATATTTCATTCCACCCCATTACCTTTTGGCAGAGGAGGGTCTCCGATCCAAAATATGATTCTAAGAGGTTTTTCAAAAACAAAAATTTGCGCCATTGAAGCAAAAGATGCAATGGATTCTGGTAATATTTTTTTAAAAAAAAATCTTTCGTTAGAAGGGAGTGCAAATGAAATTTATATGAGAATGTATTTTATTATTTTAAAAATGATTAGATTGTTAGCGAGGAATAAACTGCCTAAGGCAATAGCGCAGAAAGGAAAAATAGTTTTTTTTAATAGAAGGAAAGAGAATCAGAGTTACGTTGATTTTTCATCTTTAAAATTAAATAAAATTTATGATTATATTAGGATGTTAGATTTAGATTATGAAAAATTCCCAAAAGCTTTTACAAGATTAGGTCCTTATAAATTGATTTTTTCTAAAGTTAAAAAAGATACTAACAATAGTCTTGAGTGTCGACTTAAAATTGAACTAACTTAAAATCTACTTCGATAATTTTTTTACTAGTTTCGTAATAGAGGCATCGTCCTTATAAATTAATGACATAATTTTCGCAGCTTCTTTAGGACATTTTTTAAATGCCAGTCTTAAAATATTCATCCAATTTACATTGTTTTTTTTTCTAATATTTTCAATTTTATTAATTATTCTTAAGTATCTATTATCAGTTTTAAATATTTTTTTTTTCATGATATTTGTTGTTAAATGTTAATTAAAAAAAAAATTGCGTTTTTATTCGATAAAACTAATCCTTGGTTATTGAATTACATACCGCTGTTTAACAAATTAACAAAAAAAAATTATAAATATAATTTTTTTAAAGACTATACCAAAATTAATAATTTCGAAATAGTTTTTGTATTAGGTTATACTAGAGTTTTGCCAGATGATTTTTTAAAGAAGAATAGAATTGTTTTAATAATACACGAAAGTAACTTGCCAAAATATAAAGGTTTTGCGCCAATACAATGGCAAATACTAAAAAATAAAAAAAATATTACCAACTCGTTAGTGATGCTGGAGAATAAAGAAAAAGTTGACTCTGGAAAAATTGTTTTACAGAATAAGATTTTATTGAATGGTGACGAATTATACGATGAAATAAGAGATAAGCAATTTAACTCTACTTACAAACTTATAAAAAAATTTTTACATATTTATCCAAATTTTAAAATAAGAAAACAAAAAGGGAAAAGTACATTTTTAAGAAAAAGAAAACCAGGAGATAGTAGAATTAATATTAATAAAAATATAAAGAGTCAGTTTAACTTATTAAGAATATCCAATAATGATGATTGGCCAGCTTTTTTTTTGTATAAGAAGAATAAATATATCTTAAAAATATTTAAAGATAGTGAAATCCATTAATTTGAATTTTTCACTTAAAAAAATTTATTTTATTGCTGAGATTTCAGCAAATCATAATGGCTCTTTGCATCAAGCAAAAAAAATTATTTATATCGCAAAAAAATATGGGGCAGATGCTGTAAAATTACAAACGTACACTCCTGATACAATGACTATAAAAAGCAATAAATTAGATTTTAAAATTAGAGGTGGTTTATGGAATGGAAAAACATTATGGGATTTATATGAAAAAGCACAAACACCATTTGAATGGCATAAAGAATTATTTGATTATGCAAAAAATTTAAAAATTACCTGTTTTAGTACACCGTTTGATGAATCTGCAGTTGATCTTTTAGAAAATCTTAATTGTCCATTTTACAAGGTTGCTTCATTTGAAATGAATCATACTCCCTTAATAAAAAAAATAGCCCAGACTAAAAAGCCAATTATTATTTCAACCGGCATGGCAAATCTTAAGGAAATAGACATGGCCTATAAAACTGCCAAAAAAAATGGTGCAAAAGAAATAATTCTTTTATATTGTGTTAGTAATTATCCTTCAAAGATTTCAGATTTTAATTTTAATAATATTAAGATTTTAAAAGAAAAATATAATTGCAAAGTTGGTTTCTCCGATCATTCAACAGATAATAAAATTGTTGCTGCGGCGATTGCGGCAGGGGCAGAAGTTATTGAAAAACATATAGCTTTAGAAGGTCAAAAAAAAGGTTTTGATCTTTCGTTTTCTTTAAAGGGACGAGAAATCAAAGAATATATAAAAGTTATTAAAGACACATCTTTAATGATGGGAAAAAAATACTTTTTTAGAAATAAAAGTGAAAATCAGAGTTTGCAATTTAGGAGATCCATTTATGCGATTTCTGATATTAAAAAAGGAGAGAAGTTTACTAAAAAAAATATAAGAGTTATTAGACCGGGGTTTGGAATTCAGCCAGTTTATTTTGAAAAATTGATAAATAAAAGATCTCCTTCTGATATAAAGCGTGAAACACCCATAATGAAATCATTATTAAAAAAATTAAGAATTTTTATATGAAAATTATTCCTTATGGACGTCAATATATTGATTGCCAAGATATTGAACTTGTTTCTAAAGCTTTAAAAGAAGATTTGATTACAACAGGCCACTATGTAAAAAAATTTGAGAATAAAATCTCAAAATTTTTAAAAGTAAAATATACCGCATCTTGCAATAGCGGAACTTCAGCTCTTCATTTAGCTTTAATGGCCATAGGTCTTGAAAAGAATGACGTAGTAGTTATGCCCGCTATAAATTTTATAGCGGTCTATAATATGGCGAAATTAATGAATGCTAAAATTTTTTTAGCAGATGTTGATTCTTTAACTGGGCAGATGACTCCACAAACACTATTAGAATGTATTAAAAATAATAGATTAAAAAAGATCAAGGCAATAGTTACAATGTATTTAGGAGGATATCCGGAAAATATTATTGAATTTTACAATATTAAGAAAAAACTTAATTGTTATTTAATAGAAGATGCATGTCATGCTCTGGGAGCAAAATATTTATTTAATAAAAAATTTTTATCTATTGGATCCTGCAACCATTCTGATATTTCGACATTTTCTTTGCATCCAGTTAAGACAATTACTTCCGGAGAAGGAGGGTTGATAACAACAAATAATAGAGTCTTTTATGATAGAATTGTTTGTTTAAGATCTCATGGCATTCTTAAAGATAAAAATTTTCATTGGAAGTATAGTTTAAGCAGACCAGGTTTTAATTATAGAATTAGTGATGTAAATTGCGCACTTGGCATAGGGCAATTAAAAAAAATAAATAAATTCCTAAATTACAGAAAAAAAATATTTAATGTCTATAACATGGAACTAAAAAAAATTATTAACGCTATTACTATTCCTTCTTATAAAATAAGCCAACCATCTTATCATCTATTTTTAATATCAATAAATTTTAGAAAAATAAGATCTACAAAAGATAAATTTTTAAAATTTTTGAGAAAGAATAATATATTTTGTCAGTATCATTATATTCCGATCTATAAATTCAAATTATTTAATAAAAAAATAAACTTAAACTCTTATAAAGGAACAGAATTTTATTACAAAAATACTATAAGTTTGCCTATTTTTTATGGCTTAAATATAATTTCTCAAAGAGCGATAATAAATAAAATTAAATTTTTTTTAAATAAATAACTTCATGAAATTAGTTGTAGGTTGCGCACAATTTGGAATGAATTATGGTTTATTTAATAATAAAAAAATAAGTGGTAAAGAATTTAAAAAAATCGAAAAATTAGTTCTTAAATCAAAAATAAATTTTATTGATACAGCAAGAAATTATGGAAATAGTGAAAAAATTATTGGAAACAGTAAGTTAAATAATTTGCATATAGTTACTAAAATAAAACTACCAAAAAACAAAAATATTAACGTTAAAAATTGGCTATTAAAAGAAATATTTAAATCATTAAGTCAATTAAAAATAAAAAAAATTTATGGGGTATTAATACATAATTACAAAGATTTATTGGGAAAACATGGAAAAAATCTCTTACTTGCTTTGCACGAACAAAAAAAAAAAAAAATTATAAAAAAAATTGGCGTATCTATTTATGACACGAAAGAAATAAAAAAAATTTGGAAATTCTGGAAACCAGATCTTATTCAAGTTCCGTTTAATCCACTAGATAATAGAATATTAGATTCAGGCTGGGTTGATATTTTAAAAAAAAATAACGTAAAAATTTTTGTAAGATCAATTTTTTTGCAAGGTCTTTTAATTAATGAAGATAGTACCTTTAGAATTAATAAAAAGTATAAAAATTTATTAAATAAATTTAAAAATTGGTGTTACAAAAATAACATCTCTTTAATACAGGCATGCCTTCATTTTGTTAAGCAATTTAAAAATATTGATTATATAGTAGTAGGTTTTAATAGTTACAATCAATTAAAAGAAATAATTTATTTTTTTCAAAAAAAACAGATTATTATACCTAGAAAATTTTCTACCAATAAATTAAGTTTTATTGATCCAAGGAAATGGAATTAAAAAAAAAAAAAGTACTGGCTATTATCCAAGCACGCTATAACTCTACAAGATTTCCAGGGAAAGTTGTAAAAAAAATTAACGGCAAAACCGTTTTAGAAATTTTAATTAAAAGATTATCCAAATCAAAATATATTTCAAAAATAATTGTTGCCTGTTCAAAAAATCAAAAAGATAAAGCAATATCTAATATTTGTAAAAAATTAGGAGTTAATTATTTTATTGGGTCCGAGAATGACGTATTAGCCAGGTTTTATAAAGCGGCAAAGAAATATAATGCAGCAAATATTGTAAGAATAACTGCTGATTGTCCTTTATTGGATTATAAAATAGTTGACGATGTTATTAGTAATTTTTTTTTAAAGAGAGTAGATTACGCCTCTAATATTCATCCACCTACTTTTCCAGACGGTTTAGATGTTGAAGTATTTAAATTTAGCGCTTTAAAAGAAGCGTATATTAAGACTCGACAATTTATTGAAAGAGAACACGTTACTCCTTTTATAATCAATAATAAAAAGTATAAAAAATTTAATTTGAAAAACTATAAAGACTATTCTTTTTTAAGACTAACTTTAGATGAAAAAGAAGATTTTTTATTAATAGAAAAAATAATAAAAAATTTTAAAAATAATTTAAATTTTAATTTAAAAGATATTTTAGCTTTACATAAAATTAAAAAAAATTTTTTTTTAATTAATAGTCATTTAGTAAGAAATGAAGGATACAATCTTAATACTGGTCAAAAAATGTGGAAAAGGGCAAAAAATGTTATTCCTGGAGGAACAATGTTATTTTCAAAAAACCCAGATCTATTTTTACCAAAGTTTTGGCCTGCTTATTTTGAAAAAACCAAAGGCTGTAATGTTTGGGATTTGGAAGGAAAAAAATATTTAGATTTATCAATGATGGGGGTTGGAACTAATATTTTAGGTTATTCTAGAAAAGAAGTAGACGATGTAGTTAGAGGCGTTATTGACAAAGGTAACATGTCAACTTTAAATTCAAAAGAAGAAATATTTTTAGCAGAAAAACTGATCCAAATGCATCCTTGGGCAGAAAAAGTTCGCTTTGCAAGAACAGGAGGAGAGGCTGCAGCAATAGCAGTCAGAATTGCGAGAGCAGCTACAGGAAGAGAAAAAATTGCCATATGTGGCTATCACGGGTGGCATGATTGGTATTTGTCGGCAAATTTATCAAATTCAGAAAACTTAAATTCACACTTAATGAAAAATTTACCGATTCAGGGGGTTCAAAAAACTTTAAAAGATTCTTCATTCGTTTTTGAATACAATAATTTTAAACAATTAAAAGAAATTATTTCAAAGAATAAAATTGCAGCGGTAGTTATGGAAGTTTCAAGAAATGAGGAACCTCAAAAATATTTTTTAGAGAATATTAGAAATTTGACAAAAAAAAATAATATAGTTTTAATATTTGATGAGTGCACCTCTGGATTTCGAGAAACTTTTGGAGGATTACATCTTAAATATAAAGTAAATCCAGACTTAGCTACTTTTGGGAAAGCTCTGGGCAACGGATATGCTATTAACGCTATTATTGGATCAAGTGTTGTCATGAATTATACAGAATCTACTTTTATCAGTAGCACTTTTTGGACGGAAAGGATTGGCTCTGTAGCAGCTCTTAAAACTTTAGAAGTTATGGAAAAAATAAATTCTTGGAAAATAATTACTAATTTAGGAAAGAGAATAAAACGTAAATGGCTTAAGACTGCTTTAAAATATAATTTAAAAATAAACATTCAAGGTCTTAATGCTTTACCTAGATTTAATTTTAAAAGTAATAATAATTTAAAGTATAAAACATTTATTACTCAAGAATTTTTAAAAAGAAAAATTCTCGCATCAAATTTTATTTATTGCAGCGTTGCTCATAAGCCAAAGATTATTGAAAAATATTTTAATATTTTAAAAAATATTTTTAAAAAAATCAGTTATTGTGAGACAGGTAAATTACAAATTGACGATTTATTAAAAGGACCAGTCTCAATTTCTGGACTAAGAGAATATAAGCATTGATTTAACACAGGCTAAGTAATATTTTAAATAAATGTCGATAAGAACAAAAAATATAAAAAGTTTTTTTAAAAATAAAACAATTTTAATAACCGGAGGGACTGGTTCGTTTGGAAAGCAATTAGTATCTTATCTTTTAAAAAATAAATTTCCCCTACTAAAAATAATAGTTTTTAGTAGAGATGAATTTAAACAATTTGAGCTTTCTAAAATATTTCCTGAAGAAAAATATCCCTGTATGCGATATTTTATTGGAGATGTTAGAGACAAAGATAGATTGATGTTGGCTCTACAGGGAGTTGATTATGTAATTCATGCGGCGGCTTTAAAACAAGTCCCAGTAGCAGAATATAATCCATTCGAAGCGATTAAAACAAACATAATTGGCAGTCAAAATCTAATAGAATGCTGCTTAAATAATACAGTAAAGAAAGTTATTGCTCTTTCAACCGATAAAGCTGCAGCTCCATTAAATTTATATGGAGCAACTAAATTATGCTCAGAAAAATTATTTATTACTGCTAATAATATAATAGGAAAAAAAAAAATATCTTTTTCGGTAGTAAGGTATGGCAATGTTCTGGGTAGTAGAGGTTCGGTAATTCCAGAATTTTTTAAACAGAAACAGAGAGGTACATTATTTATAACAGATAAAGAAATGACAAGATTTAGTATTAGTTTAGAAGAATCTGTTGATTTTGTTATGCTTGCACTTATATCTAGCGTAGGAGGAGAAATATTTGTGCCTAAAATCCCTTCATTTAGAATTATTGATCTTGCACAGATAATATCATCAAAAAGTAAGATAAAGTTTACAGGAATTAGAGCTGGGGAAAAAATTTATGAGGAGTTGATAACTATTCCAGAAAGCCTAAATACATTTGAATCAAAAAATTATTACTTAATTCTACCATTTTTACACAAAAAGTTTTCATTTTTGATTAAAAGATTAAAAAAAATTACAAAACCTTTTTCTTACAATTCTTCAAATTGTTTTATTTTAAAAAAAGAACAAATTAAATCTTTATTAGTTAAAAATAAATTTATTTAATAAAAATTTAATTTTATTTTTTTAAATATTCAAAAACTTTTACTTGATCACAAGAATGTTTGCATTTGTGTCCATTTGGAAAACTACCATTAATATGCATCTGTCTGAATTTTTTATAATTATCTCCGTTCCAGATTTCTTCCAAAGTATTGTCTTTTATGTTTCCAAGAACAATCTCATTATTAGAGATCTGCGTACAAGGAACAACATTTCCATCAGCCATAACTGTTAAAGAAGTCCAAGGATATTCACAATATTGTTTTGCATAGTGTGATTTATTTTCGAGACCTTGATCTTGCTCGAATAACCATCTGTTATCTTGACTTTTAATATAAGCATAAACATCCATATCTTTCCAAAAATCTAAAAAGTTATTTTGTAATTTAATACTTTCAGGATCTTTTTTAAATGAAATCATGCATGGAACAAAAATAGTATTGTAAGAATTTTTTTTTTTTATGTCTAATAAAGTTTTAATTTTTTCTATCGATTCATAATAATTAGATTTTTTCCCTCTTATTGATTTAATACTTTCATCATCCATTGCATCTAAAGAAAATTTTAAGACGTTTAATCCATTTTTCATAGCTTCTGTCGCTTTTTCAATGGTCATAGTAGCTGGGGTGCACGAAAAATAGGTTGGAATATTTTTTTCTTTGCAGAGTTTAATTCTTTTAATTAAATTTTTATCTAAAAAGGGCTCTCCATAGCCGTGTAAAATAAGATGACTTGAAACTACTGAAAAATAAAATCCATTTTCTGATATTTCTTTATTATCAAAATTGGTGTTATTTTTTAACCATAGCCAAAACTCTTCAATCTCAGATTTTGAATAGGCCTTTATATTGGACAGCGCCTCCTCAAACACCTGGTCATCAATCCATATATTTTTTCTTTTCATATAAATTGTTCTTGGGCACATAACGCATGTCATGTTGCAATAGTTGGTTGTTTCTATATTAAATATCGTAGGCCTTTTATTTCTTATAAGTTCAAATTCTCTTTCAATTTCTAGAGTATTGTCTTCAGAAAAAACTCTATCAACAATTTTTTTTTTGGTTGGAAAAGTTTTTTTAAAAAAATTTATATCAAACATAAACTATAATATCTTCAAATTGATTATTTAGTTTGTTATATAAAAATTTTTTGAGTAGTACAAATTTTAATCTGCAAATACATGAACAAGTTAAAAAAACTTATCAATTGTATTTACTAAATTTTTTAAATCTGACTTTTTGTCTATATCTATTGATTCATCCTCAGAAACGCAAAGTCCCATTATTTTTTTCCCAGATATAGATTTAACATTGTCTTTATAGTTAATTCTAAAAAACTCAAAATTACCAGTTTGCCAAAAAGTAATAGGTAATTTTTGTCTTGGCATATTATATGCTTCATTTAATTTATTTTTAATTAATGGATAAAGACGATTATTTTTTTTATACCACATTTTAAAAGGTGTAATAGGAGACTTTATGACTGCCCTAATTGAATTATATTTCAAATTTTTTTTAAATATGTTGTAAGCTTTATTTAGAGATGTTTTTTTTCTTATCGGAGATGTTGGTCTGAGAATTAGACCAATTTTAAATGTAATTTTTTTTTTGTGATAAAAATTTAAAGCATGATTAACAAACTCAATATCTAGTGAATATTTTTTAGAATATTTTTTTGGTCTTAAAATTATTTCGTTTAATCCAAATTTTTTGCAAGTTTTTGCAATATTTTTGCTATCAGTAGAACATGCTGTTATCTTATTTTTTTCATTAATAAAATTTGAAGCTTTGTATGAATAATAAATTAATGGTTTCTTCTTAATAAGAAATAAGTTTTTATTTTTTATTTCAACACTACCAGTTTTGGCCGGTATGATTATTAAAAGATTTTTTTTAATGTAATGTGTCAGATTATATTTAAGAAGATATAGTTAGAATTATTAATTCTGTTGTTAATTGATTTATTAGCATATAAATTTATTATTTATTATTTCTATGACACATTTTAAGAATTATTAATTTTATACAAATCTTAATGATTTTAGATTCTACAATAAAAAAACCAGTTTTAATAGCTGAAATAGGAATTAATCACAATGGAAGTATAAAAATAGCAAAAAAATTAATTGACCTTGCGAAAAAATATAATTTTGATTTTGTTAAATTCCAAAAAAGAGATTTGAGTATTTGCATTCCTGATTTTCAAAAAAATATTACAAGAGAAACTCCTTGGGGGATAATTAGTTACTATGATTATAAAAAAAAATTAGAATTTAGCTTAAGCGATTATAAAGAAATAGATCGATATTGTAAAAAAATTAGAATTAAATGGCTCGCATCTTCATGGGATGAAAAAAGTCAAATTTTAATGAGAAAATTTAATTTTTCGTGCAACAAAGTTGCTTCTGCAATGATTACAAATATTAAATTTTTAGAAATTGTTGCATCAGAAAAAAAATTAACCTTTATTTCAACGGGAATGTGTAATTTATCTCATATAAAAAAAGCTATAAGCATATTTAGAAAGAACAATTGTCCCTTCGTATTGCTTCATTGTGTATCAACCTATCCTTGTCCAGAAGAACATCTTAATCTTTTGATGATACCAAAATTAAAAAAATTATTTAAATGTAAAATTGGTTATAGTGGTCATGAAAGTTCTGTTAGTCCAACAATTTTAGCGTGGCACTTGGGTGCTTGTGTTATAGAAAGACATATAACTTTAGATAGAGCTATGTGGGGAACTGATCAAGCGGCATCTTTGTCTGAAGAGGGTATAAAAAATTTAACAAATGTTATCAATAAAACTTCATCTATTCTTGGAAACGGAGTAAAAAAATTTACTAATTCTGAGAAAAGTATATCAAAAAAATTTAGATATTGGTTATAAATTCATATAATTTTAGTTTCAGTTAGTAATTTTGCTGAATCCTCAATATTTATAAATGTATTTTTTTTCTTTTTAACACAGTAAATAAAATATTTGATTTCATCTATAAACATTTGGTTTCTTTTAAATTTTTTATAAAAATATTTTCTAGTAATTCCTTCCTTTTCTATAGTCAGTAAATTATTATAGTACATAAATTTAACTATCCCTTTTTCACCAACTATTTTAAGAAATCTAAATGGTCTTTTTTGAAGATAATCAATATGTATCAGTGCATTTAACCCTGATTTGAATTTCAATAAAAAATCAGAAGAAGAATTCGAACTAATATGTAGATGACTTGATTTAATATTTTCCTCATGAGTTCTTTTAATTGGTCCAAGAAACCATCTAAGCAAATCAAGATCATGACTTAAGGTTAAACTTGGTCCACCACCATTTTTTTGAGATGCGTAACTTTTTTTAAAATTTTCATTTGGATGCCAATTTGGTAAATATTCGCTCCACTCACTGTAAGCATAATATATTTTACCAATATAATTTTTTTTAATAATTTTTTTTATTTTAACAATAGCAGGATGAAATCTCATCATATATCCAACCATATTTATTAATTTTTTTTTTTGGATAATTTTTTTTAAGGAAAAAATTTCCTTTTTTATGTGCCCTATTGGTTTTTCAATAAATAAATTACAATTATTTTCAGCACATCTAATTGCTGTTTTGCAATGAATATTAGTTGAATTGCAAATAAGCGCAATATCAGGATTTTGTTTTAGTGCTTGATCTAATTTTTTGAAAATTTTTATTTTTTTAAATTTATAAACCTTGTGTAAATTTTTTTTTTTACTACAGAATATTAAATTTTTATAACCTAATTTTAATAAATTTTTAGCGTGTCTTTGGCCAATAGAACCAAGGCCTATAATAAGAATTTTCAATTTAATAAAAAAATTATTTTAACTTTTTTCATTTGGAAGTTTCTAAAAATATATCTTTTGTATATTTTATTAAAAAAAAATTTAATTATTATTTTGAAATTAAATTAAATTTTTTATACTATATAATGAGTAAGTATCAAATAAAAAAAAATATAAATTAACAATTAAAAAATATTATATTTTTTCTTAAGATATTTTATAATCATATCAGAGCCATGAATTCCTGGCTGATGAATATTATATTTAGAAATATATTTTTTATATCTAGAAATATTATCATTTAATTCATTTATTAACTTTGTTTTATTAAGATTATCTTGAGTATCCATATACTTATAACCAATCAATTTAGAAAATTGTGATGAATGTATTTTTTCATTTTCACTCATAAATTTCGAATGAATTCCAATAATCCTTTTATTTAAAACTACAGCATCGATGATAGACGAAGAATCAAAAACAGTTACAATGAAAGCTTTATAAATGTATTCTCTAGTAACAAATTTAAATACTTTAAAATTTTTAAAATAATTTTGATGTTCTGTTAAATTATAAGAGGGGTGAATACATACAATAACTTTTTTTTTATAAAGTTTTGATAGTTTAAGTAAAAATTTTTCTAGATAAAAGTAGTGATTATTTAGAATTTCAGAGTTTCTATATCCAACTAAATCAGTTTCGTGGTAATAATTTAAACTTGCATCGAGATGCACAATATATTGTTCACTATTTTTAAATTTATTTTCTAAGTATATATCGTAGGCACGGCTATTTACTAAATGTATTTTTTTTGTATATAAAAATTTATTTTTGTATAAAAATTTTTTAATTGGATTTTTTAAAATTTTATTTAAGTTTACACTGTTAGAAGTAAAACGAATGTCGATTTTTGGCAGCAATCCAATAACTGATAGTAATTTTATTATCAATCTTGGCCATTTTTTTTTAAGGTAATATATTAATGTTTTAATCGGGTATTGATAAATATCAGTTATCTGAGTTAACTGAACATTACCTATATTTTGAATTATTATTTGATTAAAATTTCTTATTGAAAATAAGATTTTAATATCCGTCAAATAGTTTTCAAGATTATTTATAAAAACTAGATTTTTGTTTTTTAAAAAATTTTTAAATTCTTGAATGTTTTTAGGACTGAAGATAATTACTTTTTTTGAAAAAATTTTTTTTATTTTATATAGATCGTATTTTTTTTTTTTATAAAATGTGCAGTTTTGAATATTGATTAAATAAATGAAATCTAGTTGCGATGTAAATTCATTTATAAGATAATCCCAATTTGTTTTAAGATTTCTTATGCGGTCGAACGATATAATTATTGCTAATCTTTTCTGCTCTTTTGTTTTAGATTGGTAATTCAATATATATTTTATAGTTTTATGTAAGTTATATTATATTTGTTAGAAAAAAATTTAACAGTTAAAAAAATTAAGTTTTTTAGTCAGCAAGCTTTGCAAGTAATTTATTTATAAGATGTAATTTTTTTTATTTTAAATATAAGTATGTTTATTAATAACTTAAATATGATATATTTTCAATATTTAACCTGTTTCATTTATTAATTAAGATAATCAAATTAATTTAAACACTGTCTTAGCAAAATTTTATTTTACTAGTAAATAGTTAATATAAATTAAAAATGAATAAATTTATTCTAGGAATTCAATCTTATGCAAGCCATGATTCAGGTGCAGCTATAATTAAGTACAACACTAAGACCAAAAGATCCGAATTTATAGCCATAAGTGAAGAAAGGTTATTAAGAAAAAAATATCCATACACTTTTCCATTATTGTCAATACTTTATTGTCTAAATTATTTTGGTTTAAAAGATTTAAAAAAAATAAATTTATTAGTTTCTGACTGGATAAGAGAAAAAAAATGGCATAGATCAGGACCCTCTTATGACTACTCAATGTTTGATTACATAAAAAAAAAATTAAAATTAAATCCAAAAAAAATAATTCAAATTGATCATCATTTAGCTCATGCCAGTAGTGTTTATTATACAAGTGATTTTAAAAAAAGTTCTATATTAATTGTAGATGGAAATGGTTCAGATATTGAAACAAATAGTTATTTTTTTGGTTCTGAAAATAAAATTAAATTATTAGAAAATTTTAAGTTTGAAGGAATTGGTACACTTTACAAGGAAGTTTCAAAATCCATCTTAAACTTTGGTACCGGTGGAGAAGGAAAAACCATGGGTTTAGCGCCATATGGTCAAAAAAATAATAATATTTTTATTAAGTATCGATTAAAAGGAATAGAAACATATTTTACACAATTTTTAAAAAGAATGCCTCATAGTGATATTTTAAACCATTTAAATGATAAATTTAGAAATAAATTTATTAATATAAATTTTAAAAAAAGAAAAAAAAATCAATTACCTTTAAAAATTCATAAAGATTGGGCTTTTGCAATTCAAAAGTTGACTGAAAAAGTTATGATTCATTTATCCAATGATCTTTTTAAAAAAACTAAAAACAAAAATATTTGTTTGGCTGGTGGAGTAGCCCTAAACTCCGTTGCCAATGAATCTATAATGGGTCAAAAAAATTTTAGTAATATTCATATATTTCCAGCGGCTTCGGATTCTGGCGTTCCATTTGGTTTAGCACTGTGGGGTTATCACAATAAATTTAAAGCAAAGAAAAGAGTTAATTTTATAAATGCGTACACAGGAATTAAGTATTCAAATGAATTAATCATCAATTTACTTGAAAAAAATAATATAAATTTTTTAAGAACAACACCGTTGGAAATTGCAAAATTAATATCAGAAGGTGCAATTATTGGACATTTTAATGGGGCTTCCGAGTATGGTCCTAGAGCACTAGGAAATAGAAGTATACTTGCTGATCCTAGGAAAAAATATCTTAGAGATTATATAAATAAATATGTCAAAAACAGAGAATTATTTCGTCCATTTGCCCCAGCTGTTTTAAAAGAATTTTCAAATTTATACTTTGGAATTAAAGATTCGCCATATATGTTAAGAGTAGCAAAAACGAGAAAGCCATTTAAAATTCCTGCTGCTATACATATAGATAATACTGCTAGGGTCCAAACAGTTACCAAAAAGCAAAATGAAAGATTTTATGATATTATAAATGAATTTTATAAACTTACAAAAGTTCCTTGCGTTTTAAATACTTCGTTTAATGGAAAAAATGAGCCTATAGTAGAGACGCCAGAGGATGCATTAATAACTTTTTTAGAGAATAGAATTGATTATTTAATATTAAATGATTTTTTAGTTAGAAAAGATCATCTATCAATTATTAACAGAAATAGGCTAATTTATACTTTAAAAAATGAAAGGAGCAAAAGAATAACAGCAAATATTAATTTAGCATTAAATAAACTTTGTAAAAAAACTAATATTCAAGAATATAAAAGAAATAAGTATAAATTCCAAAGAAAAGCAATTTATCACTCAATAATTAAGCCAGTTGATTTTTATAGAAAATTTTTTAAAAAAATTAACTTAAAAGAAAAAATTCTTATATTGGGAGAGTATGAGCATACAAAAGTATTATTAAATATTGTAACAATAAAAAAACATCAAAGACAGAATATAGATTACCTTCCTATTGATAAAAATAAAGGCAAGATTAGTTTAAATTTAGTTAATTCGATTAATAAAAAGTACGACAAAATATTATTATCAACTTACAATTATTGTTTTTACAAAAAAATAGGAAATATAGAAATCAAAAAAACTTTTTTTAATCCATATGATAATTCAACAAGATCTATTGAAGATTATTTTAAATTTAAAAAGTATAATATTTTTAAAAAAATATGATTGTTCTTATAAAAAAAAATATTTTTTTTTTTTTAGCTTTTTTTAATTGTTTGCTTTTATATCAGGTACAGGTACTTAGGCAAAAAAATTTATTTATTCAATATCTTATTAAAAATGTAAGTTTGTTAAATTTGTTATTATTTTTAATAAATAGAGAAAAATTCAATCCGATAAAACAGGAAGATTTTAGGAGATATATAAAATTAAATTCAAAAAAATGGAATAGTATTAAGTTTTCTAATCGTAGTTCAAATGAAATAGTATTAGTTGAGTCTTTGCTCAATCATCCTGCTTACCCCATATCTAATGCTATTATAGGAAATTATTTAAAAGAGATTGATGGATCTAAATTAATCGGTTTAGTTAAATTAAATGATCTTCATAATGAGGTAATTTTGAGAAGTTTTGGCATTACAAAATTTATTTATTTAAGGCCGATGAGTATTTTTCAGAATTTATATTATACTTATAAGGCTTTAAGAATTTTAGGTTCAAAAAATATTCAACAGGTAATCAAATTAAAATTTAAAGGTATTGACGTAGGCATGCCTGCGTATGATAGTTATATTAGATACACTGGTAACCCAACTTTAGAAAAAATAAATTTTAAGTTTAGATTTTTTTTTATTGAAACACTTTATTTTATAGATTTTTTTTATAAAACTTTAAAGGAGCACCCTAATATTAAAAAAATGACTCAAGCAGAAATTAATTTTTCACCTGGCAATAATTTATTTCAAACATTTCTTAAGCAGGGAGTAAAAATTTATAGTAAATTTGGTAATGATAAAATCACTATTAGGATTTATAATAAATTTTCAGAAAAATATCTGAGCAGACCAAAAATTCCAAATATTTTATACAATAAAATTTATAATTTAGTTCATAAAAAATTATTTAACGCAATGAATAAAAATATAACTCTTAATACTCAACATTTAAAAAAAGAAGTAGGTTTTTGTTTAAGAGTTTCTAGTCAAAAAAATTTACAAATAGACAGGCTTCCTTTAGTTTGCAAAAAAGAAATTTTAAATTTATTTAAATGGGATAAAAAAAAAATTGGCATTATATTCTTTCATCATTTAACAGATATTAATTATCATCACGGTCCAAGAAAAGTATTCAAAGATAATTATAATTGGGGAAATTTTATTTTAGAAAACCTGAATAAAAATAAAAAAGTTAATTGGATTTTGAAACTTCATGGAGCAGAAAATTATTATACTAGTAATTTTAATTTAACAAATAAAATGTCTGAACTCGAAAATAAATCCTCTAATATAAAAATTTTTCCAAAAGAGATAAACCCCTCATCATTGGTTGATATAATTAATTTTGGCATAACATCACATGGCACGGCCGCTTCTGAGTATCCATGTTTTGGTATAAATGTTTTTTTTTCTGAAAATTCTGATTTTTCAAATTTAAAATTAGAAAATTTTATTAATTCTAAAAAAAAATTATTAAGTTTAATCAAGAATATACATAAATTTAAAAAAATTTCAAAAAAAACTATAAAAAAGTATAAAATATATATGTTTATTAGAAATAAACTTTTTAAAAATCAACTTAAACTCCTTACAAAATATCCTATCTCAAAAGACTTTGATCAAAGAATCTTTTTTAATAACTGCCGTAAAAATCTTTATAATTATAGATTTTATAATGATGAAGCATTTTTAATGTTTAAAAAACAAATTAAGTACAACCTTTCTCACACTATTAATTTCAAAAATTACCCAGTTATCAATAATATTTTAAAATAAATGATCAATAAATTTAATCAAATTAATTATCTTTTAAGCAAGAAAAATAAAATATATTTAGCAGTTTTATTTTTTCTTTTTTTTATCTCGAGTTTTTTGGAGATATTAAGCTTAGGTTCCATTCCTATTGTTGTATCAATTATTGCAAATCCAGAAAATCTTGAAAAATTTAATTTTTCTATAATACATTGGTTTCGTACTAATTACAGCCTTTCAGAACGGCAATTAAATTTATGGATTTTGTTCGCTACTTTAATAATTTTTTTTCTTAGAAGTTTTATTTTGTCTTTTATTTTATATTTTCATGGTCTTACTATTAAATTATTAAAAGAGAATTTATCAATTAATTTTTTAAAAAGTTATATAAACGCCGACTATATTTTTTTTTTATCTAAAAATTCTGCTAAAATAATTAAATTGCAAATGGTTGATGTTGGAAATACTTGTATATTAATTTATCATTTAATAAATTTTTTTAAGGAGAGTCTTATAATTATTTCAGTTGTATTATTCTCTTGTTACCTAACTGGAATTACAACTTTTATTTTTTTTCTACTAATCGCAAGCACTATAATTTTATATTATTTAATTAATAGAAAATCTTTAAACAAGAGGAGTAGAAGTATATTCCAATATTCTGAAAATATAATAAAAAGTTTAAATAATTCAATTGGTCTCATTAAGGAGATTAAGTTTACATCGTCAGAGTCTTTAATTGTTGAGGATTTTAATAAAAAAATTAAATTTAATGAAAATTTAATTTTAAAAAATAATCTAATAAATTCATTACCAAGATTTATAATTGAATTTACTTTTGTTGCTTTTCTATTGTTAGCTTTAATTTATTTGGTAATTATCAATTATGAGATTTATACAGTTCTGCCAATAATTGTTTTGGTTTGTATCTCTGCGATTAGGTTAATTCCCTCATTTACAATGATCTCTTTGTCATTTAATTTAATAAAACAGCTATCCCCATATTTAGAAAGTGTTTATCAAGATATATATAGTAATAGAAATAATAGTAATTTTCCTAAAAAGAGTAAAGATTACACAAAATTATTAGATTTTAAAAAAGAAATTTCTTTAAATAATATAAATTTTACATACCCCGACGGTAAAAAAATATTTGAAAATTTTTCTTTAAAATTTTTTTTTGGCAAAAAATATGGAATATATGGAAAATCTGGATCTGGAAAAACTACTTTATTAGAATTAATTTTAGGACTCTTAAGACCATCTCATGGAAGTATTACGATAGATAATTTAAATATTGAAAATATTAAAAAAGATTGGCAAAAAAATATTGGTTATATCTCCCAAGATGTTTATATTCTAAACGAAACGCTTAAAAAAAATATTTTATTTTCTTTTGAAGATCAAAATTTTAATGAAATAAAAATAAATAAGATATTTGAAAATTTAAATTTATTAGAATTTTTAAACAGTCTACCATTAAAATACAATTCAATAATCGACGAAAATGGAAGAAATCTATCATTAGGTCAAAAACAAAGAATTGGAATAGCTAGAGTCCTCTATAAGGAACCGCAAGTATTAATATTAGATGAGGCGACAAATGCTATCGATAAGCAATCGGAAAGAATTTTTTTTTCGTATTTATTTAAAGCATACAAATATAAGACAATTATTTTAGTTTCGCATGATTATAACAATCTATTAAATTGTGATTATATTTATGATTTTAATAAAAATGAATTTATCAAATATTAAAACACTTTAAAAAAAGTTTAAAATTCTTTTAAGTTATAATTATATTGAACTTAATAAAAATTATTATTTTTATTTAAGTTTTTAAGTTTTCAAGTTTTTTAAAAAAAATTTAGAACGTATTAATTCTTTTGCAGGATTTTCATAGAAGATAAATATTAAGTATGAGATTAGAACAACTGAAAAAAGATAAATTATAAAAATATAACTTGTAGAAAAATTTAAATTATAAATATTATTATTTATTAAAGAAAAAATTATTTCAACAGGAAAATGCACTAAGTAAACCGTATAAGAAATTTCACCAAAAAGACGAAAAGATCTTCCTAAATTGGGCAAGATATTTTGTAATAAAGCCAGATTTAATATTATTAACGGGAATTTTATGAAAAATAACAATAAAAAGATTCTCTCACCAATTAAAAATTTTAAATGATCTGTAATTTGAATAAAAAGTGGATTTAAAAATCTGCCAAAAATGATTATGTCTAAAATAATTAAGGTAAATAGTATAATAAATTTATTAATTATTTTTTTATTAAAATAAATAATTAAATTTTTATAAATAAAAAAAGTCAAACCACCAAAATAAAAACATAAAAAACCCACCAGTAAATTTGTAATTGATGGCTGAATAAAAATATAAACAATAAATAATCCAATTAAGATTAAAAAGACTTGAATTATATTATTAACTGTTTTTTTTACGACAAAAAAAAATGTTATATACAATAGAATTTCAACCGATATTGACCAGGCCGCAGCATTAAACCCCCAATTTGTTTTAAAGCCCCATTCCTGAATTAAAAATAAGTGTAGAAAAAAATTTTTTACGTCGTTTGATTTGTGAACAAAAAATTCATCATTTAAATATATGTGCAACCATTGAAGTAATGCGACTATAAGTAAGGTTAATAGATGCAACGGGTATAACCTAGAAATTCTTAAAATTGCAAATTTTTTAAAATTTATTTTTTTTGAATAAATTGCCTCTTTATAAATTAAAAAAAAAATAAAACCTGACAAAACAAAGAAGAATTGTACAGCAACTGATCCAAATGAGTATAAAGGTTCTAAGATTCTATAAAAAGGCTGGAGTGATCTTTCAAATCCTGGTTGATATGAATTTTCTCCAACAAAATAAAAATGCTGATAATGTTGCAGAACAACACTTAATGCAGCAATTGTTCTTGCTAGGTCTAGTAAATAAAATTTTTCATTGCTAAAATTTTTATTTAATATTTTGTGGTTATTCATATCTAATATTTTATAAATTTTTAATATATAATTAATTGTTTCGTATATAGCTGTTTAACAAAATATTAATGATTAAAATAGGTTTTGTAATCAATTTTGACTATAAATCTTGGTATGGTGGAACAAATGTAATTAAAAATTTAATTTATTGTATTCAAAAGTATTCTAAAAATAATTATGAGCCAGTTCTGTTTGTTCGAAGCTCTTTAAAAAAAAAAGAACTAAAAGAGTTTAATTCTATAAAAATAGTAAAAACAAATATTTTTGATGTTAGTATTTTAAATCGAATTTTTTATAAAGTACTAATTTTACTTTTTGGGAGATGTTATAGATTTGACTCCTTTTTTGAAAAACATAACATCAAAGTCATTTCTCATATTAATACTTACGCTTACAATTTTTTTACTGGTTATAAAAGTAGTATTAAATGCATTTCATGGGTTACAGATTTTCAACATCTATATTATCCAAAATATTTTTCTATAAAAAATAAATTTTTGAGAAATTTAAATATTGTCCTATGCTCATTACATTCTTCAAAAATTTTAGTAAGCAGTTATGAAGCGCAGAATGATTTAAAAAAAATTTCCATAAAAGCGTTTAGGAAATCTGTTGTAAATCAGTTTTATTTTAAATTTGATAAATCAAAAGATATTATAAGTTTTTTAGAGTTAAAAAAAATTTTTAATATTAAAAAAAATTTTTTTTTTATTTCTAATCAATACTGGGCTCACAAAAATTATGAAATAGTTTTAGAATCCTTATTTTTTCTAAAAAAAAATAATAAATTAAATAATTTACTGATTTTATCAACTGGCAATAGTAACGATCATAGAAATAAAAACTATTTTGATAAAATAATTAAATTAGTAGAAAAATATAATTTGAATGATAATTTTAAATATTTAGGAGTAGTAACATTTCAGCAAGTTTTGTCTTTAATGTATCATTCTATCGCTTTAATTAATCCATCTAAATTCGAAGGAAGAAATGTTTCAGTTGAACAAGCGAGGTCTATGGGAAAAAAAATTATATTATCTGACATCGGCATACATAGAGAACAAAACACTCCAAGAACAGTATTTTTTAATCCAAATGATTATAAAAAACTTGCATCAATTATTTTTAACACATGCATTAAACATGATATCAATATTGAAAAAAGATATAGTCAAAAAATAAACGATAAAAATACTTATAATTTATGTAAATATTTTCAGAATTATGAAAAAATAATTAAATCAGTTATAAATTTAAATTAATCGAATATTTGTTTACGAGATTTGCAATTGATACTATTGATTTTTTATCATCTGAAAGATCTACGACATTACAATCTTTAATTTGCTGAATTCTTTTTTCCCCCGTCAAAAAATTTAATTTGCCGTTCTCATTTCTTGACTCTCTTATATTGGAGTTTACGTAATAAGATAAATCTTTAATAATCAAATTTTTAAAGTACTTTTCTTTTGTAAAATTATTCGAGACAAAAAAAGCGTTGTTGCATGCACTATTTGATCCTATGTAATAATACTTTTTCCTTTTCATTATTTTAATCAGAGCCATTAGCGACATACCGTAACAAAGCTGAGAATAGTGATATTCTCCTCTGTCGAAGTTACTAATATTTGGAACTGTAATTTCTAATTTATTTCCAAAAATAGGGTTATACTCGGCTATAATAATTTTTGGATGAATATCTTTGATCTCATCTAATATCCAATAGTCAATACCATCTATATCTAAACTAAAAATATCCACTTCAAAGTTACAATTTTTTGATATTAAAGTGTTAATATTTTCGACATTTACAAAAGCTTCAATAATCCTCAAGTCACCTTTCCAAAGATTCACATTTGAACTAACTTTTTCTTTTAAATTTTTTTCACAATCTATAATCAGCCCTTTCGTGTAAAATCTTTCGTAAAGAAATCTTGTATTAGCTTCTATGTATGATCCAACACCAATTTCAATAAAATTAGGTTTATAAATTTCTAGTTTACTTATTAAATAATTGATAATTCCATCTTCACCATTCTGAGAGTAAACTTTACATTCTGTTTCAGAAATATCTTTGATTCTATCAAATTTTTGACTTAATATAATAATGTTATTAAGACCGAGATTAAAATGTATTTTAGCAATAAATATTCTTTTAAGATTAAAAATTTTTAATAAAAACAAAATTGCTCTGGCAATATAAATATAAAATTTATTCATTAATTTTTTGATATATATTCTCAATTAAATTAGTAATTCTTATTTGTGATTTATCAATATAATTAAATTCTTTTTCTAATTTGGTAATTGATTTTTTCTTATCATTATAAAGTTTATCAATATTGCGCACCAATTGTAATGTTTTTTTTTGAGATAAACTTATAAAGCCAACTTTTTTTCTATCTTTAAAATAGTTTAAGTTTGAAAATTTATTTTTATTAAAAATTTTTTCATATTTAGCAAAAAATATTATAGGTTTTTTTTTAAAAAAAGCATAAGTATAAGCTGTACCAGATATGTCAGTTATTAAGCATTTTGAAGTTACATATGTTTTGAAATAATCATCACTATCATCAAAAATAAATTTTTTGTAATTCTTAAATTGATTTTTAATTTCTAAAATTTCTTTAAAATTTCTATTTGCTGGATATGGTCTAAATATAATTTTAAGATTTGTCTTCCTTAGAAGCAAATGAATTAGACTAGGGATTTCCTTTATTAAAGACATTGATTTGATATGTCTAATATCAGTTAAAGCTATGACTACTGAATCTTCTTTAGTTTTATATTTCGCAATTTTTCTTTTTAAAAAATCTAACTTAAAATATCCGACGTCATAAATTTTTATTATTTTTTTATTTTTATTTTTAAATGCATTAATGTATTTTTTAAAAGTTAGAACTGTTTTATTATTGGGCAAAAATAAATAATTATAATTTAATAGTCTTTTTACTAACTCAATTTTTTTTGCTGGATCTATTAAAGGAGAATCATAAATATCATGATGGATATAAATTTTTTTAGATTTATATGTAAAATTATCACAGACATTATTGCTTATAAAAATTTTTATATTAAATATAAGTTTAAGAAAACCTTCTTTAATAAAGTAATAATGCGTGTTCTTCATGCCTAAAACTGTGTGGCCATAAATTATAATATATTTCTTAGTTAATATGCCGAAGAGTTCTTCTACATAGTTTAAATGTATTTTAGTAAGTTGATTTCTTGGATGATAAAAAAAAATTACTTTTTTTTTTTTAAAAATTATATAATAAAGGACTACAGCATTAATAAAAATTATATTAATTAAAGTTTTAATATTTGAATATGTTTTAATAAATATTAATTGCATTTTGTGTAATATTTTAAAATTTGAAATTTTTTAAATTAGAGTTCATTAATAAATAAATTTTTATACTAAATGATAATTTAAAATATAAAAGTTTATTGTTATTCAAAAATAAATGAATATCTTAATTACGGGTTTTAATGGATTTTTGGGCAAAAATTTATATTCTTTTTTAAAAAAAAAAAATTATGCATTATTTGGAATTGGTAGAAAAAGTAGATATTTTAAATATAATTACAAAAATATTCGAATTAAAAATATAGCAATTCAAAATGTAACAGTTAAAAATATTAAAAGTTTTAACAAAAAATTTTCTTTTATTATACATTGTGCTGGAAGCGGAATAGTAAATCTACCAAAAAAAAAACATAATTTAGATAATTTAAATACAACTAAATCGATACTAAAATATGTTAACAAATATGACAAAAATTGTAGAGTAATAGCTATTTCTTCAATATCTATTTTTGGTAACAAAAAAAAATCTATTAACATTAATTCAAAAAAAAAACCAATATCAAGCTATGCTAGAACTAAACTTTATGCTGAAAAAATATGTGAATATTATTATAAAAAACATAATTTAAATATTGCTATATTGAGGATCAGTTCCTTATATGGAAATGGAATAAAGAAACAATTTATTTACGATTCTTTAGAAAAATTGTATTCAAATAATAATATTTTTTTTGGGACTGGAAATGAAATTAGAGATTTTATACATGTTAAAGATGTTATAAATCTAATCTTTCAAGTAATAAAAAAAAACTTTAGTGGATTTAGAATTATTAACTGTGGTTCTGCAAAGGGTTATAGAATAAAAAATATATTAAAGTATATAATATCAAAAACAAACATTTCATTTAATCCAATTTTTAACAATAAATATATAAAAATTAATCCAATGTTATTAAAATTTAAAAAAGTTTACAACAAAGAATTCAATTGGAAACCTAGAGTTAATTTCTATAAAGGACTAAATCAATATATTATTTGGTATAAAAAAAATTGCTTATAATAGTTTTTTAAATAAGTTTCTTAGCAAATAAAAATAATTTAGAAGCAAATAATAAATAATTAAATATTATAAATGATAATAATATTGTAAAATTTTTCTTACTAAAATGATCTAAGTAATTTACAAAAATTTTGTTTTTAATCAAAAGAAAAAAAACTATATAAATTAGAGGATCATATGTTTCTGCATAAACAATTCCGTCTATCTCTAAAAATATTAAAATTGTTAATAATATAATATCAGAAAAAAAATTTTTATTTGTATGTGATTTAAAGAATATAAAATACATAAAATAAAAGCTGATGGCTCCAAAAATAAAAAAAACTATTTTTGGAATAGATAAATAAGATAAAATTCTAAATACCGCGCCTCCGGAATAGTTCAGATCATAATTAAAATATAATTTTTCTAAAATAAAAAACAATAGCAACAAGATAGCACCACTTATTGTATGTTTCTTTTTTTTCCAATTGTTATTATCAAATATCATCGGTAAAGAATAAAGAAATACTATTGATGAAACCAACGATAAAATTGTTATCGGGTTGGATAGTAATAAATTGTTTGCAAACCATCCATTTATTTTTAGTATGAAAACATAATAAAAAGCTGGTATAGCCAAAAAACAGTTGCATAGCATGTAGTAAATAACTTTTTTGGAAAATTTTAATTCGTAAATAAATATGATAAAGAAATAAATACTAAATAATGAGTAAATAGGCCTCAAGTAAGATGCTACCGCCAAAAATATTGAGTTAAGAATTAAATATATAATTTTTTCTTTTTGATCTTGAAATTTTAGAAAGAAAAATACTGATAATATAAAAAAAATTATTGCTGTAATATTATCATCAAGCCAAATAGACCCAGCTCGATAATAAGGTGAAAAAAAAAAAATTACCGGTATAAATATCTTGTAATCAGTGATTTTATTTTTGTATTTTACTTCCAAACATTTATAAAAAAAAAAAGGTATTAGTAATGAAAGGTGTAAATTAAAAAGTCTTGCTAATATTTTATTATGAAAAATATTTTCTAAAATAATTGTGTATAAAATATAAATAGGCGAGTGAGTGATATTGGGATACTCTTCATATTTTAAGAAACCATTTATTATATTTTTTTTGAAAATTTCTGCTTTTTCTTGATGTATTAAATAATCTTTTATTTGTCCCAAGGTCACATCTTCTTGAAGAGCAAATCCCACTAAAAGAGAAATATATAATAAAAAATAAGTTAAAATTACGGAATAATTATTTTTTACCATTAGAATTAATTATCAAAATTTTATTCTTTTAAAAATAAATATGCCGATAGTTCTTCCGTAGAATCTTGCTAAATTATTTGCGAAATTTACAATATAAATTTTATTGTACATTAGCATCAAAAAGAAAATACTTTTTAATAAATAATAAATAGATTTTAAATAATTTAATAGTAAACCAAAAAATTTTCCATGTAATTTCATATCAATATAATGACCGAGGACACCTAATTTAAAGCTCCTGTTTACTAACCATTTAATTCCTATGCGATTTTCGTGAATTTTTTCATACACTATTACTTTTTTATTCCAATATATTAAGTTTTTATTTTTATTAAGCATTGAAAAAAATAATTGATCCTCTCCAATTTTAAATTTGTTAAGGTTTATGTCAAAATGTAAATTATTTTTTTTTAATAAATTATACCTGATAAATAAATTATTAGTTGCTGCCCATTTTATTTTTTTTATTTTATCTGCATAATTTTTTTCAAAAAACTGTTGATAAATAAATTTATGGTTTAAATTTACTGAATTATTTTTTTTATAATGGATTTGAGGTCCGCTCACTATTTTAGCTTTATATATTTTTACAGTATTAATTACATGTTTTAACCAGAATTTATCTATTGTGCAGTCATCATCAAATAAACAAATGTAATCTTGACTGGTTGTTTTTAAGTATTTTAAACATTTGTTTCTTGAATAAACAATCCCATTTTTTTTTTCATTTATATGAGTAATTTCAAATTTATAATTTAATTTAAATTTTTGTATAAAAGAATATGAATTATTATTAATTGTATTATCTATAATTAGTATTTTAACTATTTTAATTTGGATATTGTTAATATTAATTCTTTAACCATCTATTAAGAAATTTAAATGAAGATCACAATCTGCATTAATACTTTTAATAGAAATAAAAATTTATTTAATCTTTTAAAAAGTATAGAAAAAGTTTATTTA
>Ga0172372_10002533_pt1 | contig 27675 bp, 22 predicted proteins | sample LakKiv5m_2_FD_114544 | JGI IMG/M metagenome (GOLD analysis project Ga0172372, IMG submission 114544) | Freshwater microbial communities from Kabuno Bay, South-Kivu, Congo - kab_092012_9.5m | ecosystem: Environmental > Aquatic > Freshwater > Lake | place: Democratic Republic of the Congo...
ACCCAGACCGGCCAAATGGACCTGCGTGCTGAGGATATCTACAACCCCGACATCGAAGAGGAGTTTACGGGGCGTTTTGATTTGATTGTCCTCAAGGACGTTATTGAGCACTTGCCGGATCAGCCCAGGGCCTTGAGGCAAATGCAAAAGTTCCTGAAGAACAACGGTTTACTCTTTATTGGCTGGCCCCCTTGGACCATGCCATTTGGGGGTCACCAACAAATAGCCGTGGGCTGGGTCCAAAAATTTCCTTGGATACATCTCCTCCCTCGATTCGTCTATGCAGGATTACTTCAAGCAACCCGCCAAAGCGAGGAAACGCGCCAAGAATTGTTATCCATTTACGATTGTGGAATTGGAATTCAGCGGATGCACCGAGAGGCAAAGGCTTGTTCCATGCCCGTTTATCGGGAGGCCCATTATTTGATTAACCCCATTTATGCGTACAAATTCGGGTTAAAAACCAGACGACAGCTCCCTCTGCTAAAATCGATTCCCTATTTGCGGGACTTTTTTACCACTTCGGTTTATCTGTTGTTACAGAAAAAATAGCGGGGCTATTGCTGTACGATGTTGCTGTACGCTAGCGGGCGTTCGGGCGGTTCCATATACGCCAACCTCTTATTGCCAAAAAGCCAAAAACAAGGTACTGCAGCGCCGTGGGTACCATGCCTTTGTAGAGGTATAAGCCTACCGACAAAAAGTTGATTATCAACCACAAAGGCCAATTCCACGTATAACCGGCCGCCATCCAAACCATCGCGGTAATCGCCAAAGCCGACGTCGTTGCATCCCACCAAACAATGGAGCTATCCGTGTAAGTCATCAAGAGGTACCCAAACAACAACCAAGCGCAAACCCCCAAAACCAACCCCCATACCAACCCTTGGGCTGTTATGGATTGAATGGGCATCACGGTATTCTCTCCTGTTCTTTTTTTCCAAGCCAACCAACCCACCGCACCCATAACCGTGTACCATCCGTTAATCACGGCATCCGCGTATATACCATTCCAAGCACACAGAAAAACATACGCAAAGGTGCTCACCATGCCGCTGATATAACCACGGCGTAAACCGGAGCCCAAATCCCAAACACCCCAAACGCCCAATACGGCAGCCCCGGTTTCAACCCAAAAAACGGGTTCCGGTGCTTGCATTACAACTTGGCCTTGACCTCAATGCGCTCGTAACCCTCGATCAGGTCACCGACCTTGATGTCGTTAAAATTGTGAATATTCAGACCGCACTCATAACCGGTGGCCACCTCTTTGACGTCCTCCTTGAAGCGCTTGAGCGAAGCCAATTCTCCGGTATAAATCACAACCCCGTCCCGTAGAATACGCACCTTGGTATTGCGGTTGATTTTGCCATCAAGCACCATACACCCGGCAACGCTACCCACCTTGGTAATCTTGAAGACTTCGCGGATTTCGACGTTCGCAACCACTTTTTCTTCAAATGTGGGGGCCAGCATGCCCTCCATGGCGCTCTTGATTTCGTCAATGGCGTCGTAGATAATGGAATAGGTCCGGATATCGATTTCTTCCTGTTCGGCCAAACGACGGACCGAAGCCAAAGGACGAACCTGGAATCCGACAATAATCGCATCCGATGCCGAAGCCAACATGATATCGGACTCGGTAATTTGACCAACCCCCTTGTGGACCACATTCACCTGGATTTGCTTGGTGGACAACTGAAGGAGCGAATCGCTCAGGGCCTCCACGGAGCCATCCACATCCCCTTTGACAATCAGGTTAAGTTCTTTGAAATTGCCTATGGCCAAACGTCTTCCAATTTCATCCAAGGTGATGTGCTTGCGCGTTCGCATTCCCTGCTCGCGCATCAATTGTTGACGCTTCGTGCTGATTTCTCGGGCGGCTGATTCACTCTCCGCAACATAAAATCGTTCCCCGGCGGTGGGCGCCGTAGCAAAACCCAAAATTTGTACCGGTTGGGCAGGTCCAACTTTGGCGATTTTCTGACCACGTTCGTTTTGCAGAACCTTAACGCGACCGTAATGGGCACCCGCCAAAATAGGATCCCCAGTTCGCAGGGTCCCCGATTCGATCAAAACAGTGGTAACAACGCCCCTTCCTTTGTCCAAAGAGGCCTCAATAACCGTTCCCACCGCTCGTTTGTCAGGGTCAGCCTTGAGCTCGAGAATTTCGGCTTCCAAAAGGATTTTTTCGAGGAGTAAATCCACATTCAAGCCTTTTTTGGCAGAAATTTCCTGGTCTTGGTACTTGCCGCCCCAGCTTTCTACGAGAATATTCATGGCCGATAATTGCTCCCGGATTCTTTCGGGATTGGCCTCTGGGCGGTCAACTTTGTTGATGGCAAAAATCATCGGAACCCCGGCGGCCTGGGCGTGGCTGATAGCCTCTTTGGTTTGGGGCATGACCTGATCATCAGCAGCAATAACAATGACGACAATATCGGTCACCTTGGCACCGCGCGCACGCATTGCCGTAAAGGCTTCGTGCCCAGGAGTATCCAAGAACGTTATGTGTTTTTGGTTTGGTAGCGTTACTTCGTAAGCGCCGATGTGCTGAGTAATTCCTCCGGCCTCTCCGGCAATAACATTGGCTTTTCGGATATAATCCAACAACGATGTTTTACCGTGGTCAACGTGTCCCATAATCGTAACAATGGGTGCACGGTCTTGCATGTTGTCCGGATTGTTGGCTTCCTCCAATTGCGGCTCATCGGCTGCGGCTGAAATAAAGCTGACATCATAACCAAACTCATCCGCGACCACAACAATCGTCTCCGCATCCAATCGCTGGTTGATGGTGACCACAATGCCCAAAGCGAAGCATTTCATAATGACCTCACCAACCGCAACATCCATCAAGCCCGCCAACTCGCCGGTGGTGATAAACTCGGTCAATTGAAGTTTGGTTTTGCCACCGCGTGTTTCCTTGTTGTTATCGTTGGTGGCGTTTTCTTCGCCTTCCAAACGACGCATTTGCTTCTTGAACTTGGAGCGGGTATTGGTTCCTTTGCCTCCCTGCAATCGGGCCAAAGTGGCCTTGATTTGATCTTGAATTTCCTTTTCGGTCAATTCGGCCTTGGGGCCTGCAGGACCCGCACCACGACGACCGGCAACTTCGCCCGTTCGGCCTCTTGGAGGACGTGCCGATACCGAACCAACCCCGCTGACGCTGGGTCTTTGGTTGGGGTCTGCACTGGCACCGGGGCCTGGTGTCGTTCCATCAACCCGCTTGCGTTTGCGCTTACCGACCTGATCGGCGGCAGAACTGGCGACCGGTTTACGTTTTTCGAACTGAGTAACATCGATTTTGCCCAAAACGGTGGTGCCTTGAAGGCGATCGGCTTTGGCCCGAATCAAATCACTCTCCGTTTTGGGGGCTGCGTCCGGGGCTGCGGCGGGTGCTTCAACGCTATTTTCCGGTTTCGTAGACGCCGTGCTTGCTTCTGTTTCGGGCAGGGTAGAACCGGTAAGGGCTTCGGGGGCGGTTGTTGGTTCAACCACAACGGCTTCCCCAGCGCCAGAGGACGGGCTTTCTGGGGCAGGGCTTTCGTCTTTCTTGCGGGACTTTTTGACACCTTTACCACCGGTGGTTGCGCTCAAGTCAATTTTGCCCACCACTTTGAGACCGGGGGCCGATTCGGCCTTGGCTTCAACAGCCGCTTCGGGCTCAACAACGGGCTTGGTCGATTCTGTTTGGATAACAGGAGCTGGCGGATCAACGGTTTTGGGCGACGCTTTAGGGGCAGCCTTGGTGGGAGGGGCGGCCACCGCGTGGCTCATGCCCTTGATCAAAACTTCTTTTTGATCGGCTCTGGATTTGGGGGATTGACTAACCGCTTTTTGATCCAGAACGAGGTCTTCTTTCCCCGACTTCCCTATATGAATTTGGGAGGCCTGCTCTTTGATTTTCTTGTCCTGCCCAAAATCGCGCAAAAGCATCTGGTACATCTCCTCCGAGATTTTGGCGTTGGGGTTGGATTCAACGCTAAATCCTTTGGAAGCAAGATGTTCCACCAGGTGCTGCACGCTGATGTTGAACTCGGTTGCCGCTTTTTTGACGCGAACGGTGCCTTCGGACATTCTATGTTGGGGCTTTTAGGGGTAAAGTGGTGGTTTATTCAAACTCTGAGCGCAAGATAGCCAAAACCTGGGCGGCGGTTTCTTCCTCCAGTTCGGTACGGCGAACCAATTCCTCGAGGCCAATTTTGATAACCGACTTTGCAGTATCACAACCCAAGGCTTTGAGTTCATCCAGAACCCAGCCATCAATTTCGTCGGCAAATTCATCCAAATCCACATCGGAATCATCGTCCTGAACATCGCGGAAGACATCAATTTCGTAACCGGTCAGCTTGGCGGCCAAACGAATATTGTGTCCACCCTTACCAATGGCTAAGGAAACCTGATCGGGCTTCAAGAAGACGTTGACTTTGTTGGTGTCTTTGTTGATTTCCAAACTAACTACCCTGGCGGGGCTCAAGGCCCTTTGGATAAAGAGTTCCAAGTTGTTGGTAAAATTGATGATATCGATGCTTTCGTTGCGCAGTTCACGGACAATGCCGTGAATACGGGATCCTTTCATCCCAACACAAGCGCCAACAGGATCAATGCGATCGTCGTAGCTTTCGACAGCGACTTTGGCGCGCTCGCCGGGCTCACGGACAATGCTACGAATGGTGATAAGTCCATCAAAAATTTCGGGCACTTCCATTTCCATGAGGCGAGCCAAGAAGGCTGGATCGGTCCGCGATATGATAATGCGTGGAGTAATGTTCTGCATCTCAACGCGCAAAATAACGGCCTTGAGGGTGTCTCCTTTTTTGTAGAAATCCGCGGGAATTTGTTCGTTTTTTGGCAAAATCAACTCGTTGCCTTCATCGTCCAAAACCAGCATTTCTTTTTTCCAAATCTGGTAAACCTCGCCGGTGATAATATCGCCAACGCGGTCTTTGTATTTTTTGAAAATATTGTCTTTTTCCAATTCCAAAACCCGCTGAACCAAGGTTTGACGGGCAGCTAACACCGCACGACGACCAAAATCATCCAATTTAATTTCGTCCGAAACCTCTTCACCTACCTCAAAATCAGGCTCAATGGTCCGTGCCTCGGTCAAAGAAATTTTGTCTGGCTGACCTAATTCTTCGGAATCGTCTTCAACAATCTCACGGTTTCTCCAAATTTCTAAATCACCTTTTTCGGTGTTAAGAATGACGTCAAAATTTTCGTCGGTTCCGAATTTACGCTTGACCATACTGCGGAAAACGTCTTCCATAATCCGCATCATCGTTGCGCGATCAATGTTTTTGAATTCCTTGAACTCCGAGAAGGAGCTGATCAAAACCTGGTTTTGGTTTAACGGCTGGGTTTTGGCTTTAACAGGCATAACAATAGATATTGAACAAAGTAGAGGGTTTAAAAATCAAAACGGAAGTAAAACGCGGGATGGACGTACTTGGTCGAACGAAAAACGCAGGGGCTCCTTGGTGGTTTCCAAAACAAAGCCTTCCTGGTCAACTTCGATCAAGAGGCCTTCGTGGATTTCTCCTTGGTTGGTCGTTACCCGCAATCGTCGGCCTTGGTGCTGTGGGTATTGTCGGGCCAAAGCCAAAGGGGCATCGGCCCCGGGCGACCCTACCTCCAGCACCAATGGTCCATCGTAGGGGTGTTCATCCACCAAGGCCCCCAAGGCGCGGTTTAGCGCTGTACATACCTCGATGGTTACGCCTCGGTCACCGTCCAAATTAATGGTGAGCTTGCGGGCATCGGGTGACCAGCGGCTTTCGACCACAAACCAAGCCTGGTCCACAAAATACCCGTCCAAAAACGTCTGAACAGAGGCTTTTAGATCAGCCAACAAGGCTGCGCGCGATGGTGTTGTTTCGGTGGTTTGCATGGCCCAAAGGGCGTATGATCGAGTTATTGGCTCAAAAAACAAAAAGGGGGCCTTCGCCCCCTCCGTTTTCATTGCAAGCGCAAAGATACAAGGTTTTTAACCAAATTTGACCAAAAGTTGGCCTTTTTCCACAGCCTGGCCGGCCTGCACCGGGATTTCCACCACGATTCCGGGGCCGGTAGCCTTCAAGGTATTTTCCATTTTCATGGATTCAAGAATCACGAGCGGGTCCCCGCTTTGAACCATAGCCCCGACCTCCGTCATGACTCTCAAGACCAAACCGGGCATAGGGGCCTGAATCTTGGCTGTGCCCCGGGATGTGGTCTTGGATGCACCCATTTTTTCGAGCATTTCCTCCAAGCGGGTCCTGATATCCACGCGGTAACGGCGGCCATTGCACTCCAAGACAAGGCCCGAAGCGTCGCGGCTTATTTGACGCAATCGCAACGATTTCCCCTCAACCAAAACATGGAATACCCCGGGGGACCTTTCCAAAATATCGGGGACATAAGTCCTGGAATCCACCAAAAAGGTATGTCCCGTAGCATCCGATGCCACTTCAACCGTGTTTTGGCCCCAGCGGATTCGGGCTTTGTTCGAGAACTTGTCGTGGTGCATAAGTTTGCGAAATTAAACGCCATCCCCGCCAACATGATTCAACCCCCTAAGTCCCTATCCCGCTTTATCCTTTTGGCCCTGTTCGCCGGGGGCATCATGGCTTGCCAACCCCTGTTCAAGAAAAAAAGCCCGGTCACCGACCAAGCACAAGCGGGCCCAAACCGGGCCCAAACCGGTAATGCGGGCCTGCAGCCACCCCAAGACTCTTCCAAAACGGCTACATGGACCACGATATACCGGGCTTCAAGGCCCAAGGATATTCGTCTGGTTCATACCCGGCTTGAGCTAAAACCCATTTTTGAGACCGCCCAACTTAATGGAAAGGCCTGGATTGAGGCCGCTGTGGGATTTTACCCCCAGCAGACCATGGAACTGGACGCCCAGGGTTTTCGAATCCATCGCCTTCGGTTTCGGACCCTGGATGCAGACTCCACCAAATCCGTGGAGCCTCGGTATTCCTACAACCAACGGGTTGTAACCGTCAGCCTGCCGAAAAAATTGGATCCCGGCACGCGTTTCGAAATTTATATGGAGTATACCGCCTCTCCGGATTCTTTGGGGGCAGGTCCGGGATCGGCCGCCATCCAAGGCGAAAAAGGCCTGTATTTCATCCGACCCGATTCGGTGGACCCCGACAAGCCCGTTCAGGTTTGGACGCAGGGCGAAACCGATCACAATTCTTGCTGGTTTCCCACCATCGACGCTCCCAACCAAAAAACAACGCAAGTCATTGCCCTGACAGTGGATAGCTCGATGGTGACCCTTTCGAACGGGTTAATGACTTCATCGAAGCTGAATCCCGACGGAACCCGCACCGATGTTTGGGAACAACGTTTACCGCATGCGCCGTATTTGGCCATGATCGCTGCTGGACGCTTTGCTGTGGTCAAGGACCAGTGGCGGAATATCCCGGTACACTATTATGTAGAACCCCGCTACGCCCCGCAAGCCGAACGCATCTTCCACCGCACCAAGGACATGCTTACATATTACTCCCAAAGGCTGGGGGTCGATTACCCCTGGACCTCCTACCACCAAATCGCGGTGCGGGATTTTGTATCCGGTGCCATGGAAAACACCGGAGCGGTCGTTTTTGGACAATGGGCACAGCGCTCGGACCGGGAGTTGGTGGACGGCTCCGCCGAAGGAACGGTTGCCCACGAAATGTTTCACCACTGGTTTGGGGATTTGGTCACCTGTGAAAGCTGGAGCAACCTGAGCCTCAACGAGTCTTTTGCAACCTACGGGACCCCGCTATGGTACGAACACGCCTACGGTCCCGAAGAGGCAGATGCCGCATTGGAGGGCAATATGAGGGATTATTTAGCGGAATCCAAACGCAAGCAGGTGGACCTCATCCGCTATTACTACGAAAACAACGAGGACATGTTTGACCGGCACAGTTACGCCAAGGGGGGGCGAGTTCTTCATATGTTACGAAACTATATCGGGGATAAGGCTTTTTTTGAATCCATTCGCTTATACCTAAGCCGTTTTTCGTTTAAATCTGCTGAAATTCATGATTTTAGGTTAATTTGCGAAGAAGTAACCGGAAGGGATTTACAGGTTTTCTTTAACCAGTGGTTTTTGTCCAAGGGTCACCCGATTGTGGATATGAAATACCGTTACGACAGCCTGCGTCAACAATGTGTTTTTGAATTCCACCAAAAGCATAGCGCCATTCCCGGTCGTTTATTCGAATTGCCTATTCAATTGGAGTTCTATTTCTTTGATTCATCGGTGGCAAGAACCGTGGTTCTCAACCAAGAATTCCAGGAATTCCGTTTTGATTTTCCTCGTCCGGTATGGACGGGCCACAACCTGGGTCGAATTTTATTGTGCGAATACAACGATAGTCGCACCTTTGATGAGTTTGTTTTTCAGTTCAAGGGTTCGCCTTTTTATTACGACCGCAAGCGGGCCCTCGATGCCTTGTTCCAAAACCCAAAGCGCTTTTGGGGGGCTTGGAACGACAACGCGCGCACGAATGATGCCGTCGCTTACCAAGATTTGGTCGCCCGGGCTTTTCGGGATCCGTCGCCCGTTATTCGGGGTATGTTGGCCGATGCCCTGCCGGCCTCGTTGTTAAAACAGGACGCCTTGATGTATGGGCTATTGTTGAGAATGGCCGAAAAAGACCCACGATCACAGGTGCGCCAACGCGCGATGATCAAGCTTATCGAGGCCGCGGATTCCGGTAAAGCCCTGCCTGCGCTTTGGTTGGAACAGCGTTTAGCCAAGGATTCCTCCTTGCTGGTAACGGCAGCTGCTTTGCGGCCCATCGCCAAAACCAACCCGGAACAGGCTTTCAAAATTGCCGGTGAGCTGCAAAACGAAAACAGCATGGTCGGCAATCTCTTCGGATTTTATGCTGTTTACGGTCGTGAAAAAGACCTTGATTTTCTCGAAAAGTGTTTGATGCAATTGCGCGATTCTCGCTCGTTGCGTCAATACCCCAACTGGCTCAAAGATTATAACCGGGCGATTTTGCGTCTCAACCAGCAAGAACGGGGTGCGGCTTATTACGATCTGCTCGAAAAACATCCATCGCAACGTATTCGTGCCTTGGCAAGCGAAAACCGTAACGGCCTTCGTTGATTATTCAACCGGTCGAACCAATAAACTTTGGTGGATAACATAAAGCGCACTACCGGGTAAACGGCGACAACGATACCGGGTTCGGCCTTTGGGGCCTTTTTCGAAGACCATGCCGGCCTTGGTCTCAAAACGAGATCCCTGCGGCAGTTTTTCCAAGGGCAGCCAACCGGCTTCACTTCCTTCAAACTGCCGCAACCATTCCATAAGTTCCGGCTGAGCACAACCCGATACCTGAGGCTGTCGCATGGCTCGACGCAAGGGGGCGTGCATTGGCTCTGGAAAAAACCCTCGCCGAATGGCCCCTTGAACAAGGCGGGCATACGCCGACGCCCATTCGGGCCCGTGGGGTTTGACTCGAGGGCCGCTTTCGACCCACGTGAGTAAATGAGCGTATTCGTGCAAAAAAATCAACAAAAAACTAAGAGGCCGAAGGTTGGCATTGAGCGTGATCACATGGCCTTTTTGACGCCACGGTGGGCGATAGTCGGCGTACTTGGAACTCCTTTCCCGGGTGATGAGGAGCTCAACACCGTGCACAACCAAGAGTTGGGCAACCCATTCCGCGGCCTGCTCACTCATGTAAGACCTCAAGGGCTTTATCAGCGGCCCCAGTACCGCGCGATTCCTGTAGTCCTGCTCCACCTTATCCTCAAAGACTCCATTGATAAACCGCCAGGCTGGCCAAGTAAGCCAAAGCGCTGAGGTAAAACAACTGAATCAAAGGCCACTTCCAAGACCTGGTTTCTTGCCGGGTCGCCGCAACCGTGCTCATGCACTGCAAGGCAAAGGCATAAAATACCAAAAGAGACCAAACCGTCGCCCGGTTAAACAAGGGTTCTTGACTTCCCTCCACACGATCTCTTTGCATGCGCTCTTTGAGACGCCGTTCATTACCGTCCGCCTCCGGGTCGCCTTCCAGGCCGTAGATGGTCGCCATCGTACCCACAAAGACCTCACGTGCCGCAAAAGAAGTCACCAAGGCGATACCAATTTTCCAATCAAATCCCAAAGGACGAATCACGGGCTCCAGGGCCTTACCCAAAACCCCGGCGTAACTTTTTTCTAAGGACGGCGCCTCGGAACGGCCACTTAACGTGTCCTTTAAGCCGTGTTCTGGACCAAAACTCGCCAAAACCCAAAGCAAAAGCGAAACCAGAATGATTACCTTTCCGGCGCCCTGAACAAAATTCAAGCAATAGCGCCAAGGAACCTGCCACAGGTTTCGAGATACCGGCCATTGATAGGTAGGTATTTCCAGCATAAAATACGATGGTCCTTTTTCGCGTATCCAAAACTTCATAACCAACGCCGACAAAACCGCCGCAAATACACCTATAAGATAAAGTCCCATCATGGTCAATCCCTGTAGGCTAAAAATCCCCATGATATAGCCTTCGGGAACCGCAAATTGAATCAAAAGGGCATAAACCGGCAGACGGGCGCTGCAGCTCATCAGGGGCAGCACCATGATGGTGGATAGCCGCTCTTTCCACGAAACAATGTTACGGGTTGCCGCAATAGCCGGAACAGCACAAGCAAATCCCCCCAACATAGGAACAATCGACTTACCATTCAGACCAATTTTTTTGAGGTTGCGGTCCATCAAATAACTGACCCTGGCCATGTAGCCGCTTTCCTCCAAAACCACCAAAAAGAAAAACAACAGAAAAATTTGGGGAACAAAAACCAAGACGCCCCCTATACCGGGCATTAAACCCTTGGTTATCAAATTACTCAACGCCTGGGATCGGGGCTCTATAATTTGGCGCAAATATTCGCCGGCCCATAACATCATATTTTCGATACCATCCATGGGGTATGAGGCCCAGGCAAAAAGCGCCTGAAACATCAATGCCATAACGGCAACAAAAACCAACATGCCCCCTACCGGATGAAGCAAGATCCGGTCCGGGCCGTTGGGCAAGGCGGCTTTGGCCTTGGTTTCGTGCATAGGGCAGGTTTTGAGGGCCTGATTTATTCGGCGGTAGCGATCGATTGTTTCGCTCGAATGTTGCGTGCGGATCTCTTCGCTGCCTTGACCTTGCACGTCAAGACCTTGACCAAAAACCCGGTTCCAAGAGGCGGCCCATGCCCCCTTCGTGGAATGGCTGGCCTCTTCGAGGGGCAACGACAACACGCGCGACCACTCTTTGGTCAATTCGTTAATTCCCAGACCCTTACGAGCATCGCAAGCCAGGGCCTTGGTCTTCATTTCGGCTTCAAACCAATGCACAACCCCCTTAAGGCCCGGATTGGCCACCCGATCGGCTTTGTTAAGGACGACGCGCATCCTCACCCCCAGTTCCTGAATTTGGCTGATAAGCAACATACTACGGTTGAGGTTGGCGGCATCCACCACCACCACAACCAAAACCGGAACATCCAACGCCGCTGCATTGACCAGGGCGTGGCAGGCCACCCATTCGTCTTGGGACTGGGGGTACAGGCTATAGGTGCCCGGTAAATCGACGATCGTTGCTCTTCCTATCCCGGGGATATTCATTTCAGACTGAAGACTTTCGACCGTAACCCCAGGGAAATTAGCCGTTTTGTGATGCAAACCCGTTAGGGCATTAAAGAGGGTGCTCTTCCCGGAATTTGGATTCCCGGCCAAAAAAATTTGGGGTAGGCTCATGGGGTCTCTGAATTCCACAAATTACGTAAAGGGGTATCCCCCCAAGAAACCCATACCGCGGCCGCTTCGCGGGCTCTCAACCCCAGCACATAGTCCATTACCTTGATGGCCAGGGGGTCACCACCGGAGGCGCGGTGCAAAATTTCTACCTTTTCTCCGGGTAAACAACCCATTTCCATGAGTTTAAGGGACAAGTCACTTTGGTCCAGGCGAATCACCTGCAGGGGTACACCGGATGGCGCTTGATCCAAACTACCTTGACGTTGAGGCATCGTTAGCTACGAACGTTCGTGGAAACGGGGAAACAGGCCATAGCCGTTGGGGCCTTGGATGGTGGGGATGCCAAGCCGATGGACGGACAATTGCATTTTTTGTTACGGCCTTTGCGCCTGCTAGAACAAGCAGTGCTTACGACTAAACCAACGAGAACCAACCAAACCAAGAAACGCCCAAGAAACGCCCGATCATTCTTCCCAAAAAAGTTCTTGTATAACATTGATTTATTCAAAGAGGGCGATGGTCGGTCAAGTGGTTCGGTCCCCAAAAATAACGGCCTTTATCCCCGAATGTACACCCGCTGCACCCTTGGGGATAAACCGGTCAAAATTTCATAGGGTATCGTGCCGCTGGCCTCAGCCCAGGCCCGCACATCGCGGGCGTTGCTCCACAACAAGACTTCGTCCCCCACATTGGCCGGAATGTCCGTTAAATCCACCAAACAAAAATCCATGCTAATCCGCCCAATGGTAGGCGCCCAACAACCATGGATTCGAAAAGAAACCTTGCCCAAGCCCAGCGACCTCGGTAGTCCGTCGGCGTACCCTACAGGCAATACGCCCACCATCCCGTCCCGGCTCATGATTCCCTGGTTGCCGTAACCCAGGGTTTGGCCGCGGCTTAATCGGTGCGTCTGAACCAAAATAGTTTTGAACTGGGCCAAAGGCTTCAGTCTTTCCTGAACCAAACCGGTAGAATCCAACCCATAGAGACCCAGCCCCAAACGGACCATGTCCGCCTGGTAATCCCCAAAACGCAAAATCCCCGCCGTATTTAGGGCATGAACCCAGGGCCTGTAACCCATACGCTTTTCAAATACCCCAACAAAATCCTGTAAGCTCTGCCATTGACTAGCACTAAACCCGTCGTGGGATGGTTCCTCCGAAGAGGTTAGGTGGGTGTAAATGCTCCGTATGCGAAAATTGGGGGAGGATTGAGACAACAAATTCAAGGCTTCCTCGCGGTCTTCGAGCCCCAAGCCTAACCTGCGCATACCCGTATCCAGTGGAATATGAAAAAAGGAAGGCCGCCGAAGAGCTTTGATCCACCGCCTCATTTCGTCCAGCGAATACAAATCAGGTTCCAGGCCGTATTGCACGACCGTATCCGTTGAAGTTGGCCCGCAGTTCATAACCAATACCGGGGATTGAACACCGCCGCGCCTTAGCTCGATGCCTTCGCCTGCACTGGCAACAGCCAAATAATCAGCCCCTGCTTCTTGAAGCGCACGAGCAATTTCGACGCTGCCACTGCCGTAAGCTCCCGCTTTGACCATCACCATCATACGGACCCCCGGCGCTGTTACGGAACGAAAAATACCAAAATTATGCCTTACAGCTTCCAGGTCGATTTCCAAAACGGTCTGGTGCCCTTGAACCAACAGCTTTTGTTCAATGCGCTCAAAACCAAATTTTCGAGCGCCCTTGAGTAAAATGCAAGCATGAGCGCTTTGTCCCAATGGCCATTGTTGTAACAACGATTCGGTGTCCTCAAAAAAATTCAATATTTGATCGGGGTGGGGTGTCCAACCAAGCTCCTTCCATCGAGGGCCCACCAAATAAAGTCGATTCCATGCATAACGTTGCAGGGTTTGCAAAAAGGGCTCCAACGAGGCTTGCTCCCTAGTATCGGGTTCAGACAAAATCACCACGCCTTCCGAATCCCCAACCTGCAGGGCCCATTCGCGAAGGGCCCATTGAAATGAATCCAGATCCAGGCTGTAACTGTCGTTTAATAAACGGCAGGAGCCAGGTATTTCCTTGATTTCCATCCGCATAGGTAGCGTACGTAGGTCCGCACATCGTTGGGCCCATTCGTTGGACCAATAACCCCCAACCGCAAGCGCCAATACGGTTCCGGCCATGTTTTCCAAAACAGCCTCTCCGGGGCGTGGAACATCAAAAACCAAGGCGGCCCGTCCTTCGCAACACAATTCGTATTGTACCGGGTTATTCGCCCCTATGCTTGGTTCGATTAATTGCCATCGATGCAATTGGTCCCAACGCGCGCCTTCCTTCACCAATTCCGCAAACCACGTTGCCAACCTATCCGGGGGCGCGCCCATCGTCCACCAATGAAACTGGGTTTGTGGGTTTCGCAAGACCAAATCCCTCCAGGCCTTTTGGTGTTGTTCCTTAAAGTCGGCCCTGGCCACAACCCAAGCACAACCCTCAAAAAGACCTAACTTCTCCTCCAATTTGTGGGCGCTGTTCCAAAAGCCTTCTTGGTGTGCCTCCCCAAAATGGGTCAAAAGACCTCCTTGTGGCCTAAGAATTTGGGCAAGGGCTTTCATCTCGCCCGCTTTCGATATTCCCGCCTCAAAAATCCCTAAAGCATGGTCTTGTTGGATGCCCAAAACGGATAAGGGCAGGCCCAATTGAGAATTAAAGCTACCCGGGGTCTCGGAAACACGGATTTGGCCTTGGAGCAATTCGGCCAGCCATTCTTTGACCTGGGTTTTGCCGTTGGATCCCGTAACGGCCCAAACAACACCATCCCAACACCGTCGATGCGTGGCCGCAATCTCTTGCAGGGCCTTTAGGGGGTCGGGTACCGCCAATATGGAAACGACCGAATCATCCGCGGAAAATGGGTCAACAGAACCCTCCCTAACCAAAAAATTCCGAACACCCAAACGATACGCTTCATCCAAAAAACGATGACCATCGCGCCCGGTATTCGCCCCGGACAAAGCCAGAAAAATCCCCCGGTCAGGATGGGTACAACGGCGTGTATCGTAAATCCACTCCCCAACGGGTTGGGTCGCTGATAAACCCCGACGTATCCAAACCGAGCCCTCGACGGTTTCGGCCATGCGTTGCAAATTCCAAGAAAGTTCGGGTTCCAGATTCATGGGAATGGGTAAAAATACCGAAATTTGAAAGTGATTGCTTCGTGTTGATTTTGAAAAAAGACACCCCCGACGACCCCCAGCGCGTTCTTCAGCGGCTCATGGCGCTTTGTTCCCGCAAAGAGTGCTGTGTTTGGCATATTCAACAAAAGCTAAACCGAACCAACCTCCCTCCCGAACAACAAAACGAAATCATGGACCGGCTGCTGCGGGAGCGATTTGTTGATAACCGTCGATTTGTTGAGATCTACTGTCGCGATCGCTGTGGCCGTGCACAATGGGGTTGGAATAAAATTCAGCGCGGTTTGACGCTTTGGGGTTTGAAGGATTATTTGGAAGAAGCGCGCGCGATGTGCTTGGAGCTGGATCCCAATCGAACAGCATTACCGGCCTTGGCCAAGGCCAAATGGTCATCGCTTACCGCGAGCGGAACGACCCTTGATTATCGCCAGCGCCAAAAGCTTTGCGCCAAATTATCCCGGTACCTCCTTGGCAAAGGCTATCCATCCGACGATGTTTTTGCGCAGGTTCGTCTCTATTTTGAGCCATCATGAAAACCACCTCCATGACGGGTTTTGGTCAAGCCGCATTGATGCTTGGAAATAAATCCTACCGCATAGAAATCAAAACGCTGAACAGCAAAGGCCTGGATATACAATGCCGCTGGGGTGAAGCCTGGTCTCCTTTGGAGGCGGAAACCCTCAAAATCCTTCAAAAGGAGTTCGTTCGAGGCAAAATCACCCTTCAGCTCTACCAAGACGAACCCGCCAACAAAGGGATAGCTTCAACGCGGGCGATCCGCGTCGATATTTTGGATGAAGTCTGGGGGGCCTGGCAAAACTGGTTAATCTCCCAAGATCCATCCAAAACCTACGCTCCCGAAACCTCGACGGGGTGGTTGGAATTGGCTGCCAAACATCCTTTGCTTTTCAAAGAAAATTCAGCCCAAGAAGATTCCGCCGTTGTGCAAGATTTCGATCAGAGCACCCTGGAAATTTATCGAAACGCTTTGGCTTCGGCCATCCGTTCGTGCCAAGATTTTCGGCGGAACGAAGGGCAGAGCATCGCACTTGTTGTTTTGGAATACCTCAACGAAATCCGCGGCCTTCTTGCATTTATTACCCAAAACGATTCCAAAAAAGGCGCAACCCTTCGGCAAAAGGTCGTTGATTTTTTGGATGAGTGGAAAGACCCCAAAAACGTGCCTCCGTCCTGGACCCCCGACCCCCTTCGTTTGGAACAAGAAATCCTATTTTATCTCGAAAAAAAGGATATTTCGGAAGAATTGGTGCGTTTGGGCGCTCATCTTGAGCTAGCCCAAAGCATTTTGGAAAACGAGAATGAACAAGGGCGAAAATTAGGTTTTGTAGCCCAAGAAATTGGTAGAGAGGTGAATACGATAGGTTCCAAGGCTTCCGATTTTGAAATTCAACATCGGGTGGTGATGGCCAAAGAGTGGATCGAAAAAATCAAGGAACAAGCCGCCAATTTATTGTAAAATGAAACCTTTGTTTTTTGTCTTTTCAGCGCCTAGTGGGGCCGGCAAAACGACCTTGGTCCGATTTGTTCAATCGGTGTTCCCGGATTTCCGCTTTTCGGTTTCGTTCACAAGCCGACCGCCCAGAGCCCATGAACAAGACGGCAAGGATTATTTTTTTGTGAGTGAATCGGATTTTCGTAACAAAATAAAAAATGATTTTTTTGTGGAGTGGGAAGAGGTTTATCCCGGTCATCTTTACGGAACCCCTCTTCATCCGGTATTGAATTGCCTACAAACCGAATTTCCTATGCTTTTGGATTTGGATGTGAAGGGGGGATTGGCCTTCAAAAAAGCATTTCCAGAACAAACCAGGGCGCTTTTTGTCGGGGTTTCGGATATTTCGGTTTTAGAAAAACGCTTACGCCTACGTCAAACCGAGAGCGAAACCAAGATTCAGATGCGTTTGGAAAAAGCGCGGTTAGAAATAGCAGAATCGGTGTTTTTTGATGAGGTAATTCCAAACGATGATCTCCGCATAGCGCAACAGGTTTTGTTGGATTTGTTTCAAAAGGCCGGGTATTCACCCATCAATCGGTAGTTCCACCATGCCTAAGCATACCGGTTTGTTTTTTGGGTCTTTCAACCCCATTCACCAAGGACACCTCATCCTTGCTGAATTTTTTGCGTCGTTGCCAGAAATGGAGGAAGTTTGGTTGGTCTTGTCTCCCCAGAATCCCTTCAAGAGCGACGAAAACATGCTGGATTTTGATACCCGGGCTGCATGGATTGAGGCCTGTATCCAGGACAACCCTCGCTTGAAGCTTTGTGCAGTCGAAAAAGATTTTTCGCTTCCCTCCTATACTCACAGAACCTTGGAATACCTTAAGGCACAAGAACCGGAGCGTTCTTTTGTTTTGTTATTGGGTGAAGATCAATTGCTTCATTTTACTCGTTGGAAAAATTTCGATTTGATTCTTGATTCGTGGCCTTTGTGGGTTTATCCTCGGCATTTTGATGGTCAATTTCCAGAAAATCCGGTTCCCCACCGTCTTGTGGACGCACCCAAAATTGAAATTTCTTCTACACTTATTCGAAACCGCCTCGCTCAGGGGCTTTCTGTACGGTATTTGGTTCCGGATATCCTATGGAAAACTTGTGCAAACCACCCTTTTTGGCGTGGATAAGTCGTTTACAATAAAATCACGTTTTCTTTTCTCCACCAACGGGTAGCGACTTATGCTATGTGGATAAGGATAACTTTTGTCCTACGATCTATACACTTGTCAACGTTCTCCAAGGAATTTGAGTATTTCAAAGCCTGTGAAGGATTTTTGGTTGTTTGATTAGTGGATAAAGCTGTGTATAATGAAGGAATAAGTGATTATCCACTTTTCCACAGCCCTAAAGTATAAAAACAAAAAAAATACCTTTTTATAGTTCTTTGATTTGTTCAAATCCTTGACCAAAGCATCCCGTATTTTTGGTGACCGCACGATGGAACAGCAGACCAGTATTTTTACCCGAGTCAATGCTTGGGCAGCTCAATCGGGAGCTGTTAATTTGGGTCAGGGTTTTCCAGACCATCATCCCCCGGAGCTGCTTTTATCCTCTGTTCAAGAAGCACTGCGCGAAAATTACTACCAATATGTTACTTCTTTTGGTTTGTTGGGTTTACGTCAACAGATCGCACGAATTTGGGAAGAGGATTTCGCTATTTCCCTTGATTTCAATACTCAAATTACGGTAACTGCGGGTGCAACGCAAGCATTGCACGATGCAACGGTTTCGATTTTATCCCCTGAGGATGAGGTTTTGATTTTGGATCCGTCGTACGATTCGTACGCACCCGTTGTTCGTTCGGTTGGGGCCGTTCCGGTTCGTGTTCCTATGAATTTTTCACCGGAGCTTGGTTTTTCTTTGGATTGGGAACGTATACGAGCATCGATTGGCCCCAAAACCAAATTGTGGATCATCAATAACCCCCATAATCCCAGCGGTTATACGTGGTCTTCGGTTGATTTCCAAGAGGTTGAGTTGATTATGAACGATTACCCTTATCTGTTCGTACTGGGTGATGAAGTCTATGCTTATTTGGCTTTTGATCCCTTGTTTAAGTCCCTACTTTCGTTGGAATCGCATCAAAAACGAATTTTGGTGGTTCATTCTTTTGGAAAAACCTATCATTGTACCGGATGGAAATTAGGGTATGCTGCTGGGTCTGAACCGTGGATGCACAAATTACGACAACACCACGAATACAATGTTTTTTGTGTTAACTCTTTGATGCAACGAGCTTTGGAAATTTTTTTACCACAAGATACCGTGCGCAGAGATATTGCTACTTTTTATTTGGAGCAACGTGATTTTCTATTTTCGTTGTTGGATTCAACCCCCATTCGAGCCGTCCCTGTTCAAGGGACCTATTTTCAATGGTTGGATTTTTCGTTTTTGTCCAAGGCTACTTCTGATCTGGATTTGGCCCAGGAATGGGCCCTCAAAGCGGGATGTGCAATGATTCCCTTTTCTCCTTTTATGGAAAAATCTTCTCCCCTGGATCCCCTCCTAATGCGCTTGTGTTTTGCCAAAAGCAAACAAAAAATGGAATTAGGATTGGGTAATTTGCGTCATTATCTAGGTTTTTAAGAAATGTGGGTTCATCTTGTTCAAAATAGCGCGTCTTGGAAAGATCCGATTTCAAGTTTGGCTGCGATCGATTCTTTGTTACTTGGTTATGAGTCGATCAAAGAAAAAGGAGGTTGGTTGTTGTTTCCTGAATTGTTTGCCCAAGGTTTTGTTACGGATTGGAACCTTGATCAAGATATTTTATTGATCCATGAACAACAAAAGATAATTTTGGATTGGATGCAACAAAAGTCGGACGATTGGGGTATAACTGTAGCCGGATCCTTGGCCTTTTACGAAAATGGAAGATTGTTCAATCGATTCGTTGCTGTTCCACCCCAGCAAGGTTTATTCTCTTACCCAATGTATAACAAAAAACACCTTTTTGGATTGGCTGGGGAGGATAAAGTATACCAAGCTGGTTCCTTACGTACCATTTGGAGGGAGCATCATTGGACGATTATACCTAGTATTTGTTACGACCTTCGGTTTCCTGTTTGGTTACGCAATCGTGGGGATTATCAGGTTTTGTTTTGTGTGGCCAACTGGCCCCAGGCCCGAGCCTTTGCGTGGCGTTCTTTGTTAACAGCACGCGCTATCGAAAACCAATCTTTTGTTGTTGGTGTTAATCGTGTGGGTACGGATGCAACGGGAACTTTTTATTCAGGTGAGTCCATGGTTATAGGCCCCGATGGCTCCTTGTTGGTGCAAATGAACGATGAGGCAGGCATCGTGTCTTGTTTATTGGATGAGAATGTTTTGGCCGTTTTTCGTCGGGCTTATCCCTTTTTGAAGGATGCGGACGATTTTGAATTAAGGACACCATGAATATTCTGAATCAGCGTCTACAGGGTCGTTTGGAACTAAGCGAACAGGCCAAAGAGTGGCAAGCGTTGCTGGCTTATCTGGAAAAGCAAATAGGTAAAAAGCCGGACATGAATGGCCTGCTTTTTTTGATTGCTGTAAATGTTCTGGGTCAAGGGCCTCGGGAATTTTCCAAAGAAGAAAAGCAAGACCTGATGCATATTGCTGTTTGCGAACTCCTTTCTTTTGTGGAGTATTTTGAGTTTCAAGGACGGGATAGCGGAGGCTGGCCACATTATCTCAGTCTGCGTCAGCCTGCGGTCACAGGCCTATCGGAACAAGAAGCGCTTTTGAGGGCTTGTGCTGTTCAGTATTTCCGCGAGAACGATTCGGATTTTGATGAGTCCGTGCGTCTTATTTTTGAAAACCCAAACGTTTCTACTTTATGATGAATCTTACCCTTACCAACCAGGTTTTATGTTCCTTTAGCGCCTTTGTTTTTTTGGGACTTTTGCCTTATCGATCGATGGCAGCGGCCCAGGGGAATGGGTCGATTGGTAAATCCCCCTCTAAGTCAACCGAAGTTAAGGTTTATTTGGAAACGACCGAAGGTCGTATGATTCTTCAACTCAGCAATGCGACACCCTTGCATCGGGATAATTTTCTAAAACTAATCAAAGAGGGTTATTACAACGGGGTTTTGTTTCATCGCGTTATCAAGGATTTTATGATTCAGGGTGGTGATCCTGAATCCAAAGAGGCCAAACCCGGCCAGATGTTGGGGAACGGGGGCCCAGGTTATACCGTACCGGCGGAATTTGTGGACACCCTTATTCATGCCAAGGGCGCATTGGCGGCAGCCAGGCTGGGGGACAACATGAACCCTCGGAAAGAATCCAGCGGTTCTCAATTTTATATCGTTCAGGGTCGTCCCTGGAAAGACGCTGATTTAACTGCGATGGAGGCCCGTTCGGGTCGACGTTATAGCGAAGACCAAAAAAAGATATACCGTGAACAGGGGGGTACCCCTCATCTGGATGGTGGCTATACGGTTTTTGGTCAATTAATTGAAGGAATGGATGTTTTGGACAAAATTGCCAAAACAGCGACCGGCGGTGCCGACCGGCCCTCGACGGATGTTCGCATTTTGAAAGCAGGATTGGTCCGATGAAATTCATCTCCTACAACGTTAATGGTATCCGTGCCGCAGAAACCAAGGGTTTAAGCCAGTGGTTGTTGGAGCAGGATGCCGACGTTATAGGGCTTCAAGAAATTAAGGCTTTTGAGGGTCAATTTGATTGGACCCCTTTTACCGCGGCGGGTTATCAATATTATGCCGAGTCTGCCCAAAAGCCGGGTTATAGTGGCGTGGCGATTTTGAGTCGACGGGAACCACTGGCTGTTGTACGCGGTTGTGGAGAAGATTGGATCGATAGCGAGGGTAGGGTTTTGCGTTTGGATTTTGAGGATCTTTCTTTTATGACGGTTTATATGCCATCGGGTTCTTCCGGTGACGAGCGCCAGGCCTACAAAATGAGGTTTTTGGACTTTTTTGGAACGTATGCCGAGAATTTAGCCGGCCAATTGCCCGGTTTGGTAATTGCCGGTGATTATAACATTTGTCATAAGGCAATCGATATCCATGACCCGGTGGGTAACGCCCAGTCTTCTGGTTTTTTGCCTGAAGAAAGGGCGTGGTTTGATGCGTTTTTGGATCGAGGTTTTTGTGATTCCTACCGCACCCTGTTTCCTTCATCAGTTGCTTATTCGTGGTGGTCTTATCGGCAAGGAGCCCGCGCCAAAAACAAGGGCTGGAGGATAGACTACCATTGCCTCAGTCTTCCGTTAGCGAATCGTATCGTAGGGGCGTCATTGCACCCGGAGGCCGTTCATTCGGATCATTGTCCGGTTTCATTGGTTTTGTCGGACGACAAGAGCAAGCCATGAATGCTCTGAACGAGATCAATCAGCGCCTGGATGCAACGATTCGGCGTTATTACGGCTGGCGTATGGTGCGGGGTTTTTTGGTTTGGGTTGCTGTTCTGGTCTTACCATGGATGTTGTTGGCCGCCGGTGCTTTTTATACCTGGATGGGAAGCGGGCTGCGTTTGTGGTTGTTGTTGGGGTATGTTTTGGTGAATTTACTGGTCTTGGTTTGGGGGGTGCTTTTGCCGTTTTTACGAAGGCAAGGTCGTTTACCCCGCATGTCTCGTCGGGAGGCGGCTCTTCGCATCGGGGCCCATTATCCTCAAATTCAAGACAAACTCTTGAACATGGTGGACCTGCAGGCCGAGGTGAATCATGGGGGTTCCCGCGATTTGATCGAAGCAAGTCTGGAGCAGAGGCATGGTTGGGTGCGGTCTTTGGCCTTTTCGGCCATTGTTCCTTGGTCCAAACTCAAGCCTTACGCTTGGGTTGTGGTTCCTATGGCGGCTTTGTGGATGTTTTTGTGGTTTTGGGCCCCTCAAGTTATGTCGGTTGGTACGGGCCGCATACTCCGTTACAACGATGGATACTCCCTGCCTGCTCCCTTTGAATTTGATTGGGACCAAACGCCGTTGCGCGTTGAGGCGGGTTCGGAATGGGATGTTCAGCTTGAAATTACGGGAAGGGAAATCCCCCAGGAGGCTTTGGTGCACTGGGGTCAACAGACGTACAAAATGCGTCGTCTTGCTCCGGGTCGCTTTGCCTTCAAAGTGCCAAACGTTCGGCGATCCGGCTCCTTTTGGTTTAGTGCCTCGGGTTTTTCTTCCTCCGAAGAACAATTAACGGTGTATCATAACCCCACCCTCCTGCAATTAGCCTTGTGGATTGAATACCCACCGCATACCGGTAAAGCTGCCGAACGTTTATTGAATAGCGGCGATGTCCAGGTTCCAAGAGGTACCGCGCTGCGCTTTGTTGTGGACAGCAAGCACACCAGTGGTTTTGGCTTGCTTACTTCGGAAACGACGAATCCAAGGCTTGCCGTAAGCGAAAAAGGCGCCCCTTCGGGTCTACGGCATTCACTTCGATGGGTTCCTTTCCAAAGCGGCCCGTACAACCTGCTTTTGTTCAGTGACCAAGGCCAAAAGGCTGATACCTTGGCTTTTGGGGTTGATTTGGTCGATGATGCTCCTCCTGGCCTGGAGGTGGATATTCAACAACCCGAGGACCCCCAAGAGCCCCCTTGGGTTAGGGGAAGGGCGTGGGATGATTATGGGCTTCGCGGTTTGCGTTGGGTTTTTTGGATCAAACGTGCGGGCCAAAAGGAATTTGACCCTCAGGAGCTATTCTTGCCTTTTCCTTGGGAAGGGGGCCTAGCCGAAAAACGATTTGAAAGCGCGATTGACCCCCTCAAGATGGGCCTGAGACCAGGTGATGGTCTTCGCTACGGATTGGAGGTGGAGGACAACGATCAACCAAGTGGTTATAAACGAACCCGTTCAGCCTTGTTTGAGTGGCGTTTGTCTTCCGATCGCGAAAAAACCCAAGCCCTGGAAGCCCTTTCTCGCGAAACGGCCACCGGCTTTCAAAAGGCCGACAAGGACATGCAAGAGGCTCAGCAACAGACCCGTAAGCTATCTGATCGTCTAAAGCAGCAAAAGGAATGGGGCTTTGAAGACCGCAAGGACTTGGAAAAATTAAGAAACGAACAACGTCAAGCCATTGAAGAGGTCGAAGAAATTCAAAAAAAACTAGAGTTACAACAACAAAAATCTTCCGCCGAGACCCCCACCCAAATCCTTGAAAAACAGGAGAAAATAAAAGAAATGGCGGACAGGCTTCTCAACGAGGAAATGAAGGAAATGCTGCGTAGCATAGAAAAAATGTTACGAGATGAAGCCTCCAAGCCAGAAATCCAAAAACAATTAGAAAAACTAGAGAAAGACCAAAGCAGGGTTAGCAAGGAATTGGATCGTATGTTGCAGTTTTTCAAGGAGTTAGAGGTTGAGGACCGAATCGAAAAAGCCATGAAGAAGCTTCAGGATTTGGCGCGACAGCAAGAAGACCTGGCTCAAAAAACCAAACGCCCGGACGAAGACCTAAATCAAGTCGCCGAAGAACAAGAAAAATTGCGCCAAGAAACCCAAGACCTTCTCAAGGATTGGGAAAAAACCAAGGAAAAGAACCAAGAGCTTGAACGCCCCAAAGACCTGGATGGCCTTGAAGACCAAGGCGAGGAGGTGACCAAAGACCAGGAAGAAGCCGAAAATCAAGCCAAAAACCAGCAAAACCGCTCTAAATCAGCACAAAAACAACAAAAAGCGGCATCCGGTATGCGTCAAATGAGCAACCGAATGCAGGAGCAATTGGCTCAACAAGAAATGGAAGAGCTGGAGGAAGACCTCAAGGCGATGAGGCGCCTCTTGGGCCGGGTTCTCAAGTTTTCCTTTGATCAAGAATCCGTTATGGATCGTTTGAAAGACCAAACCAGTTATTCGCAGGTTTTTGTTCAATTATCCCGTGAACAATTTGGGCTGCGAGAGCAATTGGACCCGCTAAAGGATAGCCTGGAAGCGCTTTCGCGGCGCGTTTGGCAAATACAGGCGCCGGTCCAAAAAGAAATTAAAGAGTTGGAAGAGCAGTACAAAGCCACCCTGGATCGAATGACCCAAAGGGACATTAACGGCGCCAAAGGCCGTCAACAATACACCATGACGGCCGCTAACAACCTTGCCAACCTCTTGTCCGAACTGTTGCAGCAAGCAACCGAACAGAAGGCCAGCAAAATGCCCGGTAACCAACAATGCAAAAAGCCCAAACCGGGTGGATCAGGAATGTCTCGCCTGCGCAGCATGCAAAAGAAGCTAAGCAATCAAATGCAGGAACAGCAGGGTAAAAGCAAAGGGCCGGGGCAGGGTGAGTCCAGGGCGGGAAATAAACCTTCTCGTGGCGAAGGAGGCAAGGAGTTTGCTCAAATGGTAGCCCAACAAGAAGCCATACGGCGCGAAATGGAGAAAATCCTTAAGGAACTAAACAAAGAAGGAGGGAATCAACCCGGACGCCAAGCCATCGAAGAGGCGGTCAAACAAATGGAACAAGCCGAAAAGGAATTGGTCAACAAAAAGCTTAGTTCAGAGAGTCTCCAAAGGCAGCAACAAATTTTGAGCCGAATGTTGGAGGCCGAGAAAGCCGAGCAGGAGCGAGAGATGGAACAAAGCAGGTCTTCAGAAAGCGCAAAACAACAAGGTCAGGAGAAATCGGGCGCTTCCATGGAGTCCAATCAGCGCCTTAACGCCCCCAAACAGGGTGTTTACAAACCCGCGGCCCCTGATTTGAATGCCTATTACCGCGAACGGAATTTGCGCTACCAAAGCAAACTGCGCCAATCGCCGCCTGCCCGATGATCACCTTTGTTTCGGCCGACGGTATTGCCCTGCCCAAAAAGAGACGCTGGATTCGCTCTTGGCTGGACGAGGTGGCTGCCCAACACCAAGCCAGAATTGGACACCTATCGTATGCTTTTGGGTCTTCGGCTTGGATGGCTGATTTGAACCAAGAGTTTTTGAATCATGCAGGGGACACCGATATTTTGACTTTTGATTATAGCGAAAGCCCTCAAAATCGACTTATCCAGGGCGAATGTTGCATCAGCCCAACCATGATTCGGGAGCAGGCCCAGGTATGGGGTGTTTCTTTTGAAGACGAGATGCATCGTGTTTTAGTACACGGTCTCCTGCATTTGTTGGGCTACAACGATAAAACAGACCAAGAGAAAGTGGTCATGCGGAAATTGGAAGAAGAGGCTCTGGAGATACGGTCCAGAATAAAAGCCTGATTGTTCCACGTGGAACATAGAATTCGTCCAGCACGAAAGCGATAAGAGCAGGGGGGATAGGTCTATTTTTGCAGCGCCAAAAAGGCGTTCTACGTGGAACATTGGGATTTTGATATCATCGTTGTCGGTGCGGGTCATGCCGGTTGTGAAGCCGCAGCCGCGGCAGCCCATATGGGCTCGTCGACACTTTTGGTGACGATGAACATGCAAACGATCGCGCAGATGTCTTGCAATCCCGCGATGGGCGGTGTGGCCAAAGGACAAATCGTTCGTGAAATTGACGCTTTAGGGGGACTATCCGGTTTGGTTTCGGACCACTCGGCGTTGCAGTTTCGAATGCTCAACCGCTCCAAAGGCCCCGCCATGTGGAGTCCAAGGACCCAAAATGACCGCTTTATGTTCGCGGCCAATTGGCGCTATCGGCTAGAACAAATCCCTAACCTAAGTTTTCGGCAGGATTCTGTAAAACAACTTTTATTGAATAAGGGTAAAGTTGAAGGGGTGGTGACGGGCTTGGGTCAGGTAATTAGGGCCCCTCGGGTTGTTTTGACCACAGGTACTTTTCTAAATGGCCTAATTCATGTGGGTGAAAAGCAATTGGGTGGAGGTAGGGCTGGAGAATCGGCATCGTACGGGATTACCGAACAACTCAAGGCTGAGGGCCTGGAAGGCGGACGCATGAAAACAGGCACCCCCCCCAGGGTGGATGGGCGGTCGTTGAATTATGACCTCATGGAAGAACAAAAGGGGGACGACAAGCCGGGTAAGTTTTCGTTCCGTAAGGAAAGCAAGGCCCTGGAACACCAAAAAAGCTGTTGGATCACGTACACCGATACACGGGTCCACGAGATTCTCCAGGAAGGATTTGAGCAATCACCTATGTTTACAGGGCGTATTCAAGGCATTGGCCCCCGTTATTGCCCCAGCATCGAAGACAAAATCAATCGTTTTGCCGAAAGGGAAAGGCATCAGCTGTTTATAGAACCTGAGGGCTGGCATACGGTCGAGGTTTATGTTAATGGCTTTTCGACCTCGTTGCCCGAGGAGGTTCAAACCAAAGCTCTTCGGCAGGTGAAAGGTTTCGAAAATGCGCGAATTTTCCGTCCCGGTTATGCCATAGAATACGATTATTTCTACCCAACCCAATTGCATTTGTCTTTGGAATCCAAGGCTTTGCAGGGATTGTATTTGGCCGGTCAACTCAACGGGACGACGGGTTATGAGGAAGCGGCCGGTCAGGGGCTTATCGCGGGCATGAATGCCCATCGGTCATTGCGCGGTCAGGAACCCCTGGTTTTGAGCCGTTCCGAGGCCTATATCGGCGTGCTCATTGATGATTTGGTCAACAAAGGAACCGAAGAGCCTTACCGCATGTTCACTTCGAGAGCCGAGTATCGTATTATGTTACGACAGGACAATGCCGACCTGAGGTTAAGCGAGTTGGGTTTTCGTGCCGGGCTTTTGCCCGAGCCTGTTTTTAGAGATTTTGAAAACCGACAAGCACAGATTTCGGCGATTGAAAAAAAAATACACACGTATTCAATTGATAATGAATTGTTTAATGACTATTTTGTTTCGAAGGGAGAAGCTCCAATTCGTCAAAAAACCCGCATTGATCAATTGTTGTTACGGCCAGGAATAGGCATCGCCTTGTTGCGCGATGCTGACCCACAACTGAATTCTATTTTGGATGAATTCGAGGAACAAAATTTACAAAGCATTGAGGTTCAGGTAAAATACGCTTCTTATTTGGCGAGGGAAGAGGCGTGGGCGAAGGGCATGGACGATTTGGAACAAATTCGTATGCGCCCTGATTTTCCTTATCACGAGGTCAAAGGCCTTTCGTTGGAAGCCGTCGAAAAACTACAAAAAGCCGCCCCTGCCAACTTGGGTCAAGCGTATCGCATCAGCGGTATTAATCCGGCCGATTTGAGCGTTTTAATGGTTTATTTGAACAAAAAAGGCTGATTTCAGTGTTTTTGGGCCGATTTTTGCGCCAATAACCCGCCCTCAGCCTTGGAACAACTTTGGTCCTGCCCGCTTTGTCAAAGCGCCAAACTTTCATCTTTTTTGAAGGTCAAGGATTTTAGTGCAAGCGGAGAAATTTTTAACATTACCCTTTGCAAAGACTGTGGTC
>Ga0172372_10002534_pt1 | contig 27672 bp, 28 predicted proteins | sample LakKiv5m_2_FD_114544 | JGI IMG/M metagenome (GOLD analysis project Ga0172372, IMG submission 114544) | Freshwater microbial communities from Kabuno Bay, South-Kivu, Congo - kab_092012_9.5m | ecosystem: Environmental > Aquatic > Freshwater > Lake | place: Democratic Republic of the Congo...
CCCCGACCGTAGCGGCGCACCGTGTCGCTGACCGTGCGGAAGTCGAAGTGCGACAGGCGCCAGCTCTGGGCCCAGTAGTGCAGGGCGGTGCCACCGACGCCGTTCATCATCACGTGTCCCGCCGCGCGTGTGGTCGGGGCCGAGGCATTCACGCGGTGCGTGGGGACTTCGTGGTTGCACTTCTGCACGGCCATGGGCCAGTCGCGCACGTTGTTGCGGATTTCATCCGGGGCGAAATCGCGGTTGGTCAGCCACGTACCGGCCTCGAGTCCCACGATGTCGAGCCCCGCCTCGGCGAGCGGCAGGACAGCGACGCCCCCTGCGGCACCGAGCCCGATGACCACCACGTCTGTCCCCGGAAGGTTAGTCGGCATCGCGATCGCTCCCGGCAGGCTTCACATGCACGATGGCTTTGTTGAACATCGGACTGTCGTAGGCCGACTTGCGCACACGCGTCGGGGGCGACAGCAGCTTCTGTTCGGCCGGCGTCACCGTCGTGCGCACGCCGGGATAGCCGATGAGGTCCCATCCGACGAAGCCCTCGTTGCCGCCGTAGATCGGATCGCCGAACGTGCCTTGCATGACATGTCCGCGCAGCAGCGTGAAGAAGGCCGCCGAACTGCCCTCGAAGCCGACGTTGGCACCCGTGGCAGTGCCTGATTCCACGTCGATGAGCAGCGAAATCTGCTGCGTTTCGGCGAGCGAGAGGAACGGCCCGCCGCGCGTCTGCCGCGCGTAGCGATCGAGCGCGGACAGACCGACCGTGTAGGCGCGGCGCTGGTCGGCAAGTGCCCCACCGAGGGCCCGATCGATATAGCGCACCGCGCGTGCCTCCGTCGCGCCCGGGCCCAGATCGTCAGACGGCACGAGCAGTGCAGCGATGCGATCGAGCAGGTCGGCTTCGGCGGGCGTGAGTGCGATCAGCGGTTCCCGCGCCGGACGTGCGCGCGCGCGCACCCGCTGTTCCGCGTCGTTGCGGCCAGCCTCTGCGGCAGCGGCATCGTCAGTCGCAGGGCTCAGGGCCGCGCCCGCCGCGGCACCGGCCAGCTTCAGCAGGTCTCGTCGAGTCGGCGTGTGGCTCATGTCACCCTCGCGTTCGGATCGTCGTGTTCAGTGACCGGGCGTTGGCGGCTTGCGCTCGTAGGTGGCCACCAGCTGTCCCTGGCCCACCACGTGGCCGACCATGGCCTCGGTCAGCTGTGCGCGAGTGAGTCCCGCGGGCAGCCCATCAACATCGAGGGCATACACGATGAAGTGGTAGTGATGCGGCTTGCCCGGAGGCGGTGCAGGACCACGGTAGATGGGCCGTCGGAATCCGGAGGGCCCCTGGATGGCTCCGGCCATCTCCGTGGGCATTGCGGCCGCCGGATCAATGGGAATCGCGGCAGGAAGGCCCTTCGCCGACGCGGGAATGTTGTAGATCACCCAGTGCACGAACGGCTGCGGATTGGTGGGCGGCAGCAGCACGTCTGGGTCTTCGCAGACCACGGCGTACGACCGGGTGGATGCGGGGGCCCCCGTCCACGCCAGGGCCGGCGACGTGTTCTCGCCGTCGGCGGTGTGCACTTTAGGAATGGGTTGACCCGATGTGAGCGTGGGACTCGTCACGGTCAGCGCCGCGGTCGCCGGCTGCGCCGCCGCATCCGTGATCAGTACGGGGGAGAGAAGCAGGGCCAGCAGCAGGTGTCGCATACGCCCGAAGTATACGCATCTTTCCGTGCGGTACGCCGGCCGTGCGACGACCGCGGGACAGGCCGCTGCTGCGGCCCAGTACCGGGACGCAGAGGGCGACGGCCCGTTCGTGCGGCCCTCCGGGGCGGCATCGTCAGCGGCCGGGGTCATCTGCAGGCAGGAGGGCGGTGTCCGGCAGACTCGGTGAGGTCAGCGCGAGTCAGGCGGGATGCTGCCTGAAGTAGACTCCGCGCATGGCACTGACTGACTATGTGACGCTCGGGCGATCGGGACTGCGGGTCAGCCCGCTGTGCCTCGGAGCGATGACGTTTGGCAACGACTGGGGATGGGGTGCCGATGTGCCCGAGTCCGAAGCGATGATTTCGCACTACCTCGATGCCGGCGGCAACTTCATCGACACGGCTAACGGCTACACACGGGGACATTCGGAAGTCATCATCGGCGACCTGCTGGCGCGCACACCTGGCCTTCGCGATCGCGCCGTCCTGGCCACGAAGTTTTCCACCAACCTGTATCCCGGCGACCCCAATGCCGGTGGTGCCAGTCGCAAGAACATCATCGCGTCATGCGACGAGTCGCTCCGGCGGCTCCGCACCGACTACATTGACCTCTACTGGATGCATTTCTGGGATCCGCACACGCCCATCGACGAGACGCTGCGCGCGCTCGACGATCTCGTGCGTGCGGGAAAGGTGCGCTACATCGGCGTGTCCGACACGCCGGCCTGGAAGGTCGCACAGGCGCAGGTCCTTGCGGAACTGCGAGGCTGGTCGCGGTTTGTGGGGCTGCAGATCGAGTATTCCCTGATCGAACGCACGGTCGAGGGCGAACTGGTGCCGATGGCTCTCGAACTTGGGCTGGGCATCACCCCCTGGTCGCCGCTTCGCGGCGGGGTGCTGACGGGCAAGTACACCCGCGACAACGCTGCGGGAGCTACCCCGGGCCGAGGTGATCGCGTGAAGGCCTACTTCACCGATCGCACCTTCGCCATTGTCGACGCCCTGATCCGCGTGGCAGGCGAGTTGAGCACGACTCCGGTGGCCGTGGCGGTCGCATGGGTGCAGGCGCGCCGCGGCGTGACCTCGACCATCATCGGAGCACGAACGGTCGCGCAGCTCGATCAGAATCTGGCGGCCCTGGACGTCAGGCTCGGGCCCGAGCATGTCAGTGCACTCGATGCCGTCTCGATGCCGACCCTGGGTTTCCCCATCCCGTTCCTGTCCTTTACGGCGATGATCGCCCAGGGGGGCACCAGCGTGAACGGCGTGACTGCCCCGGTCTGGCCCATGGCCCCGCAGCCCGGACAGCCGCGCTACTGAACGTGCAGGCGTTCTGCAGCTGTGCCATCATGCGCGGCATGGTGATGCTGCGTCGCGCCGGAAGGATGAGTCTCCCGCTGCTGCCGCTGCTGGTGCTGCTGGCAGGCAGCACGGCGGGGTCGACGCGCCTGCTGGCGCAGGCGGCCGCCCCGAACCGGATTGATACGGTGGCCCCCATGGCGCCAGAGCTGGCGTCCTACGGTGCACACGACATCGGCGTGCGGACGCTGCGTGTGACCGATCCGCAACGGATCGACGTGCTGAAGACCACGGCCGGTGGACCAGCCGTGCGCAGCGATCGCACGCTGGTGCTTGAGGCGTGGTATCCGGCGCAGGTCCCGTCGGGAACGCTGCGTGCCGGCACGTACGACGCGCTCGTGCGCGATGGCCGTACGCGCGTCACGCTGCACGGCCGCGCGATGCGCGAGGCCCGACCGGAGGCCGGTGTGTTTCCGCTCGTGATTCTGTCGCACGGCTATCCGGGCACGCGCTACCTGATGAGCCACCTCGGCGAAAATCTCGCCAGCAAGGGCTATGTCGTCGTGTCGATCGATCACACCGACAGCACATACGACCAGCAACTGGCGTTTGCCAGCACGCTCTACAATCGGTCGCTCGATCAGCTCTTTGTGCTGAAGGCGGTTACCGCCCTGGCGGCAGCGGGCTCAGGCGATCCGCTGGCGGGTCATATCGACGTGTCACGCGTCGGTCTGGTGGGCTACTCGATGGGCGGCTACGGTGTGGTCAACACCATCGGCGGTGGCTATGCCGATACTGCCGCCGCGCTGCCGACGGCGCCACCCAATGGATTGCTTCGCGATCGTGCGGCCTCCAATCCCGATTACCGGGCCTCCCGAGATGTCCGCATCCGTGCAGCAGTGGCGATTGGGCCGTGGGGCATGCAGGCAGGTTTCTGGGATGCCGCAGGACTGTCCGGCATCGAGACTCCCACGCTGTTTGTCGCCGGCAGTGCCGATGATGTGTCGGGATACGAGAAGGGCACGCGAGCGATTTTCGAAGGCGCCGTCAACGCCGATCGCTATCTCCTGACGTTTGCCGATGCGGGCCACAACGCGGCGGCACCGTACCCGGCCCCGCGTGAAGCCATCGAGGGACCGGCGCAAGCCGCCTTCGGTCACCATGCCGACCCGGTGTGGGACACCGTGCGGATGAACAACATCCTGCAGCACTTCACGACGGCATTTTTCGGTCAGCACCTGAAAGGTGACGCCAGCATGCAGAGCTACTTTGCGGTCGTGCCGCAGGGCCGCACCGGGGTGTGGGCCGTCGATCGCGAGGGGAAGCCCCAGCCGGCACACACGTACTGGAAAGGTTTCAGGCGCGGCACGGCCCTCGGGCTGAGCCTCGAGCATCGCACGCCGGCCCCGGCCCGATCACCAGGTCAGTAGCTGCACCACGCGGTCGATCTCCCCGTCCAGCAGCGTGCGCGTGTCGAGAGCCACGCGGTCGTCGACGATGCGCGCCACGATGGGTGTGGGCAAGGCGCGGAGGCGTGTCTCGAGTGCATCGGCCGTCCATCCGTCCCTCGAGAGGGTGACCAGGGTCGTCGGCAACTCGAGGCCGGGGGCGCTGCCGCCGCCGACCGCAGACGAAGCCGACACCAGCGACACTGTCCATCCGCAGCCGGCGAGGGCCGAGCTCAGGCGCTGCGCGCGCTGCCGCAGTTCCTCTGGTGTCTGCGCCAGCATGTGCCGCACCGGTACCGTCTCGCGCGCGCGTCCGGCGAGATGTTCAATCAGCGTGGCCTCAAGCGCACCGTAGGTCAGCTTGTCGACACGGAAGGCACGCATCAGCGGATGCTGCCGCAGCGGATCGACCAGCGCACGTGTGCCCAGCAGGATGCCGGCCTGTGGCCCGCCGAGCAGCTTGTCACCGCTGACGCACACCAGCGACACGCCTGCCGAGAGCGAGGCGGCGACCGAGGGCTCGTCGGCGAGTCCTGGCAGCAGCTCGCCGCTGCCCAGGTCTTCCACGACAGGAATGCCGAGCCGGCGGCCTGTATCGACCAGTTGCAGCAGCGAGGGGCGTTCCGTGAACCCGTCGATACGGAAATTCGAGGGATGCACCCGCAGGATGAGGGCGGTGCGCGGGCCGGCTGCAGCGGCATAATCGGCAGCGCGCGTGCGGTTTGTGGTACCCACTTCGCGCAGCAGGCATCCGGACTGCGCCATGATCTCGGGCACACGGAAGCCACCGCCGATTTCCACCAGTTCGCCGCGCGAGATGATCACCTCGCGTCCCCGCGCCAGGGCCGCCAGCATCAGCAGTGTCGCTGCCGCGTTGTTGTTCACGACGACGGCAGCCTCGGCGCCAGTCAGTGCTGTCAGCAGCGATTCGGCGTGCACGCTGCGTGACCCGCGGCTGCCACGAGTGAGGTCATATTCGAGATTGCAGTAGCCGGTGGCGACCTCCGTGAGGCGGCGCACCGCAGCCGCAGGCAGGGGCGCGCGCCCGAGGTTGGTGTGGATGATGACGCCTGTGGCGTTGATGACGGGTCGCAGTGAACCCTGGAACTGCGCCACCAGCATCGCTGCCGCGCGTCGGGCAATGGCATCGGCTGGCGTCGGGCCATCATCGGGCAGCGTGCCGGACTGACGCAGGTGCAGGCGCACCTCGTCGGCTGCGTGCCTCATTGCCGCGAGGGTGGCCTCGTCGCCGTACCGGGCCGCCAGCGTCCGCACATCATCGCGGTGCCGGAGGCGCTCGAGGGACGGAATGTCGCGGACGCTGGCCATCGCCTGCGATGGTAGCCCATCACCGCGGCTGGCGCGGTCGGCACCCTTTTCAAAGGCGCGGGCCACCTGCTAGGATCTCCCTCTTATGTCCACACGGACAACGCGCCCGTTCGAGCAGTTCTGGCCTTATGTCGAAAAGCCTGAGCGTCCGACCGACGAAGAACTCGCCGCCATCGATCCCGACCTTTACACGGCACTGTTCGGCCCGCGCGATTTGCCCTTCTCCTTTACGCTGGTGTTTGGTGCGTTCGAGGGCGACCAGTATGAGCGGGCCGTCGAAATGGCCCGGGCCTCGGCCGAGTACTGGCAGGTCGGTGAGGGCGCGCACTTGCGCCACCGCGCGCGGTTTTATCCGACGCAGGCGATGCAGATGCGCGACTTGTACGAGGTGATTGGGGGACAGCCCAGCTGTGAAGTGCTCATCGACGACCGTCCCGTGCCGTATGCGCGGGACATGTGGCTGCCGATGCTGTGGTTTCTGCTGCTGCCGTGAGGGACACGGCCCGGGTGGCAGAGGTGCCGAGGCGCCGAACGGGTGACCGCCCGGCGCCACCGGTCACGCGTGCGTCAGACGCGAGTGACGTTGCCCGCCTGCGGTCCTTTGGGGCCGTCCACGATTTCGAACTCCACCGGCTGTCCCTCGTCCAGCGACCGGAATCCCGAACCCTGAATCGCCGAGTAGTGCACGAACACATCGCTGCCGCCTTCGCGTTCGATGAATCCGTAGCCCTTGGCGTTATTGAACCACTTGACCTTGCCTGTAATGCGCATCGTTCTTCTTCCTGCCTTCGGTGGCAGTGCCACCCCACTACCGACCTGCGGACTCCCGATGGGGGCCACGCAGGCACATGGAAAGCCGCACACCGCAGCTTTCGGGATCCGTTAGTCTGGACCGCCCGCAGAGTTTAAACGCCAGTTACATTCGATGTCAATTAGAGACACTGTGCCAACAAAACGCGCCATCCTGAGTGTGTCCGACAAGACCGGACTCGTTGAGTTCGGCCAGAACCTCTCGGCCCGTGGCTTTGAACTGGTGTCGACCGGCGGTACCGCCCGCACCCTGGCCGATGCCGGCCTGCCGGTCGTGAACGTGTCCGATGTCACCGGTTTTCCCGAGATGATGGATGGGCGCGTCAAGACGCTGCATCCACTGATTCACGGCGGCATCCTCGCGCGGCGCGATCATCCCGACGACCTGGCGCTGGCGTCTGCTCACGGCATCGGCCTGGTCGACCTGGTGGTGGTGAATCTCTATCCGTTCGTGGAAACGGCGGCCCGGCCCGGCATCGCGTTTCCTGACCTGGTGGAACAGATCGATATCGGTGGTCCGAGCCTCGTCCGTGCCGCCGCCAAGAACTTCCGCGACGTGCTGGTCGTCGTCAATCCCGGCGACTACCCGTCTGTCATCGAGGCCCTCGATGCGTCAGGCGGCCCGTCGCAGGCGTTCCGCTTCTCGCTCGCGCAGCGGGCGTTTGCGCATACCGGCGCCTATGACACCGCCATCGCGTCGACGCTCGGCGAGTATCACGCGGAGGGCAGCGGATTTGAGCGCCCTGCGCCGTCGGGTCTGGTAACGCCTGGTCACCTCGTGATCGAAGCGCCCAAGCTGCGCGACCTCCGCTACGGTGAAAATCCGCACCAGTCGGCGGCGTGGTATACCACCACGCCGGCCACCGGTCTCGGGAATCCCCAGATTCTTCAGGGAAAGGAACTGTCGTTCACCAACCTGCTCGACCTCGATGCTGCGGCGCGGATCGTGCTCGAGTTTGAGGAACCGGCCGCTGCGGTCATCAAGCATACGAACCCGTGCGGCGTCGCCACGGGCGCGACCCTCGCCGACGCCTACGTCCGGGCCCGCGAAGCCGATGCACTGGCGGCCTTCGGCGGCATTGTCGGTCTCAGCCAGCCGATCGATGCGGCCACGGCGACGGCCCTGGTATCAACCTTCATCGAAGCGGTGGTGGCACCGGGCGTCAGTGATGACGCGCGCGCGATTCTGGCGGCCAAGCCCAACATGCGTGTGGTTGTGGCCGACACCCGCAGTCTCCGTGGCGGTGCGGCGAGCCTGCGTCGCGACGTGCGTTCGATTCTCGGTGCTGTGCTCGTGCAGGAGCGTGATGTCGTGACCGAGGCGCACGAGCCGTGGCCAGGTGACGGGCTGCGCGTCGTGACGCGCCGTGCACCCACGGCTGCCGAGTGGCAGGGCCTGCGGTTTGCCTGGCGCGTGATGGCGCACGTCAAGTCGAACACGGTGATCTTCACCGATGCCGTGCAGACACTCGCCATCGGCGCCGGACAAATGAGCCGGGTCGATGCCGTGAAGGTGGCCGCCGCCAAGGCGACGCAGTGGCACACGCTGGCGACCAATCCGCTGGTCGGCAGCGTCGCGGCGTCCGACGCCTTCTTTCCGTTCCGTGATGGCCTCGATGCGGTCGCCGCTGCGGGGGCCACAGCGGTGGTGCAGCCGGGTGGGTCGGTGCGCGACGCGGAAGTCATTGCGGCCGCCGATGAGCACGGTCTGGCGATGATCTTCACCGGTCGCCGCCACTTCCGCCACTGAGTGGCGGCGGGGCGGCGCGGTCAGTCTGCGAAAAGCGCGCGCAGGTCGTCGGCGCTGACCGTGGCGGCACCGAAGCGGGCGACCACGATGCCCGCCGCTGCGTTGGCCAGAGCTGCTGCCTCGTGGGGCGCCGCACCGGCGGCTGTCGCCAGAGCCAGCGTCGCCAGCACCGTGTCACCGGCGCCCGTGACGTCGCTCACTTCCCGGGCGGTTGCCGCCATCGCTCCTTCACCGTCGGGGTGGGTCAACCACAGCCCGCGCTCTCCCAGCGTCACCAGCACACTGTGCACCTGCGCGGTGTCTATGATCGCGCGCGCCGCCTTCTGCGCATCACCATGCGAGTGAATGCGGAACCCGACGGCGGCCTCGGCTTCGAGGTGATTGGGCGTGAGACACGAGGCCCCCGCATAGAAGCGCAGATCAGGTACCTTCGGATCAGCCACCAGTGGACGACCGGTCGCCTGCGAGTGCGCCACCAGTCGTCGCATCACGGCGTGGCTCAGCACCCCTTTGCGATAGTCGGACGCCACAAGGACGCGGACGTCAGGGACGGCCGCATCAATCGCGGCGAGCACGGACGTCTCGGCGTCGCCCGACAGAGGATGTTCCGTCTCGTAGTCGATGCGGGCCACCTGCTGGTTGCGCGTCGTGACCACCCTGACCTTCGTCGTCGTGCGCCGGTCGGCGGCTGTGATGAGACCCGAGGGGACGAGCTGCTGCTCGACCATCGTCGCGCTGAGTGCCTGCGCATCGGCATCGGCCCCGACCACACCGATGAGGGTGACCGCTCCGCCGAGCGAAACGATGTTGTGCGCCACGTTGGCGGCACCGCCGAGCCTGATCTCATCGTGGTCATGCAGCACGACGGGCACCGGGGCCTCAGGAGAGATGCGTGTCACACGACCCACGACAAAACGGTCGAGCATCACATCACCGACCACGAGGACACGCGCGGACGGAAACTGCCCGATGATCGCGCGGGCGCGCGCCGGAGGAAGCGCGGGCAGCCAGTGCGTGCTCATGCGTCCGCCTCATCACCGCGCGCCGCCGCAAAGGGCAGCGTCATCAGGACAAGCAGCAGCATCAGGAATTCCGAATCGCCAAAATTGTATTCGAACAATCCAGCGACGAGCATCGCCACAATGGCGCCGATGCCGGTGGCGGCGAGGGCCCGTGTCGCGGCGACTCGGCGCATGCGCCAGAGGGCACGCAGGGCGGTGGCGATGCACGCGAGCCAGAGCACAAGCGCAGGGAGGCCGCGTTCGGCGGCGATCTGCATGGGCACGTTATGCAAGTGCGGGTTGGTGGCCTGCACCGCCGTTGCCGTGCGATAGGTGGGATAGAGCGGCCCGACCATATCGGGTCCCACGCCGGTCAGCGGAAAGTCGCGCACCATCGCCACGCCGGCCTGCAGCATCGCCACACGGTCGCGTGTGGTGGGGTCGGTCATGTCGCCAATCGACTGCATGCGCGTCGTCAGCGCATCAGGCGCCACCAGCAGTGCCACGGCGGCCGTCACCGGAATGAGGGCCGTGAGCCGGAAGTCCTTCACGACAAATAGCACGGCCGCTCCGGCAGCCGCACCGACCCACGCCCCGCGGGTCAGCGTGAGGGCCAGCGACACGAGAAGCGCCGGCAGCACGAAGGCAGACCAGAGGCGATCGCGGGTGCCGAACAGCAATCGAGCGATGGTGGCGCAGATCACGAGCATCAGGGTGCCCGAGTAGGTCATCCAGTGCGACAGGGTGCCCTGCATCCGGCGTCCGAGGTTGTCGTAGTTGAGCACGCCGTACTGTACGACACCGACCAGGGCGCTGGCCGCGCCCACCGAAATGATGACGCTCAGCAGAAGGTCGGCCCGCCGCCCCCGGGCGAAGTCGAAGATGACCGGCACGATCAGGAACAGGAACAGTTGCTTGGTGTCGACGACGCTGACGGCGGGGTTGGTGGAAAACCCGGCCGACAGCAGTGTGGCGACTCCGTAGGCGGCCAGCGGCCAGAAGAACGACGGTGCCTCGAGCGTGCGATGCGCGGTGCGCTGCCGCACGAGCCAGGCCACGACGGCGATGCCCAGCAGGATTTGGGCAGCGGCGATCGAAAACTGCATGGTCGCGGCCAGGCCCGTGACCGCACCCACGCCGATCCATTCGGTGCGCGACTGCGGAACGGGAAAGGAAAGGGCCAGCGCACTCATGGTCGAATCGGCTCGGACCTCAAGGGTACCTCAAGCACGCGGCGACAGGCGTCGACGACCTGTGCCACTGAGATCTCGGTGAGGCACCGGAAATCGCCTGTGACGCAGGTGCGCTGATGACACGGCCGGCACGGGAGCGGACCTGCATCGACGGCGAGCGCCGGCACTGCCGGATCGCGCCAGGGCATCGACCGTTCGGGCAGGGTGGGTCCGAACAGCGCCACGATCGGGGTGCGGGTGGTACCGGCTACGTGCAACGGGCCGCTGTCGCCGCCGACGTAGAGCCGCGCGAGACTGACCAGCGCGGCAAGTTCCGAGAGGTCAAACTCTCCGGCGAGGGTGACCCGGTGTGCCGTCGGCCAGCTCAGGCGGCGCGCCTCCGCTGTGACCGCGGTCGCCGCGGCCGCATCAGAGGGGCCTGAGGTGATGACTACGTGCAGCGCCATCGGCTCGGTGGTCAGGGCAGCCGCCAGAGCCGCGAAGCGCTCGGCGGGCCATCGGCGGAAGGGATTGCCGGCGCTCACATGCAGCACGGCGATGGCGGCCTGATCGGGAACGCCGGCCGCGTGGAGCCGTTGCCGCACGGACCGAGCCGTCTCAGCGGGCACCGGCATGCGAACGGCGTTCATGGTCCGGTCGGCGGAGCCAATGCCCAGCGGAGTCAGCAGATCCCACTGGTTCAGCACCGAGTGGCGCGGTGGCATCAGGGACGGCGTCCACGGCACCCGATCGGTGTAGGCCCAGGTGCGGCCGGGAATGTCGTATCCGATGCGGCGAGGCGCACCGGACGCGCGGGTCAGCAGTGCCGCGCGTGGTCCTCCATGCAGGTCGATGGCAAGGTCGAAGTGTCGCGCCCGCAGGTCGCGCATCAGCTGGAGGTCATACGCGATGCGCCGCAGGCCCCGGGGCCGGTCGACCACGATGAGGTCGTCGATCTCAGGCAGGTGGCGCACCACGGGAGCTGCGGCCGCCTCGACGAGATAGGTCAGGCGGCTGCCGGGATAGTGATGGGCCAGAGCGGCGGGAATGGGCGTGGTGAACACCACATCGCCGATGAGCCGCAGGCGGATGAGCAGGATGCGTCGGGGAGTCAGGGCTCGACCGAGGCCTCGTCGACCAGCATGATCGGAATGTCGTCTTTGATCGGATAGACGCGGGCGCACGAGCGGCACTTGAGCGCAGTGCCGTCCTTCACGAGGACCACCGGTGTCTTGCACGCCGGACAGGCAAGAATCTCGAGCAGTTCCTGATCCACAGGCATAAAAGGACTATACACCGCTGAAACGGCCGGGTAAGAATCAGCCATGCGCATGCGTCCTCTTGCCGGAGTGATCCTGATGCTGGTGACGGGGACCGACGTTGCGGCACAGGGTGGAGCACCCCGCCAGGCACCGGCGCGGACGGCCACCCCATCCCCATCGGCGGGCGACGCCTACTTCGAGTTCATGCGCGCCCGCCAGTTGCAAGAGACCGATGACATCGACGGCGCCATGGCCGCGCTCGATCGTGCGGCAGCCCTCGACCCGACCTCGGCCGAAGTGCAGGCCGAACGGGCCTCGCTCTTCGCGCAGCAGAACAAGGGTGTGGAGGCACGCAACGCCGCGCAGCGCGCCCTGGCCATCGATGCCGGCAATGTGGAAGCTCACCGGGTCATGGCCCTCGTGCTTTCCGCCTGGTCAGACGGAGCGGCGCCCCTGCCGGCCGGAGAGACGGCCGAGCGCCTGCGCAGCGAGGCCCTGACGCATTTCGAGGCCATCAAGGCGGTACCGGCCGCCTCGAGTGATCTCAACCTGATGGTGACGCACGGGCGCACGCTGCTGCGGGCCGGGCGTCTCGATGAGGCGGCCACCATCCTGCAGACCGTGACCGCGCAGGCCCCCTACGCCGCCGAACCCTTCGCGCTGCTCGCTGAGGCGCAGGCGCAGAAGGGGCAGTTGGCCGATGCGGCCAAGTCGCTGTTGTCAGCGGCGGAGATCAATCCCCGCTATTTCGTGTCGCTCGGCGAGCTCTACGAGCGTGCCGACCGCTGGGCGGCTGCGGCCGGCGCCTATGGCCGCGCGGTCGAAGCGATCAGGTCACCCACGCGTGATCTGCGCCTGCGGCACATCAACGCGCTGCTCAAGGCCCCCGGCGGCGTTGGTGCGGAACGGGCGCTCGAAGCCCTGACGCCGCTACTGGCCTCGGCACTGGACGATGCGCGCCTGCTGCTGCTGCAGTCGACCGCCCTGCGCCTCTCGGGAGACGCCGCGAAGGCCGCCACCGTGGCGCGGCAGGTGCTGACGCAGAGCCCGAACAACGTCGCCGCCATGAGTGCCCTGGCCACAGCCCTCGGAGCGCGTTACCAGTTCCGCGAGGTGACCGAGGCCCTGGCGCCGCTCATCGCGCAGCCTGCCATCGTCCGGGCCAATCGCGGAGAGGCGGTGCCGGCCCTGCTGCAGCTGTCGCTGGCCCACCAGCAGTTGGCCCAGTACGACGAGGCCCTTGCCGCCGTGGCCGCGGCGCGCGCGGCGTTCCCTTCCAGCGATGCGCTCGACGTGTACGAAGTGCAGGTGCTCCTCTCGGCTCGACGCTTCGATGCGGCGCTCGCGGTCACCGCGCGGATGATGGCCCGCACGCCTGACGAGACGCAGGCGCAGCTGCTGCATGCGAAAGCCCTGACCGGCGCGGGTCGCGGGGCCGAGGCGGTCACGCTGCTCGAAACTGCGGCGCGGCAGCACGACGACGATCTTGAGGTGGCGTTTGCTCTCGCCGATGCCTACGTGGGGCAGAAGCAGTACGACAGTGCCGTCAAGGTGCTGGCCCGCATCGAGACGGCCGGTGCCGATGACGAGCGGCTGATGCTGCGGCTGGTCAGTGTCTACGAATCCGCAGGCCGCATCGATGACGCCGAGCGGCGGCTCCGGCGCCTGATTGATGCGGATCCCGCAGACGCCTCGGCCCTCAACTACCTCGGCTACATGCTGGCCGACCGTACGCCGCGCGCCGCTGAGGGCGCGGCACTGGTCGAGCGCGCCCTCGCGCTCGACCCCGACAATCCGTCGTACCTCGACAGCTTCGGATGGGCCCTCTTCAAGCAGGGGCGGTTGGGTGATGCCGCCGTCCCTCTCGGTAAGGCGGCGGCCGCGCTGCCGGCCAACTCCGTCATCCAGGAGCATCACGGCGATGTGCTGGCGGGCCAGAAGAAATGGACCGAGGCCGCCGCTGCCTACCAGCGTGCCCTCGATGGCGACGGCGAGTCGATGGATCGCGCCCGCGTGACCCGGAAGCTGCAGGATGCCCGGCGTCGGCGCTAGGCCAGCGCGCGTCTCCGGAGGCCTCGCCCTTCTTGCCGTCGGCACGGCGCTGCTGACCGTCGCCTGCGCGAGCGGCGGGGGCACCCGACCCGCCACGCCGGGCACGGACGCGCCCGTGGCGCTCCTCGACTTCCGCCGCGCGACACGGCCCTGCGGTGCCGTGCGCACGCTCACGGCCGAGCTTTCCCTCAGCGGTCGCGCGGGTGGTGAGCGACTGCGGGGACGTGTGATTGCAGGCCTCGCCGAGGGCGGACAGGCTCGGCTCGAAGGGCTGGCCCCGTTCGGTCCTCCGCTGTTTGTGCTGACCGCGCAGGCGAACACCGCCGCGCTTGTGCTGCCGCGTGAACGCCGGGTCCTCGAGTCGGCGCCGATGCGCGACGTGCTTGAACGGCTGACGGGCCTTCCCCTGTCGGCTGACGAACTGCGCCTCGCACTGCTGGGATGCCTGGGCACCGACGCGCCTGCCAACGGGCTCGAGTGGCCTGGCCCGTGGCGCGCCGTCGACACGCGGGATGGACACCGGCTCTGGCTGGCTCCACGGGACGGCGCCTGGCGAGTGGTCAGCGCAGACGCCGGCGGGTGGCGCGTCGACTACGCCGGGTGGCTCAACGACGTGCCTCGACAGGCACGTGTGCAGACGCGTGATGGCAGCGTCGACCTGCGGGTCGAGCTGCGGCAGCTCTCGATGAATGTGGACATCACGCCCGAGGCTTTTCAGATGACCCGACCGTCCGACGCCACGCCGGTGCGCCTCGAGGAACTGGTCTCAGTGGCACCGCTCAGAACCCCATGACCCTGCAGCTGCCGGCCTTTGCGAAGATCAACCTTGACCTGCGCGTGATCGGCGTGCGGCCCGACGGCTACCACGAGCTGCGCACGGTCTTCCAGACACTGCGCCTGCACGACACACTCACGTTCGTGCAGCGTTCAGGTCCCTTGACGCTCACCTGCCGCACTCCCGGTGTGCCGACGGACCACCGCAATCTGGTGTGGAAGGCCGCCGCTGGCCTGTGGCGCGAGCGACACGGACGCCGGCGTGCGCCCGAGGGTGTCGCGATGCATCTGATCAAGCGCATCCCGGCCGAGGCAGGCCTCGGGGGAGGCAGCGCCGACGCCGCCGCGGCGCTGCACGCGCTCAATCGGCTCTGGTCGATGGGCGCCGACGACGACACGCTGGTCCGGGTGGCCTCTGGCGTCGGGGCTGACGTCCCGTTCTTCTTGGGCGGAGGCACGGCCCTCGGGCTGGGCCGAGGCGATGCGATCTATCCCCTCGACGAGTTGCCACCAGTCTGGGTGGCGCTGGTGCGTCCGCCGTTCGGAGTCTCGACCGTCGAGGCCTACCGCTGGTGGGACGCCGCTCCGGGACGCTCCCCTCGTGTACCTGTCGCGTCGCCTCCGGCGTCGTGGCCGCAGTGGGCCCGGGTGTTGGGCAACGATCTCGAGCCACCCGTCGCCAGGCAGCACCCGACCATCACCCGCATCAGGCGCGCTCTGCTCAGGGACGGGGCCTTCGCCGCGGCCATGTCCGGGTCGGGGTCGACGGTGTTCGGGCTCTTCACCTCCGCGGCGGGGGCCAGGGCCGCGGTCCGTCCCTGGCAGCGGCCCGGATGGGTCGCGCTGACCACCCGCACGTGCTCCCGGCGCGATGCAGACCGTTCCGGGATTGCCAGAACCGGCCGGGGGCGACTAGAATAGCGGTTTGCCCCCGGGTGTTGGGGCGTGGCCAAGCGGTAAGGCGCGGGTCTTTGGAACCCGTATTCGAAGGTTCGAATCCTTCCGCCCCAACCAGTTTCATCATGTCGACGACGGGTTACGGTGAATTGAAGATTTTCTCGGGCAGTGCGCATCCCAAGCTGGCTGCCGAGATTGCCGAGTTTCTGGGGGTCACCCTCGGGCAGGCCCGGCTGCGCCGTTTTCCCGACTCCGAGGTCTCCTTCCAGATCGACGAGAACATCCGGGGCACCGATGTCTTCATCATTCAGCCCACCAGCAACCCGGTCGATCAGCACCTGATGGAACTGATGATCATGACCGATGCCTTCCGTCGGTCATCGGCGGCGCGCATCACGGCGGTCGTGCCCTACTACGGGTATGCGCGGCAGGATCGGAAAGACAAGCCCCGGGTGCCGATCTCGGCCAAGCTGGTCGCCAACGTGCTGAGCGCCTCGGGCGTCAACCGTGTGCTGACGATGGATCTGCACAAGGCGCAGATTCAGGGCTTCTTCGATATTCCGGTCGACCACCTGTTCGCTGCCCCGGTCATCGTCGACTATCTGTCGCGCCAGCAGGTTGACAAACTCACGATCGTGGCCCCGGACGCCGGCGGCGCCGAGCGCGCGCGCGCCTATGCCAAGCGCCTGGGCGCCGAACTGGCCGTCATCGACAAACGCCGGTCGGAAGACGGTATGGCCGAAGTGATGAATGTCATCGGCGAAGTCGAAGGCCGCACCTGTGTGATTGCCGACGACATCATCGATACGGCCGGCACGATCCAGAAGGGGGCGCAGGCCCTCAAGGCCGCCGGGGCGGCCCGCATCCTGGCGTGTGCCATTCACGGCGTACTGTCGGGCCCGGCGATCGAGCGCATCGAGAAGTCGCCGATCGAGAAGCTCATCGTCACTAACACCTTGCCGCTCGGCCCCGACAAGGCTGCGTGCCAGAAGCTCGTCGAACTCTCCGTGGCGCGCCTGCTCGGGCAGGCCATCCGGAGCATTCACGAAGAAACCTCCGTTTCGTCATTGTTCGTGTGATTGCAGGGGACAACCATGGAAGCCGTACTCGAAGCCGTCAAGCGCACCACCATCGGGAAGAATGAGAACAACCGCACGCGTGCCCAGGGGCTGATGCCCGGCGTGGTCTACGGGGCGCAGAAGGCGGGTGACGCCGTGGCGCCGCTGCCGGTGGCGGTCGACCCCAAGCCGTTCCTCCGTCTCCTGCATTCGCATTCGGGGTTCAACACCCTGATTACGCTCAAGATGGCCGGCCAGGCCGATGCGCAGGTGCTCGTGAAGGAGGTCCAGCTCGACCCCATCACGCATCACCCGTTGCATGCCGATTTCTATCGCGTGAACGTCGACAAGACCATCGCCGTGACGGTACCAATCGTGCTCAAGGGCGAGGCCCGAGGTGTCAAGACCGATGGCGGCGTGCTCGAGTTCCTGCACCGCGACATCAAGATCAACTGCCTGCCGACGCAGATTCCCGATGCCGTTGAAATCAATGTCACCGGGCTCGGACTCAATCAGGCCGTGTATGTGCGCGACCTGGCGGCCACGGCAGCGTGGACCCCGGTGACCGACGCCGACATGATGCTGGTGCATGTGACGGCGCCGCGTGCGGCAGACACAGCTGAGGCCGCGGCCCCGGGCGGCAAGGCCGAGCCGGAAGTGGCCAAGAAGGGCAAGACCGACAAGCCCGAAGAGAAGAAGGCCGAGAAGAAGAAGTAGGCCGGGCCATGAAGCTCGTCGTCGGTCTGGGCAATCCCGGGGCCGAGTACCGCGACACCCGCCACAATGTCGGGTTCATGGTGGTCGACGAACTGGCACACCGCTGGGGACTCGAGCACCAGTGGCGCGACGCCTTCGAGAGCCTGACGGTGCGCGGCACCGTCGGACCCGACAGTGTCTGGCTGATGAAGCCGCTGACGTACATGAACCTCAGCGGTCGGGCGGTGGCCGGCCTTGCCGGTTATTTCAAGGTGCCGCCCGCCGACATCCTGGTCGTCACCGACGACGTGGCCCTGCCCGTCGGGCGGCTGCGGGCGAGGCGGTCGGGCAGCTCGGGCGGACACAACGGCCTGCGGTCGCTGTCTGCGGAACTCGGGACCGACGACTATCCGCGGGTGCGGGTCGGCGTCGGACGCGGAGAGATAGTGGGAGCGGATGGGCAGGTCATCGCCCGTCCTGACATGGTGCAGCACGTCCTGGGGCGGTTTCGTCCGGACGAGTGCGCCACGATTGAGGCAGCCGTGCGGCGGGCTGCCGATGCCTCGGCACTGTTTGTGACCGTAGGCATCGGACGCGTGATGGACGCGTTCAACGCCGCCGACTCTGCCAGGGCCTCACGGCCGGCCGCGGATGTCGAGTCAGGTCAGAAGGGAAGTTAGACGCGGCGGCCAATGTCGGCCGACCGGTCTCCTTGCCACTGCGGTGGCCGGGGTGTGCGGCTCCACCAGCAGGCATCGGCAGCGATGCCAGACGGCAGGCCCGTCCGAAGGGACGGGCACCGGGGGGAGGCGCAGCGACCTTGTCCACAAGGAGAGCTGATGAGTGCACGTGTTTACGAACTGATTTACATCATGGTGCCCGACGCCACGGAACAGGCCGTGGCCGACATGCAGGCGCAGGTCGAGGGCATCGTCCAGCGGATGGGCGGCTCGATCCAGTCCACGGATGTCTGGGGCCGCCGCAAGCTCGCCTACGACATCGGCAAGCACAAGGACGGGTTCTACGTCCTGCAGGTGATCGCCGGCGCCGGCGACCTGATGAAGGAACTCGACCGCCGCCTGAAGGTGACCGAGGGCATCATTCGCCACCTGGTCGTCCGCGTCGACGAGCGTCAGCTCGTGGCCGAGCGGGCCCGCACCAAGCGGCAGACCGAATCGGCGCGCCGCCGTGTGGCGCGTGGCCTGCCCCCCGAGCGTCAGCCGGGAGAAGGCCCGCAGGGTGATAACGATGATGATGCCGACGTGAGCTACGACGGCGTGGATGGGGAGGTCTAGTCATGGCGTTCGGTGGCAAGAAGCCCGGAGGACCCGGGGCGCGCGGCAAGAGCGCAGCAGGGGCAGACAAGCAGGGCGGACAGCGTCGCGGGCTCTTCCGTCGCCGCAAGGTCTGCAAGTTCTGCGCAGACCGCATCGACGACATCAACTACAAGGACGTCAAGCTGCTGAGCGGCTTCGTGCCTGAGCGCGGCAAGGTGCTGCCGCGCCGCATTTCCGGCACCTGCGCCAAGCATCAGCGCGGCCTGCGCGTGGCCATCCTGCGCGCACGGCAGCTGGCGCTGCTGCCCTACGCGGCCGACTAGGCCGAAGAGAGACGCACAACAATGGAAGTCATTCTGCGAGATCACGTCGAACACCTCGGCAACCGTGGCGAAATCGTCAAGGTGGCCGACGGGTACGCCCGCAACTATCTGCTGCCCCGCAAGCTGGCCCTGCTGGCCACCGAGGGCAACAAGAAGCGCGTCGAACGCGAACGCAAGCTGTTCGAGGCCGCCGAAGCCCAGCAGCGGTCCGCTGCCGAGGCCATTGCGTCGCGCCTGACCGCCATCGAGGTGGCCATCGCCCGCCGCGTGGGCGAGAACGACACCCTCTACGGCTCGGTCACCAACGCCGACATTGCCGAGGTCCTCAAGGAGAAGGGCTTCGACATCGACCGCCGAAAGATCCTGCTGCCCGACCCGCTCAAGGCCCTCGGCGAAGTCACCGTGCCGGTCAAGCTGCACCGCGACGTCACCGCGCAGCTGCGCGTGCAGGTCGTCCGCGAGCAGTAGTCATCCCCCCGCAGGGGCTCCGGGCCACGCCCGGAGCTCCAGCGGCCTCACGTGATTCCGCCCGCCCCGGGCGGCCTTCGGGTAAGATTCCCCTCCCGTGTCCACACCGGTTTCGCCTGCCGCCGTCCGCACGCTGCCGCACAATCTCGATGCGGAACGCTCCGTGCTGGGCGCGATTCTCATCGACAATGCGACGTTCAACGTCGTGGCGGCCGTGCTGCAGCCCGATGCGTTCTATCGGGACGCCCACCGGCGCATCTTCGAGCGCATGGCTGACCTGTCCGAGCGCAGCCAGCCCATCGACTTCATCACGCTGAAGGAGGAACTGGCACGGGCCGGCGAGCTCGATGAGGTCGGTGGTCCGGCCTATCTCGCGGCGCTCACCGACGGGGTGCCGCGGTCGACCAACGCCGAGTATTACGCGCAGATCGTCAAGGAAAAGGCGACGCTCCGTGCGCTGATTTTTTCGGCCAACAAGATTCTGGCGACGGCCTACGAGGCCGAGCAGGAAGCCGACCTCATTCTTGATGAGGCCGAAAGCTCGATCTTCGCCGTGGCCGATGATCGCGTGAAAGTCGGCTTCGTCCCGATGAAGACGCTGGTCAGCGAAAGCTTTCCGAAGATCGAGAAGCTCTTTACGCACAAGAGCCACATCACCGGCGTCGCCACCGGATTTGCCGACATCGATCGCAAGACGCGCGGCCTGCAGCCCGGCGACATGGTCATTGTTGCCGCCCGCCCCTCCATGGGGAAGACGAGCCTCGTGCTCAATATCTGTCAGCACGTCGCGACGCACGGCGGCGTGGCCGGCTTCTTCAGCCTGGAAATGTCGAAGGAGTCGCTCTTCATGCGCATGCTCGCCTCCGAAGCGCGCATCGACATGCACCGTCTCATGGGCGGACAGATCGGGCAGCGCGAGTATGGCCAGATCACCGAGGCCCTCGAATCGCTGTCCGAGGCCCAGCTGTTCATCGACGACACCGCCGGCATCAGCGTGCTCGAGATGCGCGCCAAGGCCCGGCGGCTCAAGGCCGAACACGGTCTGAGCCTGCTGGCCATCGACTATGTGCAGCTCATGACCGGACGCGGGCGCTTTGAAAACCGCACGCTGGAACTCGCCTCGATCTCGCGGTCGCTGAAGGGGCTTGCCAAGGAACTCGGCGTGCCCATCATCGTGCTGTCCCAGCTGTCGCGCGCCTCCGAGGCCCGCTCCGACAAGCGCCCGCAGCTCTCGGACCTCCGCGAATCCGGTGCGCTCGAACAGGACGCCGACGTGGTGGCCCTGATCTTCCGCGAAGAGATGTACAAGCTCGGCGACGAGCCCAGCGAAAGCGACGGCATTGCCGAAATCATCATCGCCAAGCAGCGCAACGGCCCCACAGGCACTGTCAAGCTGGCCTTCCTGCGCGAGCAGACCCGGTTTGCCAACCTGGCCCACGGCGCCGATGCCGGCGAGTAGCCGACGGGGGCGGCCGGCGTGATTCGCTGCACCGCGGCACACGTGCACCTCGATGCGGTCCGGCACAACCTCAGGGCCGTGCAGGCCATGCTGGCCGCAGACGCCGCACTCAACCGCGAGGCCGGTGCCGGCCCCGTCGTGCCCCCCGACATCATCGCCGTCGTCAAAGCCAATGCCTACGGCCATGGGGCCGTGGCCGTCGCACGCACACTCGAGACGGCGGGGGCGCAGATGCTGGCCGTCGCCGATATCGAGGAAGGCATGGAACTGCGTGAGTCAGGCATCACCATGCCGATTCTGGTGTTCGGGGCCCTCAGCGTCAGCGACGTTGACGGACTGTTCACGCATCGTCTGACGCCCACGATCTCGAGCCCCGGGGCGGGACGTGCTCTGGAACGGGCGGCACACGCACGCCGCACCACGCTGCCGTATCACCTCAAGATCGACACGGGACTCAACCGGCTGGGCTTCCGGCACGACAACCTGCGACGCACGCTGCCGGCGCTGCTGTCCTCACCCGTGCTGTCACTCGAAGCGGTCTACACGCATTTTGCGTCAGCCGATGAGCCCGACGCCGGCAGCGTCGAGGCCCAGCGCCTTGCATTCGACACCGCCTGGGCCGACCTGCTGGCCTGCGGAGCCGGCCCTGTCAGACGCCACGCCGCCAACTCGGCGGCCCTGCTCCGCGATTCACGGCTGTGGTTCGATGCCGTGCGTCCCGGACTGCTGCTCTACGGCATGGCCCCTGGCGCGCTCCATTCGGCGATGGACCTGCGACCCGCGATGACTTTGACGAGTCGTGTGGTGGCCGTGAAAGGTGTGCGGGCCGGCGAGGCTGTCGGCTATGGCGGACGCTTCACGGCGCAGCGACCCACGACGCTGGCCGTCGTGCCTGCCGGATACGCCGACGGACTCGACCGGCGCCTGGAAGGCCGCGGGGCCGTGCTCATCCGCGGTCGGCGCGCCCCCATCGTCGGTGCCGTGAGCATGGACATGCTCACCGCAGATGTCACCGAAATTCCTGATGTGTCGCCCGGCGACGAGGTGGTGCTGCTCGGGTCGCAGGGCGACGCTGCGTGGCAGCGGATTGATGCCCGCGAGATGGCCGCAGCCATCGGCACGAGTCCCTACGAAATCGTGTGCCGGCTCGGGTCGCGTATCGCGCGACTCACCGAGACCGCCATCGACGATGAGACAATCGACTGAGCGTTGACTTCGATGAAAGCGCCCCGTACGGTCTTCGTGTGCCAGGAGTGTGGCTCTCAGTCGTCCAAGTGGCTGGGCCGGTGTCCCGACTGCAGTGCCTGGAATTCCCTTGTGGAAGAGCGGCCACTCGAGGCCCCTGGTGCGGCCGGTGCCGGCGCCGGAGGGCATCGCTATGCGCTGGGCGGTGCGGCGCGCGGGTCGGTGCGCTACGCCGACATCGAGGCCAGCACCACCGATCGGCTGTCGAGTGGCATCAGCGAATTTGACCGCGTGCTCGGCGGAGGGATCGTGCCAGGCTCACTCGTGCTCCTCGGCGGGGAGCCCGGCATCGGCAAGTCGACCCTGCTGCTGCAGGCGGCGGCGCGCTTCGCCGAAACGGTGGGCCCGGTGCTCTACGCCTCGGGTGAGGAATCGGAGCATCAGATCAAGGCACGCGGCGACCGGCTGGGCATCGGGCAGGCCCCGCTCTTTCTGCTGGCGGAGACCTGTCTCGAGCGCATTCTCGAGGAAGTCGCCCGCGTGCAGCCCCGGCTGCTTATCGTCGATTCGGTGCAGACCGTGTTCTCGCTCAAGTTCCAGTCGGCCCCGGGCAGCATCGGCCAGGTGCGCGAAGCCGCCACCCAGTTCCTCTTCACGGCCAAGGGCCAGAACATTCCCACATTTCTGGTCGGACACGTGACCAAGGACGGCAACATCGCCGGCCCGAAGGCCCTCGAGCACGTGGTCGACACCGTGCTCTACTTCGAGGGCGAACGGCACCATGCGCACCGCGTCGTGCGGACCGTCAAGAACCGCTTCGGGGCTGTGTCCGAGCTCGGGGTCTTCGAGATGACCGGCAGCGGTCTGAAGGCCGTCCCCAACCCGTCAGCCCTGTTCCTCGCCGAACGTCCCGTGGCCACACCGGGGTCGGCCGTGTTGTGCTGTCTCGAAGGCTCTCGCCCCCTGCTGGTCGAGGTGCAGGCCCTCGTCAGCACCAGCAGTTACGGCATGGCCCGACGTATGGCTGTGGGCTTCGAGCAGTCGCGCCTCACGCTGCTGCTGGCGGTGCTGGAAAAACGGGCTGGCCTGCATCTGGCCGGCGATGATGTCTTTGTCAATGTCGCCGGAGGCATGAGCATCGAAGAGCCGGCGGCCGACCTCGCGATCGTCGCGGCTGTGGCCTCGAGCCTGCGCAACCGGCCCATTGCCATGGGCACGGCCCTCTGCGGCGAAGTCGGGCTCGGGGGGGAAGTGCGAGGTGTGCCCCAGGCATCCCTGCGCATCCGGGAAGCCGAGCAGATGGGCTTCACGCGTATGCTCGTACCGGCCGCCAATGTCGACGCCGGCGACCTCAGGGCCACAGGCGACCGTGCCGAGGGCCAGGCCGAACTGCTGGGCGTGCGCAGCGTCGGCGAAGCGCTCGACCTCCTGCTCAGCTGAGGTCCGGTGTAAGCTCTCTGACGGTCTTCTGATCCCCAAAGGAGCGTTCGTGACCAGCACAGCTGCCACTGCCGAGGCCCCAAAGCCGCGCATTTCGCCTACCACCCAGATTGTGATCGGGCTCGTTCTGGGCGTTGCCCTCGGGTATGTCGTCAGCATCACCGACCCCGATGCCTCCGAGGCCATTCGGCCCTTCGCGCAGATCTTCATCCGCATGATCCAGATGATCATCGCGCCCCTGCTGTTTGCGACGCTGGTGGGGGGCATTGCCGGGGCCGGTCACTTCAAGGACGTCGGACGCATGGGCGTTCGGGCCATCATCTACTTCGAGATTGTCACCACACTCGCCCTGCTGATCGGCCTGCTCGCCGTCAACGTGATGAAGCCGGGTGTCGGGCTCACGCTGCCCGAGCCGTCGGGCGCTCCCCCCATCACCGCGCAGCCCCAGACGTGGCAGCAGATCATCCTGCACGTCGTGCCCACGTCGGTCATCGATGCCGCGGCCAAGGGCGACGTGCTGCAGATCGTGGTGTTCAGCATGCTGTTTGCCGTGGGGCTCAGCATGCTGGGCGAGCGTGGACGCCCCTACGTGCAGTGGTGCGAGGTGCTGGCCGAAACGATGTTCAAGGTCACGCACATCATCATGCTCTACGCGCCGATTGGCGTCGGTGCCGCCATCGCCTACACCATCGGCCGGAACGGGCTCGGCGTGCTCTGGAACCTCGGCTATCTGGTGTTCACGCTCTACGTCGCACTGACGTTCTTCGTGCTGGTGGTGCTGCTGCCGGTCATGCTGATGTTCCGCATTCCGATTGGTGGCTTTGCGCGCGCCATGAAAGACCCGGCCCTCATTGCCTTCTCAACCACGTCGAGCGAGGCGGCCCTGCCGCTGGCCCTCGAACGCATGGAACAGTTCGGGGTGCCCCGGCCCATCGTCTCGTTCATTCTGCCGCTGGGCTACAGCTTCAACCTCGATGGCTCGACGCTCTATCTGTCGCTGGCGGCGGTGTTTGTGGCGCAGGCCGCAAACGTCGACCTCACCATCGGTCAGCAGGTGACGATGCTGCTCACGCTGATGCTGACGAGCAAGGGCGTCGCCGGTGTGCCCCGGGCGTCGCTGGTGATTTTGGCCGGCACGCTGGCAAGCTACAACCTGCCGCTCGAGGGCATCACGCTGATCCTCGGCGTCGATGCCATCATGGACATGGCGCGCACCACGGTCAACGTGACGGGCAACTGCCTGGCCTCAGCCGTGATCGCCCGGTGGGAAGGACAGTTCGAGCCCCGCGATATCCGCGAGGTCACGGGCTGATCGCCGCGCACGCGGTCGCCACCGGTCGGCCGCGCCGCACAGGAATCGCCGCATGAAATGGTCACGGCTGATGCACGTGCTTGGAATGCTCGCTGTGGCGGCGACGGCACTGTTCTGGCACCCGACCGGCGCAGGGACAGGGGCCGACCTCGTGCTCGGCGTCACCATGGCGCTGGTGCTGCTGTGGGTCGAACGTCGCGCACATGCCGCCTCGCTCGCCAGACTGACGGGTGCCGTCATCGGAGGCACACTCGGCCTGGTGGTCGCCAACGGGGCAGGCGAGGCCCTGCTTGCCATCGGCGGGGGTGAACCCCTGGCGTCGTTTGCGCAGGCGGTGGTGCTGCTGATGGGGCCGTGGATCGGGGCGGGTCTCGGGTGGCGGCATGGCCAGTGGCTCGAACCGGCGCGGCTGCTGAGCCTCGCACGCACCACGCCTCACGAGCGCCAGTACAAGATTCTCGACACGTCGGTCATCATTGACGGCCGGGTCGCCGATGTGTGCCAGACCGGGTTTCTGGAAGGCACACTGGTTATTCCGCAGTTTGTCCTCAGGGAACTGCAGCATGTGGCCGACTCGGCCGATGTCTCGCGCCGCAACCGTGGCCGTCGGGGCCTCGACATCCTGCAGAAAATTCAGAAGATGACCGACCGCGACGTGGTGATATCGGACATCGATTTTCCCGAGATTCGCGAAGTCGATCTCAAGCTGGTCGAGCTGGCCTGCCGTATGCCCGGCAGCATCGTCACCAACGACCTGAACCTCAACAAGGTGGCGCAGGTGCGCGGCGTGCCGGTGCTCAACATCAACGAACTCGCCAATGCGCTCAAGCCCGTGGCGCTGCCCGGCGAACTGATGCGCGTGGCCATTCTGAAGGAAGGCAAGGAGCTCAACCAGGGTGTGGCCTATCTCGATGACGGTACCATGGTGGTCGTTGATCACGCCCGGCGGCTCATCGGACGCACAGTCGATATCCATGTCACCAGCGTGTTGCAGACCTCGGCAGGCAAGATGATCTTCGGACGCCTTCACGAAGCGGCGGCGGGGTCGGGTCCCGTGGCCGTGGCGGCATCGTCGGGCGGGCAGTGATGCCCGACGTCTTTCCCCGGATCTGGACCGTCGCTGTGCTGTTTCCCGTGATTGGAATCAGCACCATCGTCTTCGGAGCCGTGTCGCTGTTGTCGACGCTGGTCGATCGGCGCGGATACACGGCCCATGCCATCGCACGCGGCTGGGCACGGCTCATTCTCGTCGTGACACGTGTGCGCGTGACCGTCGAGGGTCTGCAGCACCTTGAACCGGGCCGCACGTATGTGTTCGTGGCGAATCATCAAAGCCTGTTCGACATTCCCGTGCTCTTCTGGTCGCTGCCGTTCCAGTTGCGCATCATTGCGAAGGAATCATTGGGCCGCTTTCCCGTGATCGGGGCCCACCTGAAGCGGTCGGGGCACATGCTGGTCGATCGCAGCCGGCCGGACCGAGCCGGCATCTTCGGATGGGCGGGACGGCTGACACGTGACGGTCTGTCGCTCATCGTGTTTCCGGAAGGCACGCGCAGTCGCGATGGCCGGGTCCAGCCATTCAAGGGGGGGAGTTTCTACCTGGCCATGCAGGCTGGCTTGCCCCTGGTCCCGCTGTCGGTGGTGGGCAGTCGGCACGTCATGAGGAAGGGAGAAGTGACGGCGCGTCCCGGGCGGGTGTCCCTCGTGATTCATCCGCCCATCCACACGCGGCAGAGCGATGCTCCGGCGGCGAGTGAGGTGAGGGCGCTGGCCGAGCAGGTGCGGCAGGTCATCAGGGCGGGCCCTGACGCCGAAGCCAGCCGCTAGCGCGACGACCGCAGGCTGCGGGCCACTTCGATGACCAGCGGCAGCACCGACACGCCGACGATGCCCAGCACCACGAGTTCGAAGTTGTTCTTGACGATGGGAATGTTGCCGAAGGCGTAACCGGCGCCTGCGCAGATAGTCACCCAGAGCACCGCGCCGACAACATTGAAGACGGCGAAGGTGCGATACGGCATGTCGGCGCCGCCGGCGACGAAGGGCACAAACGTGCGCACGATGGGCACAAACCTGGCGAGGATGACGGCCTTCCCGCCGTGCGTGACGAAGAACTCGTGAGCCCGTGCCACATGCTCGCGTTTGACGAGCCGTGCCAGCCACCCGGTGCGGGGCGTCTCGAGCGACAGGAACTGATGCGCCAGCCGTCGTCCAACGGCGTAATTGACGGCATCGCCGAGAATCGCCGCCGCGATCAGCAGGACGGCCAGCACGTCGAGACGCAGCGCTCCTGTCGCCGCCAGTGCCCCTGCCGCGAAGAGCAGCGAGTCACCGGGCAGGAACGGCGTCACCACAAGACCGGTTTCGGCAAAGATGATGGCGAACAGGATGCCGTAGAGCACGGTGCCGTACTGGCTGGCCCACAGGGCGAGTTGTTCGTCGGCGTGCAGCAGCAGGTCAAGCATCAGCCGACCAGTGTACACGCACCGGCGGGTACAATACCCGGGTATGACGGCCCTGCCCCAGTTCACGGTTGACGCGGCACTGACGGCGATTGTGCGTCCCGCGGTGCTCTGGTGGGACGGCGCACGCGTGACAGATCAGTCCGAGGTGCTCGACCGGGAATTGCCGGAGGCCGAGGTGCGCGTCCGCACGATGCCTCCCGAAGAAACCGCAGCCGTGCGCACGATGTACAAGCGCATCGGGATCGATCCGACCCGCACCCGCCCCTCGAACGAGGCACTGCTGCGCCGCCTGCGGAAGGGTGATCGCCTGCCGCGCATCAACACCATGGTCGATGTCATCAACTGGTGCTCGGTCGAAATGCAGTTGCCCTATGGGCTCTACGATCGGGCCCTGATGCATCCGCCCGTGACGCTGCGCCTCGGGGCGCCGGAAGAAGAGTACGCGGGCATCCGGAAGGACACGGTGCACGTGGGGGGACGACTGGTCGTGGCCGACGCCGAGGG
>Ga0172372_10002535_pt1 | contig 27667 bp, 25 predicted proteins | sample LakKiv5m_2_FD_114544 | JGI IMG/M metagenome (GOLD analysis project Ga0172372, IMG submission 114544) | Freshwater microbial communities from Kabuno Bay, South-Kivu, Congo - kab_092012_9.5m | ecosystem: Environmental > Aquatic > Freshwater > Lake | place: Democratic Republic of the Congo...
GGTGACGCGTTGGCCGTAAGCCTTGACAAGCCGATCATTTCGGCTGCCGAACATTTTCTTGAGGAGTTGGTCAATCATGGGCAAAAGATCTTAGCATGGGGGGTATGAACACCCCTTTCTTCAAAACCTTGCGTGATGCGCTAACCCGGTCGCCCGACTGGGCTGCCCTTGATCGGGGTTGGCGGGAGAGCGAGGGTCTACGGGAAGCCCTTGAAACGAAGCTGTCGCCCCCGATGATGCAGCAGGTTCTGCAGATCCGTCGCAGCGATCCCGCGCAAGGGATTCGCGGCAGCCAGGTAACGGTCGTCACCACCACGGCCTCTGCTGCAGCAAAAATTCGCTTAGCCCTTGCGGACTGGCCCGACGCCTTGAGGCAAGCGGGTTGGGGTATCCAAAGTGTGCGCGTCCTGGGGCAGCGTATTCAAGACATTCCGGGTTCCGGTCGGGTTAAGCCCAACCGGGCACCCATCCCCGCAACCATTAAAGACGGGTTCGCCCAACTATCCTGCGAAGTCTCCAGTGGCCCCCTGCGCGACGCGTTATCCCGAATTGCGCGCCGGAAAAACTCTCTCTAAGCCCAACTCCACTGCCGTGCCCATGCGACGGGCGCATGTTTTAAGTCCTCAAAGGTTCTCTCGCGCCAGGCGCTCGGTGTCTCTATCAACTTTCGAAGCAACAGATTGTTTAAGGCATGCCCAGATTTGTAGGCGGTGTAGCGCGCCATCAAGGGGTTTCCGAGGAGGTACAGATCGCCAATCGCATCGAGTGCCTTATGCATTGCAAACTCATCGGGCTGTCGTAGTGCATCCGCATTCAATACGCGCACCTCATCCATCACAATCGCATTGTCGAGACTGCCACCGAGCGCCAAACCCTTCGATCGCAAAAAATCGACATCACTGACAAAGCCGAAGGTCCGCGCTCGAGCAATGTCATCAACAAACGAGGTGTCTGCAAAGTCGATAGTAACCTGCTGCCCTGTTGTCTCGACAGCTGCGTGATTAAACTCAATTGTGAAGTCTAGTCGGAACCCAAAAAAAGGCTCAAGCCTTGCCCACTTCTCTGCCTGCCGTACTTCAATGGGTGATAACACCTCAACAAATCGTTTAGGAGCCCGCTGTTCTTCCACTCCTGCAGCGTGCAGCAAGTAGACAAACGTCGCTGCGCTTCCGTCCATAATCGGAATTTCTGGCGCATCAACCTCAACAATGGCGTTATCGATACCAAGCCCCGATAGCGCAGACATAAGATGTTCTACCGTGGCAACTTTCAAATCACCATCAGAGAGCGTTGAGGCAAGGCGGGTGTCTCCAACGGCAGCGGCCCGGGAACGAATATCTCGTGATGGAACAACATCAATCCTGCGAAAAACGATTCCGTGATCAGCAGGGGCAGGCCTGAGTGAGAGACTCACTAGGACGCCACTATGCAGGCCAATACCCCGCGCGCTGACCGTCTGGCCTAGCGTCCGTTGCCTTAACATGATTAGAGTTTCGCTAGGACCGCTTCCGCGCTACTCACCTCAAATTGTCCTGGCGCCTCGACGGCGAGATGCTTAACGATACCGTTGTCTACAATCATGGCATAACGATTTGAGCGCACACCCATGCCGCGCGCAGTAAGATCCAAAACGAGGTCTACAGCTTTCGAGAACTCTGCGTTGCCGTCTCCCATCATCCGGACCTTTCCTTTAGCGCCAAGTTCACGGCCCCAGGAACCCATCACAAAAGCGTCATTAACACTAACGCACCACACCTCATCGACACCTTTTGCCTTGAACTGATCCCGATGCGCCACAAAGCCGGGGACGTGCTTGGCTGAGCATGTCGGCGTGTAGGCTCCCGGGAGGCCGAAGATTACAACTTTCTTGCCTTTGATGAGATCTGCAACCTGAAAGGCGTTTGGGCCGATACTGCAACCACCCGTTTCCTCATCAAAAAACTCGTACAAGGTTGCATTGGGTAAGGCTTGACCAATTTGAATAGGCATTCGTAGCTCCTTATTGAAAACCTAAGACTATGCCAAAAAAAACAAAGGCCCGGGGGCATCGGGCCTTTGTTCGAAGCGAAAAACCTAAGGTGCAGCGGAGATCCGCGCTGATCAGGCCGCATGACCGACCCGCTGCAACCAGAAAAGAACTCAGTGGACCAAGTTAACCTCCCGCCTAGTCCGCTTGTTTTCGCAAAAATGCAGGGATATCAAGTCGATCAATACCACTCTCCGTCATTGCCTCGACGCGGGCTGCCGCCTGACTCCTCGGATCACGCCACACAGTTGGTTGATCGTATTGGCTGTAGTCGGTTGAGGGCATGGCCGGAGAGCCGCCCTGCCCAGTTGCCAGTCCCCCGCCCATCTGCGTGCCGAAACCTCCGACGGCAGACGCTCCCGAGGGGAAGCCGACATTGTCGGTTCCGGTACGCTGGATGGCGGCTGGAGGTGCCGTGTGAACAAGCGTTGGCCCCGCCTTACGGTGGCGGCCAAGCCCTGTCGCGACGACTGTAACGCGGACCTGATCGCCAAGGCTATCGTCGTAGACCGTACCAAGAATTATCGTTGCGTCCTCTGCAGCAAAAGCACGGATGGTTTCCATGGCTACACGGGTCTCACGTAACTTGAGCTCCCGGCTCGCCGTGATATTCACAAGAATTCCGCGGGCGCCTGAGAGATCAACCCCCTCTAGTAACGGACTCTGAACCGCGTTCTCCGCTGCAAGTCGTGCGCGATCGCCGCCTACAGCCATCGCGGTTCCCATCATGGCTTTGCCTTGCTCGCCCATGACCGTCTTCACATCCTCAAAATCAACATTCACCAAACCCTCAACGTTGATAATCTCGGCAATACCCGCAACGGCATTGTTTAAAACATCATCCGCGGCAGCAAACGCCTCAATCTGCGTGATGTCGTCGCCCAGAACCTCCTCGAGTTTTTCATTCAGGACGATAATGAGCGAGTCGACGCGGCCCTCAAGCTCGGTCAGTCCATGCTCTGCCGCATTCTCACGGCGCACGCCCTCGAAACTAAACGGTTTGGTCACAACTGCAACGGTGAGCGCGCCAAGTTCCTTTGCGATTTCCGCCACAACCGGGGCTGCTCCAGTTCCCGTGCCGCCCCCCATGCCCGCGGTAATAAAGACCATATGGGCGCCGCGAAGCGCGTCAGCGATACGATCCCGGTCCTGTTCGGCCGCCGCGCGCCCAGCCTCAGGTTTGGCGCCCGCACCCAAGCCAGTACCTCCGATTTGCAGCGTGCTAGAGGCCTTCGATTTCGCAAGCGCCTGTGCATCGGTATTGATGCAGATAAATTCAACACCCTGAACCCCGCGTGCGACCATGTGATTAACCGCGTTGCCGCCCGCGCCGCCTACCCCCACGACTTTTATGTTAGTCCCTTGGGTTTCTGTTTCAAACATTTCGAACGTCATAAAACCTCCTGATCAGAAATTAAAAGTTCCCTACAAACCACGCCTTCATCCGCGCAAGAGTGTCCTTGAACGAGCCAGTACTCTGGTCATCCTTGCGGCCCCGGATCCATTGATTCCGCGCCTCTTCGAGCAGGCCCATCGCCGTAGAGAAGCGCGGATTACTAATCACATCGGAGAGATTTCCGCGATAAGCGGGCATTCCAATACGTACCTGTTTCAGGAACACATCCTCGCCAAGTTCGACCATTCCCGGCAGCATGGCACTACCTCCCGTGAGAACGATCCCTGAAGACAACAACTCCTCATAACCGGACTCACGAATGACGTGCTGTACCAAGGAGAAGAGTTCTTCAATCCGCGGCTCAATAACGGCCGCTAACGCCTGCCGGGATAGCTGTCGGGGGGCACGATCCCCGAGTCCAGGCACCTCAAACCAGGCCTGCGGGTCGGCAAGGGCTTGCTTTGCGATCCCCTGACGGATCTTGATTGCCTCAGCCTCATCAGTCGGCGTCCGCAGGGCCATCGCAATGTCATTGGTGATTTGGTCTCCCGCAATGGGTATTACCGCCGTATGCCGGATAGCACCGCCGGAGAAGATCGCAATATCCGTAGTTCCGCCACCGATATCGACAAGAGCCACGCCCAGATCTTTTTCATCTTTTGTTAAGACTGCATGGCTCGAAGCAAGCGGCTGCAGAATTAATTCGTTCACCTCTAAGCCGCACCGACGAATGCACTTCACAATATTTTGCGCAGCACTCACCGATCCAGTCACGATATGCACACGGACTTCAAGCCGAACACCGCTCATACCAAGTGGCTGGCGAACATCATCTTGTCCATCAATCATAAATTCTTGGGGTAACACATGAAGCACCTGCTGATCCGATGGGACACTGACAGCGGTAGCCGTCTCAATGACCCGTTCAACATCCGTTGGTGAGACTTCTTTGTCCTTAATGGCGACCATGCCAGTCGAGTTAAAACTCCGAATGTGGCTTCCTGCAATCCCTGTCCAGACAGCCCCAATCTTGCAGTCCGCCATCAATTCGGCATCTTCAAGTGATTTTTGAATTGACTGCACAGTGGTATCGATATTGACCACAACACCCTTTTTTAGTCCCTCGCAATCCGCCTGTCCGAGACCGATCACCTCGAGACGCCCGTCGGCCAGAATCTCGGCAACAACCGTCACAATCTTTGATGTACCAATGTCTAGCCCAACAACAAGGTTTTTCGCGTCACGCGTCATCGGCTGCCCCCATGAGAACCCGAATGAAAAATCGTCATGTCTGCACTCCAATACATAAAGGTTTGGATCGATTTGTCTCTGCGCCACCCACACCTGCAATGGGCGCAAAGGCATAACCGGTTGCGTAACGGAGATCTGCCCGCATTGCGATCGCGTCTTCACGAGAGCGCTTTAATTTTTCCGTTAGCCAAGGCTGTGTTTTCACAAACATTCGAACCCGTTCCTCCGCTGACGTCGCTAAAGTGTCTCGGCCAAGTTCTAGGACTAGACTTCCCGCAAGCTCAACGGTCCATGCATACTGTTCAGATAGCGTCACGGAACGCAGCGGACGGTTCAAAGGCGCTAGCCACTGATTCAAATGTCTTGTTCGCTCGAGCACCGACTGCTCGCTGCCTGGGGGGCCAGACAGTGTGACAAGCCCACAGTCGGCATCATGATCGACCGCCAAGCCGGAAAAGGTCTCACCGCGATCATTGACCAGATACCCATTAGGCCAGGTGGCAACCGCGCGCTGCTCTTCGATTCGAATGAGAAGACGGTTCGGCCAGATTCGTCGAACCGTTGCGCGTCTTACCCAGGGAATCGCCTCAATTGATTGATGCACAGGCTGGAGGTTAGTTGACAATACAGTGCCCGTTAGAGTCTCGGCAACGGCAGCGTGAATCTGGGGAGCCGAGACATGTGTGAGCGCACCTCCGACGGGCTCCACGATGACTCGCTTCACAACGAATACCGGGCGATTCGCCATCCATACGGCAACAGACGCTAGGAAGATCAGGATCGAGCACATTAGCAAGAGACCAGCAAAGCGATTGAGCTGTGGAGGTGAGTGCCAGAGATTGCGCAGGGTCATAACACTCACTGTGCTCGCTCCGTTTTAAGTGCTGCCGTTGCAGTAATGCACAAGACAAGCTGCTCAAAGGAGAGGCCCGCTTGAGCGGCCGCCATCGGCACTAAGGAGTGGTCTGTCATTCCGGGTGACGTATTAATTTCGAGTAGTGTGGGCGACTTTGACTCGCCCCAGATGAGGTCAACCCGCGCCCAGCCGGCACACCCCACTGCCTGAAAAGCGGCAACCGATAAGGCCCGCATCTCTGCCTCTAACTCGGGGCTAATTACCGCCGGACATTCGTACTTCGTCGCAGACCCAAAATACTTATTTTGATAGTCATATTGGCCCTTCGGGGCCAGGATCTCAATCACCGGAAGGGCATGACAATGCCCTGGGGAGGACTCCAGCAGGGCGCATGTAAATTCCCGGCCACTGACAAACTCCTCGACGATGACCAGTGGGTCGAGTCGGCGTGCGTGCTGCCATGCCGCCTCCAACTGGTCGAGCCGATCAACGCGGGTAAAACCCAGAGAGGAGCCTTCACGCGCGGGTTTTACAGCAAGTGGAAGCCCAGTCATTGCAGCAACATGATGAGGATCAGGTGACGAAGTCAGCGTACAGAATTTCGGCGTTGGCAATTCAAAGCTTGACCAGATTCGCTTCGTCATTGGCTTGTCCATGGCAAGACCACTTGCCATAACACCGCTACCTGTATAAGGAATTCCAAATAGCTCCAGCGCTCCCTGAACGGTGCCATCCTCTCCATATCGGCCATGCAGGGCGATAAACACCCGGTCGACTTTCTCATGGAGAAGCGCTGAAATGCTGCGCTCTCCTGTATCAAACCCAAACGCATCAACATCACAACGCTGCAGTGCGGATAAGACCCCGTGCCCTGAGCGAATCGAGATCTCGCGCTCTGCTGAGACGCCGCCATAGACAACGGCAACACGACCAAGGTCTGGGCCGCGCAAACGCTGAGCAAAATCATTTAGCGCCTCAAAGGGTGATGCCATTAGATCGACCTCCCTGAGGCGATTTGCTCTTGTCGTGCCACATTCAGTGCTGAAGCGGCCTGAAGCTGACCCGGCACAGCGCCGATGGAGCCCGCCCCCATCGAGAGGACCACGTCCCCATCACAGGCAATCTCCCGGATGCGATCAGCCATCTCGGAAATGGACTCAACATAAATCGGCTCAACACGACCCGCTACACGAATGGCCCGCGATAGTGCCTTGCCATCTGCCGAGTGAATCGCAGGCTCCCCAGCCGGATAGACCTCCGCAAGGAGTAACTGATCAGCCTGGCCAAGCACCCCTACAAAATCTTCAAAGAGGTCACGTGTACGGCTGTAACGATGCGGCTGAAACGCAACAACGATTCGGCGCCCAGGAAAGGCGCCTCGGGCAGCATCGATTGTCGCCCGAATTTCTGCAGGGTGATGTCCATAGTCATCGATCAAGGTGAAGACACCACCTGATTCACAAATGAACTCACCACAGACCTGAAATCGTCTGCCAACACCTTTGAAATCTCTTAGCGCTTCGAGAATAAAGCGGTCTTCGATTCCCAACTCCGTGGCAACAGCAATGGCAGCTAACGCATTCTGTACGTTGTGACGACCTGGCAAATTAAGACGAATTGCGAGCGCTAATGAATCCTCGCGCAGAACCTCGAAGCCCATTGCGCCCCCATGCTCAGTCACCTTGACGGCCCGGACCTGCGCATCTTCAGAGAAACCATAAGTCACAACCGTTTTCGAAATAAACGGGATTATTTCTCGGACATAAGGGTCATCAATACAGACCACCGCGGCCCCATAAAATGGTAGACGCTGCGTAAATCCAATGAAGGCTTGTTTCAGCTTTGCGACATCATGATCATAGGTCTCCATATGATCTTCATCAATATTAGTGATGACCTCCATCATGGGCAGAAGATTGAGAAATGACCCATCAGACTCATCAGCCTCTGCGACAATGTAATCACCAAGTCCGAGTCGGGCGTTCGCACCGGCACTGTTGAGTCGTCCACCGATCACAAATGTGGGATCTAGTCCGGCCTGGGCTAGAACACTCGCGATGAGGCTGGTGGTTGTCGTCTTCCCATGAGTTCCCGCGATTGCAATCCCTTGCTTTAGACGCATCAATTCGCCCAACATGAGGGCCCGTGGAACCACAGGGATTCGTTTTGAGCGTGCTGCAATAACCTCCGGGTTATTATTTTTTACAGCACTTGAGATCACGACTGCATTGGCCTGAGCAAGGTGTTCTGCGGCATGCCCAATAAAAATCGTTGCTCCCTGCGCGGCGAGTCGATCAGTCGCCGCATTCTTAGAGAGATCTGAGCCCTGCACCTGATAGCCAAGATTCAACAAGACCTCAGCAATTCCCGACATGCCAGAGCCGCCAATGCCGACAAAGTGAATAGTCTCAATTTTATGTTTCATTAATGACGCCCTCCGCTCGGGGTCGCCAGTCCAGCCAGTGTTGTCACGCAGTCCACGACATGCTCAGCTGCGTTTGGAATGCAGAGGGACCGCGCTTTGCCCGCACGATCTGCCAATTCATCTCGGGTGAGTCCCGCCAAAAGAGTTACGGTACTTGTCTTATCTAATTCGGGCTGGGATACCAACCATGCAGCCTCAGCCTTGGCGAGGCTATGCGCATTAGCCGTCTGATGATCATCAATGGCCGAAGGCAAAGGAACGAAGATCGCCGCGATCCCGGCCGCAGCGACCTCAGTCACGGTAGAGGCCCCTGCACGACAGATCAATAAGTCGGCCCATTGATAGGCCAACTCGATATCATCAATAAATACCTCACAGCGTGCAGGAACTCCTAATTCGCGATACCGTTGCTCGACTGCACGGTGATCTTGATGACCCGTCTGGTGGCGAATTTCAAAAGACTGCCCACATGCGATCGTTTTCGCTAGAAGTTCGGGACAGCACCGATTCAACGCCTGCGCTCCAAGGCTACCCCCCAGGACCAGTACACGAAGTGGGCCTACACGGCCACTCAATCGGCTGGCGGGTGACGCGAGCTCGCTGATACTCCGTCGAATCGGGTTGCCCGCTAATATTGACCGTGCAGGGGCATAACGCGTTTCGGGAAAACTGATGAAAACCTGACGGGCTATTCTTGCGAGCCAACGGTTGGCGGTGCCCATGACTGCATTTTGTTCATGAACACACAGAGGAATTCGACGCAGGCGTGCAACGAGGCCCACAGGGAACGTGACGTATCCACCAAATGCCAATACCACTTCAGGGCGTGCCCGAATGAGAATGCTCAATGTGTCACGCATTGCCCGAATTAGACGGGAAGGGAGCGCCAACCAAGCACTGAGGCCTTTGCCGCGCAGCCCGGCAAACCGCAGAATATGAAGGCCAATGCCGTGCACTGGAATTAGCCGGGATTCTAGACCACGATCCGACCCAACCCACTCCGCATGCCAACCCCGACGTTTTAATTCTTGGGCGACTGCTAGCGCCGGAAAAATGTGGCCTCCAGTTCCGCCCGCAGCGATGAGGATACGTGGTGGACTCATGTTGAACTTCCACGAACGGCAGCGCGGTTCTCAATATCTATTCGGATAAGTACACCCATCGCCATACAGACAGCAAGCATCGAACTTCCGCCGTGGCTGATAAACGGGAGGGTCAACCCCTTGGTCGGTAGCAGCCCTGTATTAACACCCGCATGAATCAGAGTCTGGAGACCAATCCAAACACCAATGCCCTGGGCGACGAGTCCGGCAAAGAGCCGTTCCTGTGACATTGCCGTTCTCCCGATCTCAATCGACCTGCGAACAATGAATGCAAACGCAAAGATCACGAGCGTGACTCCAACAAACCCAATTTCCTCACCCATCATGGCAAAGATAAAATCAGTATGGGGTAAGGGCAGATGGCCCATCTTCGCGACCCCGGTGCCAAGTCCGGAGCCAAGCACACCACCGTTTCCAAATGCAATTAGTGCACCACAGAGTTGAAAGCCTGTGGTCTGCACCAGCCCAGGGTCACAAGGCGTTAGGTAAGACACCAGTCGCATTAATCGCCATGGAGTGAAGACCACCATCAACACAAATACTGCCGCAAGCACTAATAACAAGGGGATAAAGACCCGAAGACTCATGCCGCCCAGAAAGAGAATCGCGGCAGTAATCAACATAATGACCATTGTCGATCCAAGGTCAGGCTGGTACAGCAACAGGAGCATCACTAATGACATGAGAATCCCGATCGGCATGAGCCCGCGTCCAAAAGTACGCATTCGGTCTTGTCGGCGAATGACATATGCGGCCGCAAACAGCAGTGAAAATAATTTCATGATCTCTGCAGGCTGGAGCGTAAAAAACCCGAGTGGAATTGCACGAACCGCGCCATCTTTAATAATCGCAGGCCCAAATGCGATCTTCATACCAGCGACGACGAGTAATAATGCAATTCCGAGAAAAAATAGCGGCGTTGACAACGAATGAAGGATTGATGTCGGAACTCGCGTCATGAGGAACATCGCAAGAAGCCCAATCAAAAGATGAATTGGATGCCCCCGCATACCCCGCCAGAAAACAGATTCCGTATTGTTGCTAGGCAGCGGTAAGTTGGCTGAATAGACCATGACTAGGCCCACCAATAACAGGCCAATAAATACCGACATTAGTGCACGATCGGCGTACACAATCGAGATTGGTGGACGGGCCCCGATCGCTAGCATGGCACCCCTTGGCCCTCTGCGAGCGCCGCTACGGATTCACGAAACGCCTCGGCACGGGCCACATAGTTGTTGAACATATCAAAGCTGGCACATGCCGGTGATAGCAACACAACTGTGGTTGACGAATCTTCCTCTGAAGCATACTGATGAGCCCGCCGAACTGCCTCACCCATGGAGGCAACATGCTCTGATGGAACCCCAACACGCCTCGCAATCTCACCAATTTCAGGGCCTGCTTCGCCGATCGTAACGACAGCCTTCGCATGATGCTGTAGCGCGGCAGCGAGGGGCTGAAAATTCTGCCCTTTACCTTGGCCCCCGGCAATTAATACAACGGGTAGCCTGAGCCCCTCCAGGGCGGCAGTTGTGGCGCCAACATTTGTGCCTTTGCTGTCATCAACGTAATCAACCCCTTGGACGTGTGCGACCCATTCCATTCGATGCGCACCGCCTCTGAAGTCTCTTAAGCCATGAAGTAATGGTGCTAAGACCGGCGTGATGGTGCGGCATAACGCCAGTGCAGCCAGCGCGTTCATGGCATTGTGCCGACCCCGGACTCTAAGAGCATCGGCCGGCATTAGCCGATGACAGCGCTCAACATCCAGTAGATCACGAACCACCATCCATTGAATTCCCTCTTCAATCAAACCGAAATCTCCGCAGTGGGTCGGGAGATCTGTTCCAAATCGGATGACGCTGTTCTGCCCGTGGACGCAAGCGAGACTCTCGGCATCCTGTCGATTCACTATGCATTGCACACCAGATGTCATCGGATCGACAGAGACTCCAAAAATACGTGCCTTCGCTGACTTGTAATCATTCCAATCAAGGTGCCAGTCGAGATGATCTTCGGAGAGATTCAGTAATACGGCAGCTGTTGGATGAAAGTGCTGTGCAAGCGCGAGTTGAAAGCTTGAAAGCTCAAGAACCCAGACCTTAGGGAAACAGCCAGCGTCCTCCCGCATCATCACCGCATCAAGTAATGACGGGCTAATGTTTCCGGCTTCTTGAACGTCAACTCCTGCGCGACGCAGGAGTGCCGCCGTCATCTGAGTTGTTGTTGTCTTTCCATTTGTTCCCGTAATCGCCAGAATCTTTGGTGATTCCAATGGCAACTCCTGGTTGGATGTCTTATTTGGCTGACAACTGCCCAATGCGGCATGGTGCACGGCCCACTCAAACAAATCGATCTCGCCGATAACAGATACTGAATTGGCTCGCTCATTGCGAGCATCAGAGAGTAAGCCCGCAATGGGGCTGTCGTGAATCGAATGTGGAGACAGACCAGGACTGGTCACCAGGAACTGAATCCCCTCAAGCCATTCTGCCGAGAAAGGCGCTCTGACACCTGTCTGAATCGTGAGCGTCGGGTACTCTTTAGCCAATATGGTCGCCTCGTTGAGCATCGGTGGAGTTGCCCGACTGTCGATCATCGTCACGCGAGCACCGCGACGCAAGAGCCAGCGACAGCATGCGAAACCTGATTCCCCAACACCAACGATGAGCACATGTTGTTCTGGCCAACTGATCTCCGCTGCAATCGCTGGAAGGCTCTGGACTGAATCAGGCGTTAGCCTTCTCTTGTTCAAATTTCTGCTACTCATGTACTCACTCTTCTAACGCAGTTTTAATGTTGATAAGCCAGCCAACACCAGCATCATTGTGATAATCCAGAATCGAACGACAACCTGAGTCTCTTTCCATCCCTTCACTTCAAAATGATGATGAAGCGGTGCCATTAGCAGAATGCGCCGGCCTTGGCCGAACCGTCGCTTGGTGTACTTAAAGTAGCCCACTTGCAGCATGACTGAGAGTGTCTCGACAACAAATACGCCCCCCATAATGAAGAGCACAATTTCTTGTCTCACAACGACAGCGACAGTTCCTAACGCCCCACCCAACGCGAGAGCGCCGACATCACCCATAAAGACCTGCGCGGGAAACGCGTTGAACCAGAGAAATGCAAGTCCTGCACCAACAAGCGCAGCGCAGAAGACGGTTAATTCTCCGGCACCAGGAATATGAGGGATCAAGAGGTACTTGGCGAATACGGCGTTTCCCGTTGCGTAAGCAAAAACGCCTAGCGCTCCAGCAACAAGAACAGTTGGCATGATGGCCAAGCCATCAAGGCCGTCGGTGAGATTGACTGCATTACTCGAGCCAACAATTACAAAGTAACTCAGGACAATAAATCCGAATACGCCCAGGGGATAAGCAACTTGTTTGAAAAAGGGCACAATCAGGTCCGCCTTTGTCGACAGACTGATGGAAAACCCATTGGTCACCCACTGAATGAAGAGGTCTATAGCATGTGCATTACTCTGTGCAGGCACTGAAAATGCGAGATAAACGGCAGCGAGAATCCCAATAACGGACTGCCAGAAGTATTTCCAGCGACCCGGTAATCCTTTTGGATCCTGATGTACGACTTTTCGGTAGTCATCAACCCAGCCGACAGCCCCAAAGCCAATCGTGACGATCATGACCGCCCAGACGAAGCGATTACTCAGGTCAGCCCATAGAAGGGTTGTAAGCCCGATTGATAGCAGAATCAAGGCGCCGCCCATCGTTGGCGTGCCCGTCTTAATCAGATGGGTCTGTGGCCCGTCATCTCGAACGGCTTGGCCCACCTTCATCGCAGTTAGCTTGCGAATCACAGCAGGTCCGAGAAACAATCCAATTCCGAGAGCTGTTAGTGTGGCCAATACCGCACGCAGCGTAATGTAATTCAAGACACCGGCTGCGCGAATATATTCATCAATCCAGTTAGCGAGAACTAGCAGCATGAGACCCCCGAAACACGATGTATCTGTAATGCCCTCACCACGCGCTCCATTTTCATAAACCTTGAACCCTTTACCCAGACGGAGGGACGGTATGCCTCTAGCTGTTGTTGTTGTAACCACGCCATGAGGTCTCGAATGAGGAGCTCAAGCTCAGAGAAATGCGCCCCGATACCGGTTGAGCGCGCTGCTCGGGCCATTGCGTCACCGTGTAGCCATAGCGATTTAAGATTTTTTAAGTCGGCATACCGCAGGACTTCTTCGTGAAATTCATCTCCCCGATCACCACACTCCCCCATATCACCAAGCACAAGCACCTGGGGCTTAGGAAGACTTTGTAACGCATCAATCGCGGCCCGCACGGAATCGGGATTCGCGTTATAACTGTCATCGACCAGGGTTCCTCCGCCTTGAATCATGAATTGCTGACCACGACCGGCAATGGCCTCAAAATTATTAAGTGCAATCGCGATCTGATTCGGTTCAATTCCGGCTGCATAAGCACAGGATGCCGCCGCAAGACAATTCAATGCAAAATGGGAGCCAACGCCTTTGCTTCGAATTTCGATCGAATGCTGATCTGGAAACTCGACGCTAAAGTGGCTAAGGTTTCGGCCAGCGATCCCATGCCATCGGCCGACCACCTCCCCCCCGGAGTGGTCTGGATCGCAGGCCTGGTCCGAAAATCCAAACCGCAGAAGCTGTCGGGAGCCGGCCTGTTGCCTCCAGATCATTTCGTGCTGAACATCTCGCGGGAAAATTGCGATTCCATCCCGGGGCAGCGATTCAAAAACATGGCCATTTTCAATCGCAACTGCCGCAATTGATTTCATAAATTCCTGATGCTCACGCTGTGCGTTATTCACCAACCCGACTTGGGCAGAGGCGATCGCCGCAAGGTCGTTGATCTCTCCGGGATGATTCATTCCTAGCTCGAAGATCGCGACTCGATGTTGGGGTCGCAGACCCAGGACAGAGAGGGGTAGGCCGATATGATTATTGAGATTGCCCGGGGTTGCCCAGACGGAGGCACTGCTCAGCGCCTGCCCGGCGATTGCAGAGAGCATTTGTTTAACGGTTGTTTTTCCATTGCTCCCGGTGACTGCGATGACCCGGCCCGTCCATCTCTTCCGCCAATCATAGGCCCACTGCTGTAAGGCCAACACGGTGTTCGGAACCCTGATCTGGGGAAGGGGGCTATCGTCTTGAACGGCTTCTGTTTCAACTTCATTGGGCGCTCTTTCGGCCACCACCGCTGCGATCGCACCCCGTTCTTTAGCCTCGCGAATAAACTGCTCTCCCTCGAAGTGAGGCCCCGACAATGCAAAAAACAAGGCGCCTACTGTCAACGTGCGACTGTCCGTACTAACCGATTCGAATTCGAGTGATTTTGCTGCCTGATCGCCAACCAGTCGAGATCCAGGAACTGCACTCATTAACTCTGAGAGTTTAGGCATGCGCCAATCCTCGTATGCGAGATTTCTGCTCCTCAATCCATAGATCAATTGCTCTTTTCGCGTGCTCAGCGTCGCTAAAATGCAAGGCTTGCTCCCCCACTAACTGCGTCTGCTCATGCCCCTTGCCCGCAATAAGAATAAGATCTCGCTCTCCTGAATTTGCAATCGTCTGCGCTATCGCTAATGCGCGATCGGACTGCCGAGATACCTTGGTCTGGTCGTCAAGCCGAATACCTGAGACGATATTGTCAAGAATCACCTCCGGTGACTCGCTGCGCGGATTATCAGATGTCAGCACCACACGATCCGCATACTGAGCAGCAACTCTACCCATTAGTGGCCGTTTATCACGATCACGATCGCCCCCGCATCCAAAGATACAAATCAGTGATCCGGCATTTGATTTCACCACAGGTGCGAGCGCTTCAAGAACCTGCTTGAGCGCATCCGGCGAGTGGGCATAGTCGACACAGACTCGAGGACCACACTCTCCATAAATCATTTCGAGGCGGCCCGCCGGCAGTTTAAACGCCTCTAGCTCGGTGCGGATCGCACTGATATCCACCCGCATTGCGACCATGCAGCCTGCAACGATTAGTGCATTTTCTATATTGTGACGACCAAATACGGGAAGTCGTAGCGTACCCGTGAGTGATTCCGCCCGACCGCTTCCCTGCAGCTTGAGCCTCCATCCGCTTTGATCATGAGCGGCATCTAGAACCTGAATTGCTGCGTGTGCAGACTCTGGGTAGGGCGTATTAATGGCGATGCGTTCGGTATGCGATTCTGTCGCCTGCCACATCGCCATTCCTGCCGCATCCCCGGTGTTAATCACCGCTGCGCCGAGGCTTGGTGCCTCGAAAAGCAGCGCCTTCGCAGCAGCATAGTCTTTCATATCACCGTGATAATCAAGATGGTCATGACTCAAATTTGTAAAGGCGCCAATTTTGATGGCACACCCCTGCAGTCGTCCCTGTATAAGACCGATTGACGACGCCTCTAGCGCGACGACCTGAATCGATTGGGCCTTTAGCTCAACGAGAAGGCGCTGCATTTGTACGGGGTCGGGAGTAGTCAGCCCCTTGGTCCTCGTAAGGTCCCATTGGGGGGAGAAATTTGGCCCACATCGTGCGGGAAAGAGTCCCACACCAAGGGTTCCAATCGCTGCGGTGGCAACACCACAATGCGCTAAGGCATTGGCGAGAGCCGCCGTAACGGTAGACTTTCCATTGGTACCCGTTACCGCAATGAGCTGCATCGTTAGACTCGGCCTACCGTAGTAGGCAGATGCAATCATTCCCAGGCGCATCGCCAGCTGAGGCACCACGAGTATTGGTGGGCTGCCCTCTTGCTGTGAGATTGTCGTTACGTTGTTCCCCCCGTCAATCACAATAGCAGCCGCACCAGCGGTGACAGCATCTCTAATTGTTGTTTCTGATGAGTAGTGCTGTCCGCTGCGCGCAAAAAAGCCATCTCCCGGATTAACATCTCGACTATCAGTACAAAGATTTGCACGAGGGTCCAGTATCTGATGAAGCAGGGTTGCCGCCTCATCCGCAATCAATTCGCGCAAACTCAGCGGGTGCAGAGCAGAGGGCCAGGTCTTCGTCACTGGGTTCCCTCTGCAATCAATGCCACCGCAGGAAAGATTCGAAGCGCTGGGTTCGGCGATAGCTGCATTCGACGCAGTGTGTCATTTGCAATTTGAGAGAAGATTGGGGCAGCGACTTCTCCGCCGTAATGCCTTCCTGCGCTAGGCTCATCCACCATCACGGCAATAACAAAACGCGGCTTTTCTGCAGGCGCAAATCCTACAAACGAGGCAACATACTTATTCTTGGCGTAGCCTCCGCGCTCAGGCTTGTGCGCAGTTCCGGTTTTTCCAGCGACTCGAAATCCCATGACCTGGGCCTTTGGCGCCGTTCCCTCCGGTCCCGTTGCGCGCTCAAGCATGCCGCGGACTAGCCGTGCCGTATCAGCGGAGATCACCTGAACGCCAACAACGGGTCCGGGCTGGGGCACAAACGAGATTGGCACAAGATCGCCATCTCGCGCAAAAATCGTGTACGCGCGCGCAAGTTGTAACAAAGAAACCGATACGCCATGGCCATACGAGATCGTTGCCTGATCAATCGGGACCCAGTTCTGCGGATTTCGCAGACGGCCCGCCGTCGCTCCATTTAGGCCAACGTCTGGAACCCGCCCAAATCCTGCAGCGATATAGAAATCATGGAGCTCAGAAGGCTTCATCCGCTGGGATATTTTTACAGTTCCAACATTGCTTGATTTGGCCAGAATCTCCTCAACTGTTAGCAGACCATGAGGATGGGAGTCTCCAATTGTCCGATTCCCAATCGTCAACTTACCAGGCGCAGTTTGAATTGTTGTCGCCGCTGTAACGCGACCGAGCTCTAGTGCGGCAGCAATTGAGAACGATTTCATTGTTGAGCCCGGTTCAAACGCATCAGTCACCGCGCGATTACGCACCGTATCGGCATTCAACCGAGCGCGATTATTAGGGTCAAATGAGGGCTCGTTGACTAAAGCCAATACCTCACCAGTCTGTACGTCGATGACTACTGCTGAGGCAGCCTTTGCGCGGTGCGTGACCATTGCTGCCTTAAGGGCATTCTGGGAAATACTCTGAATACTGGCATCAAGAGAGAGCTGCAGATCTTTGCCTGGTGCAGCGTCGGCAATGAGTCTCTGGCCCACTGCGGTATTACGACGATCCACCACAACCCGTGTCTGACCCTTCACCCCACGCAGCCCCGAATCGTGAGTCTTCTCAAGCCCCTCTGCACCCTGCTCTGCTGCATTTGTAAACCCAACAACATGCGCAAACGCATCACCGTACGGATAATAGCGGCGGTAATCGACCTCGAGCTCAACGCCCTCAAGGCGTAATGCGCGTATTCTGTCCGCCTGTTCAAGATTAAGGCTCTTCGATAGCCAGAAAAATCGTTTCTGTGAGGCAATTTTTCTTCTAAGCTCTGCAGGCTTTATCTCCAGAATTTCTGCTAGCGCATCCAACTTTGGGTTACTTAGATTAAATTTTGCAGGAACAATTCCCACCTGCTCTTCACGGACGCTCGAAGCGATTACGCCCCCATGTCGATCCAAGACGCGGCCCCGCGTCGCAGGAATTTCTAACGGTCTCTCAAATCGCTTGATTGCGCGGCTCTGCCACTGGTCTGCATTGACCAGCTGCAAGACAAACGCACGAACGAGCACCGCGAGGAATCCGAGCATTAAGAGGCCTAAGATGACCTTGGATCTCCATTGGGTAGCGCGCCACGTAAGAACGGGAGTTGCGGATTTTCCCACCGCACTCGATCGAAAACGCCCAGGAATATTGACGGAAGGTGTCGTCATTTTGGCCCTCGAGCACTCTCATTCATCGTTGGGAGTGGCCAATACAAGATCTCTGTCGGCTGTAGAGGAACCATTTTTAGATCACGCTTGGCTGCGCCATCAATTCGACCCGGATTACGTAAGGCGGTTAGCTCAACCTGTAGAACCTCGATGTCCGAATCGAGTTTCTGGCTTGTGCGATCTGTTCGATCAACCTGGGTAAATAATCGGCGCTCGTGGTAGCGCGCATTTACCAAGGACATTGCCGAAACCGTAATTAAGACGACGAGCCCCCACTGTTGACGCGTCATGTCACCGCCAAACCGGGTAAGGAGGTTCGTTCAGCAATACGCAAGGTTGCTGAACGAGCCCGGGGATTCGCTTGTATTTCTTTTGCGGTTGGGCGGATACGTTCGGCTCTCAATAAGCGAGCCGGGGGGGCGGCTGCCTGAGTTCCCTTGTTACGATCTTCGAGTCCTTCGAGAAGCGCCCGCTGCGCGCGGGTCAATCCCTGCTGCTGATCGTCCGCAGGCCTCTTACCGGAATGATCGCGGAAGAACTGTTTAACAATCCGGTCTTCTAACGAGTGAAAGCTGATGACCGCAATGCGCCCAGCGCTACGCAAGAGCTCGAGCGCGGCCTGAAGGATCGCCTCAAGCTCTTGAATTTCGCTATTGATGTAAATCCGTAAAGCCTGAAAGGTCCGGGTAGCAGGGTGCTGCCCGGGCTCGCGCGACGCCCGGCAACGCCGCAGGGTCTGCTCGACCAGATCTGCCAACGCCGTCGTGGACTCAAGGGGCTCCGCGAGGCCCTTGGCTGCCTCTGAGCAACGAGTTTTAATCGCGTCTGCAATCTGAACAGCAAACCGTTCTTCGCCATATTCTGCAATCACTTTCTGAAGGTCTTCGGTTGATGCCTGAGCTATCCATACAGATACAGGAATGCCCCGGCTAGGATCCATCCGCATATCGAGCGGTCCAGACATGCGAAAACTAAAGCCGCGCTTTTGGTTGTCGAGCTGCGGGGAGGAGACACCGAGATCAATTAATATGCCATCAACCTGGTGGATACCCCGAAGATGGAGCTGCGCCTGCAGCTCACTGAACGGCGCATGCACGATTTGAAAGCGTGAATCACGAGCTGCAAGAGTCTGGGCTGTTTCAACGGCCTCAGGGTCTCGATCAAATGCAATCAGCCGCCCATCTGGACCCAGCTTTTCCAGGATTAACGTACTGTGACCGCCGCGGCCAAAGGTCGCATCGATATAGACGCCATCAGGGTTAATGTTCAAGCCCTCAACCGCCTCTTGCAACAAAACAGCGATATGGCCGCAGGATTTTGTCGCTTGAATGTTTGGGCCTTGCGTGAGACTCGCCAACGCAGCGGTCACGTTTATCCACCACCACGTTTACGATGTCGCACAGCCTGCTTGTGGGATTCCAGCGTCATTGCATCCCAAATCTCAAAATGCCCACCGACGCCAAGTAAAATGACATCACGCTGGATATGCGCACCGTCACGCAATACGGGATTAATCAGTACGCGGCCTTGGCTATCAATTTCTGGGGTGTCGCTCAGACCTAACCAGAAACGCCGGCGCTCGCTATCCGCATCCCCCCCGCCAAAAGTAGCGACGGTCTCCTTCCACAGGAGTTCCGCCATCAGAAGCAGGCAACCATCATCGCTCTCAATGAGTGCGAGCGCACCTTTCGACTGCTTTACCAAAGCGTCACGATAGCGTGTCGGGATCGTCATGCGACCCTTGACATCCAGACTTAAGGCGGTGACCCCAGAAAATTGACCCGACACTGTCAAAGCAAAACCCCCACAAAAAACCACTTTTTTGCACCTTTTCCCACTTTAGGGAAAAGAAAAGGCCGGGTCAAGCCAAAACAGGAGTTTTTCTTTCTAAAACAAGGACTTAGCGCACATTCTAATAAAAAATTTTAATCAAAATATGTTTTAAATCAATAAGATAAAAATCACATATGAAGTGATTTATAAGGTCTGCCGCTTTGGGCGTCTTACTGAAGGGGCGTTTTGAGGACTCCGGGATAAGGCAGGGCAATGACAGGAATTCCCTCCTCAGACAATTCCTGAGCAGTCTCAAAAGAAGTCTGCCCGTGAATTGCGCGGATTGGCGCTTCATTGGCATGGATCGCTCGAGCCTCGTCAGCAAAACGCTCGCCTACATCCTCGCTGGTCGCTAACATCTCCCGAACGATCTGAAGCGCTGCGGCGAGCGTCGGAGTAACCCCTGCCGGTGACATAACCGCAGGCTGAGCCTTGGGCGCAACGCCGGAGGAGGGCTGTTGGGCGGGCGCGGAAAGATTCAGCCGCGGGGCCGAGAGCATCTTTTCGACAACTCGGCTCTCGCACAATGGACACTCCAGAAGCCCTCGGGATTGTTGGTCTTGGTAGGCCAGGTGGCTTTTGAACCATCCCTCAAACTGATGGCCGTGCTGGCAGCGCAGGTTAAATACTTTCATACCGGTATTCTAAGAGATCCCGCCAAGTTCATCCCGCGCAGATTGACCTTCAAGGTGATCTTGGATTCCCCAGCGGAGAATTTCAATCTGATCCCCGATTGCCCGTGCTTGGTGAATCGTAGCGTTACCGATTGACCAATTACGCGCTAACTCAACGGATAGCCGATTCGCAATTCGGTAAACAATATCCAAGACGCCTCCATGCGTCACAATGGCAACCGTCTCGCCCGCATGTCGAGTAATGATCACCTGTATCGCATCATTTACGCGACTATAGAAATCCGTTAGAGATTCTCCGTCTTGAGGACAAAAGTCGGGTTCCCGAGACTGCCAGCTCGTGTACTTCTCGGGAAACCGGCGATAAATCTCATCGGGAGTGAGACCCTGAAACTCTCCGAAGTTCCGCTCAGCAAGGTTCACGTGAATATCAACCAATAGCCCCTTCGAAATCGCAAGCGGTGTAGCGGTCTGCCATGCGCGCTGTAGGCCACTGCTGTAGACCGCTTGAATTTCATGAGGCTGCATCCAGCCCGCTACGGCATGGGCCTGACGGAGCCCAGTGGGGTTTAAAGGGATGTCCGTAGACCCTTGTATTCGAGATCCGACATTCCAATGTGTCTCGCCGTGTCGTATCAGCCAGAGCTCTGTCTGCAAAATCAGGATTCTTTCTCAGTATCGATCAGTTGGCTCGTTGGATCAGTTCGATCGTATAACCATCAGGGTCCTGGACGAAAGCTATGACCGTTGTGCCGCCGGCTACTGGCCCGGGATCGCGCATAGTCGTACCGCCGAGTGAGTGAATCCTCTCATAGGTGCCCCCAACATCGGCAACACGCAGCATCGTGTGTAAGATTTTCATAGCATCCGTTAATAGAAAAACGAAGTGGGTCTGTAGGCCGGATTCTGTTACGGTTGACTGCTCGCACAATCAACTATAGCGATCATCCCTCTAGGCCTACCGTTACCGGCAGGCTCAAGCCACCTACCCGCGCGCATCAGGCGGAACACCTGCTCTGACCAAAGCCAGTCGCGCGCCTATTTGGTGTTGCTCCGGGTGGAGGTTACCGCGTTTCACGTCCGCACAGTTGCCTGTGCTTACTCGTCTCTGTGGCCCTATTCCTCGCCTTGGGCATCCCTACGGACACTTGCTGCGTACGGCCGTTAGCCGTCACCCCTTCCTTTGGAGTCCGGACCTTCCTCTCCTGCAATGCAGCAGCGATCGCCCGACCCACTTCGTGCGCACAATCATAGCGGGTTTGTACGCGATCCGCATACAATCATTCAGTGATCAGAATTGGTTCTAATCATGAAACATAAAGGATCTCGAATACGCTTTCGATATCGAGATGTCGTGGGTCTGCTTCGCGATCGTCCGCTCCAGCAAACGCTTCTGGCCTTTGCGATCACCCCAATTATTACTGTACTTGCCATTGTCGGAATCCTCACGTCAAGATCCGTAGAGAAAAATATTCACGTTGAAGAGGGCAACAAGCTCGCTTCTGAAGCGCGCTATTTTTCTGAAATTGTAGATCTCACAATCGGCAAGAAGCTCATGGATATCAAGTCTCGGGCCGGCCTGCTTGCAGAGTTAGGCCTGCAGAATGATTCGAGCAGACTTGCCGCGTGGGTCAACGGAATTCAACGTACGATTCCAGAATACACATGGGTCGGCTTCGCGAACCCCCAGGGGTCAATCGTCGCTTCGAGTCAAAAAATTCTTTTGAACCAAAGCGTGCGTGAGCGTGAGTGGTTTCAGAGGGGCCTGCGCCAGCCGACGAGTATCGACGTCCATGAGGCGCGGCTGTTAGAGCCCTATCTGCCTCGGCGTGCATCCGAGACGCCCTGGCGGTTTATTGACGTGACCTCACCGGTTTTTCTCCAAGACGGAACCCTCATTGGCGTGCTTGGAGCCCATCTGAGCTGGGATTGGTTAGTTGCCCAGCATCGTCGATTTTCCGAATCATTACAACGACAGCGCAGCGCAGAAATTATTGTTGCAGGACCAGACGGAAGTCCCCGATTGCTGGCAGCTGAACTGGAAAAGATGAGCCTTCACAAGCAATTTAGCTTCCAGCAAGCCACTCTCGGCAAGACAGGATGGACCAAGGAAGCGTGGCCAGACGGGCAGACCTACCTAGTGGGCTACACGCGTAATTCAGGATATGGGGAAGACCATCAACTTGGCTGGGTTACCCTCATTAGGCTGCCGATTCATCAGACTGCCATCATCACAGATCCGATCAATATAGGGATATGGAGCTTAATCACGTTCGTGAGCGTGATTTTTGTCTTTGGAAGTCTTGCTTTGGTTAGAAAAACGCTTCATCCAGTACAGCAAATCGTTAATGAGATTAATCAAATTGCTCAGCATGGCGGTAGGGTAGATCTCAGCGTTCCCATGCCTAAGGAATTTTACATTCTTGGGTCGGTAACCAATCAACTAATTCAAACGATGGAGGCTCAGCGTTCCTCCGAACAGGCAAAAACGCGCTTTCTTGCTGATATGAGCCATGAGATTCGGACGCCATTAAATGGGCTGCTTGGCCACTCTGAGTTACTCAAGGCGCGCCTCTCAGCTGCGGAAGATTGCCATGATATTGATCAGATTATTCGGTGCGCGCAAGAACTTCAGATTCTGGTCGATGACATTCTAGATCTCTCGGCAATTGAAGAGAATCGTCTTCGACTCGAGCGGAAGCCATTTCGACTCATTGATGTAATCAAGATGAACCTTAATATTTTTCGACCTCTCGCACGTCAGAAAAATCTTGAGTTCAATGCACATCTCGCATTTCCTGTTGGGCTTGCGATTATTGGTGATCGCTTACGCCTTGGTCAGATTCTAAGAAATCTACTCTCGAATGCAATCAAGTTTACATCGCAGGGATCCGTTGAGATTTCGATTCGCTATGCTGGGGGTAGCGCTACCGCCCGACACTCACGAGCCCCTAACCTACCGATAGCTCTAGAGCTCGTTGTAAGCGATACCGGGATTGGCCTGACTCAGGCGCAGCAGGAGGTTGTATTCGGGCGCTTTGAGCAGGCAGAGACGTCAATCTCTGCCCGATACGGAGGGAGCGGGCTAGGCTTATCAGTCACCCGTGCACTTACAGAGGCTATGGGTGGGACGATTACGCTTAACTCCGCGCTGCATGTTGGAACGCACGTCATGGTCGTCATTCCATTCGAGTCAGTGATAGAAACGCCGGGGTGTCGATCAATCACTGAAACTGCAGTTGCGGCTCCGACAAAAGACCTCGAGAGACCGGCTGAGGCGCTAAAGATCCTGGTCGTTGATGACATCAAAACCAACCGTGAGATCCTTGTGCGCTGGCTTGAGCTTCGCGGACACAAGGTTAGTCAGGCGGCCACTGGTCAAGATTCAATTCGGGAGGCGGAAAAAATTAAATATGATGTGATTTGTATGGATATTGATCTGCCCGATATGAACGGACGGGCCGCAACAGAGGCGATACGCAAAAATGCAAGTGCTTCACGACACGCTGTCGTTATTGCAATCTCAGGCCATGCTTTTGATCACGATATCTCGGCATCTAAGGCTGCGGGTATTGATATCCATCTCTCAAAACCGATTCGTTTTGAAGCTCTAAACACGCTTCTTGAGAGCCTACCACCAAGCAACGAGAGTAATGAGATTACTTAAACAGCCCCTGGAATCGCCAGTTAAGCCTTTGTCCTGAGGCCAGCGGGACAATGTGGCCATCAGGAAATGGTAAGGTCTCTTCAATTACCTGTTCGGTTTTACAGAGAATTACCCGATCAGTATTTCTTTCCAGGCCATAGAAATCCGCCCCAAAAAAACTAGCAAAACCTTCAAGCCGATCAATTGCATTAACTGTTTCGAATGCCTGAAGGTACAACTCAAGCGCGTACGGTGCGGAAAAACATCCCGCGCAACCACAGGCAGACTCTTTGGCAGACTTCTCATGAGGAGCGCTATCGGTTCCAAGAAAAAACCTCGGATTCCCGCTTGTGGCAGCCCGCAACAATGCCTGTCGATGATGCTCCCGCTTCAGAATGGGTAGGCAGTACCAGTGAGGACGAATCCCCCCCTGAAAGAGTACATTGCGGCTATACAGTAAATGTTGAGGGGTAATTGTTGCGGCAATTGGTCCCGATGCGTCACGGACAAACTCGCTAGCGTCTTGAGTTGTGATGTGCTCAAACACAATTTTTAGATTTGGAAAATCTCTCGTAAGTGGAATGAGCACTTGATCAATAAAAAGCCGCTCTCGATCAAATACATCGCTATCATCCCCTGTAATTTCTCCGTGAACACAGAGTGGAATCTGGAACTTTTGCATCGCATCTAACGCAGCAGAGCAGTGTTTTAAATTCGTGACCCCGTGATCTGAATTGGTGGTGGCTCCAGCTGGGTATAGCTTAACGGCTCGAACAACCTTACTCGCATGGGCCCGCTGAATCTCCTCTGGAGAGGTGCGATCTGTCAGATAGAGGGTCATCAGCGGCTCAAAGGTATAGCCTTCATCCATCATTTCAGGCGGAAGTATCTCTCGAATTCTCTGGGCATACGCCAACGCCATCGTCGTTGTTGTAATAGGCGGCCTTAAATTGGGCATCACAATTGCTCTTGCAAACTGGCGTGCTGTGTAAGGCAATACGGATGCCATCGCCTTGCCATCCCGAAGATGTAAGTGCCAATCATCCGGCCGAGTGATAATCAGAGTCTCTGGTTTCAAAATACGATAATAGCCCGGTAGTCATTCACATTGGTTCGTGTCGGCCCCGTCGTAATCACATCACCAAGCGGTTCAAATAACCCCAAACCATCGTTATCATCAAGCAATTCACGACAAGAAATTCCCATCTGTTTTGCCCGAATCGCAGTATCTGGCCGAAGAATCGCGCCTGCATGCGGACTCACGCCATCGATACCATCCGTATCTGCAGCAACCGCTGCGACACGATCCGCGACACCCAATTCTTCGATCACGATCGATAGCGCCAGAAGAAACTCAACGCAACGCCCACCGCGCCCTCGTCCTCGGACCGTCACCGTACACTCTCCACCCGAAATTAGGGCAATCGGTAGATTAAATGCCGGAGTAGGAAATCGGACCAGCTCGCGGATCCATGCCCCATAAACCTGGGCAACGTCTCTGGCCTCTCCGGTAACGGAGTCGCCCAGCAGAATGGGACGAATACCCGCACGGTCGAATACAGCTGCAGCAGCCTCTAGACTCGCATGCGCCGTGGCAATCAGCCTGATTTTAGCGTGCGACAAACCAGGATCGCCAGGCTTTGGGGTTTCAGCAATTCGGCCGTCTCGCCCGTCACGGAGGTGCTTCAGAATGGATTCCGGCGGTACGACACGCCAGCGTGTCAAGACGGCAAGTGCATCTGCATAGGTTGATGGGTCTGGCGAGCAAGGGCCCGAAGCAATCGCCGACGGATCGTCACCCACGACATCAGAAATGACTAAAGCGACCACCGGTGCCTGTGACGCAAGCGCAAGCTTGCCCCCCTGAATTTTCGAGAGATGTTTTCGGACGATATTCATCTCAGTAATAGGTGCGCCTGACTTTAAGAGTTGTTGCGTTAGACTCTTTAAATCTTCCATGGTCACACCATCAACAGGTAAGGCTAAGAGGCTGGAGCCACCGCCCGATACCAAGACAATCAGAAGATCATTCTTCTTAAGCCCTGTAACCTCGTTCAAAATATCAAGGGCAGCCCGCTCACCGGCCCGGTCTGGAACAGGATGGCCAGCTTCAATACAAGTAATACGTTTCAGAGAAAGCCCGTGAGCATATCGAGTAATTACAATACCGGATAACGGCGCATTGTTAGGCCAAGACTGCTCAACTGCTGCTGCCATGCTAGCGGCTGCCTTGCCCGCTCCCACGACAAGAGTGCGCCCTCCTGGTGGCGGCTTAGGCAACTCAGGTGCAACAATTTTAAGCGGATCTGCCGCAGCAACTGCCGCGGCAAAACTCTCTCGAAGTAATGACTCAAATGTCATTAACGCTGTTCTTAGATCTTTGCCGTAGCGACTGCATTCGCGATCGCCTTACCGACATCCTGTGTATTGGCAGACCCTCCAAGATCTCGAGTCTTAGGGCCGTCTACCAAGACCTCCTCAATAGACTTCAATATGAGATCGTGAGCCTGAGAATGCCCAAGGAAATCCAACATCATGGCCGCAGACCAGATTTGACCAATCGGATTGGCAATACCCTTACCTGCGATATCTGGGGCCGAGCCGTGTACGGGCTCAAATAATGAGGGAAAAACGCGGTCAGGATTAAGATTCGCGGAGGGTGCAATACCGATCGTTCCCGCGCAGGCTGGGCCCAAGTCTGAAAGGATATCGCCAAATAAATTACTGGCGACCACCACATCAAACCAATCTGGATGTAAGACGAAATTCGCAGTTAGGATATCAATGTGATATTTGTCCACGCGAACACTCGGGAACGCCTTTGACATCTCCGTAACTCGGCCATCCCACCAGGGCATCGTAATTGCGATTCCGTTTGACTTTGTCGCAGACGTCAGATGTTGTTTGGGTCGTTTCTGGGCTAGCTCAAAGGCAAATTTTAGAATTCGATCGGTACCGACGCGACTCATAATGGTCTCTTGAATTGCAATCTCTCGATCTGTATTGGGATACATGACTCCTCCGACTGAGGAGTACTCTCCCTCGGTGTTTTCTCGAACCACGTAGAAATCAATGTCGCCCGGTTCGCGCCCTGCCAACGGGCATCTGACCCCTGGCATCAGGCGGACTGGCCGAAGATTTACGTATTGGTCGAAATCCCGACGAAATTTTAATAACGAGCCCCACAAGGAAATATGATCTGGGACGGTTTCTGGCCAACCCACTGCGCCAAAAAAAATTGCGCTATGTTGACCAATCTGATCCCTCCAGTCCGTAGGCATCATCTCCCCATGCTTCAGATAGTAATCACAGGAGGCAAAATCAAAATGATCGATAGTGATTGGAATTCCAAACTTCCGAGCCGCCTCATCAAGGACCCGAAGACCCTCTGGCATCACCTCAACGCCAATACCGTCGCCAGGTATCGCCGCAACTCGAATTGTCGACATAGGATTATTCTTTCTTAGTGGCTGAGAATTTTCGAGAGGAACTCTTGGGCGCGAGGACTCCGGGGTGCACCGAAAAATTCCTCTTTCTTGCAGTCTTCCACTATTTTCCCGGCATCCATAAATACGACTCGGTCGGAGACCTTACGGGCGAACCCCATTTCGTGGGTAACAACCATCATCGTCATACCCTCTCTCGCGAGCGCTACCATGACATCCAAAACCTCTGTAACCATTTCGGGATCAAGTGCCGAGGTTGGCTCATCAAA
>Ga0172372_10002537_pt1 | contig 27662 bp, 27 predicted proteins | sample LakKiv5m_2_FD_114544 | JGI IMG/M metagenome (GOLD analysis project Ga0172372, IMG submission 114544) | Freshwater microbial communities from Kabuno Bay, South-Kivu, Congo - kab_092012_9.5m | ecosystem: Environmental > Aquatic > Freshwater > Lake | place: Democratic Republic of the Congo...
CACCGGCTGTCGTCGATGCCGCGCTCTTGCAGAAAAAGACGGGCGAATGGATTGCGACGCGTCGCCTCATCGGGGAGGAAGCGGCGGCCTGGCAGACCGAGAAAAACTCTCTCGCCGAACTCAACGCGATCCGCGCCAAGGAGTCCGCCCAGCTCGACGAATTTGTCAAAACAGCCACGGTCCGCATCGAGGAACTCACCACCCGCAAAGGAACTCTCGCGAAGGAACAAACCGACCTGAAGGCGTGGCGGACAAAACTCGAGGCCGATCTCTCCACCCTCGAAGCGGGGCTGCGCCCGCTTCTCCCGCGCTTCCCCGCCCCCTTGCGCGAGAAGATCGAGGAATCGCTCCTCCGCCTCGAGTCGCCCGAGGCCGATTCACCGCTCCAGAACCGGGCGCGCGACCTGCTCCTCGTCCTGCAAGCCTGCCTCGAGTTTCAAAACGCTCTCACCCTCCACAACGAGGTGCGCGAGATCGGGGGCGAGCGTCGCGAAGTCGAGGTGCTTTACCTTGGTCTTACTCAGGCCTGGTATGTCGACACCTCAGGAGAGCACAGCGGCCACGGTGTGCCCGGAGAACAGGGCTGGATCTGGACCGAAGACCCGGCCATCGCCGCCCGGGTCCGCTCCGCCATTGAAGTTCACGCGCGGCGGGCCACTCCCGCTTTTGTCGAGCTCCCCCTGAGCAACACGGTCGTTGGAAAGGAGGGCGCGAAATGAGACCTTTCCCCGCCTACCTCCTGATCCTCGCCGCTCTCGCGACATCGGCCGCACGCAGTCAGGAGCCCGCCACCGCACCGGCTCCGGCCACCTCCGCGCCGGATTTCGCCGCTGCCGCCGCCTCGATCGATCAGGACCTCCGCACCGCTCTCGAAGAACTCGCCGCCCTGCGCGCTGCCATCGCCAACGAGAAGCCGCCCCTCGCCAAGGAAGCCGAAAAGATCGCCGTCGAGCTTCGCGAAAAGCGCCGTCAGGCCGATCTCGCCCGCAGCAGCAAAGACGGAGCCGAAGCGGAGTTCACCAAAGCCGAAGCGGACCTCAAGGCCTGGCGGGATGAGAAGCTCTACGTCGAGAGCCTTTTCCTTGATTTCCGCCGCACCTGGGAGACCAGCAAAGGCCTCGCCACGCTTTCGCAGCCCGGCGAACCTTCCCCAGGTGAAGCCGCCACAGCCAATCCCGCGCTCGCCGGTCTCGTCCTTGAGCAATTGCAGCGCAGCGGCGCCGTCGCCACCATCCCCGGCGAAGCGGTCGCCCCCGACGGCCGCCTTATCCCCGGCACCTACGCCAAGGCCGGTCCGGTCCATTGGTTCCTCGCGACCGACCAGAGCCTCTCCGGTCTCGTTGGCGAAGGCTCCGACCTGCGTCCCCGCGTCGTCAACCGAGCGATTCCTTCCGCCGCCATCGCCGCCCTCATCGAGGGCAAACCCGCGAGCCTTTCCTTCGACCCGACGATGGGATCGGCCGTCGCGCTCAGCGAGACGGAGACCGATTTCCTCAGTCATGTGAAGCAGGGTGGTTTCTGGGTCTATCCCATCCTCCTTCTTGCCGTCATCGCTCTCTTCACCGCGATTCTCAAGTGGGTCCAGCTCGCCAAGATCCGCGATTTCACCGCGGCCTCGGTGCAAACGATTCTCACCTCCCTCAACGAAGGGCGTCGTGACGAAGCCCTCGCCACCGCCTCCACGATCCGCCATCCCGCGCGGGAGCTCCTCGAGCGGGGCATCGCGCTTGTTTCGGAAAATGCGAAAGCCTCCCGCGATGACATCGAAGAGGCTCTTTTCGAGAAATTCCTCGCGGCCACGCCCCGGCTCCAGCGCGGCTTGCCGCTCATCGCAATCGCCTCGGCCACGGCTCCGCTTCTCGGTCTGCTCGGCACCGTCACCGGGATGATGGAGACCTTCCGGCTCATCACCGTCTTCGGCACCGGTGATGCAAAGTCGCTCGCTTCGGGAATCTCCGAGGCCCTTATCACGACCGAGTTCGGCCTCGTCGTCGCCATCCCCGCCCTCATCGCGCACTCGCTTCTCTCCCGCAAGATTCAGGGTATCAAATCCGTCATGGAAATGACGAGCCTCGCCTTCCTCAACGGGATCAAGAATCCATGATCCCTTCGGAAAAAATCCTGACAGAACTCCACGCGATCGGCTCCGGTGGTGGCTGGCTCTTTTGGGCTCTGATCGTTCTGGCCTTCGCGATCGCCTACGCTCTCATGGGTTTGTGGAGCGCCCTCCGTTTCCCCGAAGCCACCGTGCTCTCCCCCCGCGACTGGACCCGCTTGCTACGCGGGCCAGCGGAGAACCCTGACGTTCTCGCCAAGCTCTCCGGTGAACTCTCCCGCGTCGCCGATCCCGGTCGCACCCTGCAAGAGATCGGCCAGCGGCTCTTTGCAAGACCCGACCGGCGGTTTCCCTTCGCTTTTGTCATGATCAGCGCCGCGCCCCTCATTGGATTGCTCGGCACCGTCTCGGGCATGTTCACGACCTTCGACGGCATGGCCGCAAACGTCGCCGAAAAACCCATCGACGTGATTTCGAAAGGCATCTTCGAAGCCCTCATCACGACCGAGACCGGACTCGTCATCGGCGTGCCCACCTTCATCGTCTGCGCCTGGCTGAAGAGCCGGCACGACGCCCTCGTCCTCCATTTCCACCAGATCGAATCCCGTCTCCTCGGCGAACTCGGGAAAACTCCCGCCTGATCCATGGCCCGCAGATTCCAGCGACTCGGCGAACTCGAAGCCGGAGTGAAAAGCGAGATCGACATCTCGCCGCTCATCGACGTGGTCTTCATCCTCCTCATCTTCTTCATCGTCACGACCGTCTTCGTCGAAGAGACCGGAATCGAGGTGAACAAACCCCGCGCCGCGACCCAGCAGGATCTCGAGCGCAACAGCATCCTCATCGGCGTGTCGCACACCGGCCAAGTCTTCTACGGTGGACGCGAGATCGGCGTCGCCGGGGTGCGCTCCGTCGTCGCCCGGCTCATGCGGCAGGAGCCCATGCCCGTGATCATCCAGGCCGATCGCGAAACCCCGACCGAGGCGACCGTCTCCGTCCTCGACGAGGCCCGCCTCGCTGGTGCGGAAAATGTCTTTGTCTCCACCGTGAATGACTGATCGACAGGACAGCCTTTCCGGAGGACTCCTCCGACTCGCCACCGCCGCCGGACTCACCGGCGGGCTCCTCCTCTTTCTCGTGGCGATGCGGATCGTGCGCGAAGACAACGCGCCGCTCCTCACCCTGCGCAGCCTCGAGTCCGTCCAGCCCGTCAGTCTTCCCGCGCCGCCACCCCCGCCACCTGAGACGACCCCACCTCCGCCTCCACCCCCGCCGGACCTGCCGAGACTTCAGATCGAGCTCGACTCCGTCGCTCCCGCCGTAAAGGCCTCACTCGAGCGCGATCTCGACCTGCGCCTGAACCGCACCGAATTCGCCGCCGAGCAGGAGGCTCCGCTCGCGCAGATGACGTTCGCCTCGTCCGATCTCGACTCGCAGCCGAAGCTCGTCAACAAACCGAGCGTCACCTTTCCCCCTCGTCAGAAAGAGGCGGGAGTCACCGAAGCCAAGGTCATCCTCGAGGTGCAGATCAGCAGCGGCGGAATCGTCACGGTGAAACGCGTCCTCGACAGCCCGCACGAAGACTTCACGGCGATGGCCCGCTCTTTCGCCTCGCGGGCCCGTTTCACCCCACCCAAAAAGGACGGTCGCTCCGTCAACGCCCTCTTCCGCTGGCCCCTCATTCTCCGTTCGTGATGCGATTGAACTTCCTCATTCTCCTGCTCGCCGTTATCCCCGCGGCCGCCGCCGATCCCCTGCCGATCGATCCGCTCTGGCAGAGTGAGACCTTCCGCAACTCCATCACCGCCAGCTACGGGATCGATTCGCGGATCGAACCCCGCATCACCGAGGATGAAGCCTTCTACCTCGATGAATCGGCCAAGGCCATGGCGGCGAACGACCGGGCCAAGGCCATCACGGTCCTGCGCGAATCGTCGCTCCTCGAGAAGAGTCCCGCAATGCTCTTCACCCTCGCCTCGCATCTCTTCGAAGCAGGTGAAGCGAAGGACGCCGACGATTCCGTGAAGCACTTCGAGGCCGCTCTTGCCCAGTTCCCCAATTTCCGCGACGCCCATCGCAATCTCGGCATCGTCCTCATCCAGCGCGGGGAGTTCGAAAAAGCCAAGACCCATCTCGTCCGCGCCCTCGCCCTCGGTTCGCAGGATGGAACCACCGCCGGACTCATCGGCTATTGCCACGCGCGCGACGCCCACCACCAAGCCGCCCTTGACGCCTATCGCCTCGCCATGCTCACCCAACCGGAGGAACGCCAGTGGAAACTCGGCGAGGCCCAGGCTCTCCTCGCTCTGAAACGTCCCCGCGAGGCGGCGAGCCTTTTCCAATCGCTGATCGCCTCGATTCCCGGCGAAGTCTCGAGCTGGCTCCTCCAGACCGATGCCTGGAGCGACCTTGATGAGCCCCTCGCCGCCGCGGCCAATCTCGAGATCGTCCATCGCGCCGGGGCCCTCGAGCCCAACGCAATCCTCTCGCTTGGCCATCTCTACCTGCAAAGCGATCTGCCCGAACTCGCCCTCGAGCGCTACGAGGCCGCCCTCGCCGCAGTGAATCCGCCCTCACCAACCCGTGCCGTCGAAGCCCTCGAGCTCTTTCTTTCCAATTCCGATTGGCCGCTGGCCACGAAATACGTGAGCACCCTCGAACAGGTTGCAACCTATCGCGAGGCCTTGGATCCCGCGAAGGGCGAAAAGGAGCTCCTTTCCCGCCTCACCCGTGCCCGCGCCGTGCTCGAACTGGAAACCGGCGATGCCACCACCGGCGCAAAGCGCGTCGAGGAGTGGCTGAACCGTGAACCGCTTGACGGCGAATGCCTTCTCCTCCTCGCCCGTTTCCGCGAAGCGGCCGGCCAACTGGTCGAGGCCGGCATGTTGCTCGAGCAAGCCGCCCGCCTCCCCGCGACCGCCGCCGCCGCCCATCTTGCCCACGGCCGACTCCTCGTCGCCGCCGCCGATTACGAGAAGGCGATCGAACACCTTGAGAAATCGCAGCAACTGAGTCCGAGCGCGAACCTCACCGAATACCTCGCCGCGATCCGCGAGCTCGTTGGCAAAACAGCGACAAGGTAAAAGGCAAAAAGGAAAAGGTAAAAGGTCCGGACTTGAGCGAACCTAGCGCTCGCCTCCTGCCTCCTATCGCCCTTGCCACCTTTCACTCCCCCAAGCAGCGTGCTTCCCTGGTTCCAGAACGATTCCTTCCCCCTCTACCTCGCCCCCATGGCGGGTGTGACGGACCTGGTTTTTCGCCGACTCTGCAAGGAGCTCGGCGCCGATGTCATGGTCACGGAGTTCGTCTCGGCCGAGGGCATCATGCAGGCGGACGAGCGGACCCGCATCTACACCGAGTTCGACGACTCGCAGCGTCCCGTCGGAGTCCAGCTTTTCGGTGCCGACGGTCCCCGCATGACCGAGGCCGCGAAGAAAATCATCGACTGGAAACAGCCCGACTTCATCGACATCAACTTCGGCTGTCCCGTCAAAAAGGTCGTATCGAAAAACGGCGGCTCGTCGCTCCTGAAGGATTGCCCCACCCTCGCCCAAGTCGCCTCGTCCATCGCCAGGGGAGTCGGCGATCGTGTTCCCGTGACCGCGAAGATCCGCATCGGATGGGACCAGCATCTTGTCAACGCCCCCGAGGTCTGCCAGATCCTCGAGGACTGCGGCATACAAGCCATCGCCGTGCACGGACGAACCCGCGCGCAAGGATACAGCGGCGAAGCCGACTGGGAGGTGATCGATCAGTGCACCGCAAGGGTCTCAGTTCCCGTGATCGGCAACGGTGACATCGCCTCCGGCGCCGACGTTGCCCGCCGGCGCGCGGGCACCGGCGTCAGAGGCGTGATGATCGGACGCGCCGCCATGGCCTACCCGTGGATCTTCCGGGAGGCGAAAGAATATCTCGAGACCGGCACCCTACCTCCCTCCGTTTCCCTCGATGAGCGCTGGGCATTCATCACACGCCACGCCCGTCTCCTTGTCGAATGGGGCAAGTTTCCCGGTGAGCGGCATGCGATGCAGTCGCTGCGATCCCGACTGATGGCCTACACCAAGGGGCTGAAGGGGGGCAAATTCCTCAGGCAGCGCTTCTCAACGGTCTCCTCGATCGACGAACTCGAAGACATCGCCGCCGAGCACCTCGAAAGCGCTGCCCAACTTGAGGACGATGACGCGGACGACTCGGAGACCCTACTCCTCGTTGACCCGACCTGAGAAACGGTCCCGGATCCACGTTTCCGCGATCCGCGTCAGGCCGCCGTGGCAGCCATCACCGGCTTTTCCTTCGGGATCCCCGCGCCCGCCCGTGCGGGGGCGTGGTGCGACTCCACCCGCTCAAAACAATAGATCCCCTCGAGGCGCTCAGCCTCGGCCATCAACTTTTCGAGATCGGCGAGCATTCGCTCCTGCCGGGTCTTCCGCGCCGCCATCTGTCGGCCGAAAAGACGCCATCCTCGCCACATCTCGGGAAACTTCACACAAAAAATGAGGAGGAGCAGGGCGAGAGAGACGACAAAAAATCCAGCGTAAACGGTAGGAACAGTGGGCATGGAGTGATAAATGCGGTTTCGGAGGAGATTTTACCGAAATTTTTCTAAATTTAAAATGATTTTTTCTATTTTCTAAAAATTTTGCTTTCTTGATCAACGTCTTCGTTTTTCCTGCGCGGTTGAGGTTTCTCTGGAGCGCCTTAAACTGCCTCGTCCGTTCCATGCCCACCGTTGTCCACCCCACCTCGCTCCCCGGCTTCCTGGTTTTTTTGGGAGCTTGCGGTGCCGGCATGATGAACGCCCAAGTCACGCCACCGCCCCCCACGCCCGCCCTTGTCGTCTCGTCCGTCCCCCTCCGACTCGACCTCTCACGGCGCGATTTGAGGAATTTCCTCAACGACAAAGAAGCGCTTGCGCCCTATCAACTCGCCGACGGGAGCGTTGCCGATCTCCACGATGTGTTTGCCATCGGCTCCGTCAGTGCCCGATGGGCCGTCTTCTGGGATGCCCGCTCGTGCCGACTCCTCGGCATCCTTGACCTCGAGGCTCCACCCGAATCGCCACTGCCGGCCGGAACCGGTCGCGAGGAGAAGACCGGATCAGCCGCCGTGGAGACCGACAAGGGTCCCGTCGTCCCCTCGCCCTATCTCTTCAAGGCAACCGGCCCGTTTCCCCTCGCCAAGAGCGTCGGTGCCTCGGGAGATCCGCGCTATTTTGGATTTCGTCTCGTCAAAAACGTGCCGGAGTTTCTCTACACCTCTGGTTCCCTCTCCATCGAGGAGCGGCTTTGGCTCGACGATGGCGGCAAGGTGTTGCGCCAGCGCTTTGCCGCCAGAGACGCCTCTGGTGGAATGCTGATCAGCGTGCCCGAAGATTGGCAAGGCCGCGTCACCGCCTCCGTCGGCACGTGGAAGGGCGCGGTCTTGGCGGTGCCAAAAGAGTCCGCTGCCGAGGTCATCCTCAGCTACCCGCTCCCCGCTGCTTCGAGAGCAGCCGAACCCTCCACGCCAGAGACGAATTGAGCGAGCACCCTTTCATTTCCCTCGTCCTCGGGTTCGTCCTCGGGTCGCCCCTTTTCGCCGCCGAAACGATTCCTGCCGCCCCGGCACCCGGCTCACGCGAGCGCCGCTATATCGAGATCACACCGAATGAACAAGTCCCGACGGTGCGTGCCATCACGCCCATCGACGGATCGAACGTTTTTTTTCTGAACCACCGTGGCCAGGTCGGCGTCGCAAAATTTTCCCCCGGCCTCAGCCAGATCGGGTGGGAGTTTTATTCCGAGGTGAAGCTCAACGCCCTCCCCTCGCTCGCGCTCGGTCCGGGTTATTCCGTGCTCACCGCGTCGCCCTTCGAGCTCACTCAGGGCTTCGACACGGACCAGGATGTCGAGCTCGACTTTTTTCAAGCTCTCGTCCGCGAATGGACCGATCGCGAAAAGGGAGTCGTCATCACCGCCGGTCCGGTCGCTGACCCGCACGGTCGAGTCCTCTTCGCGCTTTCGCCCCACGCGCTCGAAGCGGGCGATCCACCCAAGGCGCGCCTGATGGCCTGGCTGCCCGCGAGCGGCGCTCTCCTACCGGTCACAGAAAGCGAACTGCCGATAGAGGGATTCGCCTTGCGGCGCGACGGACTCCTCGCCGCGAGGCTCTCCATGCCCGAATACACCGACGGCTACTTCCTCTCGTTGACCGAACTGCCCGCTCCGGGAGCGGATCCGGAGGCAGCCGCTCCCTCTCCGATGCCCTTCACCCTGCCCTCGCTCATCATTCCCGCGGAGCTGACGGCACGCGATCGCCCGGATCAACCCGTCTTTTTTGAGGATGGGGGGAGGAGCAAGATTCTGCTCGTGTGCCCCGTGTCACGCCACCTCGTCGAGATCGTCCCGGAAAAAGCAGGGGGGCTTTGGCAGGGTTCCATCCTACTCCGGGGACGCTCCACCAAGCCCGTCCACACCGCGACCGAAGTGTCCCCCGGTTCCCTTCTCGGCGGTGGCGACGAGGGTTTTGTGCCGCTTGGCGACGATCCGGACACGTTCCGCATCACCAGCCTTTCCCTGATCGATCAAGGTCTCACCCTCGGTTTCAGCCAACCCGTCGATCGCCGCGAGGCACTGAAACCAGGGAGTTTCTCGGTGAAGGCCATCGCCCTCGGAGGGGGCGAAGAAACCGTCGCGATCCGGCCCGCGATTGAGTCCGACGGAAAATACCTCGTCCTGCGCGGCGAACTGCCGCCGCCCGGAAGTGTCCTCCGAATCGTCTGCCAAAAAGTGCCCTCCGAAAAAGGTGCCAAGCTTCTCAACGATTCGGTCTTTTACACCCTGCACGCCCGCTGAATCGTCCGGCACGGGTCAATCGAGTGCCTCCTGCGGCACCTTCGCCCCTTCATCGGCAAGGCGCTTCATCACTTCCGCAAGAAGCCAGAGGTTCATCTCCGCGGATCCCTTCGTATCGATGAGGTCCTGACCGTAGCCGAGTTCCAGCGCCAGTTTCTTGCGTGCGCCGTAGCTGGGATCCAGGTCCAAGATCTTCAGCAGATCCGAGATCGATCGACGCCATTCGGGTGAGTCGGGATGGGCCTTGGCGAGGTCGTCGAGCCGCTCCGCGAAGTCCACCCCAAGCACGGGATGACCTTCCGGGCGGTCACACATTTTGGCCACCAGTTTGGAGAAAGCACTCATTACGGGGAGATTATGCGGGGACGTGACGCTGACAAGAGGGAAGATGGCGAAAAGGAAATCATCCCGAGCGATCGTCCTTTTAAAATGCCCTCCAGACCGCAATCCCCGAATTGGCACACGATCCGAAAGCGCCTACCCTACCGACGCTCATGAATTTGATTCCGCGCCTCGCGGCGCTGTTCGCCGTCATCATCGTCTGCACGCCGCTCATCACCGGCGGCCAGGGACTTTTTCAACGCGGCGCCGAGGCTGCGATCTACCGCAAGGCGAAGAAGTTCCACCTCGTCCCCATCGCAACCGCCGTTCCCGAGGCGTTCGTCGAACTCCGCTACAAGGTCACCTCGGCCGCGGGGAAGCCGCTCTACCTCACCACGATGCCTGCCCTCATCCATCGCTCGACCGCCACGAAGCTCCGCCAAGTCGCCGCGGAGTTGAAGCCGCACGGATACTATCTGAAAATTTGGGACGCCTGGCGTCCGCCGGAGGCCCATCAGGCTCTCTGGGACGCCGTGCACGACGAGCGTTACGTCGTGCCGCCCAACAAGGGACTGTCATGGCATTGCTACGGCGTCTCCGTCGACCTGACCCTCGCCCGCGCGGATGGCAGCGAGTGCCCCATGCCTTCGAACTTCGACGAGTTCTCCGACCGCGCCGCCTCCCGCTACACGGGCGGCGATCCCGAGATCGCTGATCGGGTCGCCCTTCTTCAGAATTCGATGAAGAATGCCGGCTTCCGCGTGATCGAGTCGGAATGGTGGCACTTCGACGACATGCGGGTCGAGGGCGGTATCCGCAAGGTCACCGCCGCCGACCTCGGCATCCGCATGCCTTGACCCCTTACCTCATGGAACCCTCTGCCATCGCCATCATCCGCGAGCTTCGCAGCGCGGGACACGAAGCCTGCTTCGCCGGCGGATGCGTGCGCGATCTCCTCCGCGGCGTCGCGCCAAAGGATTACGACATCGCAACGAGCGCACGGCCCGACGAAATCCTTCGACTCTATCCCAAGGCCGACGCCATCGGAGCCCATTTCGGTGTCATGCTGGTGAAGCGAGACGGTCAGTCCTTTGAGGTCGCCACCTTCCGCGAGGATGGCGACTATCGCGACGGACGCCGCCCCGACTCCGTGACCTTCTCCGATGCCGTCGCCGACGCCCAACGCCGCGACTTCACCATCAACGGCATGTTTTATGATCCCCTCGCGGGACAGGTGATCGACCACGTCGCCGGGCGCGCCGATCTTGAGGCGCGCTGCATCCGCGCCATCGGTCACCCCCTCGATCGCTTCCGCGAGGATTACCTGCGGCTCCTTCGCGCCGTCCGCTTCGCCACCCTCCTCGAATTCGAGATCGAGCCCGGCACCTGGCAGGCCATCCGCGAAGTAGCGCCCCACATCACCGGCATCAGCCCCGAGCGCATCCGCGAAGAACTCGACAAGATTTGGCAAAGCCCCCATCGCCTCCGCGGGTTCGACCTCCTCGTCGAGAGCGGCTTGATGGCGGCGATCCTGCCCGAGATCCTCGATCTTCGCGGCTGCGAGCAGCCACCTCAGTTCCATCCCGAAGGCGATGTCTTCATCCACACCCGGCTGATGCTCTCCCTCCTGCCAAAAGGAGCCAGTCTCGCGCTCGTCCTCTCCGTTCTCTTTCACGACATTGCCAAGCCGGCCACCTGCACCATCGATCCCGCTGAGGGGCGCATCCGCTTCAACGGACATGAAAAAGTCGGCGCCGAGATGACCGCGGCCATTCTCCGGCGGCTCCGTTATCCCAACGCGATGATTGATGCCGTCGTCTCCGGCGTCGCTCATCACATGCAGTTCAAAGACGTCACAAAGATGCGCACCGCCACGTTGAAACGCTTCATGGCGCGCGAGCACTTCGCCGATGAATTGGAGCTCCACCGCGTTGATTGCCTCGGAAGCCACCGCCTCCTCGGCAATTACGACTACCTTCTCGCGAAGCAGCAGGAGTTCGCCGCATTGCCCCTCCTGCCGAAATGGTTTCTTCAGGGTGGTGATCTCATCGCCGCAGGCTGGCGACCCGGGCCCGAGCTCGGCGGGCTCCTGACCGAGGCCCACGATCTGCAGCTCGACGGGACGCTCCGCTCGCGCGAGGAGGCGCTCGCGTGGCTGAAAAAGATCAAGACCGACTCGTGAAAGCCCGACGCGCCTGCCTCCGCCATCCCTCCCGATCTGATGGATGCCCCGGAAGCGAAGCCCGCGCATGCGCCGGGGCATCGGAGCAAAAAGGCTCGCGCTCCCGCCCCGGATCCGCTTGATTGAAGCTTTTCCGCCGCCTCCCCTGACCCAATGCGCCCATTTCTTTCCGTCACCCTCGCCGCCACGCTCCCCGGAGCGTTCCTTTTCTGCTTCCCGCTCCATGCCGGCCCTCCGGTTGGATTGCCGAAATTCGAGGCTCAGGTGATCGATGAGGCGCTCGAGATCGGCTACGGGCTGGCGATCGGCGACGTCGATGGCGACGGGAAGGCGGACGTGCTTCTCTGTGACAAGCGCGAGATCTCGTGGTTCCGCAATCCGGGTTGGGAGGAGACTCCCATCGCGAAAAACCTGACGCTGCGCGACCACGTCTGCCTTGCCGCCGGCGACATCGATGGCGATGGCCGGGTGGAAGTTGCTGCTGGGGCCCAGTGGAATCCCGGGGAAACAATCGACAAGACCCAATCCGGGGCGGTCTTTTTCCTGCAACGTCCCGAGTCGGGCGAGGGACCTTGGCAGCCGGTGCCACTCCCCCACGATCCCACGACCCACCGGATGCGATGGGTGCCGACGCCGAAGGGACTCGATCTCGTCGTGCTCCCGCTGCATGGGATTGGAAACAAGGACGGAGCCGGCGAAAATACCGTGAACGTGCGCACCTATCGAGTCGATCCGACGAAGACGGGCGACCCCGCCGCATGGACGCACGAGGTGATGGGAACGAAACTGCGCGTGACACACAACTTCGACCTTCGCGACGGCTATCTCTACATCGGCGGCGCCTCGGGCATCTCTCGCGAAAAGGCGGACGGATCGGAGTCGGCGATGCTGGTGACCGCGGAGAACTCGACGCCCCCGACCCGGGGCGTTGGCGAAATCGCCAAGGGATCTGATTTCATCGCAGCGGTGGAGCCCTTTCATGGCAACGACCTCGTGATCTATCGCGAGAAACATGACCGATGGAGCCGCACGCTTCTGACCGATGCGCTGAACCAGGGACATGCCCTCGGGGTGGGCGACTTCAATGCCGACGGACGGGAGGATGTCGCGGTCGGATGGCGCAATCCGGACGCGGAGGGCCACGTCGGCGTGAAGATCTTTTTCCAAAAGGCGGACGGCTCGTGGGAAAATCCCTTCTGGGTCGCTCGCGATCTCGTCGCTGCCGAGGATCTGAAGGTGGCCGATCTCAATGCCGACGGACGTCTCGATCTCGTCGTCGCGGGACGCAGCACCCGGAATCTCGTGATTTTCTGGAACCGTCCGTGACCGACTTCCAGGCACAGTCGGGGCGGCCTCAAAGGACGAGGCACTTGCATCGGTCTCACCACGCGGCACATTGAATCCCCACCCCGCCTCATGCGTGCGATCTTTTCAGCCCTTCACTTCCTCATTCCGGCACTTTTCCTCGTCTCGTGTGCCACAAACCCGGCCGAGCATCGGGTGAAGAAATTCCCCGAACGTTTCGCCGGCCTCTCCGAACGCGAGAGGGAACTCGTCCTCCGCGGCGAAGTGGCCGAGGGCATGTCGCAGGATGCCGTCTTCCTCGCCTGGGGCAATCCGGGACGCGTCATGGCGGGCAGCCGCGACGGTCATGGCAGCGAACGCTGGGCTTATTTCCACACAGCGCCGGTCAACTCCTATGGGGGCGGATACGGGGGCTTTTCACCCCATCCGTTTTACACGGCCTACGGGGTGCACCCGGCCTTCGGTTATGGCTACGGACCGGGCTGGGGCTTCGGCACGGGCGTCGATTACGTGCCCTCCCTCGACCGGACCGTGGAGTTCGCGAACGGCAAAGTCGTGGCTTGGGAACGCCTCCGATGAATCCCGCCATGGAGGATCTTTTCGGGCATCTGATCAGTTACCTCCGGGTCTCGATCACCGATCGCTGCAACGAGCGCTGCCAATACTGCATGCCCCACGAGGAGCAGGATTGGCTACCCCGTTCCGAGGTGCTGACCTATGAGGAAATTCTCCGCGTCCTCCGCATCGGCGCTGGCCTGGGAATCTCGAAGGTGCGCATCACCGGTGGAGAACCGCTGACGCGGCGAAACGTGGTCTGGTTTGTCGAAGAAGTTGCCCGAATCGAGGGCCTCCGCGACCTTGGCCTCTCCACGAACGGGACGCTCCTCGCCCGGCCCCTCGGGGACGGGCGCACCACGGCGCGCGCCCTCCGGGATGCCGGGGTGCGCTCCGTGAACCTCTCGCTCGACACCCTCGATCGCGAGACCTACGCGAAGACAACGGGGCGGGATTTATTCCCCGAAGTGATTGCCGGGATTGATGCGGCACGCGAGGCAGGCTTCGAACAGATCAAGCTGAATACGGTGCTGATGCGCCACCGCAACGAACACGAGCTCTGGGATCTCGCCGCCTTTGCCCGGGAAAGAGGACTGCTCCTGCGATTCATCGAACTGATGCCGGTGAGCACCACGGAGGTCCTCACGGAGGATAATTTCCTCGCCGTGGGCGAGGCGAAACGCCTTCTCGAATATCGTCTCGGCCCCCTCCAGGCTCGTCCTGACATCCGCACCAATGGCCCTGCGACTTATTACGAAGTCCCTGATACGGGACAGATCCTCGGCTTCATCGGGGCGATGACGAATCTCCATTTCTGCGAGAGCTGCAACAAGCTGCGCCTCACCTGCGAGGGCAAATTGCGTCCGTGCCTCGGCAGCCATCTGGAATTCGACCTCCGTGAAGCCCTGCGCGATCCCGCAAAGAGCGACGCAGACCTCGCCCGGATCATCCTCGACGTCGTCGCCCGCAAGCCTGAGAAACACGACTTCCGCGAAAATTACCAACCCGGCCGCAAGATGATCGCGATCGGGGGGTGAGGTCCGCGGGGCCGGAACGTGGTTCCAGTGACACTCCCCCGGGGTGAGACGCCCCGCCTACCGCGTTGCCTCCACCTCCGCTGCCGACATTTCCCCGTCGAACACGACAAAACGAAAGCGCGACTCGTAGGTCTTCCCCGCCTCCATCGTGAAGAGCTCCTCGACCATGGGGGAAAAGACGAAGTAGGGTTTCGAAGGATGGAGCCTCACCCATTGCGGCGCGCGGAAATTCCCCGGATCCGGGATCGCGACGATGCCGCAGGCCGCCCCCTCGAGATGACCCGCCATTTTCACCCATTTTGGACGGGTGTGGTTGCCGGCGATGCGGTCCTTCCCCTCACTCGTGATGATTCGATCGGGCACTTCGTCGAGCCAAGCGGTGTTGCCGCGGATCGCCATGCCGCCGTAGTGGTATTTCTCGATCACGAGCGCTTTCCCTCCCGCGCATTGCTGGGAGGAGTGCAGGTCGATCTGATAGCGTCCGCCGACGAGGGACACCCGCACCTTCCAGGTCTCCTCGAGCACGGGTTCGGCACCACCAGGAGCGGTGAGATCCTCGAAACGATGCGCGACGTCAAACCCAGTCTCCTCGAGCCCGGAGTGAATCGCGAGAGTCTTCCAGTAGGCGACACGTCCGCTCCCCAACTTTTGATTCCAGAACTCAGGAGATCGACCATCGAAGCGGGTTTTGGTCCAGGCAAAGAACAGCCCGTGCTGGTGGGGATGGTCCGGCGCGAAGTCACCCGTGACGATCCTGCCCGAAGGGGTGCAGAGGGGATGAATATAGCCGGTCCGGGCATAAAGAGGATCGTTCTGCGCCGCCTCCGCACTCGGCTGCTTGTGATAACGCATCACGAGCGACTCCCCGTTGCGGACCTCGATGGCGGCCTCGCTCTCGATGCACCGGAGTTGGGCGAAAGCGGGCGTCAGCAAGAAGAGAAAGCCACACAGGTGGGAGAGAAATTTCATCCATTTAGAAAACACGGAGACGTCGCTCGGGTCAATCCCCCGCTGGATGAGAATCCGTGAAAAAGTCCCAAGCTCCGCGCTGAGGGCGGAAGAAAGGGCGTCGAATCGCCCTGACGGATGAAACCCGCCCGCACGACCCCTGCGCCCCGATCCGCTTGCACGCCCGGGCGGTGGCGGCGAAGGTGTCCCTATGGAAAATGCCCCGTCCCTCACCCACCTGCGTCCCGATGGCTCCGCCGCGATGGTCGATGTCTCAGAGAAGCCAGTGGTGCGGCGCGAGGCATTGGCATCGGGATTCATTGCCCTGCAGTCCCCGACCCTTGCCGCGATTCTGGAAGGTCAGGTGCCGAAGGGCGACGTTCTCGCCGTCGCGCGGGTCGCCGGAATTCAAGCCGCGAAGCGCACCGCCGATTTGATTCCCCTCTGCCACCCGTTGCCCCTCACGAAGGTCACGATCGATTTTGAAGCGCGGGAGCGAGGCCTTTCCATCTCCGCAAGCGTGCGAACCGACGCCAAGACCGGTGTCGAGATGGAGGCGCTCACCGCCGTCTCGATTGCCGCCTTGACGATCTATGACATGTGCAAGGCGATCGACAAGACGATGGCGATCGGACCGGTCGAGCTGGTTGAGAAACGAAAGGGATGAGCGAAAAGTCCCCTTCTCACTCCCGGAGGATCGCGGGTGAATCGGGCTGGCGTGAGTCGGGTGCGAGGCGGAGGCCTCACCCTTCCCACGCCAATGCGACCTGGCTTGAACTGCCGAGGCCCTCGATCCCGAGTTCGACGACATCGCCGGGCTTGAGAAACTGCGCGGGTTTGAATCCCATGCCGACTCCGGGAGGCGTGCCGGTCGAGACGATATCTCCGGGCTCGAGAGTCATGAACTCGCTCAGGTAGCTCACGAGATGGGCGATGCCGAAGATGAGTTTGCTGGAGTTCCCATTCTGCTTCGTCTCGCCATTGACGGTAAGCCACATGCTCAGGTTTTCGGGATCGGCAATTTCATCCGAGGTCGCAAGAAAAGGTCCGAGGGGAGCGAAGGTGTCGCAGCTCTTCCCCTTCACCCACTGACCACCACGCTCGAGTTGGTAGGCACGCTCGCTGTAGTCGTTGTGAAGGACGTAGCCGGCGACATGATCAAGCGCCGCCTCTTTCGACACGTAACTGGCCTTTTTGCCGACCACAAAGGCGAGCTCGACCTCCCAATCGGTCTTTTCGCTGCCGCGAGGGATCACCACAGGATCATTCGGCCCGGCCATGGCACTGGTGGCCTTGAAAAAGACGATGGGTTCCTTCGGAATGTCCATGCCTGCCTCGGCCGCGTGATCAGAGAAGTTCAGCCCGATGCAGATCAGCTTCCCGGGACGGGCGACCGCGGACCCGAGGCGAGTCTCCGCCGAGACACGCGGGGCAGTGGCGGCGTTGGTCTCCAACCAGGCAGCGAGGCGATCGAGATTCGCCGGTTCGGCAAAAAAGTCGTGATTCCAATCCATCCCAAAGGCGGAGGCATCGATGCGCGTGCCGTCTTCGAGTTGCAGACCGGGTTTCTCGGAGCCCTTCGGGCCAAAGCGGAGGAGTTTCATCGCTTCGACCCTAGCGATCCCACCCCGCTTCGTCAAACGGCTGAAAGACGCCCCTGACCCTTTTTTCCTTCGCCCATCAACGCTGAGAGAGTTCTTCCGCCGCTGGCATGGGAACCGACTTCCAGACCGTCTCGGAGAAATAATCACGACCGAAACGCTCGGGACGCGCCGTCGTGTAATAAAGACGCTCTCCATCGAAGAGTTGTTCGGGCCGGTAGAAGTCCGTCGCATCGCCAAGTTCGACGAGGTCTTCACGAGTCACTTCCTCCTGAAGAGTGGTCTCGAGCAGGTATTGCCGCCCGGAGGTCTTCACGACCACCCAGGCGTGTTGGCCAATGTTTCCGTTCCAGCCGATCGCCACGCGAGCATCGAACCCGGCAACATCCAGGACATCGGCGAGAAGAATGGCGGTGTCCTCACAGTCTCCGCTCGCTTCCTGCCAGGTCTCGGACGGCCGCTTCCAGACTTCCCTGACTTCCCCCTGCTCGCCGCTGGGGCGCTCTTGGTCGAGTTCGTAGGTGCAGCGCGACGCGATCCGCTGCCAGAGGGCGAGAATCCGATCCTCCTCGGAGCCCTCCTTCGAGACGGGATCCCCCGGCAGGGAGAACCCCTCAAAAAAATCCGAAGCCCGGCGGATCTCCCCCGAGATGTCGGCAGCAAGCACGTCAAAGGGCAGCTCGCAGTGCGGACAGGAGAGGATGAGCGTTCGGGAATCGCGGTCGAGCTCAAGGGCATGAATCACCTCGCAGTGCGGGCAGCGGTTGTGAAAACGCCCCCCGTGCCGATTGGCCAAAAGGAGGGAGAACTCCGGAATACGGCGCGACATCACCGCAAGGACACCCAATCGCCCGCCCGAACGGAAAACCGTCGTGTTGATCGCGTCGAATTCGGGGTTCGCCACTGCGGCCCAACTGCCCAACTTGGCGAGGAGATCTTCGCGGCTGGGCGAAGTAACGAGGTTGGCAGCGAGATACTGCGCCCCGGGGAACCGCTTCTGGAGCGCGTCAAAGACGTGGTCGAGTTCGAGATCAACCGGTTCGGGATGGGTTTTCACGAACGATTCAAGAAACGCCTGAAGCGACTCGTCGCCGCCCACCTCGTCAACGGCACCGGGCAGACGAATCCGATTGATCCTCGAGATCGCGTCGGAGCGGAAACCCCGCTGGAAGGTGGCGTCAATCTCGGGCAGAGTGCGAAAGACGCAGCAAAGGTCCACTCGGCCGGACACGTGTAATCCAGCCAAGAGGGCCAGCCCTGCGGCGAGCATGACGCTGCCGAAGCTGAGGAGGCCTCGCACCATTCTTTTTCGAATCGGTCTGTGTTTGTGAGTCTGAGCGTGTCCCACGCCCGGCGGTTTCGTTATGGAAATTATAAACTTCCACCCGAGCCCTGTCACAGACTATTTCAAACGATTCGTGGCAAAAAGCCAATTTTTTAAAAACTTCCCGAAGCGCCCCCTCCAAAAAACCTCCCGCCCGGGGGCCCTCAAAGACGAGGTTCAGCCCAGAAGAGGATCACGCTGCCGCAGCGACCGCTTCCTCCTCCTCATGGAGATCGCCATCGAGAGTTCCGTTTTCAAGATCAGACAAGGCCCTCAGGCTGGCCTCGATGCTGAGCACGAGGGACTCCAGCGCGTCGAGACTCTCGTCGATTCGATCGAATTGCTCCGCAACGGAATCGCCGAGACGGTCGCGAATCGAAAGGACGCGAGGGGCAACGGTCTCCCGATGAGCCGTGGCGTCGATCGCCTCGACGACGGGGTCGGGAAATTCCTCGGTCGGGCCGTCACTCTGAACCCCGGGAGGCAATTCCATCGATACCGTGCCCGCCACTTCGCAGGCACCGACCGGAGTCGCTTCGAAAGAGGCGGCAACGATGGCCTGATCCAATTCGACGACCTCGACGACCTCGACGACCTCGACGACCTCGACGATTTCGACGACCTCGACGACCTCGACGATTTCGTGAGTCATTTCGAGGGATGTTTCTTCGACGAAAGTCTCGGCCTCCTCCAGAGAAGGCGACTCCTTCGAAAAGTGACTTGCCTCATCGAGAGCAACGTTCGGCTCCTCTTCCTTCCCTTCCGCCACGGAGATCACCTCGAGCGGCTCGAGCGGCTCGACCTCTCCCTCCTCAGGGGCAAACACTACCGGCTCAGCGCGCGCGACCGGAGAGGAACGCATCAGTTTGGCGAGACCGGCAGCCGCTTCCTGAAGATCGTCCAAGTAATCGCGATCGCGACCCGCGTCGGAGGCCGGAGCGGAAGCCAACGCCAAGGGCCGCTCGAGCCGCAAGACGGGCTCGACCGGGGACGTCGAATGGCCGACTCCCTCAGCGGAGAATTCCTCCCCGATAGCGGAGGCCGATGAGATCACCGCCGGAGGAAAGTCCCAATCAAACGGGGCGTGATGGAGAGATTTCTCTCTGGTGCGCGACGCGAACCGGGCGTAGAGCATCAACCCGGCCAAGAGGAGAAGCGCGGCGATGAGAAGAAAGTAGCCCGAGGTATTCATGGTGATACGAGATCATCAAGAAATCCGAGATACTTTCAACCCCAAAATATCGCGATTTATCGGTAATTTTTCGAGTTCGCGCACCTCCGTTCCTTGCCGAAAAGCGCCACTGGGGCGAATCTTCCGTGCCATTTCCAACTCCTTACCGGCCCCTCAAGCCGACCTCATGAGCACCTACGATCGCGATTATATGAGAGACGACAGCCGCCGCGGCGGCAACGGACCGTCTTCGTGGAGCGTGGTGATCTGGCTGATTGTGGCGAACGCGGCGGTCTATCTTCTGAATAATCTCCTATTCTACAATCCCACGCGCGACTGGTTCGGACTCTCGATCGAAGCACTCGGCGCGGGACGGCTTTGGACCCCGCTGACCTACCAGTTCATCCACGCAAATCTCTGGCATCTCATCGCCAATCTCCTGGGACTCTTTTTCCTCGGCCGGCTCCTCCTCTCGCTGATTCAACCGTTTCATGTGGTGCGCCTCTACCTCCTCGGCGGACTCGTCGGCGGCGCCTTCCAATTGGGATGGAACGCGATTTTTTCCGATGCCATCATCATTGGCGCCTCGGGTTCGGTCCTCGCCATCGTCATCGCCGCAACCACGCTGGTGCCACATCAGCGAATTCAGTTGCTGCTTTTTTTCGTCATCCCTGTCACACTGACCATGCGGCAGGTCGCGTGGGTCCTCGCAGCGGTGAATGCTTTGACCCTGCTCTTCGGCCTCGCATCGACCGATGAAGACGCCGTCGCGGTGATGGCTCACTTCGGTGGCATGTTCTTCGGCTGGCTTTACGTCAGTCGTGGCTGGCACCAGACCTCAAGAACAACTCTCCCCCGGAGGCGAACGGGCTTCGGGGTGCGCATTCTCCGTGAGAAAGCCAAGCCGAGGCCCGGTTCGCGAAGGGGTGAAACAGCGGGTCCCGCCAACAAAGCTCCCTTCGTCACCAGCGACGTCGATGCCATTCTCGACAAGATCAACGAAAGGGGCTTTCAAAGCCTGACAGAAGAGGAGCATCGCCTCCTCCGCGACCAGAGCGAAGAGATCTCCCGACGCATCGACCGCGAATCCTGAAACCGCGACCATGGAAGCCCCCCCAGACAGAGCGCCCAAGAGATCACGCCTTCAGCGCGACCGCATTCGCCGTCGTTTCGGGTTCCTCGGGGCGGTCGTCGGGCTCGGTGCCTTCGCGGGCGCCATCTACGTTTCCGGACGTCTCGGCATCGAAATGGCACGCAACCATTTACCAGAGAGCGAATTGGAATCCAACCGGTCTCCCGAAAGCGAGACCTTGCGGGTCGGTCGCGATGGTGGGCCTCTTTACTTGGCACAGTCCCCCGACGCCCTTCGACGCTTCTTCGCCGCGCACCCCACTCCCGAAGAACGGGCCAGCGCCGACCTGACTGGCTTGGGGATACGACGTCTTCAGGACTCCATCGAAATCACCACCCTCCGCACCGAAGCGGACACCATCGAGGTGAAGGTGGCCTCAGGGGCCATCGGAGGAGCGATCTACTGGATTCATCACAGCCAACTGCCCCGGGGTGCGACTCTCGATCCGATCATTTCTCCCGTGCCGGGGGCGATTCTGGAGTGAACGGACCATGCGATCGCCCCGAGGCGAAAGGACCCGGCCCGTTTAGCCTCGATTTTTCGAGATTTTTCATTTGTTTGGAAGCCTTTACTACCTATCCTGATCCGCATGCTTCATTTGGCGGTCCTCGGCAGCGGCAGCTCGGGCAACAGCGCTCTCGTCTGTCACGAAGAGACTCGCATCCTCGTGGATGCGGGGCTTAGCGCCCGCCAACTTTGCACGCGCCTCAGCGAGCTGGGGGTCGACCCCGACAGCCTCACCGCGATTGTTCTCACCCACGAGCATGGCGACCATACCCGGGGTCTCGAAGTCTTCTGCCGCAAGCGCGAGGTCCCCGTTTATGCGACGATCCATACTTGCGCCATCGTTCGCGAGAACGTGGGGGCCGCCGTGAGATGGCGGCAATTCGAGGCGGGTCATTCTTTCCGCATCGGCAGGATCGATATCCATTCTTTTTCCGTGCCACACGACGCCGTCGATCCGGTCGGCTTTCTCTTCGACAACGGCGAGTCTCGTCTGGGCATCCTCAGCGATGTCGGCCATGTCACGAAGGCAATCCTCGACCGACTCGATGGCGTCGATACTCTTTTCGCCGAGGCGAACTACGACGATGTCCTCCTCATGAACGACACGAAGCGGCCCTGGTCGACGAAGCAGCGGATCAGCAACCGTCACGGCCACCTCTCCAACGAACAAACTGCCGACCTCGTCTGCTCGATCGCCTCCAACCAGCTCCATCGGGTCGTCCTCGGCCACCTCAGCAGCGACTGCAACACGCCCGAAATCGCGGTGGCCGCAATCGCCAAGCGGCTCGAGGCGAGCGGCTTCGCGGGCGTCGAGGTCGAATGTGCCGACCGTCACTGCGCCATCCCGCTGCGTCCGGTCGCGAAGGCCCGGGAGAGGGTCGAGACCGCCCCGATTTTGGAAGAAATCGCTGCGGATTCGCTCCGGGTGTGCGAACCTTTGCGCGCCGCGGCTCCCTCGCCCCCCGCTCCCGGTCCGAGTCCCGAGTGGAGCCAGACCGAGTGGGCCTTCTGAGGTCGTCCCGGTCCGACGCCCCCCATTGCCCCTCTCTCTCTTCCCCCCAAGGCCCAGATGACCGTGCTGAAACCGTCCTTCGAGGAATTCCTATCGCTTACCCAAAAGGGCAATCTCGTGCCCGTCTGGACGGAACTCGCCGCCGATTACGAGACACCCGTCTCCGTTTTCCAAAAATTAAGCGAGGGAGAAGACACGGTCAGTTTTCTCCTCGAGTCCGCCGAGAACAGCGAACAGATCGGGCGGTTTTCCTTTCTCGGCACCCGTCCCCGGCTCGAGATCCGGGCGAAGGGCCGCACCCTCTCGACCCGCGAGCGCGGCGAAACCGCCTTCCGCACCCGCGAACTGCCCGAGAACGAAGGCGATCCGCTCCACGAGCTGGAGCGTCTCATGGCGGGTTTCAGGCCCGTCGCGGTCGAAGGTCTCCCCGTCTTCGCCGGCGGGGCGGTCGGATACCTCGGCTATGACATGGTGCGTTTTTTCGAACCCACCGTGCCCGCGCCTCCGGATGAGGGACTTGGCCTGCCAGACTTGGCTTTTGTCATCACCGAAACCTTGGTCATCTTTGATCACCGCTTCCGCAAGTTACAGGTTGTGGCGAATCTCTGCACCGACGATTTCCCCGACGCCGCGACCGCCTACGCCACCGCCCGCGAGCGAATCGACGGGCTCATCGAGTTGCTGCGCAAGCCGCGGACCTTCTCTCCCTTCCCGCTCATGACCGAGCCGCCCGAGTCTCCGGTGCGCAGCAACACGACGAGGGAGGAATACGAAGGCATGGTGGAAAAGGCCAAGGAATACATCCTCGCCGGTGACATCTTTCAGGTCGTGCCTTCGCAGCGGTTTGAAAACGACTTTACCGGCCGCCCCATCGACCTCTACCGGGCACTCAGGCATGTGAACCCATCACCCTACATGTTCTGCCTCCAATTCGGCGACGAATTCGCCCTCGTCGGCAGTTCGCCCGAAGTCCACGTGCAGGCAATCGAGGGACGCATCCGCATCCGCCCCATCGCCGGAACCCGCTGGAGGGGCAAAACACCTGAAGAAGACGAGGCTCTCGCCGCCGAGCTCCTCGCGGATCCCAAGGAGCGCGCCGAGCACGTCATGCTCATCGATCTCGCTCGGAATGATGTCGGGCGCGTTGCCGAGTTTGGCTCCGTCGAGGTGAGCGAATTCATGATCGTGGAGCGCTACAGCCACGTCATGCACATCGTCTCGAACGTTCGCGGGCGCCTCCACGGCGACCACAGCGCCTACGACGTGATGCGGGCCACCTTTCCCGCCGGCACCGTGAGCGGGAGCCCGAAGGTTCGCGCCATGCAGATCATCAACGAACTCGAGAAATCGAAGCGCGGCGCCTATGCCGGTGCGGTCGGCTATTTCGGCTTTGACGGGAATCATGACAGTTGCATCGCCCTGCGCACCGTCGTCCTGAAAGATGGCAAGGCTTACGTCCAGGCCGGTGCCGGCGTCGTCGCCGATTCCGTGCCCGCGAGCGAGTATCAGGAGACCGTGAACAAAGCCAAAGGCATGATGCGCGCGATCGAGCGGGCGAAGTTGTTGGAGTGAGGTGGTGGAAACACCCCAATCGAACCGAGAAGAGGCGGCCTACAATCGAGCGTAGAAGGGGTGGCCTACGGAACACACAGAATACGCGGAATTACAGAGGACCGAGATTGATGCCGCAGGCACCCATCTTCTGACTTCTGACTTCTGACTTCTGACCTCCGGTTACGCTTTCCCCAGCAGCTCCTTCATCCCCGCAGTGAGCGAATCATCCGTGCTCGGCGCGCTGTTCGCCACACTCACCTCGTAGCCGCCCTGCGGAAAAGCCTCCTTCGTCGGGATATACCAAGAGCCGCCGTCGCCGTAGGCCGCTGTTGCCACAAAACGCTCTGGAACGAGCGACTGGGCGCGGAGCTGATACTCGACGAAACTCTCCGACGGAAGGTGCAAAAGGGTGATCCCATCGAGATGCAGGGCGCTCAGGACGATGGGCTGCTTCGACGCGACCCGGCGGATCCAGCTCACCCGCATCGCCGGGCGGATTCGGTCGGCCGGAGCCTGCCGCGAATCCCGGACTTTCGCCAGCTCTTCCTCCTCCCGAAAGGCCGGGTTCACCTCGGGAAAAAAGTCACGGGTTGTCCACCCCACTTTCACCAGCGGGACGGGGGCCAATTTCGCTGAAGCCGCGACCATGGCGGCGTGAAGGCGGTCCGTCAGTTCGACGCGAGCCTTGGGCGAGCCGTCATTGTATTTGCCGGCACCAAGGTTGCCCGCGCAACCGGTGAAATAGAGATGAGTGCAGCCGGGCTCGGCCGCCTGAAGCCGCTTCCGCGCGAGCCCCGGATAATCACTGCTGACAGCGCCCTTTCCGTAGTGGCTCATGGGATGGCAGGCGTAGTAGTGGCACGAGACGACTTTTTCCGTTCCGCAGTAAAAAGCCACCGTTTTTAGTTGCGGGTCAATGAGTCCTTCGGTCATTGCGATCAGTTCGGGATCGTTGCAGGCGCTGCCGCGCATCTTTAGCACCTTTCCATCGGGCCCCATGGCGATGCGACGGTTCCCGGCGATGCGATCGACCCTCGCTTCGGCCGCAGCCACCTGCGTGAGCGGGCGCGCCCCGTGAAGCGATTCCCTCACCGCAGCCTTGCCACGCTCCAGACAGTCGTGGAAAAACGCGACGTCGACGACCTGCATCCCGGCGTTTTGCTCGGCAATCAACTTCTCGCTCGCAAGACAGACGAAGGGCGCGTCATGCTGGTGGACACAATGCACCGCGACCCGGTCAGGTGTCGTCCCGGCGGCCGCAGCGAGTGCGATGCGCCATTCCAGATGAGCGTCGTTGAGGAGACCCGTCCAATCGACCGAGCAGATCACGATCGGATCGCCCGACCCGAGCAGGACGAAACCGATCGCCTCGAGCGGATCGTCGACCGACTTCACCGGAGTGATCCACCCACCGCAGAGGGGATGACCCATCGGCGGTGTGACGTCGAATCGGAAGGGTGCGATGCGAAAACCGCTCTCGGCGGCGGTGGAGGGCAAGATCGGCAGAGCAGCGCCGGCGGTGAAAGAAGTGCCGAGCCAGCGGCGACGGGAAAAGAGGCGTTGGCGGTTCATCATTGGACCCTAGCGGAAAGGGACGGGCGAGGTCACCCGCGCCATCGCGTAGGAGAGCTACGTGGACGCGAATCGACTCAAGCGCGGCAGCGGTGGAGGGGCAAGCTCCTCCTTGCCCGCCGGACTCCCGAACGCCCCCTCTTCCCACGGTGGGCAAGCAGGAGCTTGCCCCTCCACCGCACGCGTTTTCCGCCCGCTCTCCCTTCACTCCTTCAACATTGCTTCGAGCCGTTCGACATTTGCTTTCATCACGGCCATCCAGTCTCCCTCGGCGGGTCGATTGGCACAGGGAGCGAAGACGACGCTTTTCAATCCGAGCGTCGCGACGGTGGCAATGTTGACCTCGCTCGGATCCTCTTCCCAGATCATCAGGGTCGCCGGATGTTTGGCGAGGATCGCCTTCAAGTCGGCGAGGTCTGAATCCCTGATCTCCATCTCCGGCTCCCACTCGACCGCCTCGATCCGCAGCCGATACGCGCGCGCGAAATATTGGTAGATCGGGTGCGACGCCACGAGCGGCTTGTCGCCCCAAGCCGCGGCGAAAGCCTTGAGACGCCCGTCGAGCGAGGCGAGATCGGCCAGAAGGTCGGTGAGATTCTCATCAATCGTCGCGGCCGATGCGGGCTGCGCCTGCTTGAAGCGCGCCGCGATCGCCTCCGACTGCAGGGCTGCTTGGGTCAAGTCGATCCAGGTGGTGAACGCAGTCCCGGCATGGGAATGGACGCTCCCGTCACCATGCCGATGCTCCTTCCCCGGGGCCTTGAGCAATCGATCCGAAAACGCCTTCGAGGTATCGACTTGCGGCGACGTCCTCAGCGAAACCCGTTTCATCCACTTCTCGTAGTCCGCCCCGTTTTTCAGGATGAGATCGGCTTTTTGAAAAATGGAGACCTCTGCCTGCGATGGTTTCCAGAATGCGGGATCGACCTCGGGATCGACGACGTAGCTCAGCTCGAAGGCATCCGTGGCAAGACGCCCCGCGAAGTAGTGGAGTGGATAATTGGTCGACTGCACTTCGGTCTTCTCCTGAGCGAAAGCCGAAAGCGTGGTTGCGAACAAAAGGAGGGAAAGGTGCGGAAGCAATTTCATGGCAGGGATCAGTGGCACGAGCTCTTCTAACGTTCAACCTTTCGGAAACCCACGAAAAATTCGAATGCTCCGCACGACCCGCGACCTCACCCCTCCCGATTGCGCATGAAATCCGCCACCTGATCAAAGAAGGCCCCGAGGTTGGCTCGCGCCGCGCCCGCCAGCGCCACCTCATCCATCGCCCCGCTCATCAGTTCAAGCCAGCGGTCGCGCTCGGCTTCACCGATCGCGAAGCGAACATGCCGCATCCGCAGCCGGGGATGACCGCGCTCCTCGACGTAACGGGCCGACCCGCCAAACCGGAAGATGAGAAAATCAGCCAGCCTTTTTTCAGAGCCTTCCCAGTCATCGGGCGGATACATCGGTCCGATCAAAGGGTCCACGCGCACCCTTCGGTAAAACGCCGCCACGAGCCGATTGAACCCATCTTCCCCCAAGGCTTCCATCACCACAGCTTCCATGGAGGGAAGAGAAGGACGACTTGCGAGGGAATCACGCGGCATTTCCGCCGCGATCACCTACCCCATTGCGACTTGATTTCACTTTGGCGCGCGGCCTAGCTTTGAGCGGTTTTTAGAATCGATCCCATCAGGTATGAAACGCTCCCTTTTCCCCGGCCTCTTTTTCGCCGCCGCTTTTTCCGCCCAGTCGGCCCAAGCCGACGCGACGAAGAGCCAACTCTACAAGGATCTCATCGCTCCGGTGCTCGAAGCGAAGTGCAACAAGTGTCACGGCACCGAAAAGCCCAAGGGCAAGTTGAGCATGGTCTCGGTCGAAGCCATTCTCAAAGGTGGCAACGAAGGGCCCGCCATCATTGCGGGCAAGGTGGATGAGAGCCCTCTCCTCCAGCGCGTCTTTCTGCCAATGAACGACGACGAGCACATGCCGCCGGAGGACAAGGAGCAGCTCACCGAACAAGAAACCGCCCTCCTCGCCTTCTGGATCGGCAGCGGAGCGAAGGCCACCGGTGCGGTCGCCGATTTCAAGCCGGATGAGAAGGCCCTCGCCGCCGCGAATCACGTGCTGGGGAATTTGCCGAAGGCGGCGGCCACCGTGGCGAAGGCCGACGCTCCCAAGGTCGATCCGGCGATGGAAAAACTTGTGATGGAAACGATCGGTCGCGTCGAAAAGGCGGGGGCCTCGCTCATGGCCATCGCGCAGGACACTCCCGAGCTTCGCTTCAGCGCTCTCAACGTGAGCAAGGAATTCAACGACGACAGACTGGCCGAGTTGAAGCCGATCGCCTCCCAGATCAAGTGGATGGATCTCGCGCGCACTCAGGTCACGGACCGGGGGCTCGCTCATGTCGCGGGCATGGCGAACCTCAGCCGCCTTCACCTCGAGAACACGGCCGTGACGGATGCGGGACTTGATTCGATCAAGGGTCTCACCAACCTCGAGTATCTGAACCTCTACGGCACCCAGGTATCCGATGCCGGTCTCGCGAAACTCTCCGGATTGAA